>Ga0209648_10003262_pt1 | contig 13613 bp, 12 predicted proteins | sample GraSoi2013_115cm_FD_185830 | JGI IMG/M metagenome (GOLD analysis project Ga0209648, IMG submission 185830) | Grasslands soil microbial communities from the Angelo Coastal Reserve, California, USA - Sample 9_17_2013_115cm (SPAdes) (version 2) | ecosystem: Environmental > Terrestrial > Soil >...
TGGGCGGCATTTTTGAAGTCGTGGTTCACAATGTGCCCGTCGGGCTGGGCAGCCACGCGCAATGGGACGAGAAGCTGGATGGGCGGCTGGCGCAGGCGCTGATGAGCGTGCAAGCGGTGAAGGCGGTAGAGATCGGCGGAGGCGTAGCGGGAGCAGGCTCTTTTGGAAGCGAAGTGCAGGATGAGATTTTCTACGAGAAATCGGCGCGACGGTTCCGGCGCGCGACGAATCGCGCCGGAGGATTGGAAGGCGGCATTACCAACGGCGAAGACGTGGTGGTGCGCGGCTACTTGAAGCCCATTTCGACTTTGCGCCAACCCCTGCACACGACGGATATGGTGACCAAGGAGCCGGTGAAGGCCGCCTATGAACGGTCGGACTGGTGCGTGGTGCCGGCCGGCGCGGTAGCCGGAGAAGCCATGGTTGCACTTGTGTTGGCGGATGCTTTTCTGCAAAAATTTGGGGGAGACTCGCTCGCTGAGATGCGGCGGAATTTCGACAACTATGCGCGACAAATCGACGAGTTCTGACGCACCGACGCCAACGGCCACCGAGGCGCCGCAGGCCCCGTCCCTGGCGCGCAAAATCTATCCGATCGTCAAGTATGGCGATCCCATCCTGGAGAAGCCGGGCGCGCCCGTAAAGAAGTTCGACGCGGAACTGGAACAACTTGCCGAAGATATGTTTGCATCCATGTACGCGGCGCAAGGCGTGGGCCTCGCGGCGCCGCAAGTCGGATTGAGCCTCCGGCTCGCGGTGGTGGACGTGACTGGGGGGAAGAATCCGGAAGCCAAAATCGTGCTGGCCAATCCCGAGATCATTCACGCGGAAGGGGAAGTTCGCGAAGAAGAAGGCTGTCTTTCGATTCCTGGATTCCGAGGCTACGTGTTGCGGCCACAATTTGTGACCGTGAAAGCGCAAAACGCCAACGGCGAGACGTTTGAAATACGCGGTGAAAACCTGCTGGCGCGCGCCTTCTGCCACGAGATCGATCATCTCAACGGAATTCTTTTTTTGCAGCACCTCAGCATGCTGAAACGCGACCTGATCAGACGCAAAATCAAGAAGCTCAGGAAACAAGGCGAGTGGTAAGTGCCGGAGCGAATGCGAATCGTTTTCTGCGGCACGCCTTATTTCGCGGTTCCCACGCTGAAACATCTCCTCTCGCAAACGGACTTTGAAATCCTCGCAGCCATCACGCAACCCGATCGTCCGCGTGGCCGTGGCATGCACGTGGCGGCTTCTCCAGTGAAAGAGAGTGCGCTGGCCGCTGGCGTGCCTGTGCACCAACCGGAAAAAATTCGCTCGTCAGAGTGCGAAGAAATATTGCGGCGTCTCTCACCCGATTGCATCGTCATCATCGCTTACGGACAAATCATCCCGGCAAGACTGCTGCCGATTCCGAAGCTGGGCTGGATCAACCTGCATGCCTCGCTTCTCCCAAAATATCGAGGCGCCGCGCCTGTGCAATGGGCCATCGCCAAGGGCGAGACGCAGACGGGCCTCACCACCATGCGCATCGATGCCGGCATGGACACGGGAGACATTCTCCTCCAAAAACGGATGGACATAGCAGTTGACGATACCACTCCTACCCTCGCGGCGCGATTGGCCGAGGCCGGGGCGCCACTCATGGCCGAAACGCTGCGCGGCCTCGGTGCGGGAACGCTTGCTGCTAAGCGCCAGGAGCACGAGCAAGCCACCTACGCGCCGCTATTGAAGAAGAACGACGGGAACATCGACTGGACGCGTCCCGCGAGCGAAATCTACAACCGCATGCGGGCGTTTACTCCCTGGCCGGGAGCGTTCACCACTTTTCGCCGGAACACCTATCACCTTGGGGCGGAGCCGGTGTCTAAGGAATTGAGCCGGGCAGCCTCTCTCCCCCCGGGCACCTTGCGCCTTGTCAAGGATTTCGGTTGGAGCGCGGGCGTGCCGGGAAAGGCGGCAGCGCTGCTGGTCTCCTGTGGCGGAGCAACCGAATTGAGGGTTCTGTCCGTCAAACGGGAAGGTGGCAAGAAAATTGACGCTCTGGAATTCGCGTATGGGGCGCGGTTGACCGATGGGGAACGCTTCGGGGACAGTTGATTTGCGTGAAGCAGATCACTAAGACATACTCCAAATTTGCCCTTCACAAATGTATTTGGACACTCTTTTACGGGCCGTGGTAACGGGAGCTCACCTTACATGAAGATCTCTGAAAGTTCTGCAAAGCGCGGAAATGTGCGTTTCCGCGGAAAGGAATTGCTGCGCGCCGCGGCCCCCTGGGTGCTCGTAGCGCAGCTTGCGGGATTTCCGATGTCATCGGCAGCGGGCGATAATTCCGGTTCGAAACCGGCGCCAGCAAGCGTGACGAGCGACCCGGTACTGAAAGCGATGCAAACGGAGATTGCGCGCGCGGCCATGGAACTCGGGAAGATGGAACAGCCGCCTTACTACCTGGGTTATACGGTGTACGACCAGGATTTCGTCGTTCTGGTGGGCGCTTACGGCAGTTTGCTTACCGACGCCGCAGTCCAGCGCCGCTTCGCGGATGTGAACATGCGCGTGGGTAAACCGGAATTGGACAATACGCACGGACAGAGCCGTCCGAGTGGAGTAAATTCCGGCAACCTGCCGCTTGGCAACGACCCGGACGCCATCTCGCGCGTCTTGTGGGAGCTGACGGATCGCGAGTACAAGCGCGCGGTGCCGTCGCTGCTGAGCGTTCGAACGAACACCGCGGTGCGCGCGGAAGAAGAAGATAAGTCGCCGGACTTCTCGAAAGAGAAGCCGCAGACGCACATCGAGGAGGCGACCGCGGCGGCGCCCTTCGATCGCGCGGCGTGGGAAGGCGAAATCAAAAGACTTTCCGGAGCGTTCCGGAAATACCCGGAAGTGTACTTCGCGACCGTAATGATTCAAGTGCAACGTTCGAATTCGCGGATGGTATCGAGCGAGCGAAGCGCCATCGTTTCACCGAGCGCTTCGACCCGGCTGATCATGGAAGCGCAGACGCGCGCCGAGGACGGCATGGATTTGCTGCGTGTCGAAACATTTCAAGCGCCTTTGGCGAGCGGCTTGCCGAGTGAAACGGAGCTGACCGGAAAGATCGAGAAAATGGCGGCGGACTTGAGCGCGTTGCGCAAGGCGCCGGTGGCGGAGCCGTACGACGGACCGGCGGTATTAAGCGGGCGCGCGGCGGCGGTCTTTTTTCATGAAGTGCTGGGGCACAGACTAGAAGGCCACCGGCAGCGCGATGAAGAGGAAGGACAGACGTTCACGAAGAAGATCGGGCAGGAAGTGCTGCCGAAATTCCTGAGCGTGATCGACGACCCGACAACGCACGAGGTGGCAGGAGTGCAGCTGGCGGGTACGTATGATTTTGACAATGAGGGGGAACCAGCGCGGCGAGTGGAAGTGATCAAGGACGGCGTGCTCGAAAATTTCCTGATGTCGCGGATGCCCATCAAGAATTTCGCCCAATCGAATGGACATGGCCGAAACCAGCCTGGGCGGATGGCCACAGGACGCCAAGGAAACTTGATCGTCACATCGACAAAGACGGTCCCCGAAGCGGAAATGCGGCAAAAGCTGATTGATGAGGTGAAAAAACAGGGCAAGCCCTACGGCCTGTACTTCGACGATATTCAGGGAGGGTTTACGCTGACGACGCGTTCGTTGCCGCAGGCGTTCCAAGTCCTGCCGGTGATTGTGTACAGAGTGTACGCCGACGGGCGTCCCGATGAATTGGTGCGCGGCGTGGACATCGTGGGTACACCGCTGGCGGCGTTGACGCGGATTTTGACCACCGGAGATCAGCCGCGTGTATTTAACGGCGTGTGCGGCGCGGAAAGCGGGCAGGTGCCGGTCGCGGCCGTGGCCCCGTCAATGCTGTTTTCCGAAATGGAGGTGCAGAAGCGCGCCCACGAGCATGAACGTCCGCCACTCTTGCCGCCACCGGGATTTGAAGATGCGGGCGCCGCCAAAGATGGGCAAGCGAAGGCGGAGGTGAAGCCATGAAAAACGTTCGCCAGCCGAAAACTTTGCGTCCATACAGACGCTTGACGGGAATGACGATGGCGGCTTTGCTGTCGTGCAACGCCGCGCCAAGCCGGGCGGCCACCGAGAGGTCGATACCAGCACCGGACTCGGCCGTGTTGGCGGCACACGCGGCGGCGAAGGGCGACGGGCTGCTCGAAGCACTATTGACGGAATTGGATCGGTCCAAAGCGCAGCTCAAGATGGATCAGGTGCAGGCGCCGTATTACGTCGAGTATCGCGTGAACGAAATCGACGATTTTGGGGCGGAGGCTGCCTTCGGGGCTCTGCGCGAGAACCAGCACATTCACGTTCGCGTGCTGCGAGTTGTGGTGCGCATCGGCGATTACAAGCAAGACAGCTATTTCGGCAGGGGCCAGGGCGGTTCCACCGTTTTGCCGCTGGACAACGATCCAATTGCGCTGCGCCACCAGATCTGGCTGGCAACGGACGAAGCTTATAAGGCGGCGGGCCAGGCACTAGCCGAGAAGCAGGCGGCGATGAAGCAGTTCAGCGCGGACCCGAATCCCGTGGAGGACTTCGCAAAGGCGCCGCCAACGATTGCGGTCGAGCCGACGGCATCGCTGAGAATCGACGAAGGGGCGTGGAAGAAAACGCTGGAGGATGTGACGAGTTTATACAAGCAGTATCCCGAGGTGCAGTCGGTGACGGCGTCGGCGAGGTTCTCGGCAATCAACGAGTATCTGGTGAATTCAGAAGGCACGGTAACACGAAGCGGAAAGACGACGTATCACGTGCAATTGGTCAGCTCGGCGCAGGCGCCAGACGGAATGAGGCTGGGCCGGAGCCCGGCATTTATGGTGGCGCGGCCGGAAGAGTTGCCGACGCGCGACGCGCTCCTGGGTGAAACGAAGAAGATGCTGGAGACGGTGGTGGCTTTGCGGCAAGCGCCGATCGTCGAGGAGGAATACCGCGGGCCGGTATTGTTCGCCGCGGACGCGGCAGACGACATCGTGGCGTCGCTGATCGGGCAGAACGTGCTGGGGCTAAGGCCGCAACTGGGGAAGCCGAATCGGACGACGGGAGCATTCGCGACGAGCTACAGGTCGCGCGTGCTTCCCAATTTTGTTTCGGTGGTGGACGATCCGGAGATGAAGGAATTTCAGGGGAAGAGCCTGGTGGGAAGTTACGCGGTGGACAGCGAAGGCGTGAAAGCGCAAGGGGTCAACGTCATCGAGAGCGGGACGCTGGCGAATTACTTGATCGGGCGGCAACCCATTCGCGACTTCCCTGCCTCGAATGGCCACGGACGCGCCGCGCCGGGAACTTTTCCCGGGCCGAGCCTGGGTGTGCTGCTGGTGAAAAGCTCCGAGGCGCAGTCACCCGAAGAGATGAAGAAGAAAGTCATCCAGATGGTGAAGGATCAGGGCAAGCCGTACGGTTATCGCGTGGAGACGCTGGGGCCGGGCAATTCGCCGCGGCTGCTCTATCGCGTGTACGCGAAAGATGGGCATGAAGAATTGGTGCGAGGCGCGGTATTCAGCGAACTGGACATCCGGGCGCTAAGGAGCGACTTGATCGCCGTGGGCAACGACCCGCTGGTGAGCAATCGAGCGGGCGGCGCGCCGACAACGATCATCAGCCCGTCGCTGCTCTTCGATGAGCTGGAAGTGAAGCGGGCGGACACCAGCAAGGATAAGCTGCCGGATTATCCTCCACCACCGCTGAAGAAGTGAGTGATGATTCCTGACTGGTAACTCGCGACTGGTGACTCGTGGAAACCGGGCGGATGAAGTCCACCCTACATGTGCGGCGCGAACTGACCCCGCCGGCGAAGATGCCAGCGCTAGTTGCCATTACGGCCTCCCAAAGGCTGTTAATTCAAGACCGCTCAGCTGCTCGCCAGGATCGCACGCACCCAGAACACTGGCGGTTCAATCCGCTGCCGAAGGCTCGTGGAGCGCTTGCAGAAAATCTCCTTCGGTCGCGCGCACGTTGACTCACCCAATTATCGCCGGCGGTGGCCCCGCGCTTCTTTGCCCGGAGGATTCGCTATGAGGGCCGCACTTTATCTCCCCGCCATTCCTTCGCCGAGATAAAGCGCATGCAGGGGCAGTAGCCTTTGCGGTCGCCCGGGGCCTGGCAGGAATACTTGAGCACCGCGTGGCTGCTGGCTCGATGCCCGCACGTGCAGAGCTCTCGCGCAAGCTCAGGCGAAACGACCGCTCTGCGGCCGCGTACCCCGACCATCGGTTTTGCGTCTTGTAGATTCTTACTGGTCACTATTCCTCTCTTTTTGTGTACCCCAGGCACCGTTCTTGCTCCCGGGGGGTCTCGTTCCTCTTCCGTCCTGCATCCGCCCTGACGGATAACCAAGCGCCCAAGCTCTGAGAAAGGCTCAGATCTCTGGGGCTGCTCGTTAAGAGGGATGAATCTTCCCAATAGTTTGCACCTGTGTTCCCGTAACTACAACTTGTCATCTCACTTCCTGCATCGTCGATACTAATTCCGGAATCTCGATGCGGATTACTGTCCCCTGCCCCGGCCGGCTGTGGATGTCCAAATGAAAATCCGTTCCGTACAGAACGCGCAGCCGCTCGCGCACGTTGCTCAGCCCGATTCCCTCCACGTACACGTGCGGCAACTTTTCCTCCGAGATGCCCACGCCATTGTCTTCAATCTCGATGCGCAGCCGCCCATCGTGGCTCGTCGTTCGCAGTTCGATTTTCCCGCCTCCCAGCTTCGGCGCCAGTCCATGCTTCAGGCAATTCTCCACCATCGGCTGAAGCAGCATGCTTGGCACAAACGCTTCCAGTACGGCATCGTCAATCTGCTTCACGATGTCCAGATTATCTTTTCCGAAGCGCGCCACTTCGATGTCCAGATAATCGTCGATGAATTGCAACTCCTCACGGAGCGGCACAAATGTTTCATGCTTGCGCAGCAGCCGCCGCAGAATGTTGCTCAGCTTCAGAACCACGCCGCGCGCCGAATCCGGATCAAAGCGGATCAGCGCCGAAACAGTGTTCAGCGTGTTAAACAGAAAATGCGGATTGATCTGGCTTGAGAGCGCATCCATTCGCGCTTTCAACAGCAGTTGCTGGTGCCGCTCTAGGTTCATCTCGACGCGCGTGTTGTTCCAGATCTTCAGCGGCGCCGCGACTGACATCAGCGTGGCAATCACCACCAGCACCAGCCACCAATCCCATTTGTCGTCGATGGCAAAAAGCCACTTCGGCTTGGTCGCCATCACCAGCGCCACGCGCCCCAGCTCCAGGCCCACGCACGCCCCCAAGGGCGCCATTTCCCACGACAATTCCGCTTTCCGCAACAGGCGCATCGTCGCTTTGGGAATGTTTAGAAAGGTGAACGGCCCGAAATTCCAGAGATCTTCTTTGTTGGGAATCGCCTGCCGAATCAATCCACCAAGCAGCCCCGCGGTGGAGGCCGCAGGCATTGCCAGCCACTCGTGCGAGATCAGCGCCGGAATGGTGATGATGGCGCCGCCGATCGGTCCCACCACGCGCCCGCCGAGCAGTCCCATCAGAAAAGCGCCTTCCAGCGACAAATCCGCAAACGCATATGGAGGCCCTCCCACCAACCTCAGGGTCACACCCACGATCAGCGCGGGGGTCATGAACAGCATCAGTTTGAGTTTTTGGTCGGGATCGCGTTCCTCGGTGAAAAGCACCCGCCGGAACGTGGTCCATCGCGCGAGCAACGCGGCAATCGACGACGCCACTCCCACCTTCAGAAGGAGGGTGAAAAGCAGGTCACGCATGGATGTCGCTGTTTCCATTTTGGCAGCGCGTCTCAGGGTAACGCTAGCCAATCCGTCGCTGGATGTAAAGCCGGTAGCACCGACTGCGGTTCGCGCCCCGTGGTGGCCATGGATTCAACCGCTGCAACGCGAGCCGAAAACGGTGGGAGACAGAGTCCCTGCTATACTTCTCGTTTCTGAGCGCAAAATCACAGCAAAGCAAGAAATCGAATCGAAAAATCACGGGACTGCAAATGGTTGCCCATGCCGCGCTTCCCACACGCTACGGACGCTTCACCATTTATGGCTTCCAGGGCCGCGGCCCACAGGAAGAAGCGATCGCGCTGGTTCGCGGAAACCCGAACGGAAAAATCGCTCCCCTGGTGCGCGTCCACTCGCAGTGCCTTACCGGCGACGTTCTCACCTCGCTTCGGTGTGACTGCCGCGCGCAGCTCGAACTTTCGCTGAAAAAAATCGGCCAGGCCTCCTCGGGAATTCTGCTCTATCTACCCCAGGAAGGCCGCGGCATCGGGTTGATGAACAAACTGCGAGCTTACGAACTGCAGGACGGCGGCATGGACACGGTGGAAGCCAATGAGACTCTGGGCTTCGCGGCCGACGCGCGCGATTACGAATTTTCGGCGCAAATCCTGAAAAAACTTGGCGCAACGAAAATTCGTCTGCTTTCCAACAATCCGGAAAAGGTCCGCCAGCTCGAAAGCTCCGGAATTCGCGTCGTCGAACGGGTACCATGCCAGCCGCGCGTTTCCAAAATTTCCCGCGCCTATCTCAAGACGAAAAAAAGGAAAATGGGGCATCTGCTCGAAGGAATCTGAGTTCCGGAAACAGGACTCTAGCCTCCGCCGACAAATTGCACGACCTCGTAGCGGTCTCCGGCCTCGACGGCGGTTTCGGTCCACTTCGGACGCGGCAAAATTTCCAGGTTCCGCTCGATAGCCACGCGTCCCGCATCGAGTCCTAATTCGCGAAGCAAGTCCGTCACCGTGGCCCCAGGCTTCGCCGCGCGCTCTTCTCCGTTCACCACAATTGAAATTGTTGTCTGCATTCGCTAACTCGCGGACGGTACCCTGGGCCTGCCGCGCAACTGAAAACGCAATTGTCCCCTGGCATTCGAATGGGATGCCTCGATGACCAGAGCCGGCTCAGCACCCGCCAAGCGTGGCATATCGAATTCGATTTGAGCGCGACCGAGGTCGCCGGTTTGGGCAGAAAACTGCGTCACCTCCGCCGCGCCCTCCACGCGGGCGCTCACGGCAGCGCCGGCCACTGCCTGCTGTGAACCATTTCGAACGGCGACTTGTAAGAGGGCTCGCTTGCCGGTGAGCCAGCTCTTGGCGTTGAGCAATTCCAGCGAAAGAACAGCGGAGGTCGCGGAAGCTCCCCGCGCGCCCGCGGGTCCGGAAATTATCTCGTCCCGGGGCAGCGGCATATGCAGAGCGCCGGTTCGAATCTCTTCGATAACCGCGCGGTGCTGCTCGTCAAGCCGCAGCTTCAGCGCTTGTTCACGGTGCGGGTCGAGCGGAAGGAGGTCGAAGTAATTATTCGTCCTACGGTGCAACACGCGTCCATGGAAATAGACGGTAGTATCGATAAGCGCGTTGGTTGTGCCGCGATCTTCCGTTTGGACGTGGAAGGTCGTGCCACCTGCCGCCACGTTCGAATTGTGACCGAAGATCATTTCCATTTTCGCTTGGGCCAGCGCGATGGCTGAATGAGATCGACAGGAAGCTTTCCGCTCCATTTGACCGACTGGCGTGCGAATCGTTATTATAGCGCTTCGCCCATGAGTGGTTCAGGTTTACATACATACGCTCCGCTTCTCTTACACCTGCTGATTGCCGCAGTGCTGGCCGGCGCGTTGACCACTGTTTCCGTGCTGGTGGGCTGGCGGCGTCCGAGCCGGGCCAAGCAACAACCCTACGAGTGTGGGATGGAACCCACAGGAGACGCGCGCGCGCCCTTTTCGGTCAAGTTTTACCTCGTAGCGATGGTTTTCATTCTGTTCGACGTGGAAGCCATCTTCCTTTACCCCTGGGCCTACATCTTTCGCAGTTTGCGGTGGTATGGCTTTGGGGAGATGATGCTCTACATCGCCATCCTGCTGGTCGGTTATTTATATCTCTGGAAAAAAGGCGCGCTGGACTGGCATAAATAGCCGGCGCACGTGGGATTCGAATCGTGACAGGGTCTTCCAGTAAAAACGCTAATGTTGTAGCCGAACGCCTGCGGTCGTGGGACCCGAAAGCAGTCGTGGAAGTGCTTGAATTCCGGGGCGAGACCACGATCGTGGTGCCGCGCGAACTCCTCCGAGCCACGGCAGAACGCTGCCGGGAGAATGCCGACCTGCGGTACAACCTTCTTACCGACGCCACCTGCGTGGACCGCTTTCCTGCCGAGCCGCGATTCGAAATGAACTATCACTTGGTTTCCATTCCGCGGCGGGAAAAAGTGAGATTGCGGGTGTGGCTCGGCGGCGACGATCCGGTTGTCGATTCGCTGGTGCCTGTCTGGCCGGGCGCCAACTGGCTAGAACGGGAAGTTTTTGATCTCTTTGGCATTCGTTTTTTGGGCCATCCGGATTTGCGGCGCATCTTACTTCCAGATGATTGGGAAGGCCATCCCTTGCGCAGGGATTATCCGGTGGAGGGGTATCGAGACGTGCCGAACACGGGGGAACTTTTCAAGAAGAGCAGCACGCCATGACAACCGTTGAAACCGCAGTCGGAACAGCAAAAACGATGGTCCTCAACATGGGACCACAGCACCCGTCGACGCACGGAGTGCTGAGGATCTTGCTTGAACTGGACGGCGAAACGGTGGTGAAGGCGATTCCGGATCTGGGGTATTTGCACACGGGAATCGAGAAGTCCTGCGAAGACAAAACGTATTCTCAGGTCATCACCCTCACGGACCGGATGGATTATCTGAATCCGCTGGGGAACAACCTGGTGTACTGCCTGGGAGTGGAAAAGCTGCTCGGGTTGGAAGTGCCAAAACGCGCGCAATACATTCGCGTGATGATGGTGGAGCTGCAACGGATTTCTTCGCACCTGGTGTGGCTGGGGACGCATGCCATCGACCTGGGAGCAATGTCCGTTTTTCTTTATTGCTTCCGCGAGCGCGAAGAGATTTTGAAGATATTCGAATTGTTTACGGGCCAGCGGATGATGACCAGCTACATTCGAATCGGGGGGCTGGCACTGGATCCGCCGGCGGGCTGGCGGCAGCCAGTTGAACGATTCTTGAAGATGATGCCCAGCCGAGTGGACGAATACGAAACGCTGCTGACGGAAAACCGCATCTGGATCGGGCGCACAAAGGGCATCGGGTATATTTCGCCGGAGGATGCGATAGCTTTGAGCATGACCGGGCCGACGCTGCGCGCGGCGGGCGTGGCATACGACAACCGGAAGGTTTTTCCATATTCGAGTTACGAGGAATTCAATTTTGACGTGCCGACGCGGACGGAATCGGATTGCTATGCGCGGTACCTGGTGCGCGTGGCGGAAATGCGCGAGAGCCTGAAGATCATTCGGCAGGCATTCGATAAGATTGCGAATGAAGGGCCAATCAGGACGGAAGCGCCGGGCATCATCCCGCCCCAGCGCGAGAAGATGAAGACGGAGATGGAAGCGCTCATCTACCACTTCAAGATTTTCACGGAAGGATTTTCGCCTGCCCCCGGTGAAGTATTTGTTACCGTGGAATCGCCGCGCGGAGAGCTGGGCTGCTTCATCGCCAGCGATGGTTCGCCGAAGCCGCTGCGCGTTCACTTCCGTGGCCCTTCGTACATCAATTTGCAGGCGCTGCCCAAGCTGATCGAAGGGCAGTTGATTTCGGACGTCATCGCCTGCATCGGGACAATTGATATCGTGCTGGGGGAAGTGGATCGATAAGCGAAGAAGTGACGAATAGTGAGATTCAAAGGCTAGAAAAAAGACTTAACAGAGAGAACACAGAGGGCACGGAGAAGAGGTCGCTATTTGAGATTCGCGGAGATTCAGGGCCGGCGACGGGGCTTCAAGCGATTATGGAACTGAAGGAAAAGTTAGCGGCGAAGTTTGAAAAGCTGCAGAACAGCTATCCCGTGAAGCGGAGCGCGCTGATCCCGATGCTGATGTATGCGCAGGATGAGTACGGCTGCGTCAGCGATGAAATGATCGCGGAGATCGGGCGGCGGCTGGACCTGAACAACGTGCAGATCGAAGAGACGCTGGCGTATTACTCGATGCTGCACCGGAAGCCGTGGGGCAAGCACCACGTGCAGATCTGCACGAACGTGGCGTGCATGCTCAAGGGCGGGTACGAGATGCTTGATCGCGCGAAGAAGCGGCTGGAGATAGGGCACAAGGAAACGACGCAGGATGGCGTCTTTTCCCTGGAAGAAGTGGAATGCATCGGCGCGTGCACCGGCGCGCCGGCCATGCAGGTCAACTACGATTTCTACGAAAACCTTACGCCGCTCAAGTTCGACCGCATCATCGAGGATCTCGATGCGGGCAAGCGCCCTGCGCCGGAGCCAGTGATATCGGGCGCTCTCCACGAACGGCACGCGCTGGAAACACCGCTCATCAGCAGGCGTTGGGGGATGAAGGACTCGCACAAGATTGATGTTTACTTGATGCAGGGCGGCTATCAGGCGCTGGAGAAAGCGCTGAAAGAGGTGACGCCCGAAAGCTTGATCGACGAGGTGAAGAAGTCGAATCTGCGCGGACGCGGCGGAGCGGGTTTCCCCACCGGAATGAAATGGTCGTTCGTGCCGAAGGATTCGGCGAAGCCGAAGTACGTGATTTGCAACGCGGATGAGTCCGAGCCCGGCACCTGCAAGGACCGGCCGCTGATGGAGATGGACCCGCACCAGTTGATTGAAGGAATGGTGATCGCAGGACGCGCCATTGGCTCGCACCAGGGCTTCATTTACATTCGCGGAGAATACCGGTACGTGCTGGATATCGTGGATGGCGCGCTTGCTGAGGCGTATGGGCGCGGGTACCTGGGGAAGAATATTCTCGGCTCGGGATTTGATTTCGACTTGCTGGCACACACGGGTGCCGGCGCTTATGAATGCGGCGAAGAGTCCGCGCTGATGGAATCGCTCGAAGGCAAACGCGGGTATCCGCGCATCAAGCCGCCCTTCCCTGCCGTGGTGGGTTTGTACGGATGCCCGACCATTATCAATAACGTGGAGACGCTGAGCGCGGTGCCATCGATCATTCGCGAAGGCGGCGATGCGTATGCGAATCGCGGCACGCCGAAAAACGGCGGGACGCGGATGGTGTGCATCGCGGGACACGTGAACAAGCCGGGTATCTACGAAGTGCCTCTGGGAATGAACATGAAAAAGTTTATCTACGAAGTGGCCGGAGGGATCCCGAACGGGAGAAAACTGAAGGCGGTGATTCCCGGAGGAAGCTCCTGCCCGCTGATGACGGCGGATGAGATCGATATTCCGATGGACTACGATTCGGTGGCGAAAGCGGGGTCCATGCTGGGTTCCGGCGGCATGGTGATCATGGACGAAGATACCTGCATGGTGGATATGGCGCGCCGGATTATGCACTTTTATGCGCATGAATCGTGCGGCTGGTGCATTCCCTGCCGCGAAGGAACGACCTGGTTGCGCAAGACTCTGGAGCGCTTCCATGCCGGCCTGGGGCGTCCGGAAGACATCGACATGATAGCGGACCTGGCGAAAAATATGCTGGGACGCACGTTCTGCCCGCTCGGCGACGCCGCGGCGATGCCAACGATCAGCATCATGAAGAAATGGCGCGGCGAATTTGAAGATCATTTGAAGGGACGCTGCGCGTCCAAATCCGCCGAAGCCTTGGTTGGGTCACGATAGGAGCCC
>Ga0209648_10003263_pt1 | contig 13612 bp, 15 predicted proteins | sample GraSoi2013_115cm_FD_185830 | JGI IMG/M metagenome (GOLD analysis project Ga0209648, IMG submission 185830) | Grasslands soil microbial communities from the Angelo Coastal Reserve, California, USA - Sample 9_17_2013_115cm (SPAdes) (version 2) | ecosystem: Environmental > Terrestrial > Soil >...
GAGAGTTGTGGCGTCTTCCTTGGCGCCACCACGAGCGTGTTTGACAGACAAGCGATGGATTTTTGGGATATCGCTCGCGACGCGAGAATCGGTGTAGCCGCCAATCAGACTGGCGAAAACATCGCGGCGCAGCTTTCTGCATTCCGCCAGGTTGTTGGCAATGGAGCGGAGGTTGCGACGGTGGCAGAGTTCGGCGCCAAAGTCTTCGCAAGTGAGGTTATGTTGTCAAACTTGGGCAGTCTTTCGTTCGACCGACAGTTCGGACCTGTGACGCTTAAAGCGATGTTTGGTCCCGCGGTACTGCCTGGTTTCGAGGGATATCAGACAATTGGCGTGGCGACGGTCAATGGCGCGCTGTGTCTATCGCATACAAGCCATACACCCCCAGAGGGACTACTTGAGAAAACACAGAGCGTCCTTACCCAAGCGTGCGATGTCGAATAAAGAGAAAGCCACCATGCCAACCCAACACCAAGAGGCAAAGAAACCACGGGTTCTCATCATCGGTTCAACTGGTCGTATCGGCCGTAGAGTCATCTCTGAGATTGCTAAGGTAGATGCGGTTGAGGCGGTCTTTGCGTCGCGCACCCTCGAGCAAGTCGAGGCTTGGCACAACGACGGCAAGGAAGCCGTGTTCCTAGACCTCGACAGGCCTGAAACTTTCCCGGAGGCTCTTACCGGAGTAGACCGTCTTTTTCTTGCAACGGGCTACACCGTCGCAATGGTGCATCAGAGCAAAACGATCGTGGACGCTGCGGCCGATGCCGGCGTAAGCTTCATCGTCCATCTGGGCATATTCGGAAATGGGCGTTTGACCTATCCCTATGCAACTTGGCATGAAATGGTCGAGCGCTACATCGAGGGTAGTGGCGTAGCATGGACACACCTTCACCCTCACTTCTTCATGGACAACCTACTTGCTGCGTCTCCCGTCGTGGATGGCAAGTTATACTGGTTCATGGGCGAGCAGGCGGTCGGTTGGGTCGCACCCGAAGATGTTGCCGCGGTTGCAGCTAAGGTTCTTACAGATGGCCACGAACGACATGGCTGCAACCAATACTGGCTTTCCACTGATTTCCTAAACGGGACTCAGGCTGCCGCAGAGATTTCGAAAGGGCTTGGTCTTTCGGTGAAAGCCATTGTTCTCACCCCAGATGATCTAGTGAAGCAAGTTTCCAACGGCGCTATGAAGTTACCGTCGTTTGTTGAGGCGACCTATGGCGCCAGCATACTGGAATGGGTGCGTCAAACCTACGAAGGGCGACTTAACTTCAAAGGGGCGACCTCCACTGTGGAGGCTGTAACCGGAAGGAAACCGCAAACCTTAGAAATGTGGGTCAGAGCGAACCGCCAGGCGGTTCTGGCTGCAGCTCCATAAGAGCCTGATTGCACGTCTTGGATCGGGTTGGCTATTTCCTGTTTGGGTTTTTTCTGAACATCTGGCCGTAATCATCGACTTCGGCTCCCACACCCGCCAGAAGTAAGGCGTGCCAGAAACCACATGGTTTGGCGGTGAGCAAAAGAACAGGGAAATCTAGTCAAACAACGGCGAAACCGCTGAACTGCAATCCGACGCCATGTGTGCGTGATCGCGCCGAGCCAATCGGCCCGCCAACATGTCCGCTATTGCCAACATCTCTGGTGTTGGCTCCTTCGGCGCGATGACAAAGCCAGCCTTGTCGAGATCGTTTAATAAGTCGCGATGCGCCTGCTCGGTCGAATCCCACCCGCGATCAAACGTCAGAAGAAATGCAACAATCACTTCTTTCAGCGTTTTGCTCATACTGTCAGCCTCCACAACGATGGGGCGGCTTGCAGTCGCCGGCGGGCGTAAATTGCCGGCCTCGCGCGCCTCTCTTTTGCGCGTCGAATGCGGCGAGTCTCAGTGCTTTTTGCCTCGGCATCATCCTCGCGCACGAGCAGATGGCCTTTTTCGGCTACGCCTATGCCCCGCGATCTCGGAGCTTGACCAGCGCAGCCGGATCAGCGCCGAGGCAACATGGGCGAGCACCCGGCACGCGAAGGTCTCCCGCGTGTGGGGCCAAATGTCAGGACCATGTTTCATTTCAAGATCGACACAGTGCGACGCCACGGCAATGACGCCCTCGACGCTTGACGGCATCACCTCCAACAAACCCTCGGCGCTAGAGTGGATTTCGTTCCAGTCTTGCGAGGGATGGGCGCGGCTCGCAAACGCACGAGCATGGGCCTCGATAGCCGCCAGGATGGGATCGTCGTTTTTCATGACCCCCACCCCGGAGCCAGCACGAGCAGCGCCATGATAGCGATACCAGTCGCCAAGGCGATGGCGACTGCAAGTTCAAGTATCCGCGATAGATGGCGAACAGTCATAGAGCCTCACGCGGTCTCGGACATACCCAGGACACTCTTCGTAAAAGCCGCCGCGTCACCGCCCTGTCACTATGCAGGAGTCCTTACACGGGCCTTACGGCGCGGACAAATTTGCCCATTTTGATACAAAAAATTCAGTCGTCATTCAGTTTGAATTTTTCCGATCTAGTCGGCGCCTCTGTAGTTACCGAGCAAGGCTCCGCGCTTGCGCCATTCTTGCCGTCTTATGCTCAGCGCTTGGAGATCCTTGATGCTCTCCACGGAAAGGGTCACACGTAGAGTGCTCGCCACCAGTCAATGACCGTTAGCTTCATTTAAGTCCATCTTTGGCAGTTTTGCCGCGGCTTTATGGATCATGAGTATCAGGCGCTTCAACGTATCCGCCATGCGAGGCTGATTAAGACTATCCACAGGAATGATGAATCCGCGCCCGTGGCGTGAAACGAGCCCACGCTTTTGAAGCTCGCGCAGCTTGCGCTCTGTTGTCGCCCGCGGCATCGCGAGGTGACGCGAAAGCCTTGCGATCCCCATGGGCCGCCCTTCGATCTGTCCGAGGAAGACCGCTCGCAATACGGCCATAAGCTCCCGTGTGTAGGCGAAGCGCTCTCCCTCCCCAAAGGTCGCGCCGTGGATAAAACGATCCACTTCATTGAAGAAGCGCGAGAGGATCGCAAGCTCTTGGTGGTAGATAATTGGGGATGGAGTTCGATGTTGGGTCATCAACCTGTAAAAAAATCTTTATGACGTTTGCGCCTGCTGTGCCGTCTTGCGAGGCAATCTTGCCACCTCAGTAGCCGAGCTAAGGACTGTTCCCAGGAGGCGCAAGAGGCATCTAGCGATTGCGAGCTTTGGATCGCTGCGACTTTCTGAAGGGAACGCAGCGCTTATCGAACATGTCGACCAAAAACCTTCCCAAATGATCACCTGGACGATGGCATCTTGTTAAATGGAGAATGCGCCTTTAGGAGAGAAACAATGATCAAACTCAGTATTCTCATGGTGCGTCGAAGCGATTTGACATATGGGCGCCTCGAAAAATTCCTCTCGCCAAGTCCCCGCGAATCTGACTCGGTGACCGCACGCGGTAATGAGCGGATGGAGCGAGCGAGTCATGGGGCAGAAGGGCTTTTTCGATGTTGAGCGCAGGCTGGAGGCGATCAGCGGCAAGGGCGATCCGCTGGAGACGATCAAGAAGATGGTGCGATGGGAGGATTTCCGCGCTGACATCGAGGCGGTGACGGAGACGAAGCCCGAGGAGCGCAAGAGCAACGCCGGCCGCAAGCCCTATGACACGATCCTGAAGTTCAAGATCGTGGTGCTGCAGTCGCTCCACAATCTCTCTGACGAGCAGAGCGAGTACCTGATCCGTGACCGGCTGTCGTTCATGCGCTTTCTCGATCTGGAACTCGAGGAGGCGGTGCCGGATGCCACCACGATCTGGCTGTTTCGCGAGGCGTTGGCGGAGGCCGGGCTGATCGACCAGCTGTTCGAGCGCTTCGGCCAGCATCTCGAGGCCGCGGGCTACATTGCGCGCGGCGGCCAGATCATTGACGCCACGATTGTGTCGGTGCCCAAGCAGCGCAACACGAAGGAGGAGAACGAGGCGATCAAGGCCGGCAAGACGCCGCAGGGATGGGAGAAGCAGCCGGCCAAGAATGCGCAGAAGGACACGGACGCGCGCTGGACGAAGAAGAACGACGAGAGCTTCTACGGCTACAAGAACCATGTCGGCGTGGACAAGGCGCACAAGTTGATCCGCAAATGGGATGCGACGGACGCGGCCGTGCACGACAGTCAGAAGCTGGACGATGTGCTCGACTTCTCCAACACCGGCAAGGAGGTCTGGGCGGACAGCGCCTACCGCTCGGTCCAGATCGAGGCGGGCCTGAAGGAGAAGGGCTTGCAGAGCCGTATCCACCGGCGCGCCGCACGCAATCGTCCGCTGTCAGAGCGCCAGAAGTCGGCGAACACGACGCGCTCGAAGGTGCGCGCCCGTGTCGAGCACGTATTCGGCCACCAGCAGGGCTCGATGGGCGGCAAGATCGTGCGCACCATCGGCATCCTGCGGGCGAGGTTCAAGATCGGGATGATGAACCTCGGCTACAACATCCGCCGGCTGGTTCAGCTCGAGCGGGTGGCGGCTGCGCCCGCTTGAGTGCGCTCACGGGTGGAGTCCGTGTGGCGTCGTGCAAAAGGACCGCGCGGTCGCCCGCCAGACGTCAAAACGGTCCCCGATCGGGAACTCACCTTCGCACGAGCGCTGCAACCGCTCGCTCAGCTGAGGCAGAACTCGCCGAAAGCTGGTATTGTTCGAGGTGCCCTTAAGCCGTTGCACCACAATTCGCCGCCTGGTGCCTGGCAGCCCGATGTTTTCCCTGTTTTAGAAATAAGCGATGCTGCGCCCGCAGACGGCGACCACAACCCAGATTCCAAGCGAAAGCATGCCTGCGATTTTGGCGCGTGCCGGCATCGCTGCGCCGGGTGCAAGGCGCTCGACGACGCGTCTCCCCCACAATTCGTAAATCGCCACATTGATCAAGCCTGCGGCGGCCACCACAACCTTGAGCTGGAACGCCGGATTGAGCACGAGGTGGCTGGCCTCGGCCGAGAACAGCACGCAACCGGTGACGGCCATACCCAGCAGTGCGACAACAGCGAAGGCGCGCGCTCGCCCGAGCAGGCGTGCGGGCGCGGTCGCGGCCAAGCCTCCAAGCAGACGGACGTCCATGACCGCTACTGCGCCGGCAAACAGCGTAAGCGAGACGATATGACCGACATTGGCCGCGGGATAGAGCCATGGCGATTGGCGGATGGCCGCGGCAAAGCCAGACTGTTCGAGGGCGACAAAAACTGCCGGCGCCGCATCGGTCATCAGCGCATCTCGTAGGTCTTGCCCTCGACCGTGATCCGCTCAGCTCGCATCTCATCCTTTACCGCAGTCGACGGATAGCCGTAGGCCGCGACGTTCTGCCCCACGGCAACCACCTTTTCCGTCGCTCCGCGAGTGTTCATGCGCGACGTAGGCGCGAGCGTCACGGTCCAGAGCTTATCGCCGCCTTGCACCGTGATCGTGGCGTGCGGATTTTCGAATTTTGAGGTCACGATCGGGCCGGTGACAGTCAGTGGTTTGCTCGCGTCGTAACTCCCCCAACCGTGATGTGCGAAGGCGGTGCTCGTCAGCACCGCGAAGACGGCAAACAAAAGGAAAACTCTCATCATCGATGCCTCCAACGTCGCGCGTCCCCCGGCCTAAAGCGTCGCCCCGTCCGGAGCGGCAATTGCCCCGACTCCCATCGACATTCAAGACTACCGCACCACCCCGGAAATGCAGCATGGCCTGCGCATGGGCCGGGTAACACGGTCCTTGAGGTAGCAAACCGCCGAAGAGCCGACATAGCCCGGGCGTACATAGGTCCAGGCCCGGCAGCCTTCCTCGGCTTCGCACGCCGCTTCACAGCTTTTGCCGTTTGCTTCTGCTGACACTTCGAAATGCCGGTAATCACCGCCGTTTCTATCGACGCCAAACTCGGTCGTTCCGCTTTTCGGCTCGATCACGCCGGTCCCGCGCACGCCCGAGGCACAGCACGGCGCCTCGAACCGCGGTGTGACCCTGGATTTGAGCCAACAAACGGCGGTGGGGCTTTCGGTCGCTGGATAAGAAAAGGCCCATGCCCGGCAGCGTGGATCCCGCTCGCACCGCACAGCGCATTGGGCCGGATCGCCGGCCCGCAAGGGAAAGCTGGTATAGTCGCCGCCCGCCCGGTCGAAGCCGACTTGGGCGCGCGCGGTTGCAGCCAATACGAGCGCGATCGGCAAGCCGAAACCAAGCCGGAACCAAGACCGCCTCATTGCGCCTCTCGCCCGCGCCGCCCTGCCCGCTCGATCCATGTTAGAGAAGCGCGCGGGCGCGGGCGAGTGCCGTCTCGAAAGCGGGCGTTCCGTCCGGCTTCACACAGGATACAGTCATGCAATACGGCGAATTTGGCTTTCTGAGTTTTGGCCTCGTGCTGCTGGCCGCCGCCGTACTGAGCGTCCCGATCGCGCGCCGATTGGGCCTCTCCGCCATCGTCGCTTACCTAATCGCCGGCATCATCATCGGCCCGTATGGGATTGCCGTCTTCGGTACGCCCGAGAGCATCATCCCGGTTTCCGAGCTCGGCGTCGTGATGTTGCTGTTCTTGATCGGGCTTGAGCTCGAACTCGGGCGGCTCCTGGCGATGCGCCGGGCCATATTTGGTCTCGGCGCGGCGCAATTGGTGCTCACCGGGGTTGCTATCGGCGGGCTCAGCTATGCCGCCGGTCTGGTCGAATGGCGCGGCGCTGTTGTCGCTGGGCTGGCTTTGGCAATGTCGGCAACTGCCATCGCGCTGCAGATCCTCGAAGAACGCGGTCAGCTCCAGCAGGATTACGGCCAGCGTGCCTTCGCCATTTTGTTGTTCCAGGACATGGCGGTGGTGCCCCTATTGGCGGTACTGCCGTTGCTCGCTCCCGAAGGCGTCCATGCCCAGCTCGGGGATGGGCTGCGTGCGGTTGCCCTGATCGCCGGCGCGATTGCACTGATCGTGCTTGCCGGCCGGTACTTGCTCAATCCGTTCTTCCGGCTGCTGGCACAGAGCGGTTCGCGCGAGGTGATGACCGCGGCCGCCTTGCTCGTCGTGCTCGGCGCCGCTCTCACCATGCAGAAGGCGGGCATGTCGATGGCACTCGGCGCTTTTCTTGCTGGCGTGCTGCTTGCCGAGTCGAACTACCGGCACGAGCTCGAAGCCGACATAGAGCCATTTCGTGGTCTTCTGCTGGCCCTGTTCTTCATGGGCATTGGCATGAGCATCGACCTGGTTATCGTGCGCGCCAATCTTTGGCTGATCGTGGTTGCAGCCATAGCCATTACCGTCCTCAAGGCCGCGATCGTCTGGCTCTTGTTCCGGGCGACGTGCGTACACCGCGGCGATGCCCTGCGCGCGGGATCGGTGCTCACCGGCGCTGGCGAGTTCGCATTCGTGCTCATTCCACTTGGCAGTTCGCTCGGTGTGCTCGATCCACGGCAAGCCAGCATCCTTACCGCTATTGCCGCCACGACCATGCTGCTCGGTCCCCTTGTCGCCACGCTTACTGATGGACTGGTGCGCCGGTTTAGTGGGTCGGACTCCCGTCAGCCCGATGATTTCTCCGATGCCGGGGGTTCGGTGCTGGTTATCGGCTTTGGACGCTTCGGTCAGATCGTGTCGCAATGCCTGCTTGCGGAGGGCGTCGATGTCACCGCCATCGACAATGATCCGGACATGCTGGAGAACGCCGCTCTGTTCGGCTTCAAAGTTTATTACGGCGACGGCACCCGGCTCGACGTCTTGCGCGCGGCTGGCGCCGGCGAGGCGAGGCTGATCGCGATATGCATCGATGACCCTGAGGCGGCGAGCCGGGTCGTCGACCTCGGTCAGGCGCAATTTCCCGCCGCAAAGCTTTACGTGCGCTCTTTCGATCGGCGGCACAGTCTGCAGCTCCTCGCCAAAGGGGTCGATTTCGAACTGCGCGAGACCTATGAATCGGCGCTGGTGTTCGGACGCAAGACGCTGGAAGCGCTGGGGCTTGATCCCGAGCGTGCAGGCGCGGTCGAGGAATTCGTCCGTCGCCGCGATCTCGATTGGCTGGTCCTGCAGCAGGCGGAGGGAATATCCGCTGGCGTCGATCTATTGCGCACGCGCATGGTGCACGAGCCGCTGAGTACGCCGCGACACGAGGTCAAGCCCCTCAATCCGGAAGCGGAGGAGATCATCGCCCGCCCGCCGGCCGCGGAATGATCTTGCCCCGCTGCGGCTCCGATCGAGGCGCCGCGGCCAAGCTACGACGGCCAGCAGATTCCGCACCTAGTCGAAAGCCTTCATCCAATCGCTGGAGAGCTTGTGGGCCGCATAGAATTTTTCCAGCCGCGCGCGCGTGCTCTTCTCCCCAAATCTCTCGCGTTCGGCTTTGCCGAGGCCGAGGAAGCGCACTGCATTTCTGAACATGATTCCCTGGATCTGGAGGTCGCTGTACCCCACGGCCTTCAAGAAAAAGATCATCACGTCGGGGAATGGCCTGGAGGAGAACAGTTTCGGGAAACGTTCTTCCTGAGCGATCATCGACAGCCGCTCGTCGCTGTCGGGAAAGCGCTCTTTGAAGGCTTTCATGCATTCGACGATCTTCCTGCTGGGACCTGTCTTGAGGATCTCGCCTAGCGAGCTGATGTCCGCGTAGGCCTCGGCCGAACTGGTGAGAATCTTTCCGATCGTCCACTCCCAGCATTTGTCGACGTGGTCTTGTGGACGGACATGCTGCACGGCGTTGTTGAAATGGCCGAAATGAGCCAGGTTGATGCGCAGCCGCGGAAACGCGTCTTGCTTGAGCACACCCGCCCAGAAAATCGGATCTGCTCGGTCCTCATAATCGGTGTTTGGCCCGAAGCTATGGCTGGTATGCGCCATGATAGGCACGTTATTGGCGCTACACCACGAGTAGAGCTTTGCAAGGGCGGCATCGAGTTTGCTGCCGATATGCGACCCCAGCCCCGTGTCAGTGGAACGCAAATACGCTGGCTCGTTGAAGTTCGCGTCAGGCAAATGTTTGTTGTCGGTCGCCCGAAATCCCATCGGCGGATACAGCTTGACGCCGATAAATCCACCTGTGAGCTTGGTCGACTTGCTGACAGCGATGTGATTCACCTCGATGGCGCGACGCACGACCGCCATTGGGTCCCCATCTGGGGCGCCGCCCCTATTATCGTCGTAGAGCGCCTGTCGCAGCGGATCGAAGCCGACGAAACCGTGTACGCGTGGACCATCCTTCCGGCAGGCGATCCTCGCCATCACGTCGACCTGATCTTGGATGCTTAATTGATTGTCGTCCTCGAGCCACTTGGAGAAATCGACGATCGCGGGCGTCATCAACAAGATGCGCGACTTCTGCGCGACCTTGCCGTGAAGCTGATCGAGTTCCTCCGCTAACTCGTACCGGTTTCGAGTGTACAAAAGTGCCCATCGAATGTAGCGGCCGAGCAAATCGTCACGCGAATAAAGCTCATCCGCCATGGCGTCGACTTGGTAAGGGGTCAGACCTCCTAATACCTCTCGATCTTCCGCGGTCAGGTCCGGTTTTCCAAAATCCTCATGAATTTGCTGAAACAGGAATAGTTTGATTTGCTCGAGCGCGACCTCGAGCGCGATGCCCTCCGTCAATGACAGCGGGCGGTCCGTGAAGATATCCCAGTTGAACCAGATAAGCCGAAGCACACTTCGCAAATGCCCGCGATCCTGCTCTCGGCGCCAATCATTCGTCGGCTTCTTCTCGGCATCTCTCTCAAACGCATCGATCGTATCGATCTCCGTTTGCATATCAGGCGCGGCACGCTTCACCTGAACGGTAATCGCATGCACCAACGCCTCGAGGGCACCGGGATAGTCCGCGAAACGGGCGACAAGTTCGCTCGTCTGCGCCGATTTCGGCACCATAATTTTCTTTGTGAAGCCTTCAATCGGCAGATCGGCAGCATTGAAGACGTGGCAGTGCGCGTCGATGATCCGATTCATCCGAGGTGCAGATTGCGCCCAGGCCGACGAGGGGAGCACCGTTTTGTCGGCGGCCAGTGCGACACTGCCCGCGAGAAACTCACGCCGACGCATCGCTCACCTCGTGCACGCTGGGCCGAAAGCCGCCAGAACTGTCGGATTGTCCGGATATATTGAGGCCGCGAAGGGGCAAGAAAAGCTCCGATGAATCAATATGCGTATTCCTTGAACGCTGGTTCGACGCTGTGCCGCCAGGGGCCATGAAATTTCTCCAAGAGCTCTTCGGCCGGCGTGATGCCTCGCGCGACGCACTCCTGAAGCGGACGTAAATAAGCCCCCTCGTCTTGGCCGCGGGCATCGAGCCGCTGTCGCCGCGCGAGCCCCTTCTGCGCCAGCGCAATCGTCGTCTCCGCCAAGTGCAGAACTTTGTGACCCGCGATCGTGGCGCGAAAGCCTAGCTTCGGCACGTCGTCGCGAAGTTTCTGGCGCTCCGCGGCGCTCCAATTCTTGACCAGGTCCCAGGCAGCATCGAGAGAATCGTCGTCGTAGAGAATGCCCACCCAATACGCCGGCAGTGCCGGCAAGCGGCGCCAGGGGCCACCGTCCGCGCCACGCATTTCCAGGTAGCGCTTCAGCCGCACCTCCGGAAAGATTGTAGAGAGGTGATTCGCCCAGTCAGACATCGTGGCGCGCTCGCCGGGCAGGCTCTGGAGTCGTCCTCGCATCAGGTCCCGGAACGATTGACCGGCAACGTCGATATACCGCTCGCCCCGCTTGACGAAATACATCGGCACCCCGAGCGCGTAGTCCACGTATCGCTCGAAGCCCATGCCGGGCTCGAACGCCCACGGCAACATTCCGGTGCGCTCGGCATCGGTGTCGCGCCAGATTTCTGAGCGGAACGAGAGAAACCCATTGGGCTTGCCTTCAGTGAAAGGCGAATTGGCGAACATTGCCGTCGCGACCGGCTGCAGCGCGAGCGAGACACGCAACTTCTTCACCATGTCGGCTTCCGAGGAATAATCGATGTTCGTCTGCACTGTGCACGTGCGGTACATCATATCGAGGCCGTGTTTCCCCACCTTCGGCATGTAGGAGGTCATAATTCGGTAGCGCCCCTTCGGCATCATCGGAATCTGATCCCGACTCCAGTTGGGCGTCATGCCGAGCCCGAGAAACCCGATGCCGAGCGGACGCGCTATTTCCTTCACCTGCGCAAGATGTGCCATGAGCTCGGAGCAGGTCTGGTGCACGGTCTCCACCGGCGCGCCGGAGAGTTCAAACTGGCCGCCCGGCTCAAGTGAGATCGCGCCGCCGCCGGTCACGTCGAACAGACCGATGATGTTGCCCGCCTCGACGATGGGCTCCCAACCGAGCAGATGTTGCATGCCTTCGAGTAAGGTACGGATGCCGCGGTGGCCCTCGTAAGAAACCGGGTGAAGCCCATCCACTCTAAACACGAACTTCTCGTGCTCGGTGCCGATGCGGAACTGCGACCGGGGCTTGCTGCCCGCCTCGAGCCACGCGACGAGATCCTCGCGCGTTTCGATCGGAGTCATGTCGACTTGGTCGCGAGCCATGCAGATTTTCCGGCGGAAAAGGCCGCGACCTTACACGGCGGCTGTAAGGGAGAGCAATTGGGTCACCGCTCTCCGATGCAAAGCATCGGCGCGAACCTTTCGTCCTATATGCCGCTCTTCGGGTAGGGCTCGCCCGACCGGCGCGAAAAGCGAAAGCCGCTCGCGTCCCTGTCATAAACGAGATCGACGTCGGAGTAATGCGCACGCTCTCGCTTGGCGCGCGTGCCGACCTCGAGATAGAGCGCATCGCGCTGCGATTTGTTGACGAGATGATGACCGTTGGACACGCCGGCCTTGAACCCCGCTGCGTCGCCGGAGTGTAGCACCGTCGCGCCACCGTCCTCGATCAGCATGATCTCGCCCTCGAGCACGTAGACGAACTCGTCCTCTGCTTCGTGCCAGTGGCGCAGCGCCGAAGCGGCGCCCGGCGTGAGCCGCGTGAGATTGACCCCGAACTGTGTGAGCCCGGCCACGTCGCCAAGTGCGGTTTTCTCGCGGCCCTGGGTTACGGCGCCCCACGGATCGGGGTAGCGGCCTCTGGTACGCATCGTAGCTTTCGCAATGTCTATCTTCGGCATCCGTACTCTCCTGCGCGCCTCAGTCGCAGATGGGATATGACGCAATCTGCTGTGCCGGACCCTTGGCGATGTCGCTCCGGCATTCACTTCCTCCCGATGAATTTGCCACAGATCCGAGCCGCGCGGCGACTCATGACGATCGTGCGATGCCAACGATACCGACAATCGCCACCCCTGCAGCCGTCACAGGCTCCTCGCGATCAGAAGCTTCATGATCTCATTGGTGCCGGCGTAGATACGCGTCACCCGCGCATCACGGTACATTCGCGAGATCGGAAATTCCTCCATGTAGCCATACCCACCAAAAAACTGCAGGCAACGGTCGATGATTTTTCCCTGCAAGTCGGTCAGCCAATACTTGGCCATGGAGGCTGTAACCGTATCGAGCGTGCCTGCAAGATAGCGTTCGATGCAATGGTCGTGAAACACTCGTGCGATTGTCGCCTCCGCCTTGCACTCGGCGAGTCCGAACTGGGTATTCTGGAATTCGATAAGCTGAGCATGCACCGCAACGATGAGGCGCTCGCGCGGGAGATCGCTCATCAGCTGCACGAAACCCTGGCCTTCGTCGCTGCCGAGCAGGCTCTCCGCGGGCAATTTCACGTCCTCGAAGAACAACTCTGAAGTATCGGCGGAATCGAGGCCAAGCTTCTTGAGCTTCCGGCCGCGACGGAAACCCGTCGCATCCTCGGTTTCCACCACCATCAGCGACACGCCCTTCGCCCCCGCATTCGCGTCGGTCTTGGCGACGACGATAATCAAATTGGCGTGCTGGCCGTTGGTGATGAAAGTTTTCGAGCCGTTGAGCACATAGCCGTTGCCGGACTTTTTCGCCGTGGTGCGCACGCCTTGCAAGTCAGAGCCGGTGCCGGGCTCGCTCATGGCGATGGCACCGACAAGTTCGCCGGTAACGAGCTTCGGCAGCCAGCGGCGTTTTTGCTCGTCAGTCCCGTAATGGAGAATGTAGGGCGCGACGATGCCGGAGTGCAGCGGCGCCCCGAACGAGTCGAAGCCCGCAAGGCTCAGTTCCCGGCCGATCACCGCTTCGTGCGCAAAACTGCCGCCTGCCCCCCCGTATTCTTCGGGAATGGCCGGACAAAGGAGGCCAGCCGCACCCGCTTTGGTCCAGACTTCGCGGTCGTACATGCCCAGCTCGTTCCAGGTATCGAGGTGGGGCACATACTCGGTCGCGATGAAGCGCCGCGCTTGCTCCTCGAGCAGCACGAGGTCCTCGGCCATCCAGCCGGGACGTGGGAGGTTAAGGACGCTCATGACGAAGCCCGTTGTCGAGCACTTTACAGGCGAGCACCGCACTATGCGAGAGTGCGGGCGTTGACAAGCGCCCGCCGGTTTTTCAGAACCAGCCCAGTCGGGAAAGGAACTCATGCAATTTCCAAATTGTGCGATAGACCCACCCCGGTCGATGGATTACCGCCGACCGTCGTTTCGCTTGGAGCGGTTGAGAGCGCCCTTGTGGCGAGGCGACGAAAACAAGGCGCTGCTCCAGGACCCCAGCGAGTCTAATGCCGACGTCTTGGGGCCTGCGGCCATCGGCTGGCCCGCG
>Ga0209648_10003264_pt1 | contig 13612 bp, 12 predicted proteins | sample GraSoi2013_115cm_FD_185830 | JGI IMG/M metagenome (GOLD analysis project Ga0209648, IMG submission 185830) | Grasslands soil microbial communities from the Angelo Coastal Reserve, California, USA - Sample 9_17_2013_115cm (SPAdes) (version 2) | ecosystem: Environmental > Terrestrial > Soil >...
TTTGTCGTGGGGCTCGCCAGTCGCAAGATAGCGCGAGATTTCTTCAGCCGGCAGCATGGCGAAGTGCACCAGCGTGGACTCGACGAAAGTGATCCGCTCGGCGTCGGGAAGGCGAATGAGGGCCACACCCGTGAGGACGGCGTGCGTGCGGCCGGATAGCCTTTCTAACATATGACGGGCATCGTCAGAAGAACGCGGCTTGCCGAAGATGTGGCCTTCAAGGGTGACCTCGGTGTCGGCGCCGATGACGATGGCCGGACCCGCAGCGCGCGCTGCCACGAGTTCCGCCTTGGCCACGGCCAGACGCTCAACCAGGACGTGGGCGGATTCGCCGGGGTATGGCGTTTCGTCAACGGCGGACGAGAGCGTCGTGAATGAGAAACCAGCGTCCCGCAGAATTTCAGCGCGGCGTACCGATGCGGAAGCGAGAATGAGCTTCATGAGGAGGAAGTCAGATGACGAGGGACTCATGATATTCGCCGAAGACGCGGCGGAGCGCATCGGAAATTTCGCCGATAGTGGCGTAGGCTTCGACGGCGGCGAGGATGGCGGGGAGGAGATTCTCTGTCGTGGCGGCGCGGCGCTGGAGTTCGGCGAGCGCGCCCTTGGCGCGCATCGAGTCACGTTTGGCACGCAGGGCGTTCAGCCGCGCAATTTGGGAGCGTTCGATTTCCGCGTCGATGCGGAGAATGGGAATGTTGCGGTCCTCTTCCGCGACGAAATCGTTCACTCCAACCACGATTTGTTCTTTCTTCTCGACGGCGCGCTGGAACTCGTAAGCCGCTTTCTGGATTTCCCCCTGAACGAAGCCAGCTTCAATCGCGCGCAACATTCCTCCTATCGAATCCACTCTTTCAATGTATTCCCGGGCGCCCTTTTCGATTTCGTTAGTGAGTGATTCGATGGCGTAAGACCCGGCGACGGGATCGATGGTGTTAGCGACGCCGGTTTCGTTGGCAAGTATCTGCTGCGTGCGCAGAGCGATGAGCGCGGCGTCCTCGGTAGGCAAGGCGAGCGCTTCGTCCAGAGAATTGGTGTGCAGGGATTGGCAGCCGCCCAGAACTGCCGCGAGCGCCTGAATCGCCACGCGGACGATGTTGTTTTCCGGCTGCTGCGCTGTAAGCGAGGAGCCCGCGGTTTGCGCGTGGAACCGCAGCATCAAAGAGCGCGGATCCTTTGCGCCGAAGCGTTCCACCATGATTTTCGCCCACAGGCGGCGCGCCGCGCGATACTTGGCGATTTCCTCGAGCAGATCGTTGTGCGCATTAAAAAAAAACGAAAGCTGCGGCGCGAATTCATCCACGCGTAGCCCGGCGTCCAGCGCGGCCTGGACGTAAGCGATTCCGTCGGCAAGCGTGAAGGCGACTTCCTGGACGGCGGTCGAGCCCGCCTCGCGGATGTGATAGCCGGAGATGGAGATAGTGTTCCACTTGGGAAGATTGTCGCGGCACCACGCGAAAATGTCCGTGACGATTCGCATCGCCGGGCGCACGGGATAGATGTACGTGCCGCGGGCGATATACTCTTTCAAAATGTCGTTTTGCGCGGTGCCCGAAAGCTTCTCCAAGTTCGCGCCTTGGCGCTTTGCAACCGCGACATAAAGGCAGAGAAGAATTGCCGCGGTGGCATTGATGGTCATCGACGTGGAGACTTTTTCAAGTGGAATGCCGTCACACAGCGTTTCCATGTCTTCGAGAGAATCTATCGCAACACCGACTTTGCCAACTTCGCCGAGAGCCAGCGGATGGTCGGAATCCATGCCGATCTGCGTCGGCAGATCGAACGCGACCGATAGTCCCGCCTGGCCCTTGCTCAGAAGATAGCGGTAACGCTGGTTCGATTCGACGGCGGTGCCGAAGCCCGCGTACTGGCGCGTGGTCCAGAAGCGTCCGCGATACATCGTGGGATAAATCCCGCGAGCGAAGGGAGATTCGCCGGGATACCCAAGAGCGGATTCGGCGTCCCAGCCTGCAAGATTTTCTTCCGTGTACAGTCGATCGACGGGAAGGCCGGACAGCGTGGTGAATTTGTCTTTGCGCTCGGTGGCAGTGGCGGATTTGATTTTGGAATCAGCCATCGAATGAACTCGGTCTCAAGTACATCGCACAGCAAAAGCGCCCCGCCTGCACAATTCGCCGCTACAATTTGCGGGCTCTGCGGAACGAAGTGATGGCAAAAAACGCGAACAATAAAGCTACGGCTACAGCGATCCCGATGAGCCAACCAGCGACGTCACGCGTCCACGCGCGCAGCGCGGCGTTGAGCCACCCGAGCGCAAGAACGGCAAAGACCGCCGCAATAACCTCATGAAAAAGTTGGCGAAGCGCGCGCCAGAGGCGGCGGAAACCGCCGTGCCGCGCCGCCGTAGCAGCGCTCGTGGCCGTTGACATAAGAGCATCTTAACGCAAAACCGGTCGGACATTCGAACGTGGAGACCGCAACGCACGGCCGTCCATAAACCTGAACATTGGTACTGTGGACGGATTAGAGACAACGAAGCGAACCTCTCTTGTATCCAACAAAACGTGGGCCTAGAATAGCCAAAGAAGTACGGGAGACGACGCCTTGCAACTCGACGATCACCTGAAGAATTTGCTCCGTGAACTGGGACACGCTATCAATGACACGGTGTCTGATTCCGACCGGATCACGGGTGCAATTGCCGGAGTGCGCGCTCACGGCTACGATATCGTACTGAAGCTGGACGCGACGATCGGGCTGGCAAAGCGCGATGCCGCTGCTGCCGAAGCGGCAAAATTGAGTCCACAAGACCGCCGCTTCCTCGAATCCCTTCGCATTCAGGTGGACCAGGAATCTTTTTCGGAAGAGAATGACAGGAAGCCGGCCCCGCGCCTGTCTATGACTCCCCAGGATGTGCGTTTTCTGAAGTCGCTGCGGATTGCTACGGATGAGTCGGAATGAAGAGAAGGGCCAAGTTGGCATTGTTCGGACTACCGCTGATGCTCGCGTTGGCAGGGATTTTCCCCGCGCCGGCCATTGCCCAGGATCCGATACTCACGCCAATTATAGTTGATACCGCGGTGCCGATTATCGTCGCCGCAGTAAAGCCCAAACCAACCGGATTGGATAAGTTTGAAGGCTTCGTGATGAATGCAAACACCGCGCAGATCACCCTGCGCGCCAAAGGAAGCGACTTAACCATCAGGACGTTCTCTCTTTCGGAGGTCGCCTCCGCGAAAATGCAGAAAATCGTCGAAAAAGGCGGCTACCAGTTCGGCGACAAAGTGACGGTTTATTACGAACCTGCCACTTCGAAAGCGATCAAGTTCAAAGGGAAACCTTCCAAGCCTATTTGATTCGCGGAGCCGCATCATGCTTCGCCTGCCTGCGGTTGCCGGACGCTTTTATCCCTCCCATCCTGCGGAATTGACGGAGCTGATTCACAAATACGTTATCACCGACCCGGGAAATCCCCCGGCTAGGGTAACTGCCTGCCTGGTGCCGCACGCGGGCTATGTTTATTCAGGGCATGTAGCCGGCGCGGTACTCGCGCGCATCGCCCTGCCCGGCAAAATTATCATCCTTGGCGTGCGCCATTATCCGCGCGGTGAGCCGGCGGCAATCCTTTCGAGCGGCGCTTGGCGCACCCCGCTGGGAGACGCGCGGGTTGACGAGTCGCTGGCCGAAGCGCTCAAACGAGCCTGTCCGCAGCTGCGCGAGGATAGTGTCGCGCATAGCGCAGAACACTCCCTGGAAGTGCAGTTGCCGTTTCTTCAGGCGCTGGCGCCGGACTTCACATTTGTTCCCGTGGCTCTGGGAACTGTGCAATTCGAATCCCTGGTGAGTGTGGGAGAAGGAATTGCGCGCGTGCTTGAGACTTCGAAAGAGAACGTGCTGCTCTTGACGACCTCGGATTTGAATCATTACGAGGATGATGCCACCACGCGCATAAAAGACCGCAAAGCCATCGAAGAGTTGCTCGCGCTGCACCCGCGCGGACTGTACGACACCTGCCGCAGCCATGAGATTTCCATGTGCGGGCTCGGACCTGCGACAGCCATGCTCACCACGCTGAACGCGCTGGGTGTGAAGAAATCGGAACTGGTGAAGTACGCAACGTCCGCGGATGTGTCGGGCGACCGCAGCGTCGTTGTCGGCTACGCCGGAATGATTTTTTCCTGACGAATCCGAATCGCGAATCGCTCCTCTGCAAAAAAGAAACGGCTCCCTGAGGAGCCGTCTCCGGCATTTGTTTCGAACTCAGCTTAGTGCGGACGGCCACCCCCGCCGGACGGATGCGAAGGAGCGGAAGCTGGTGATGGCGACGACGATCGGCCCGAGCTGCTGCCGCTCGAAGACGCAGACCCGCCCCAGCTCCCTCCTCGGCTGCCGGCGCTGGAACTTCCGCGTTCGCCGCCTGAATAGCGCGGCGCCGGCGGCGGAACAATATTGCGCGCAGGTGGTGCCGAAACGCTCCGCGTCACCGGAGGTGCGACAGTGCGCGGCGGCATGACGACGGTCGGTGCCGAACTGGGTCCCGCAGTCCGCCCATTCTCAACGCGGACTTCGCTTCCGTTCGACGGCGCCGCTGGCGAATTGGTATTCACGAAGCGATGTTCGACCGGATCGTAAGAAATCGTGGAATGACTATCGAGAGACACGCCGGGAGTACCGGATTTGCCCTCGACGACCGACCTGGAAACGCGAGTCGGCGGCGCAGTGACCACAAGTCCGCCGCTCAGGCTTTCGCGCGGAGCAGACTTCAGCGCCTCCCACTTCTGCCCGTGCGCGACGGGAATGACCTCCACGCTCGAACCTCTCGTTCCCGGGTTGGAGAAAACACCACGCTCCAGATTCAGCGGCGTCTTGCCCTTTTGGTCGAGCGGATGCATAGGCACAATGCCGACTTTTTCGCCTTGGCGAACAAACACTCCCGTCACCGGCCGATAGATGGGACGTGGCGGATTAACGCGGGGAGGGTGCCTTCGCGGAACGGCTCCGTATCCCGGATACCCGTATAGAATGGGCGGTGAATAAAACCACCCGCCGCACGAGGCATCAAAGAGCCATCCCCCATAGTGATAGGGAGCCCAACCCCACGGTTGATAGCTCAGCCAGCTCCACCCAAAAGCGGGGTCCATGAACCATTGGCCGTTCGTAAAGGGAGACCATCCAAGGCCCGCTCCAAACGGTCTCCAGCCATATCCATAAGCTCCACAACTGGAAAACGCGCCGTAAGTGTAGAGGTCAGCGAATCCCGGCGCGTAATAAGGTGAACCCGTGTACTGCAGCGCCGCACTCGTGGCTGTGGAAACGCCGTCGATGCGCCCAGACACCCAACGATCGAAGTCATCTTCATTGGGCAGCTGGCCGACACCTAGCGAAGAATCGTCGCCTGCTTTCATCGAAAGAGCCTGCCCGTGGTCGAGGCGTGTCTCATTCTTATTGTGCAAGACGGTTACGCGGCCCTGATAGGCCTCGACTGTGCTGCCGTCATCGAAATTATCCAGACGGAATCTGGTCCGCGTGCTGGCTTCCACCGTGAAGTCGCCGCCAGTAACGCTGAAGTAGTCGCCACCCGCAGGATTTACGTAGAACGAAGCGCTCCCCTGCCTCAGAACCAATCGCGTCGTTCGCGCCGAATCATTTAGCGACAGATCGTAGAACTCCAGCACCGTATTCTCTTTCAGGAAAGCCATGGCCCCGTTCTCGAATTCCACTTCCGCGCGGCCGTTGTCCGTGGCAAGAACATATCCCTGGCGGATCGGCAAATTCAGCGCGACCGTCTCCCACGTGGCGGTCGAATCCGAGAGCGGATCGCCGTGCGTCTGCCGCGCGAATCTCACATCGCCTTGAACCAGGCTTAGCCGGATAATCCGGGCATGGCTGGAATCAGCTGCCGCCGGACGCGCGCCCACAAAGAGCGCACTTAACAAAATGACGAAAAGGAAAGGAACCAGTTTGCGGGAAGTCATAATTCTTGCCCTCACGGGGCGCGACCCTAATGATTAGACGCTAACAAGAACGGGTAGGTTGCGCGCGACGTGTCCTCAACCATCGTCTCCCCCGGGGAACGCGGCGTCAAGGCCGGACGGTAGTGGATCAGTTTGAATTTTCTTAATCGTGACAATAGGGTCAAAATTCAAACTGACTCACTACCGGACTGACTGCATGCGCGTGCTGCTCCCGCGAAATGATAAGATTTCCTTCCGTCAAGATCCCTTTGGCACGTTTTCAATCTTTGTGGTCCGATCAGGCAGAGAATAGAGAGGCACTATGACCACCCTGGCAAAATCGAAGCATGTCGCATGGAAAAATGTCGAGCGCGAGCAACTGAATCCGCTCATCGACCGCGAGATGGTGGTCGGCGACAAAATCATGTTGGCGCGCGTGCTGTTGAAGAAAGGCGCGCACGTCCCGTTGCACCACCATCACAACGAGCAGGTTACCTACATTCTCGAAGGCGCCCTGAAATTTGCCATCGATGGCCGCGAAATCGTCGTCCGCGCCGGCGAAGTCCTGTGCATCCCGCCCCACCTGCCCCACGAAGCCTGGGCCGTCGAAGACACCGTCGACCTCGACGTCTTCAATCCCCCGCGCGAAGACTGGCTCAACAAAACCGACGACTACCTCCGCCACGGCCGTTAGGGTCAGGGCAGCAACCGGGCTCGCTAGCACTCGAGCAGTCTCCATTGTTGTGTTTAGACGGGGTACAAGAGAGGCGACTGGTGGAAGACGGTCGAAAGTGTTACCCCCTGGCCGCCGGAAAACGTTGACCTTCCGGGGAACCTGTCCTTACCATGTACGGATGAACCAACGGCTTTCCATCGCGGCGGGTACGGTGCTTTTCGCGGTCGGGCTTGTAGGCTGCGAGGACGCGGGAAAGAAGCCCGTAAAGGCGCGGGTACCGGCACTCGCGCCAGCGCCAGCCAATGCGGGCACGCCGCAGGCCGCGAACGCGAAGCAGGCTGTGGCGGAACTGGCGCCTTTGCCGGTGTTAAATCCGCCGCGGCGGCATTACGTCTGGCTGTTGCCTCCGGTCCCGTCCGGGAAGGACTACCTCATCCGGAAAGTGCAGGAGAAATTCGCGTCGGGCGAGCAAAATTTCAAGGCCGGCCACCTGGAAGCGGCACGCAAGGATTTTGACGACGCCGTGGACTGGATGCTGGAGAGCGGCTACGACCCGAACGGCGATCCCAAGCTGAGTGAACTGTTCCACCATGTGGTGGATACAGTGTATGCGTACGAGCTGCAGGCGTTTCGCGCGGGAGACGGCTTCAGCGAAGCTCCCGCGGTGCCGGCGGCGATTGACGAAGTGGCGGAGATGACTTTTCCGGTCGATCCTGGGCTGAAAGCGCGGGCGGAGGAAGCGGCAAAAAACATTTCCCACGACCTGCCACTGACGGTGAACGACCAGGTACTCTCGTTTGTCAATTTTTTCCAGACGCCGCGCGGCCGCGCCATCGTGGAGACCGGACTGCGCCGCTCCGGGCGTTACCGGGAAATGATTTCGCGCGTGCTGCGGGAAGAGGGCCTGCCGCAGGATCTGATTTACCTGGCGCAAGCGGAGAGCGCCTTCCAGCCGCTGGCGCTTTCGCGCGCCGGGGCGCGGGGGATCTGGCAATTCGTGGCGTACCGCGGCCAGCAATACGGCCTTCAGCATACCTGGTGGATCGATGAACGGCAGGACCCCGAGAAGGCCACGCACGCAGCAGCGCAACATCTCCGTGATCTGTACGGCCTCTACGGGGATTGGTACCTGGCAATGGCGGCTTACAACTGCGGGCCGGGAAACGTGCAGAAGGGCATCGAACGCACGGGCTACGCGGATTTCTGGGAACTGTACAAACGTAATGTGCTTCCGCGCGAAACGAAAAACTACGTGCCCATCATCATCGCGCTGACGCTGATCGCCAAAGACGCGGCGCACTACAACATTCAAGCCGAGCCGGAAGCGCCGGTCCCAACTGATGTGGTGAAACCGGGACGGGCCATCGACCTGCGGCTGGTGGCGGAAACCATCGATGTGGACGTGGAGACGCTGCGCTCGCTCAATCCTTCTCTCCTGCGGCTCGCGACACCCGAAGATCCGTCGTTCGAGCTGCATTTGCCGCTGGGTACGGCGCAAAGATTTTCCGCGGAAATCGCGGATATTCCTCCCGACAAGTGGGTCAGCTGGCGGCGGCATCGCGTGGAAAGCGGAGAAACGCTCACCTCCATCGGGAAGAAGTATCACGTGGCCGCGGCGGCTATCGCCGACGCCAACAATTTGGAGCGCAATGCCGCTCTCGATGCCGGAGAGAAGCTGATTATTCCCGCGGTGCAGCCACTATCGGAAACAAAACGGCGATTGGTGAGCTATCGCGTGCGAAGGGGCGACACATTCCTGGGGATCGCCGACCGCTACAACGTGAGTGCGGATGACCTGCGCAAATGGAATCGTTTGAAAGCCAACCGGGTGAGCCGCGGCATGGTGCTGCGCATTTACGCTCTCGGCGGAGCACCGGAAAGATCGCCGGCGCGGGCGCGATCCAAATCAAAGAAAAAACCGGCGCAACCGGCAGCGGGCGGCGCGACGGGCGGAGCAGTCGCCGTAAACCGCAACTAAGTCTATTATAATGAATGGATTACAGTCTATTGACCACCGCGTGTCCCCGCTCGCCTCGGTTCCCCTTTGTCCTAATGCACGCGACACTGGCGGTCTCGTAGTGGGAATCCCGCAGAATGCTTGACAACGAACGGCGAGTACGGTAACAACGGCTCACGGGCGGGGTGAGATTTTACGCAAGCTCCGGCCAGAACAGCGGCCCAAAGGGCTCTTTTGTGCGCGGGGCCCAGAGATTCTCCCAGGGGAGGATGGAATGGATTTCGAGAAGGACAACTTCGAGGATGACAACGAGCTGTCGCGGCTGGAAGACGACGAGGAGCTGGCGGGCGAAACGGAAGAGATCGTCGAGGCCGAAGAAGAGGAGCTCGTGATAGTGGGCGAAGAGCCTGAGGACGAGGCACCTGCGCCAAAGACTGCGCCCAAGCCGGCCGCGAAGAAACCGGCCAAGAAGGCGGCGAAGAAAAAAGCCGCGCCGAAGAAAAAGGCCAAGAAATCAAAACCGAAAAAGAAGGCCGCCAAGAAAAAGGCGAAAAAGCCGGCAAAGAAAAAGAGGAAGAGGTAGATCCTTTTCGAAGACTAGAGATCGGCATAAAGAAAAGGCCGGGACCAATGTTCCGGCTTTTTCTTTTGCGGAATAGGGCCTCCCGGACTGGGACGATTCTCAGCTTTGGCTGGTTCCCAGATTGAATATTCTGTTTTTTCAATTCAGGAATGGAACTTCGCCATGGAGCGAAGTGCTTGCCGGAAGCGGCAAGTACTATTAGCATAACCGCGCATGTTGCGGGCTCTGGAACAGATACGCCGGATGCGGGGCGGCGCACAGTCTCACCTAATGCGCTGCGACGACGGCTACTACTACGTGGTGAAGTTCCAAAATAACCCGCAGCACACGCGAGTGCTGGTCAACGAACTGCTGGGAACGAGGCTGGCGGCGCGGCTGGGGCTACCCACGGTACCCGTGGAGATCGTCGCCGTCTCCGAAGACCTGATCCGTCTGACGCCGGAGCTGGCCATGGAACTGCAACGCGCGCGGATTCCGTGCCAACCGGGGCTGCAGTTCGGATCGCGCCTTCCGGGAGATCCGCGGAAGCAGACGCTGCATGATTTTCTCCCCGACGAGCAGCTGCGAGCGGTTGAAAATGTGCACACGTTTGCGGGCATGCTGGTCTTCGACAAGTGGACGTGCAACACCAACGGCCGACAAACGGTGTTCTTCAGCGAGGGGAACCGGACGGCAGAGCAGGGAGCGGTACGCTACGAAACGCGGATGATCGATCAGGGCTTTTGCTTCAATGCCGGGGAATGGAATTTTCCCGACGCTCCGCTGCGCGGGCTGTACGCGCGCAACCGCGTCTACGAAGGCGTGACGGGCATGGAATCGTTCGCGCCCTGGCTCGAGCGCCTCGAAAAAACAGCCGGCGAGCGGGTTCTTGACGAGACCAGCAGGGAGATTCCGCCGGAGTGGTACGCGGACGATTACGACGCGCTTATGCGGCTGCTGGAACAACTGCATCGCCGCCCCCAGCGTGTGCCGGACCTGATTCTGGAGGCCAAGAGATCCAATCGGCGGCCATTTCCGAACTGGATGTGAATCATGAATGAAAACATCGACAAACCGCAGAATGCCGGACCGGGGCCGGGAGAAAGGGCGTGCGCCTACCGCATTCTCCGTTACAGTCCGAATCTGGTCCGTGACGAGTGGGTGAATATCGGCGTTCTTCTGTTTGATCCCGGAACCGGCGAACGCCGGTTGCGGATGATTGAAGAACAGGACGAGTATAACCGCGTGCGGCGGTTGCACCCGCAAGCCGATGAGGCACTGCTGCGCGCGCTCCGCGATGACCTCGAAGACCGCTTTCAGTCGGCACCGGTTAACGGCTCGAACGGCGGCAGCGCGAACTGGCAGCGGCTACTCGACAAGTGGGACGACACCCTGTCCAATGCGCTGCAACTGGCGCCGCAAAAAGGGGTCTTCGCCGAAGACCTCGATGCCGAACTGGAGCGCCTCTTCGCCGATCACGTCGGTTTGCAACGCGCACCGAGCCGAGCCGGGGCGCCGGGAAGCCGCGCGCAAATGCGCTTGTACTGCTCACAGGTTTTCCGGCAAGCGCGTTTATGGGAACGCATCGAGAAATCGGTTCGCGCGTCGGAATTTACTTTCCCCGGCGACCCCATGCGTCTGGATTACAGCTACCGGCGCAACGGCACGCGCGGGTTCGTGCAGTGTCTTTCCGTCACCCGCGCCCCTGCCGACGCCAAGCTGCTGGCGTACACCGCGGAGCGTATTGCCGCGAAGGCCACTCTGAAAATGGAATGTGCGGCAGTCACGGACGTGGCTTTGAACGCGGAGAATGACCGGCATCGTTTTGTCCGCGACACGTTGCGCGAGGCGGGCATCGAGCCGGTGGCGATGGAAGGATTTGCCGTGTGGGTGGCCAAGCTGAAACCGATGATCCAGTGAAGGACGATTCTCACTGGGCGCAGAAAATCCCGGACTACAGGGCATGGCGATGGCGGCCAGTCCAGAGCGAGTTCTATTCGTAAACGGCAAGAACGACCAGCGTGGCGTCGTCCTGCCAACGGCTCCCGCTGAACTCGGCTACTGCAGCAAGAATTTTCGCCTGCAAATCATCTGCGGACAAATTGCGGTGATCTTCGAGCAAACGCAACAGGCGGGCTTCGCCGAACTCCTCGCCTGCGGCGTTGCATGCCTCCGTGACACCGTCGGTGAATAGAATCACGCGGTCGCCCGGGGTCAACTGCGCCGAGCCGCTCTCATAATTCCGGCTATCGAAGACGCCCAGCACCGGGCCGCCCTCCCGTAACCGTTCGTGCAAGCCGTCGGGGCGCACCACGAAGGGCGCATTGTGGCCGGCATTGACGTAAACCAGTCGGCGCGCTGGGCCGTCCAGATGCGCGTAGAAAAAGGTGATGAAGCGGTCGCTTTCCGTATTGCGGTAGACGATGGAATTCAGCCGGTTACAAAGCAGATTTGGCGGGAGAGAAGGGGAAGAGAGACCGCGCACGGCTGCCTGCAGATTGGACATCAGCAACGCGGCCGGCATGCCCTTTCCAGCGACGTCGGCAATGCAGATTCCCAGGGTCTTTTCGTCAAGCGGAAGAATGTCGAAATAATCGCCTCCGACCAGCCGGGCCGATTGCCACGCGCTGGCGATTTGGTAGCCCGGCATTTGCGCAATTTCGCGAGGAAGAAGTTTTTCCTGGATGGCTTTGGCTTCGGAGATTTCGCGTTCCTGCTCCTGCAGGTGAAGCATGGCCGCTTCGCGCGCCCGGGCCTCTTCCGCGGCAAGACGCCGCGATTCGCGGCGCTCGCGCCCGAGGCCGACTTGCTTCGAGAGGATTTCCAGCAGCCGAGTATTGGTCCAGGGCTTCTCGACAAAGTCGCTTACGCCAAATTGCATGGCTTCGACCGCCAGGCCCACGGTGGCCCACCCGGTCATGGCTACGACCGGCGGCGCGTCCGCGATCTCCTTTAAACGACTGAGCACGTCCAGGCCTTCGCGGCCAGAGGTGGTGTCACGCGCATAATTCAGATCGATGAGCAGAATATCAAATTTCTGACGGCTCACTGCCGCCAGCAAGTCGGCCGGGGAATTTACCGTTTCGATGCTGTAGCCGTGCCCTTTGAGCAGGAGGCGTAGCGCGTCCAGGACGTCCTGCTGGTCATCGGCAATGAGAATTCGGGGCTGCATCTCTTCGCGGTCCCTCGCGATTCCGAGCGTTGCAGTCGTCATAGTTGGCTACCCGTGCATCCGCCGGTATGAATGTTCGTTCCCTCTACCAAACATACTGAGGCAGCCTGCCTGCCAGTGACGGCTGTGGGTAACGGCTTTCCTCTGAATGGTTTGTAGGAAAGCGGGGAAGAACAGCGGATACTCGCCTGGCCACTAGCGGGAACGCCCGTCCCAAATTCGCACACCGACTGGCGCGGCGTCTTATAGCACCGGCTCGCTCCAGTTTTCCAGCGTCTCCTTGACCTTGTGCAGGAACTGGTGGGCGACGGCGCCGTCCACAACGCGGTGGTCGTAGCTGAGCGTCACGTAACACATTGAACGGATGGCGATGGAGTCGTTGATGACCACCGGGCGCTTCTCGATGGCGCCGAGACCGAGGATGCCAACGTTGGGCTGGCTGATCACCGGCAGGCCGAACAAGCCGCCGAAGACCCCGGGATTGGTGATCGAAAAGGTGCTTTCCTGTACCTCTTCGGGCTTCAGCTTTTTCGAGCGCGCGCGCTCGGCGAGGTCGTTCATGTTGCGCTGGATGCCGAGAATGTTTTTCTCGTCAGCGTTCTTGACCACCGGCACGAGCAGGCCCCAGTCGAGAGCCACGGCAATTCCGATGTTGATTTCCTTGTGGAGAATGACGTTGGTGCCGTCGAGCGAGGCGTTCAGCGTGGGATACGCGCGCAGCCCCGCGACGGCTGCCTTTACGAAGAATGGCATGAACGTCAGCTTGGTTTCGTAGCGCTTTTCGAATTCGTCCTTGGACTTGGCGCGCAAAGCGGCGACCTTAGTCATGTCGATTTCGTCGACGGAATAGACGTGCGCGGAAACGCGCTTGGAGGCCACCATGTGCTCCGCGATGCGCTGGCGCATGGGACTCATGGGCTGCACTTCGTAATTGCCGAAGAACATTTTTTCGCGCGGCACGGCGGTTTCAAGCGCGACGTGCACCTGCCCGCCGGAAACTCCCGGCACGGCTGCCGGTGGTGGCGGCGCAGGTCGCGAGCTGCGTGCGGAAGAAGGAGCGGAGTAGGCAGGTAGAGCAGCAGCCGGGGCGCCGCCGGCCGCAATCACCGCTTCGATGTCCTGTTTGCTGATACGTCCGCCTGCGCCTGTGCCTTCGATAGTGGAGAGATCGATGCCGTGCTCCTTAGCCATGCGTCGAACGAGCGGGGAGCTGTGAATCCGTTCGCTTGTCGAACTCAAGGAGGCGGGAGCGGCCACAACCGGCGCGGCGACCGGGGCGGGAGCTGCAGGCTTCGGTGCCGGCGCCGGAGCAGTGGCAGTGGGGGCCTTG
>Ga0209648_10003266_pt1 | contig 13606 bp, 10 predicted proteins | sample GraSoi2013_115cm_FD_185830 | JGI IMG/M metagenome (GOLD analysis project Ga0209648, IMG submission 185830) | Grasslands soil microbial communities from the Angelo Coastal Reserve, California, USA - Sample 9_17_2013_115cm (SPAdes) (version 2) | ecosystem: Environmental > Terrestrial > Soil >...
CAGATTCCACCGCAGTGCCGACCGCCGCGACGAATTCCTCGAATGCGGCCTTCGTCTCGCCATCGGCCTTGTCCCAGAGCGGCGTGCGTACGAAGGCAAAACGCGGGGGCAACGGCGGCTCTTCGCGCTGCACCCTTCGGAAATCTGGAGCGGCGAAAGGCTCCGTATCGGGGTCGGCCGGATCGTGGCCGGCGATCACCTCGAGGATCAGCGCGAGGTCGGGAATCGAGCGCGCGAAGGCGCCGATGTGATCAAGCTTGCGCGACAGGGGCAGGACGCCCGCGCGGGAGACGAGGCCATAAGTCGGTTTGATTGCGAATACGCCGCAGAACGCGGCCGGACGGATGACCGATCCGTTGGTCTGGCTTCCGAGCGCGAGCGGGACCATATGGGCGGCCACGGCCGCCGCCGATCCCGACGACGAGCCGCCTGGCGTGCGTGCATGATCGTGCGGATTGCGCGTCGGACCCGGATGGAAATACGCGAACTCCGTGGTCACGGTCTTGCCGATGATCACCGCGCCGGCGGCCCGCAGCTTCGCGACCACCGTGGCGTCGTGGCGAGTCCGGCGCCCGGCCGCGAGCGGTGAGCCGCACTCGGTCGGGTAGTCCGCCGTATCGATGATGTCCTTGATCGCGACCGGAATGCCGTGCAGCAGGCCGAGCGAATGGCCGTTCGCGCGCCGTTCATCGAGGCTACGCGCTTGCGCCAGCGCATGGTCACGGTCGAGATGAGCGAACGCTTTGATCTCGCCATCGAGCGCCGCAATGCGCTCGAGGCAGGCGCGGGTGTAGTCCTCGGCCGAAATCGCACCGCGGGCGATTTCCGCTGCCGCCTGGCTTGCACTCAGTTTAACGAGTTCGTCGAGCATTGCACCCTTGCCGGGGCTTGCGTCATCCGCCGTACAGGTAATTCGGGAGCCAAAGCGTCATCCCGGGCCACACATACATGATCACCATACAAATCACGATGACGATCATATAGGGCATCATGCCGGCGAAAATCTGGTTGAGCGTGACGTGCGGCGGCGAGACGCCCTTGAGGTAGAACGCCGACATCGCGACCGGCGGCGACAGGAACGCCGCCTGCAAGTTCACGAACACCAAGGTGCCCCAGAGGATCGGGTCGATGTTGAAGTGCTTCAGCAGGGGCAGGAAGATGGGAACGAAGATGACGATGATCTCCGTCCACTCGAGCGGCCATCCGAGTACGAAGATGATCGCCTGTGACAGGATCATGAACTCCGTCCACTCGAGCGGCCATCCGAGTACGAAGATGATCGCCTGTGACAGGATCATGAACTGCACGGGCGTCATGTTGAACGAGAGCACCCATTGCTCGACCAGCGCCTGGCCTCCCAGAACTGCAAAGACCCCGGAAAACAGGGCCGAGCCGACGAACAGCCAGCACACCATTGCCGTCGTCTTCGCGGTCAGGAACACCGCTTCCTTGGTGCGCTTCCAGTCGAGCGTTCTCGCTTGGAAAGCCAGCAGGAAGGCGCCGGCGGCACCCACGCCGGCGGATTCAGTCGCGGTCGTGATACCGAACAGAATGACGGCGAGAACGACGACGGTGAGAATGCCGAGCGGCATCACCGACGAGGTCAGAAGCTTTAAGACCTCGAAGCGATCCGCGTCCATTCTCATGTAATAGCGCACGATCATCGCCGCGCCCGCAAGCACGCATACGCCGAACCAGAAATAGAAGCCTTGCGGCGGCCCCTCCTCGGCGGGCGTTGCGGGTCCGCTGCCGAGCCCCGGCGTGCCCAGCTGCTGCAGGCCCTGTACGGCGACTTCCGCCGCGGCTTGCTGGTGAATGACGACGTACCACCACGCCAAGGCGAGCGTGCCGGCGACAAGGAAGAATGGGACCAGCGCGACAGCCATATTTTTCAGCAGCATCCAATAGCCGAGGCGTTGGCCATCCGCCTCGATGCAACTTGCCTTCGATGGCGAGAGCAGAGCCTGAATGAGCCCAAGAAGCATGTTGGGCGAGTACGCCGTCTGGAATTTTCGCACCCATTCCGGCACAGGGACTCGCGTTTGCTCTTCCGGTAATCGCGGCGCGATCTTCGGATTGATCATCGCCCAGCCCACGATGTAGACGAGGTAGAGCAGCGCCAAAAAGAAGCCAGGGAACATCGCGGCAGCGTAGAGCTTCACCACCGACTGCCCGGCTACCGCAGCATAGACGATAATCATGACCGACGGCGGGATCAAAATGCCAAGCGTGCCGCCGGCCGTGATCACTCCGGATGCGAGTTTCACGTCATAGCCGGCACGCAGCATCGGATTAAACGCAATCACCCCCATCAGCACCACGACCGCGCCGACGAGTCCGCTGGCGATACCCCAAAACGTGCACACGATCAGCGTTGCGACCGCAAGCGAGGCCGGCACGCGGCGGAACGCGAGCTGAATCGAGAAGAACATCTTATCCACGAGCGCGCCGCGCTCCATCACGTAGCCCATCAACACGAACAGCGGGATGGAGATCAGCACGTCGTTGGTCATCGCGCCGTAAGTGCGCTGGACCATCAGGTCGAACACCCGATTGTCGGCAAGCGAGGTGTGCGAGGGGTCGTAGAAGGCGATATAGCCGAAGAAGATCCCGAGGCCCATCAACGTGAAGGCCGTGGGAAACCCCATCATGATGACGATCACGATGAGGGCGAGCATCGTGAGGCCGAGGGCGGGATCGCTCATGTGTTGAGGTCTCCGCCCATGCCGCGTTGGCGCGCCGCCTCGTCGATCTCGTGGGCGCGCTCGATCGCGATCTTGCGCGATTCCTCATCGACATATTCGCTGTGCGCAAGCTGCTCTTCAACGACGTCGATTTCCGCGACGTCGTGAAGTCGACTCGGCCATTCGCCGGTTTTCAGGCAAACGACGCAGCGCACCAACTCGGCGATGCCCTGCAGCATCACCAGCACGCCGGCAATCGGAATGACCGTTTTGAACTGATAGACCGGCGGCCCCTCCGCCGTCACATTCGAATGCTCGGCGATACGCCATGAGATCGCGGCATAGTCATAACCGGCATAGATGAGCGCCGCGATGCCGGGAAAGAAAAAGATCACGTAGAGCGCGATGTCGAGACCGGCCTGCGTGCGCGGCCGCATCGAGCTGTAGAGGAAATCCCCGCGTACATGCGCGTTCTGCGCCAGCGTGTAAGCACCGCACAGCATGAAGAGCGTGCCGTACAACATGTTGTCGAGATCGAAAATCCACGCCGTCGGCGCGTTCAGGATGTAGCGCTTGAAGACCTCGACGCACACGACGGTCATCAGCCCGATGATCAGCCACGCCGCAGCCTTGCCGACCCAGGTGCTGATTCCGTCAATCGTGTGCAGAAAAGTTTGGACGGTCATTCATTGCCGCTCATTGCGAGCAGAGCACGGAACAACAAAGCACCATCCGGTCGTTTCACCGAATGGTGCTTTGCCGATTGAGGGTACCGTCAGATCGGCCGTTTCGCGTTCGGTCCCCAGTAGTGCTCGAAGGCCATGCGCCGGTTAACGACGTAGTCCTGCTCCCATTGCGTGGCACGCTTGGCGAAAGCCAGCTGCGATTCGGCGATTTCCTTGAACAGCGGATTTGAAGCCGCGTATTTTTTCACGACGTCGTCGTACACCTCGAGCTGCTTCTTGAGGATCGAATCGGGGGTCTTGTAGAACTTCACCTTGTCGACGGTCTGCAGCGTGATGTAGTCCTGCGAATTGCGATCGATCGCCTTCCACTGCATGTCCTGGGAGGCAGCTTCGACGGCGTTGGAGATAATCGCCTTGAACTTATCCGGCAGCGCGTCGAACTTGGTCTTGTTGAACGTGATCTCGAGCTGCTCGGCGTTCTGATGATAGCTTTGCAGCATGCAGATCTTCGACACGTCGGCGAAGCCGAGGGCGCGGTCCGACGACGCGTTGTTGAACTCCGCAGCATCAAGGAGACCGCGGTCGATTGCCGAGACGATCTCACCCCCGGGCAGAGCATTGACCGCTGCCCCCATCGCGGTGAACACGTCGATCGAGATTCCGACCGTTCGATATTTCAGGCCTTGGAAATCCTCGGCCTTGGTCACGGGCTTCTTGAACCAACCGAGCGGCTGGGTATAGAGCGGCGCGTAGGGAAACGAGACGACGTTCGCGCCGATCGAGGCATAAAGCTTGTTCAAGAGCTCCTTGCCGCCGCCGTACTTGTGCCAGGCAAGCAGCATGTTGGCGTCCATCGCGTATCCCGGCCCAGACCCCCAGAGCGCCAGCGCGGTCTGCTTGCCATAGTGATAGACGAGCACGCCGTGGCCACCGTCCAGCGTTCCTTTCGACACGGCATCCAGCAACTGGAAGGCAGGGACCACGGCGCCCGCGGGGAGCACCTCGATCTTGAGGTCGCCGCCAGTCATGTCGTTGACTTTCTTGGCATAATCGAGCGCGTATTCGTGAAATATATCTTTCGACGGCCACGTGCTCTGCCAGCGCATACTGATCGCGCCCTGCGCCTTGACGACGCTCGGCGCCGCCACACTTGCAGCGGTCGCCAGCGCAGCTCCTTTGAGGAACCTGCGCCGCGTTGCTGCGGCAGATGAAGACTTATTCGGCATTCCTTCCTCCCTGGCTTACAAGCTGAGAGATGACGTTCTCCGTCATCTTGTGCGATTAACCCAGCCAACCCGGCCCTATTCCGGCAGAACGGTTGTAGGGGGTGATATTGGCCCACACAAGGCACCAATTGTCTCGCCCCCTCGGTACGGGCCGGCGCACATGGCCAAAGTTTAACAACACCAGACTTGACGGCGCCTGTGAGCCGGTACAGGCGCAAACATTCGGCGCTCGCTGAATGAGGGTTTCGGGCGCTGCCTTATGCTAAACTCGAAGGTGGCGGGCAACCAGATCAGAGGCACGGCTCCCACCGCCGTGAACCGTCGCCCAATTCAGGAACCGTCGCCCAATTCAGGCCGGATTGATCGGCTCAGCCACTACCCACGACCGCAATTTTTCGACCCGTTGCCGACAGACGAGGAGGAATCCGTGTCACGCCTCGCTTCGACGCTCGCCATCATCTTCCGGCTTGCCCGTCCATATTTCTTTTCCGAGGACCGTTGGGCCGGACGCGTTCTCCTCGCCGCCGTGATCGCCATCGAACTCTCGATCGTGGCCATCAACGTCATGCTCAATCAATGGAATAACCGTTTTTACAACGCGCTGCAGGAGCGCAATTGGGACAATTTCGTCTCGGAGCTGCTGTTCTTCTGTGCGCTGGCAGGAGCTTACATCGTCCTCGCGGTCTATCAGCTCTATCTCAATCAATGGCTGCAGATCCGCTGGCGCCGCTGGATGACGCAGCAATATCTTCATCACTGGCTCGCCGGCGCCAACCACTACCGCATGCAGCTCCTCGGCGATGCCGCCGATAACCCCGACCAGCGCATCTCCGAGGACATCAACATGTTCATCGAGCGCACGTTGGCTCTGAGCGTCGGATTGCTCAGCGCGATCGTGACGCTGTTCTCCTTCATGACGATCCTGTGGATGCTCTCCGCGGCGGCGCCGCTGCACGTTTTCGGTTCAAACTTGGCCATTCCGGGGTATTTGGTCTGGGCGGCGCTGCTATACGCGGTGGTCGGGACGACACTGACCCATTTGATCGGCTGGCCGCTCGTCTCGCTCAATTTCCGCCAGCAGCGTTTCGAGGCCGACTTCCGCTTCAACCTTGTTCGGCTGCGGGAAAATTCGGAGCAGATCGCGTTGCTCGGCGGGGAAGCGGCCGAGCGGCAGCGGTTACTCGATCGCTTCGGCTACGTCGTCGGCAATTTTCTCCTGATCATGCAGCGCACGAAGCAATTGACTTTTCTGACCTCAGGTTACGCGCAGGTCTCGGTCGTGTTTCCCTTCATCGTGATCAGTCCCGCCTATTTTGCCGGAGCGGTCCAGCTCGGCGGGCTCATGCAAACCGCCTCCGCGTTCACGAGTGTGCAGTCGGCGCTGTCGTTTTTCGTCACCGCATACCGTCAGCTCGCGGAGTGGCGAGCGGTGATCGCGCGGCTTGACGGCTTCAACATCGCCGTAGAGCGGGGTCAAGCGGCGGCTACGGCAAGGCCCGCGATCGAAGTGTCAACGCGCGAAGCCGCAGACCGCATTAAAATCGACGATCTCCTGGTTCGGCTGCCGCAGGGCGCCGCACTGGTCGCCGTCGATGACCTTGCCATTTCCGCCGGCGAGCGGGTGCTGCTCACAGGCCCATCGGGTGGCGGCAAATCGACATTGTTCCGAGCCATCGCGGGGACATGGCCGTTCGGCGCAGGCACCATCCGGGTACCTAAAGGCGCAAAGGTGATGGCGTTGCCGCAGCGACCGTATTTCCCAATCGGTACGCTCGCGGCGGCGGTGAGCTATCCGGCGGAGCCTGGGACGTTTGACGCCGAGGTGCTGCGCGAGGTCATCGCCGCCGTCGGCCTGCACAAGCTCGCCGGACGGCTGAGCGAGGAGGCACACTGGAACCGCATGCTGTCGCTTGGCGAGCAGCAGCGTCTCGGAATTGCCCGCGCCATTCTACAATCGCCAGACTACCTTTTGCTGGACGAGGCGACGGCTTCGCTCGATGAGCCGGCGGAAGCCATGCTCTATGGCCTTCTCAACGCACGGCTCAAGGGTGCCACTATCGTGTCGATCGGACACCGCTCGACGCTCGGCGCATTCCACCGCCGCGGTCTTGTCCTGGAACGCGACGGCGAGATCCATCGCCTGCGTGAGGCCGCGCTCGAGCCCGCCGCTGAGTAGTCTTTTCGCGGGCGAGCAGGCCCGCTCTAGAACGGCATGGTCATGCTGCCGCCGAAGCACAAAGGAGAATCGAAATGAGCGCCGGCACCCGGCTGAAGTTGGGGGTGGCCCTCCTGATCGTGGGCCTGATCATGCCAGCGGGCACGCTTCTGGTGGCGGCTATGGACTGGCCACTCGCCGTGAAAACGGTAGTGAGCAGCATTCTCCTGCTCGGTTTCGAAATCATGCTCATCCCGGCGGTGGCGCTGATGGGCAAGGACAACTTTGACCGCATCTGGACTGGCGCGATGCGGCTCCTCAAGACGCTCAAGCCGGCAGGCGGCGTCAACAGAAGGCGATACACGATTGGTCTTTACATGTTGGTGGGCCCCACACTTTATGCCTGGATTGCGAGTTACGCTCCGTCCTGGCTCCAGGAGGACTATGCCCTGCGCGTTTGGGTCAATCTCGGGCTCGACGCAATTACGCTTGCCAGCTTGTTCGTGTTGGGCGGAGATTTCTGGGACAAGGTGCGCGCGCTATTTCTTCACGACGCGCGCGCCGTCTTCTCTTCCTGAGCCGTCGCTGTGGGGCAGTCCGGATTGCGGCGGGTCTGGCCAGATCCCGCCGCGCAGCCATCCCGTCAGCGCGGGCTGATTAATCAGGCGGCGGCCGCCTTCTTGCGGTTGGCCTCGAGCCGAGCATCGACCAATGCCACGGTCGCATCGATCAGGGCGTTGCGCAGCCCCTTCTGTGCCGCGATCAGCTGCACCAGCTTGTCCGCGCGTTCGATGTTCGGCACCCCGTTGTTGAGCGCACGCGCGGCGGAGGATGGACGCGTCAAGCTCTGCGCAGCGGCAGCGTATTTCTCGAAAGGCACCAGGTCGTCGCGATTGGCGCCAAGCTTGACGCAGAGATCGACCACGAAGTTGTAGACGGCGCGCGAGGCCTCAAGGTCGCGATGTACCGCATCCTTTATGTCGATCGCGCCATCTTTGGTGACGCAACGATAATTCCCCGTCAGCAGCATCGCCCATTTCGCAAGCGGCACGAAAATGGAATCGTGCACCTTGAGCTTCACCGGCAATTCGATCTTGCCGTCACCGGTGTCGAACCGCACCGCCTCGATGTCATCCTGCAACCGGCGAAGAATGGCGGTGTGCTGTTCGGAATCGAAACGCGCGACTTTGAAGTTGGTGGGCAGCGTGACCTGCAGCACGTTGACCTTTTCATTCGGGGGCCGGATCGCTTGCGGATCCGGACTGCATAGCGTCTGCAGCACGTTGACCTTTTCATTCGGGGGCCGGATCGCTTGCGGATCCGGACTGCATAGCGTCAAGAGCGGGGGATCGAAGCTGTCCCAGACCGTGGGATCGGTATAGGCGGATTTCAAGGCTTCGGTGTTCAGCCCGGGGACGCGCTTGAGGTAAGGCAGCGGCGGCATGTTCATGATCGACATGCAAGGCACCTTCGACCTTCCGACCGCGTCGAGCAGTTGGCGCACGCCGGGAGAGCGATATTGCGGCTCCTGCATGGCGAGGCAGATGAGATCGTAGTCGGTCGGATCGACGTCGGCGGGGCCGCCAGCGGAGACTTTGCCCGGAAGCTTGCGCGAGTCGATGTTGTAAGTCCCCGGCATAGCAAACCTCCACTGCGTTGGCTGACAGAAGGAGAGCATTCATCCTTCTCGCACCGGCAATGCTATTCGGCTCGGCATCGCCATGCAATCCGGCTCGCTGTGGCGCCGGTATTCGGGTGGAGTTCGTCCCCGGGGCGCAATCGAGCCCGGTGGGGACGTGCCGCCGAGGTCCGCCAAGCCGCGAACGAGTTCGCAATTCCACCTGTGAGGAGCGTGGGCGCAACGACGCATTTCGGTCGGCTCACTCTTACATGGGAGCGAGCCGACCGGCAGTCGCGTTAGATCCGTTCGCGTGCGGGATGTTACGAGGTTCCGCCGCCAAAACCGCCACCGCTCCCGAATGAGCCGCCTGTCGGCGGCCAGGAGGGCGGGGTATATGAGGGCGCCGGAGCCGGCGCGGGAGCGGGCTTCGGAGCGGCCTTGGCCTTCGGCCTCGCTTTTTTCGCGGCGCTCTTTTTCGCCGCGCTCTTTTTCGCCGCAACGCGCTTCTTCTTTTTACGGGCCGGCGCAGCTTTTTTCCCCGACCTGCGCTTTTTGGTCTTCGACTTCGCCTTCTTCGCCTTCTTCGCCATGATCGCCTCCCGATCGTTTGCGGCTTCGCTACTGTCACTTTGCCGGCGCGACGGCCGCTGCCCCCGCGCTGGACCCCCGCTTCCCGGCGAGCGCCTCGGGTTCGGGGCCTCCGGTCGCCCAGTCGATCAGCTCGACTGTGTGGACGACCGGGATCACTGTGCCCGCAGCGATCTGCATCATGCAGCCGAGGTTGCCGGCAGCGATCACGTCGGGCTTGAGCTTTTCGATATTGCCGACTTTGCGCTCGCGCAACCTCCTCGCAAGCTCCGGCTGGAGAATATTGTAGGTGCCGGCCGAACCACAGCACAGATGTCCTTCCGGTACATCTTTCACGACGAATCCCATCTTGCAAAGCAATTCTTTCGGAGCGGCTATAATTTTCTGACCGTGTTGAAGCGAGCAGGCCGAGTGGTAAGCGACGACAAGCCCGCTCGGAGCCCGCTGGGATAGCAGTTCGAGCCCGCTCAGGTACTCGCTAATGTCCCTGGTGAGCCTGGAGACACGCATTGCCTTCTTCGCATAGGCGGGATCGGTGCGCAGCATATAGCCATAGTCCTTGACCGTGGTGCCGCAGCCCGATGCAGTGACCAGGATGGCATCGAGGTCATCGTCCATCTCGGCAGTCAAGGCATCGATCTGGCGGCGCGCGGCCGAGAGTGCCTCCTGCTCGCGGCCCATATGGTGCACCAGCGAGCCGCAGCAGCCCTCGTCAGCCACCACCACCTCGATGCCATGCCGGGTGAGGACGCGGATGGCAGCCGCATTGATCGAGGGGGCAATCACCGGGCTGACGCAACCGGTCAGCAGCGCCACACGGCCGTGGCGGGGACCGGCGGGCGGGAACTGGCGCCTGCCGGCCGGCGTCGCCGGCAACCGGGAGGGTGCCAATCGCAACATAGCCGCGACGGGCGCGAGTCGCAGCGCCGCAAAGAGGCCTGCGAAAGGCTTGCCCAGCCATGCCGCGCCGATCGCCCGGCGCAACAGACGATTGTTCGGCAGCACGCGCGCAATGAGCGCGCGCAGCAAACGATCGAGGGGCGGCCGCGCAAAGGTGGTCTCGATATGGGCGCGAGCATGATCGACAAGGTGCATGTAATGCACCCCCGAGGGGCAGGTGGTCATGCAGGCCAGACACGACAGGCAGCGGTCGATGTGCTTGACGACCTCGGAGGTTGCGGGCCGGTCCTTCTCCAGCATCTCCTTGATCAGGTAGATACGCCCGCGTGGCGAATCGAGCTCGTCACCGAGTAGCACGTAGGTCGGGCAGGTCGCGGTGCAAAACCCGCAGTGGACGCAGCTGCGCAGGATACGGTCCGCCTCCGCGATATTCGGATCGGCGAGCTGCGCGAGGGTGAAGCTCGTCTGCATCGGATCACACCCCGGCCCACATGCGGCCCGGATTGAGCACGCCCTTCGGATCGAAGCTGTCCTTGACCCGCTTGGTCAGTGCGGCGACCGCGCGATCCTGCGGCGTGAACACGTCAATCGTAGCGCGCACCGAGGCCGGCGCACGGATTAAGGTCGCATGCCCGCCGGTGGCCGCCACCGCCCGGCGGAGGAGCGCCGCGCCCGCATCCTCTCCGGGATCGAGCGTGAGCCAGATCAACCCGCCCGCCCAATCGTAGAAGATGTGCGCATCTGCGGCGTTTGCAACGATTGCCGCGAACTCGGCGCCACGGCTCGGTGCGGTCGATACGCGCCAGAGCGCTCGCTCATCTTCCAGCGCAGAACGAGCCGGTCCATCGGCCGCAAACGGCTCAACGTCGCGTATCGCAGTCCACAATCTGCGCGACAGCGTCTCATCCGTGCTGGCGAGCTCACCAAACGGTTGCATCAGCGCCTCGAGCATGCGCATGCGCTCGGCGACCGAGGGTGAAAAGCCTTCGAGCCGCAGCGCCGTGATGGCGCCGCCGGCGATCTCGCCCGCAGGGGCGCGGACAGCGACGTCCGCCGGCAGGTGCGCGGCCCCCGATACGTCACACGAGGAACCCATGGCGGCCGTCATGGCCGCGATCGCCTGCGCCGGTTCGAGACCGCGGATCAAGAGCGTTTGTTCGGTCTCGGGCCGGGGCAGCACTTTGATTGTGACCTCGGTCATGGCCGCTAGCGTGCCCCACGAGCCCGCCATCAACTTGCACAAGTCGTAGCCGGTGACGTTCTTCACTACCCGGCCGCCCGATTTGAACGTTTCGCCTCGGCCGGATACCGCGCAAACGCCCAAGAAATGGTCGCGCGCGGCACCCGCCTTAATTCGGCGCGGGCCGGACATATTGGTCGCCAGCACGCCGCCGATCGTGCCGCGGCGGGCTGCCCCGCCGAAGATGGCGGCGCAGTCCATCGGCTCGAAGGCGAGCTGCTGGCCCTTGGCGGCGAGGAGGGATTCGATCTCAGCGAGCGGCGTGCCGGCTTTCGCCGATAGCACAAGCTCTTCCGGTTCGTAGAGGGTGACCCCGCTGAGCGCGGAGAGATCAAGCGTGAGGTCGGTTTGCGCCGGGCGGCCGATTGCGCGCTTGGAGCCGTGGCCCACGATCTCCACCGTCTTGCCCTCGGCCAAAGCCGATTGAACCGCCGCCTCGACGTCCTTGGCATCGCGGGGTCGTAGCGTATCGGGCATCGGCAGGTCAGAATCTCGGAATATCCGGAAATGCGATCCGGCCGGCATGAACATGCATGCGGCCAAGTTCGGCGCAGCGGTGCAGCGTCGGAAACACCTTGCCGGGATTGAGCAGGCCCTTGTCGTCGAACGCGCACTTGAGCCGCTGCTGCTGGTTGAGATCGGCCTCGGAGAACATTGCGGGCATGAGATCGCGTTTCTCCACACCTACGCCGTGCTCGCCGGTGAGCACGCCGCCCACCTCGACGCAAAGCCTGAGAATATCGGCGCCGAACTTTTCGGTACGCTCGAGTTCGCCTGGCTTGTTCGCGTCGTAGAGAATGAGCGGATGGAGGTTGCCGTCGCCGGCATGGAACACATTGGCGACGGCAAGCCCATAGGCCTCGGACAATTCGCGTATGCGTTTGAGGACCTGCGGCAGCCGCGCCCGCGGGATGGTGCCGTCCATGCAGTAATAGTCGGGCGAGATGCGGCCGACTGCCGGGAAGGCCGCCTTGCGGCCGGCCCAGAACAGAAGCCGCTCCTCTTCGGAGCGCGAGGCACGGCAAGTCACGGCGCGGCAGGATTGTGCGATCGCCTCAAGGCGCGTAATGAGATGATCGACTTCCGCGCGCGGACCGTCGACCTCGATGATCAATAGCGCATCGACCTCGAGCGGGTATCCGGCATGGACGAACTCCTCGGCCGCATGAATCGCGGGGCGATCCATCATCTCCATGCCGGCGGGGATGATGCCAGCGCCGATGACCTTGCTCACGCACTCCCCGGCATCCTCGGACGAGGCAAAGCCGATGAGGACCGCGCGCGCGCCATCCGGCTTCTTGAGGATGCGTACGGTGATCTCGGTAACGACGCCGAGCAGCCCCTCCGAACCGGTGACGACGCCAAGAAGATCATAGCCGCCGGCGTCGAGGTGCTTGCCGCCCAGGCGCACGATCTCGCCCGTCATCAGCACCAGTTCACACCCGAGCAGGTTGTTGGTGGTCATCCCGTATTTGAGGCAGTGCACGCCGCCCGAATTCTCCGCCACATTGCCGCCGATCGTGCAGGCGATTTGCGAGGAGGGATCGGGCGCATAGTAAAAGCCGGCGTGTTCGACTGCTTGCGTCACGGCGAGATTGGTCACGCCCGGTTCGACAACGGCGAGGCGGTTGGCGAAATCGATGTCGCGGATACGGTTGAATTTCGCCATACCAAGAAGCACGCCATCGGCAAGCGGCAGCGCGCCACCGGAAAGCGAGGTGCCGGCCCCGCGCGGCACGACTTTGATTCCCTTGGCGTGGCAAAATGCCAGGATCCGGCTGACCTGCTGGGTGGTCTCGGGGAGGACAACGACCATAGGCAGCTGACGATAGGCGGTCAGCCCGTCGGCCTCATAGGGGCGCATCTCCCGCTCGGCCGCAATCACTCCCTCGCCCGGCACGATGGCGCGAAGCGCGGCCACGATGCGCTCGCGACGGGCGAGCACGGTTTGGTCCGGCGGGGGCATTGCGACCGACAACGTAGGCGCTCCTTCCTGGCACGCGCGGGGGGTCGATCGCGACCCCTCGTTACGCCATGTTATAGCGACGCCGCCGGAAATCGCCCTGTTCCGAAGGGCGCGCGTCACGGCTGAGGGAGGCATTGTCCCTTTGGACCGTTGACACCGCAAGCCGTTAACGTCATTCGAGCAGCGCCGAGTGCAATGGCAAGTGGCCTCGAACTGACCTGCGCGTTTACCAAGCTCAATGTCAAAGCAATTCGAGGACGCCGCCGGGCGTAGCGGCGATCGGAGTCATGACTTCTTCGGCAGAGGAGAAAAGGATGAGGATATGGGTGATTGCTGGCATGGCTCTCGCAGCTTCAAGCGGGACCACGTTGGCACAGGATGCCGCTGCCGGTGAGCAAGTGTTCCGGCGTTTCTGCTCTCCCTGCCACGACGTTGGGCCGGAGGCCAAAACCAAGCTCGGGCCTCCGCTCAACGGGATTGAGGGCCGCAAGGCTGGCACGATCGAGGGCTTCAATTACTCAGAGGCCAACAAATCCTCCG
>Ga0209648_10003267_pt1 | contig 13606 bp, 9 predicted proteins | sample GraSoi2013_115cm_FD_185830 | JGI IMG/M metagenome (GOLD analysis project Ga0209648, IMG submission 185830) | Grasslands soil microbial communities from the Angelo Coastal Reserve, California, USA - Sample 9_17_2013_115cm (SPAdes) (version 2) | ecosystem: Environmental > Terrestrial > Soil >...
ACGCCGTACCTGTCGCTGTTCGCCCGGATCGGCTCGTTCACCCGGGCGGACCTGGACGATGCGCTGTTCGAGTCGAAGTCGCTGGTCAAACAGCTCGCGATGCGGCGCACCCTGTTCGTGTTCCCGCGGGACCTGCTGCCGGCCGCGGTGAGCAGCCCTTCCGCCCGGGTCGCCCATCAGGAGGCCGGCAAGCTGGTCAAGGACCTCGAACGCAGCCAGGTCACCGACGACGGCGCCAGCTGGCTGGCCACCGCCCGGGAGGCGGTGCTGCGGCGGCTGGCCAGCGGGGCCGAACTGGGCGCCAAGGAACTGCGGGAAGGCCTGGTCGAGCTGGCCGGCCAGGTGTCCTGGTACGAGCACAAGCCCTACGGCGCGGTTCTCCACGTGGCGCCGCGGGTGCTGACCTGGCTGTCGGCGACTGGTGAGGTGGTGCGCGGCCGCAACGCCGGAGACCGGCGGGTCTCCCGGCCGCTGTGGACGCGGATGGACGACTGGCTCGGCGCCCCGGTCAGCAGGTGCGAGGTGAGGGAGGGATATGCGGAGCTCGTCGGCGGATACCTGCGCACCTTCGGCCCGGTGACCGAACGGGACCTGGTGTGGTGGTTCGGCGCGACCAAAGGCGTGATGCGGCAGGCGTTGTCGGACCTGAATGCAGTGTAGGTGCGGCTGGAGCGAGCGCAGACCGGCTGGGTGCTGCCCGACGACGTGGACCCCGAGCCGCCGGTCGACCCGTGGGCGGCGCTGCTGCCGGCGCTCGACCCCACGACGATGGGCTGGAAGGACCGTGACTTCTACGTCGATCCGGACTTCGCGCCGGCCGTGTTCGACTGGGCCGGCAACGTCGGCACCACCGGCGGGGTATGGCAAGCAAGGTGCCCGACGGGTCAGACCCGTCAACTCTCGCCTGGCCCTCGCGATGCCCCAGCAGCGCTACGACGCCGTCATCGGCACCTGGCCGCCCAACGCTCCTGGTCGCGCTCGTTTGCCCCTGGTGACACGTTTCTTACCGGCACGATCTCCGCGAGTTCAGCCGGACTGAAGGTTCCTCGCGCTGAACTCACGGCGCTAGCGGGCGGCCGGGACCGGAAGCACCGCGGGTTCGGTTAACTCGGCGGTCCGCGGCGAGAAGAGGCCTTCCCCGTCGGTCTCGCCGAGGAGGAACATGAACCGGACGAGGTCGTCGCGCAGCGTCCCGACGCCGCAGCCGTCGATGCCGATGAACCGGGCCAGGGACGTCCTGAGCTGCTCGTGGTCGGTGGCGAGCCAGTCGTCCAGGAACTGCAGGAGCTGGCCGGGCTCCATGGCGTCGTCCAGGCTGAGGTTCACGGTCGCTGCCCGGCGGCGCGGCGGATGGCGGTGGTGACCAGCTCCAGGTTGCGCTGGTCGAGGCCGGGGATGGCGTCGCGGAGGCTGACGGGATGGCCGGCGGCAAGGCTGGCCGCGATCCGGACGATGCGCCTCTGACCGCCGCTGGCCGGGATGCGGCCGCAGTCGAGGGCGGTGATGACGGCGTCCCAGTCGATCCAGGCCATCGGGGTGCCGTCGCTGGCGCGGGCCGCGGTCTCGATGTGGCGGGTGAAGTCGTCGCGGTGCAGGAAGGCGGCGTGGCCGGTGATCAGTCCTGCTGCGGCCTCGCCGGGGTGGATGCCCGCGGCTGCGGCGCGCAGCGCGGCGCTGAGCTGGCTGGTCACTCGCGTTCTTCTCGATCGTCGTGCTGGGTGCCTTCCTCCGGGCCGGGCGGCTCGGCCAGGAGGTCACGGGCGGCGCGTGCGTACTGGCCTGGCGGGGCGCTCGGAGATGCCGAACATCAGGGACAGGTGGAGCGGGTCTGGCCGGCCGGTCAGCGCCTCGGGCAGGATCTGGTCGCGGCGGATCCGCTCCACGCTGACGCGGTGGGGCTTGAGGTGGAAGTTGACGTAGCCCCTGCTGACGGGAGCGTCCCCGGGGGCGGTCCTCGTCGAGATCAGGACGTGCCGGTTGGGAGTGTGCGGCCCGGCTGCGCGGCGGTGGTCACGCCAGGCCCGCAGCGCCTGATGGCTGAGATCGCCGAGCCGCTGGGGGTGGCCGGCGATCGTGATGCGCCGGCTGGGCAGGTCGAGGTCGTCCAGGGTAAGGGCACGGATGGCCTCCCAGCGGGCAGCATGGACGGCGGCCAGGGCGATGATCAGCCGCTGCCCCGGGAGGGTGATCACCTGCTCGACGGCCCGGACCTCGTCGCCGGTCATCGGCAGCAGGCTGGGTTCCGGGCCGGCAGCGCTCAGCCGCCGGGCGGGGTTGGCGAAGATCAGGCCGCGCTTCTTGGCGGACCGGAACAGCGACCGGACCGCCGAGATCGTGGTGCCGAGCGGGTGCCCGCGAAGTTCTTCCAGCCCCGCCCGGATGTCGTCGCCGGTGACCTCCCGGAGATGGCCGCGGTCGGCTGACCATCGGCCGATCAAGGGCTCGGCCGCGGTGCAGTAGACGTAGATGGTGGTCGCGGACCTGGGCCGGGACCGGGCATCGCCGTCGAGCAGCACCAGCAGCCAGTCCCTGACGGTAGCGGCGAAGCCCGGCGGCAGCTCTGCAGTGCGCCGGTCGATCCAAGTCCGGATCGCGGGGACGGTGTCCTTGTCCAGCAGGCCGAGCCCGGCGAGGACTTCGGCGACGCGCGGGGCCGAGGTATGGCGCGATGTCCTGGCCCGGATCTCGGCGAGCGTGACGCGCTCGCCACCGGCCAGGCCGTCGATCGCGCACCGGGTGGCCGGCGGCGACCAGCCGGTGGCCTCGCCGGGCTGCCGGGCGCGCTCGGCGGCCGCGCGCAGCAGCGGGATGTCCGATGTGAGCGCCGGGTGCTGCCAGCGCGAGCGAGGCGGCGTCTCGATCCCGTTCCTGCGGCGATAGAGGGAAGCCATGTTCCCGCAGCTGTTGCTGCAGTAGACGCGGTCGCGCCGGCTTGGGGGAGGAAGCGGCTTGCCGCAGCGAGGGCAGTTCACCGGGGCGGCAGCGACCTTCCGTCACGCGACCGCGGGGTGACCGCCCGGGCCGAGGCGGCGGCCGGCTTCCCGGCGTCTTCCGGTGCTGGCCGCGGGACCTTGCCGGGCTCGGGCAGCAGCAGCTCGCCGACCCCGCAGCCGAGGACGGCGCAGATGACGTCCAGCTCGCGAGCCGGATGGTGTTCGGGCTGCCGGACCACAGGCCCGACATCTTCCCGGCGCTGATCACCATGCCGCGGGCGGCGAGCATCTTCTGCAGCTCGCTGGCCTTCCAGATGCCGCGGTTGGCGGCGGCCAGCCGGAGGCTCCACTTCACTGGGCGAGTCCTTTCCATCGGCCGGCGGCGCGCTGCTGGCCGGCCACCCAGGCTGTGACAGTGATTTTTAGTTGGCCGCTGAGGGTCGATAGTTGGCCACTGCAGGCCAGCGCGGGTCACGACGACGTCGGCGACCGCGCCACCGCGGCTCTCTACCGGCACTTGGTATGGTGCGCAGGTTTGCACCGCTTGGAGAGTACGGCGGGTGCTCACGGGAGAGGGGCCAGGAGAGGTTGCAGGCGTCAAAGGTCCCGCGTGCGGTGGCTGCGGCCATGTCGATCGCCTCATCACTTGGCCTGACAGTCGACGACGCGATCGTTCTTCAGGACTCGAACAGGCTCGCTCTGCGTCTGCTGCCTTGTGACGTGCTTGCCCGGGTGGCCCATGTAGAGCATCAGGTCGCACAGTTCGAGATCGAGCTTGCTCAGCGGCTCGCCGGATCCGGGAGCCCGGTGGCCGCTCTTGAGCCTCGAGTGGAGCCACGCGTCTACGAGCGTGATGGTTTCGCGGTCACGCTGTGGACCTACTACGAACCTGCGTCACCCCGAGAGGTCTCGCCAGCCGGCTACGCCAGTGCGCTCGAGCGGCTGCATGCGGGCATGCGCAAGCTCGATGTCCCTGCGCCGCACTTCACGGACCGGGTCGAGCAGGCTCAGCAGCTCGTGGCGAGCCGCAACTGGACTCCGGCGCTTGCCGACGCGGACCGGGAACTGCTCGGCAGCACGCTGCGAGGCCTGAGACGCGTGATCGGCGGCCGCGGCGCCGCCGAGCAGCTACTGCACGGCGAGCCGCACCCGGGCAACGTGCTCACCACGAAGAGCGGGCTGCTGTTCATAGACCTCGAGACGTGCTGTCGCGGCCCTGTCGAGTTCGACCTCGCCCATGCGCCCGAGGAAGTCAGCGAGCGCTATCCGGGTGTCAGCCAGGGCTTGCTGCGCGAGTGCCGGATCCTGGTGCTGGCGATGATCACAACGTGGCGCTGGGACCGGGGCGACCAGCTCCCGAACGGGCGCCAGCTGGGCACAGAATGGCTCAGCCAGATCCGGGCAGCGCTCGATCGCAGCCCGCTGGATACCCCAGGCTGATCGCGGGCCTTCAATGTCATAGCCGGCTGGCTGTTGATGCCGGGATCTGCCGTGATCCCGGTCCTGGCCGTTCGCGGGCTGACAGCCGCCGTCGTCATCGCATCCTCGCGAGGGCCTGCACTGGCCAACTATCGACCCTCAGCGGCCAACTAGAAATCCCTGTCACACAGGCGTCCTCGACGTGGGTGGCGTGGACGTGTAATGGCAACGTCGGATATCAGAACTGTCTGAATGCCCGTAGCTGATCATCGTTGCCGTGGCGGCCGTGTCGATCTCGGAGGCGGCAAAACCTTGCTCCATCGTATCCTTCCCGCACGTTACGGCATCGGCCGCTCTCACCGTGCAGCAGATAACACCCCCCGGAAAGGCTACAATACGAACGTTGCCGGACACTACGAGTGACAGGTGCGTCTACACATAAGTCGTGCCGGGCCGCTCGACGGCGCCACCACCGCCGGCATGCTTGGGATCACCCTCGTGCTGGTGGCTGCTCACTGCGGCCGGGCGGCCTCGTCCACCGCCTCGTCGCGGACCGCCCCGTCGGGGACGGCCTCGTCGCGGACGGCCGCACCGGCGGCGGGCTCGGCGGTGATCTGGCGGTCGGGCCGGCTCATCCGGGACGGCCACCAGTTCCACCGGCCGAGCAGCACGACGGTGGAGGGCACAAGCAGGGTGCGGACGAGGAAGGTGTCCATCAGGATGCCGAGCGCGAGGCCGATGCCGATGTCGCGGATCTGGCTGCCGCCCGACCCGCTGCCCGCGACGACGGTGAGCACGAGGAACGTGCCCGCGAGGACGAGCCCGGCGGAGGTCACCGTCGTCCCGGTGACGGCGATGGCGCGCGCGACCGCCTCCCGCAGCCGTAGCTTCTGTGCCTCCTCCCTGATCCGCGTCATCACCAGGATGTTGTAGTCCTCGCCGAGCGCCAGCAGGAAGACGAACATCAGGAACGGCATGAAGAACACCAGCCCGCCGCTTCCGCCGATCTTGATGAACAGCAGGACCGAGAGGCCGAGTGCGGCCAGGTAGGACAGGCCAACGGACGCGATCAGGTAGAGCGGCGCCACCAGGCTGCGCAGCACGACCGCGAGCAGCAGCCCGATCACCACGATCGCGATCGGGATCACCTTGGTGAGGTCGCTGTTGGAGATGTTGCTGATGTCATACAGCGCGGGGGCCTCGCCGCCGACCGCCGAGTCGGCCGCGCCGATCGACGTGGCGACCGCCGTGGTCGCGGCGCGGATCGAGGGGACCGCGTTGAGCGCCGCCGTGCCGCCCGGGTCGCCGGCCCTCAGGCCGGCCGCGTACTGCACGGTGTGCCCGTCCGGGGTCACGTAGTTGGCGGTGGCGCGGTAGGCCACGTATTCGGCCACCGGGACGTGAACCCCCGCCGGGGGAACCGGAGGCAGGGCCTTGGCCGGCCCGAGCGCGGCGTGCAGCGCCGTGAACTCCGCCGGGGTCAGCGGCGCACCCGCCGGGTTCAGCGGCCCGGCCACCGTCGTGAACAGGCCGGTCGCCTGGATTTGGCTGGTCGCGGTGACGAGCGGCGCCGGGTTGTCCCAGACGGGCGTGCGGAAGGTGAAGATCAGGTTCGTCGGGTTGGCCGACGACTGCGGGAAGTGCTGCGTAAGCAGCGCCGTGCCCGCCGCGGAGTCGCTGCCGGCCGGCGGCGCCGTGTTGCCGCCGAAGCCGGCCGCGGTATAGCCGAGAACGCCGACCGAGAGCGCGCCGAAGAAGACGAGGCCCGCGACGAGCGTCGGCACCGGGTGCTTGACGATACGGCCGGCGACGCGGCCCCACACCCCGGACTTGCCGGCCTGCTGGATATTCCACGGCAGCAGCTTCTGCTTGCCGAACATCCTGGTGAAGGCCCTGCGCTTGACGCCGAGGAGGGTCAGGCGGATGGACAGCAGCGCGGGCAGCAGGGTGAGCCCGGCGAGCAGGATGACGCCGATGGCGATCGCGAACGGTATGCCCAGGTTGGAGTAGAAGGGGAAGCTCGCCAGCAGGAGGGTGAGGACGGCCGCGATCACCGTGGCGGCGGAGAACGTGATCGACTCGCCGACCTTGGTCACCGACCTGATCACCGCGTCCTTGGGCGCGAGACCGCCGCGCAGCTCCTCGCGAACCCGGAACACCAGGAAGAGCCCGTAGTCGGTACCCGCGCCGAGCACGAGGACGATCAGCAGGAACTGGGCCAGCGGCGACACCTGGAGGCCGTGCGCCGCGGCCTCGGCCACCAGGGGGCCGGCGATGAGGACGGAAACGAACGCGGGCGCGAGCGTCGTCAGCGCCAGGGTGAACGACCGGAAGATCAGCACGAGCAGCACGATGATGAACAGCGCCGACAGGGCCTCGATCTGGTTGCCCTGGTTGCCCGATGCCTTCTGCTGGTCCACCTGCGTCGCCACAGCGCCGGCCAGATGGACCTGAAGCCCGGCCGGCAGCCCGGCCTGCGCGATCTTCGCGCGCAGCGCGTTCACCAGGGTGGTGTCCTGGTTGCCGCCTCCGCCGCTGAACTGTGCGAGCACGACGAGCTGTTCCGCCTGCCCGTCCGCCGAGCGGCCAAGGTCGCGGATGGAGCCGACCGTGGGCACCGTGCGGAGCTGGCTCTGCAACGCGGTCAGTGCCGCCACGTCCGCGGCCGTGAGCGGACCTCCGGACCGCGCCGCGACCACCGGTATCGGCTGCAGGTTCGTCGTGCCGAAGGGGGCGGCGAGGGCCGCCGCGTGCGTGCTCGGCGCGCTCGCGGGCAGGAACTTGGTGTTGTTGTTCTGGGTCACGCTCGACAGTGCGGGCAGGTACGTGACGGCCGCGAACACGCCCGCGATCCATACCAGTACGACCAGCCAGCGGAACGTGACCGTGAAGCGCCCGATGGCGCCGAAGACCGTGTCGACATGCACCCGCCGACCATACGCGATCCGGGTGAATTCACGTGTCGCGGGCTCAGCCGTTTCTCAGGTTGCCACGGTGCGCGCGGCCGCCCGGCGGGACGACACAAAAAAGTCACGCGGTAATGGGCTAACGCAGGGAACCGGTTTGCCCGATACTGGAGGCCATCCGGAGGTGATGATGTGATGCGGCACCTGTTCGGGATCATTCTGGGAATCGCCGTGACCGCGGCGCTGTTCTTCGGCGGCGGATGGGGCTATCACCGCCTGTCTACCCTGGTGAACGTCACGAACCCGCACCTGACCGGCACCCGCGGGCTGACGTCACTCGGTGCTTTGGCCGCGACCGGCCTGTTCATCGGCATCCTGATGGCGGCGCCCAGAGTCTCACCGCTCGCGACGGCTCTGCCCGCGGTGGTCTTGCTCGCCGCCACCGCGCTCTACGTCGCGAGCCCAAGTCGCGCGCTCCGCCTGATCCCGATGAAGACAACCAACTTCGGGCTCGGTGCGCACGTACTGCTGGTCACCGGTGTGTACGCGCTCATCGGCGCGGCCATGATCGTCCCGTTGTTCGTGCCATCCCGCTGGCGCAAGCGCGCGGCCGGGGAGGACGAAGAGGCGATCGGTATGGCCGCGGCGTCGAGCTACCTGTCCTGACCGGCCGGTGTGGCGGCTCACCTTCGCCATCGACTCCGGCTCTCACAATGTAACAGCCTCTTACGATGTAACAACACAGAGCGACGACATCTGTACTATGTGTGACTAGAGATGTTCCCGCGGCAGAGGTTGTCGCAACGTGCGGACACGGGGGAGCGCCGCTGGTGCGCGGGCAGCGGGGGCAAGGGCGGACAGCTGACGCCGGGGCGGGAGAGCACCGCACCGCTCTCCCGCCCCGGCCACGACCGGGTCACCGTCCTTCAGTGAGCCTCGAAGAACTGCTCGTCTTCGGTAGAGCCCGTCAGTGCCACCGTGGACGAGTTCGGCGTGATTGCCGCGGCGACCAGGTCGAAATATCCGGTGCCGACCTCACGCTGGTGCCTGGTCGCGGTGTACCCGGCCTTCTCGGCCGAGAACTCCGCCTCCTGCAGGCGTACGTAGGCCGGCATCCCCTCGGCCGCGTAGCCGCTGGCGAGGTCGAACATCGAGTAGTTGAGCGCGTGGAACCCGGCGAGGGTGATGAACTGGTACCGGTATCCCATCTCGCCGAGCTCGCGCTGGAACTTGTCGATCGTGCCGTCGTCGAGGTGCTTGCGCCAGTTGAACGACGGTGAGCAGTTGAACGCGAGCATCTGATCCGGGTACCTGGCCTTGATCGCCTCGGCGAACTCCCTGGCCACGTCCAGGTCGGGGGTTGAGGTCTCCATCCAGAGCAGATCCGAGTACGGCGCGTAGGCCAGGCCGCGCGCGACGCAGGCCGGCATGCCATTGCGCACCCGGTAGAAGCCCTCCGCGGTCCGCTCACCCGTCACGAACTGCCGGTCGCGCTCGTCGACATCGCTCGTGATGAGCGTGGCGGCCTGTGCGTCGGTGCGGGCGATGATGACCGAGGGCACGCCGGCCACGTCGGCGGCCAGCCGGGCGGCGCTCAGGGTGCGGATGTGCTGCGCGGTCGGGATGAGCACCTTCCCGCCGAGATGGCCGCACTTCTTCTCCGACGCCAGCTGGTCCTCCCAGTGCACCCCGGCGGCGCCGGCGGCGATCATCGACTTCATCAGCTCGTAGGCGTTGAGCACGCCGCCGAACCCGGCCTCCGCGTCCGCGACGATGGGCGCGAGCCAGTAGGGCGCGTCCGCGGCGCCCGCGCGGTCCTCGGACCAGGTGATCTGGTCGGCACGCAGCAGCGCGTTGTTGATCCGCCGAACGACCTGCGGCACCGAGTTCACCGGGTACAGGCTCTGATCCGGGTACGTCTGCCCGGCCAGGTTCGCGTCGGCCGCTACCTGCCACCCGGACAGATAGATCGCCTTGAGCCCCGCGCGCACCTGCTGAACCGCCTGGTTGCCGGTCAGCGCGCCGAGCGTGGCGACGTAGTCTTCTTCGTGCAGCAACCGCCAGAGGCGCTCCGCGCCCAGGCGGGCGAGTGTGTGCTCCTCCTGGAGGCTGCCGCGCAGCCGGATAACGTCCTGCGCGGTGAAGGTCCGTTTCGTGTTGCGCCAGCGGGGATCGGAGCGCCACTGCTGCCTGAGCTGTTCGGCCTGATCAGCGATCCGGCTTGGAGTGGCGTCTGTGCCCTCGAGGCGACCGTTGCCTGATGTCATCTTGATCAACACTGCCTTCTGTGTCGTCCCCTGGCTCGGTACTCCGAGTCTGGGTGCCACCGAGACCAGAACCAAGGACGGCAGAGAGAAAGAACTTACAAAATTCGTAGTATCATCAATGAGTGCAGGATTTCTTAGAAGAAAAAACTTCATCTTTGACAGATCTCCATGGTCTAGACCTCATGCTGTTTGGCCAGCGATTGCGTCACCTGCGCCGCGCTCGCGGTCTTACGCTCGCCCAGCTCGGCCAGCGGGTCGGGCGCGCCACCTCGGCGCTCTCGCTGCTGGAAAACGGCCGCCGTGAGCCGAAGCTTTCCCTGCTCAACGCCCTCGCCGAGGCGCTGCAGGTGGCGCCGTCCGAGCTGCTGAGCCGGCAGCCACCCAACCGGCGGGCGCAGCTGGAGATCGCGATCGAGGAGGCACAGCAGGATCCCGCCTACGCCGCGCTCGGCCTGCCCCGGCTGAAGGTGGGCGCGCGGGTGCCCAACGACGTCCTCGAGCACCTGGTCGCACTAAACACCGAGCTGCGCAGGCAGCGGACGAGGCCGACCGCCACGCCGGAGGAGGCCCGCGCGGCGAACGCGGTGCTCAGGCAGCGGATGCGGGAGCGCGGCAACTACTTCGAGGCCATCGAGCAGGCGGCCGCGCAGACGCTCGAGGCGGTCGGCTACCGCGACGGTGCGCTCTCCCAGGGCACGATCTTGTCGATTGTCACCAAACACGGCTTCACCTTGCGCTATGTCCAGGACCTGCCCCGCTCGGTGCGGTCGGTGACCGATCTGCGCCACCGGCGCATCTACGTCAAGCAAGAGTCGATCGGCATGCACACGCCGCGCACGATCCTGCTGCAGACGATCGGCCATTTCGTGCTTGGCCACGCGGCCCCGGCCGACTTCGCCGACTTCCTGCGCCAGCGGGTCGAGGCGAACTACTTCGCCGCCGCGGTGCTCGTACCCGAGCGGCCCGCCGCGGCGTTCCTGCGGGAGGCGATGGAGGCGCGAACGGCTTCCGTGGAGGACCTGAGGGACGTGTTCTCGGTGTCCTACGAGATGGCGGCGCACCGGTTCACCAACCTCGCCACCCACCATCTGGGCCTGCGCTGCCACTTCGTGAAGAACGACGAGGGCGGGATCATCTACAAGGCGTACGAGAACGACGGCCTCGTGTTCCCCGCCGACCCCTCGGGCGCGATCGAGGGGCAGCGGATGTGCCGCCACTGGTCGGGCCGGCGGGTGTTCTCGTCCGCCGACAGGTTCTCGCCGCACTATCAGTACTCCGACACCCCGGCGGGCACCTACTGGTGCGTGGCGCACATCGACGCGGGAGTGCAGCGCGGCTTCGCGATCACGCTGGGCGTGCCGTACGAGCAGTCGCGCTGGTTCCGTGGCCGCGAGACGACGACGCGGACCGTGTCGACCTGTCCCGCGCCGGAGTGCTGCCAGCGGCCGCCCGCCGGGCTCGCCGAGCGCTGGGAGGGCATGGCCTGGCCGTCCGCCCGTGCGCACTCCCACATCCTCTCGGCGCTGCCCACGGGCTCATTCCCCGGTGTCGACCAGGGCGACGTGTACGAGTTCCTCGAACGGCACGCGAACGAGTGATCTCGCGGAACCGCAATCTTCACGAGTTCGAAACGTTCGGGCTATAGACCCGTATCAACAGGGACGTATCTATCGGGTCATGACATCCTGCGACGGGGGTGCCAGTGCTGCCTGAGGTCCGGGCGTGGCTGCGGGATGCCACGACCGCCGCGGCGGACTGGCCGGTGCCCGCGCTCGTGGCGGCCAAAGGAACGGCCCGCATCAGCGTGGTGCTTCCCGCCTACAACGAGGGCCGCACCGTGGGGACAATTGTCGCGGCGATCCGCGGCTCGCTGATGCAGGCGTATCCGCTTGTCGACGAGATCGTCGTGATCGACTCACGGTCCACGGACGACACCGCGCGGGTGGCCGCCGCGGCAGGCGCGCGCGTCTTCGCGCAGGACGGGGTGCTCCCGCACCTGCGGCCCGAGTCGGGCAAGGGCGAGGCGCTGTGGAAATCGCTCGCCGTGACCACGGGTGATCTGATCGTCTTCCTCGACGCTGACGTGTCGAACTTCTCGCCCGCGTTCGTCACCGGCCTGCTCGGGCCGCTGCTCGCGGATCCCGACATCAGCTTCGTGAAGGCCAGCTACGACCGGCCCGTGGCGGAGGCCGCAGGAATCGGCGACACCGGCGGCCGGGTCACCGAACTCGTCGCGCGGCCGCTGCTCAACCTGCACTGGCCGCTGCTCGCCGGGTTCGTCCAGCCGCTTTCCGGTGAGTACGCGTCGCGCCGCTCCGTACTCGAGCGTGTCCCTTTCTGCACCGGTTACGGTGTCGAGTTCGGCCTGCTCGTCGATCTGCTCGAGGCGCACGGGCTGGCCGCGATGGCGCAGGTCGACCTGGGCACCAGGGCGCACAAGCATCAGGGCACCGCCGCGCTCGGCCGGATGAGCGGCCAGATCATGCTCACCGCGTGGTCGCGGTTGCAGCGGCACGGCATGATCGTGGCCGGTGAGGAGCCTTCCGCCCTCCTCGCCCAGTTCCGCAGGGACACCGGCGGGCACCGCGCCGAGGTCAGGGATGTCTCGGTGGCGCAGCGGCCGCCGATGATCGAGATCCCGGAGTACCCGGCCGGCCGCATGCTCGCCGCCGACGCCTGATACCGGCATCGACCGCGCTGCCCCGGAGGGCCCACCCCACGGGACCCTGCACCAATCGATGCCGCCGCTGCGGGTGGTGGTGACCTGGCCGGGGGTCCTCAACAGCCATTGCGGACCCCCGCAATCACCCATCATGACCCCGCGTGCCCCCTCCGGCGCGGCCGCCGTAGCCGCGGCGCGGCGCGCCGGGCGGCGCCGCGGATCGCGGGGGCCCTGGCACCTGTGATCCGCGGCGCTGACGAGCCGCGCGGCAGGTGCCCGGTGTTGCGCCCCGGGGGTTTCGGACACGCGCTGGCGTGCCCGCGCTGGGTGTGGGGTCCCATGGGTACCGCCGTGGATCGGCGTTGCGATCTGGTCACGGAACGGCTGTGGCGCTAGTATTACTTGTCAGTAACATGACGTTCGGCGCGCGGCACGTGCGCCTGCTGGCCCGTTCCGCACCATATCGGCCCGAAGCCCGGCGACCACAGCCGCAATCCGGGCGGATCAGGTTCCCGAGGAGTGTCATGAGCACGGACACGCAGACCGTGGCGCCGTTCTCGCTCGAACTCAGCGACGATGTCCGCGAAACGCGCGACTGGGTGCACGAGTTCGCGGCGAACGTCATCAGGCCCGCCGCGGCCGAGTGGGACGAGCGCGAGGAGACGCCGTGGCCGATCCTCGAAGAGGCGTCCAAGATCGGCCTGTACGCGCTCGACTTCTTCGCGCATCAGTCGCTCGAGCCGTCCGGCCTCGGCATCCCTGTCGCGTTCGAGGAGCTGTTCTGGGGGGACGCGGGGATCGGCCTGGCGCTGGTCGGGTCCACGCTCGCCGCGGTTTCCGTGGTCACCAACGGTACGCACGAGCAGATCGCGGAATGGCTGCCGCAGATGTTCGGTGAGCCTGACGACGTGAAGCTCGGCGCGTTCTGCGCGTCCGAGACGGAGGCGGGCAGTGACATCGGCGCCATCCGGACGCGGGCCCGCTACGACGAGGCGACAGACGAGTGGGTGCTCAACGGCACCAAGACCTGGGTGACCAACGGCGGCATCGCCAACGTGCACGTCGTGGTGGCGTCCGTCGCGCCGGAACTCGGTACCCGCGGGCAGGCGAGTTTCATCGTGCCGCCGGGCACGGCGGGCCTTCGCCAGGGCCAGAAGATCCGCAAGCACGGCATCCGCGCGTCGCACACGGCCGAGGTCGTGCTCGACGAGGTCCGGGTGCCCGGCCGGTGCCTCGTCGGCGGCAAGGACCGTTTCGACGAGCGGCTCGCGCGGGTCCGCGAGGGCAGGCGGAGCGGCGAGCAGGCGGCCATGAAGACGTTCGAGGCGTCGCGCCCGAGCGTTGCCGCGATGGCGGTGGGCGTTGCCCGCGCGGCGGTGGAGTACGCGCGTGACTATTCGAGGGACCGGGTACAGTTCG
>Ga0209648_10003268_pt1 | contig 13603 bp, 10 predicted proteins | sample GraSoi2013_115cm_FD_185830 | JGI IMG/M metagenome (GOLD analysis project Ga0209648, IMG submission 185830) | Grasslands soil microbial communities from the Angelo Coastal Reserve, California, USA - Sample 9_17_2013_115cm (SPAdes) (version 2) | ecosystem: Environmental > Terrestrial > Soil >...
CTCTCCGACGACGCCCTCGAGCGCGTGCACGCCGACCTCGGCTCGATCGCGGAGCGGGCGCACCTGGCCGGCTGCGCGGCGTGCACGGGACGGTCGCGACGGCTGCGCCGCGACCTCGACCTCATCACCGCGGTGTTGCGCGACACGCGCGAGCCCCTGACCCGCGTCGCCCCCGCGCGCCGGCGCTGGATGCCCGCCGCGATCGGGCTCTCGACCGCCGCGCTCGCCCTCCTGGTCTGGGTGGAGGTCGCGGTCTGGCGCGCGGTGACCCCGGTGCCCCCGACGATGCAGCCGCAGGAGGTGGCCGCCATCCTCTCGGACGTCTCCGCGTCGCTCTTCTCGGTGAACGGCGACCCGGTGCCGGCCGCCGGCGAGGAAGGGCCGCTGAGCCTCGAGGGCATGGCCCGCGAGGTCGACAGCACGCTGACCGGAGACGAGCCGTGATCCGCATGCGCGACCTCGCGGGCGTGCTCGTGGGCGTGCTGCTGCTGATCGCCGCCGCGGCGCCTGCGCTCGCGCAGGGCCCGGGCCGCGAATCCTCGATGCGGGGCGGAGGCCGCGGGGACGGCGAGCTCTGGCTGATGATCCGCGCCGCCAATCTCACCCCCGAGCAGCAGACCCGCGTGCGCGCCATCCTGGCGGCGCACCGGACGAGCGCGCGCCCGCTCATCGAGCAGCTCCGGCAGGCCCAGCAGGAGCTCGGGACCAAGCTGCTCGCGCCCGGCCAGGTCCAGGCCGCCGACCTCCAGCCCCAGCTCCAGCGGATCAGCCAGCTTCGCGATCAGCTCGCTCAGGACAGCGCGTCGGCGGCCCTCGAGGTCCGGGCCGTGCTCACCCCCGAGCAGCTCGCCCGGGTCGTGCTGACGAAGGACCGCCTCAAGCAGCTGCGCGAGGAGATTCGCCAGCTGATGCAGCCGGCCCGGCCCTAGCCCCCGACGCGCGACGCCCTCGCCCTGCTGGTCCTGGCCGTGGGGCTGGCCCTGCCGGTGCTCGCTCACGCGAGCCCGCCCGACCCCTCGTGGATCCCGGGCGTATACGACGACGCGGACTTCGACGATGTCGTGACGCGCGTGGTATCGGGGACCGGGAGCGTCACGCCCGGCGCCCTCGACGCGCTCGGATTCATCCCGCGCCGTGCGGAGCGCCTCGGTCACGCGGTCGAGGCCGCGCCCGACTCGCGCGCGACCGACGCGGGGCACGGTCGCGCCCCTCCCGCCTCGTAGCGCCGTCATTCCCTTCGTCGCCGGCCGGCTCGCGGGCCCTCCCTGAGGGTTCGTCCGCGGGGCCTCCACGCCCCGGCGACGCGTCGAAACCCGAACGGAGGTGACAACGAGGAGGAGATCCATGCTCCGCATGATCACGATGACGATCGCATGCTTCGCAGTGGCGATGGTGGGGGCGGTGGCGCTCGACGGCCGGGCGGCCGGCGCCGACTGGGACGAGACGGCCCCGGTGAACAAGACGCTGGGACACGAGGACACCCCGCTCGGCGATCAGTTCTTTCACGTCGAGTGGGCCGCCACGCCCGGCCCGGCGGGACAGGCCGAGCTCACCGGCTACGTGTACAACGACGACGGCGAGGCCGCGGTGAACGTGGAGCTCTGCATCACCGAGCTCGACGCCGCCGGCCAGCCCGTCGAGTCCACGATGCGCGAGGTCCGCGGCGCGGTGCTCGGCCTGGGGCGCGCCTACTTCGACGTGCGGGTGCCCGCGAGCCAGGCCTACCGGGTGCAGGTGGCGTCGTTCGAATTCGTCGAGACCAGCGGCGGCGGATAGGAGGACGACCCATGCTCGAGCAGGCACTCACGTGCAGCAAGCCGCTCGCCACGATCCGGGAACGAGAGCGCGACGGCGATCTGTGGGCCGTCGTGCTGGCCGGCGGGGAGGGCAGCCGGCTCCGGGCGCTCACCCGCTATCTCTATGGTGACGAGCGGCCCAAGCAGTATGCGGTCCTGACCGGCTCCAAGTCGCTCCTGCGGCAGACCCTGGAGCGCGTCGCGCGGCTGGTCCCGCCCTCGCGCATCGTGGTCGTGGCCCAGGCCAGCCACGACCGCTACCTGGGGGCGGAGCTGGCCGGCTTCCCGCAGGTCCACGTCCTCGCCCAGCCCTCCGACCGCGGCACCGCGGCCGGCGTGCTGATGCCCGCCCACTGGATCCGCGCGCGCGATCCGCGGGCGGTGGTCGCGGTGTTCCCCGCCGACCACTTCATCCTCGAGGAGGAGACCTTCATGCGTCACGTGGGCGAGGTGGCCGGGTACGTGCGCGCGCACCCGGAAGGGCTCGTCCTGCTCGGGGTGCCACCCAGTGACGCCGATCCGGACTACGGCTGGATCGAGCCCGGGGTCCGGGTGGGCTGGGCCGGCCCGGACCCCGTCCACCGCATCCGCGGCTTCCGGGAGAAGCCGACCGAGGAGTCGGCGCGACGCCTCTATGCCCTCGGCGGGCTGTGGAATACGTTCGTCTTCGCGGCAAGCGTGACCACGCTCATCGAAGCGGGTCGCGAGTGCGTGCCGTTGCTCCACGACCGCCTCGTGCGGATGGGGCTCTTTTCGGGCACGCAGTACGAGGCCTGGGCGCTCCGGCAGGCCTATCTCTTCGCGCCGGTCGCCGACTTCTCCCGGACGGTCCTCGAGTCGCCGTCCCTGGCCCTCGCGGTGGCCGAGGTGCCGACCCATACCTGGTGCGATCTCGGCACCCTGGAGCGGGTCGCCTGGACCCTCCGGGCCCTGGGGGCTCCGCCCCCGGCCTGGCTCGGCCTGCTGGGCTCGCGCTCGTGACCCCCTGCCGCTGGTCCCGCCCCCGGTCGCCCCCGCCCGGAGGCCGCGCCGAGCCGGTCCGGCCGAATGATCCCGCGGAGTGGCGCGTCGAAATATGCTACAAGCGGAGCCACGAGAGGGGGACCGGTATGGCTGGAGAAGCGCATGAGTCCGGGGAGTTCCGTCCGATGCCCACGGACGCGCCCCGCCGGTCGTCGGGTCGGGTCTGGGTCATCGGGATCGTCCTGGCGGCCCTCCTGGCCGGTGGCGGCTACTTCGCCCTGAATCGTCCCGGGCGTGCCCAGCCGGCCACCTCCCCCGGCCCGCGCGCCGTCCCGGTCGTGACGGTCCCCGCCCGCACCGGCGACCTCCCCGTCTACCTGACCGGCCTCGGCTCCGTCACCGCGCTCAACACGGTGACGGTCCGGAGCCGCGTCGACGGCCAGCTCATGCGGACCTCCTTCCAGGAAGGCCAGATCGTCAAGGCCGGCGACGTGCTGGCCGAGATCGATCCGCGGCCTTTCGAGGCCCAGCTCATGCAGGTCGAGGGCCAGCTCGCCAAGGACGAGGCCGCGCTCAGCAACGCGCGCCTCGATCTCGAGCGCTACCGGACCCTGGTCAAGGGCGGCTTCATCCCGCAGCAGCAGCTCGACACCCAGGCCTCCACCGTGTCGCAGCTCGCGGCGGCCATCAAGGCCGACCAGGGCAACATCGACGCCATCCGCCTGCAGCTCACCTACTGCCGCATCCTCGCCCCGATCACCGGCCGGACCGGGCTGCGGCTCGTCGACGCGGGCAACATGGTGCACGCCAACGATGCGGGCGGCCTGGTGGTGCTGACCCAGGTCGAGCCGATCGCGGTGCTGTTCACCATCCCCCAGGACAACCTCCAGTCGGTGCTCGCGCGCCAGCGCGCGGCGGGCGCCATCGCGGTGGAGGCCTTCGATCGCGAGGGGCGCAACCGGATCGGCAGCGGCACGCTGGTGGCGGTCGACAACCAGATCGACCAGGGCACCGGCACCGTCAAGATCAAGGCCGCCTTCGAGAACGCCGACGGCATGCTCTACCCGAACCAGTTCGTCAACGCGCGCGTGCTCGTCGACACCTTGAAGGGCGCGGTGCTGGTGCCCAACGAGGCGATCCAGCGCGGCGCCCAGGGCGCCTTCGTCTACGTGGTGAAGCCCGACAAGACGGTGGAGCTGCGGAAGGTCGCGCTCGGCCCCGCCGAGAGCGGCGTCACCGCGGTGCGCGAGGGCGTCGCCGCGGGCGACGCGCTCATCGTGGACGGGGCCGACAAGGTGCAGGAGCGCTCGCGCGTGGAGCCCACCACCCGCGGCGAGCGGCCGCCCGCCCGCGGCGAGCGCCCGCCCGGCCGCACGGGCTCATGAATCCATCTCGGCCGTTCATCCTGCGGCCGGTCGCCACCTCGCTCCTCACCGCCGCGATCGTCCTGGCCGGCCTCGTCGCCTACCGGCTGCTCGCGGTCTCCGCCCTGCCCCAGGTCGACTATCCGACCATGCAGGTGCAGACGTTCTACCCGGGGGCGAGCCCGGACGTGATGGCCTCCGCGGTCACCGCCCCGCTCGAGCGCCAGTTCGGCCAGATGCCCGGGCTCAAGCAGATGACGTCGACCAGCTCGTCCACCAGCAGCGTGATCACCCTGCAGTTCGACCTGAACCTGCCGCTGGACATCGCGGAGCAGCAGGTGCAGGCCGCGATCAACGCGGCCACCTCGTTCCTGCCCACCGATCTCCCCAACCCTCCGATCTACAGCAAGGTGAACCCCGCCGACGCGCCGATCCTGACCCTGGGCCTCACCTCGACCGCCCTGCCCTTGACCAGCGTCCAGGACCTCGCGGACACGCGCCTCGTGCCGAAGATCTCCCAGCTCCCGGGCGTGGGCCTGGTCACCCTGAGCGGCGGCCAGAAGCCCGCGATCCGGATCCAGGTCAACCCGGCGCGGCTGGCCGCCAACGCGCTCACCCTCGAGGACGTGCGGACCGCGATCGCCAACGCGAGTGTGAACCAGGCCAAGGGCAGCCTCGACGGCCCGCGCCAGGCCTTCACCATCGGGGCCAACGACCAGCTCGTCACGAGCGATCAGTACCGCAACCTGGTCATCGCCTACCGCGGCGGCGCGCCGGTGCACCTCTCGGACGTGGCCGAGACCGTCGACGACGCGGAGAACCTGCGCCAGGCCGCCTGGATGGGCACGGAGCCCGCGGTGATCGTGAACATCCAGCGTCAGCCCGGCGCCAACCTGATCCAGGTGGTCGACCGGGTCAAGCAGCTCCTGCCCACGCTGCAGGCCACCCTGCCCAGCTCGGTGAAGGTGGCGATCCTGAGCGACCGCACCACTACCATCCGGGCCTCGGTTCACGACGTCCAGCTCGAGCTGATGCTCGCGGTGATCCTGGTGGTGGCGGTGATCTTCCTGTTCCTGGGCAGCCCGGCCGCCACCTTCATCCCGTCGATCGCGGTGCCGGTCTCGATCATCGGCACCTTCGCGGTGATGTACGGGCTCAGCTTCAGCCTGAACAACCTCTCCCTGATGGCGCTCACCATCGCCACCGGCTTCGTGGTCGACGACGCGGTGGTGATGATCGAGAACATCGCACGCTACATCGAGGCGGGCGACTCCCCGCTCGAGGCCGCCCTCAAGGGCTCCGAGCAGATCGGCTTCACCATCCTGTCGCTGACCGTCTCCCTCATCGCGGTGCTGATCCCGCTGCTGTTCATGGGCGACATCGTGGGCCGGCTCTTCCGCGAGTTCGCGATCACGCTCAGCGCGGCGATCCTGGTCTCGGCCGCGATCTCCCTCACGCTCACCCCCATGCTCTGCGCCAAGCTGCTGCGCCACCACGAGCCCCACGAGATCGGCCGGGTGGCCCGCGCCTCGCAGGCGGTGTTCAACCGGGTGCTCGACGTCTACGCGCGCACCCTGCGGGTGGTCCTCGCCCATCAGGGACTGACCCTGGTGGTGGCGGTGGGCACGCTCGGGCTCACCCTCCTGCTCTACACGGTGGTGCCGAAGGGTCTCTTCCCGATCCAGGACACCGGGGTGATCCTCGGCATCTCGGAGGCGCCCCAGAGCGTGTCGTTCCCCGCGATGGGCCAGCGCCAGCAGGCGCTCGCCCGCGCGATCCTGGCCGACCCGGCGGTGGAGAACATCTCGTCGTTCATCGGCATCGACGGCACCAACGTCACGCTCAACAGCGGCCGCATGCTCATTACCCTCAAGCCCCTCGACGAGCGCCGGGTCGGGGTGCGCGACGTCATCGAGCGGCTGCGCCCCCGGCTCGCCGAGGTCGCCGGCATCACCCTCTACCTCCAGCCGGTGCAGGATCTCACGGTGGAGGACCGGGTGAGCCGCACCCAGTACCAGTACAGCCTGGAGAATCCGAGCGTGGCCGAGCTCAATACCTGGGCGCCGCGCTTCGTCGAGCGTCTCCGCGCCCAGTCCGGGCTGCGCGACGTGGCGAGCGACCAGCAGGACCAGGGCCTGGAGACGTCCGTGCGCATCGACCGCGACACCGCGGCCCGGCTCGGCATCACGCCCCAGATGATCGACGACACGCTCTACAACGCCTTCGGCCAGCGGCAGATCTCCACCATCTTCACCCAGCTCAACCAGTACCGCGTGGTGCTCGAGGTGCGGCCGGAGTTCCGCCAGGATCCCACCGCGCTCCAGCAGATCTACCTGCGCTCGAGCACCGGCGGTCAGGTCCCGCTCTCCACCTTCACGAGCCTGGAGGAGCGGGCCACCCCGCTGGTGGTGAGCCACCAGGGCCAGTTCCCGGTGGTCACCGTCTCGTTCAACCTGGCCCCCGGCGTCTCCCTCGGGGAAGCGGTGAACGCCATCGAGGGCGTGCGGCGCGATCTGCGGATGCCCGTCTCCATCGAGGCGCGCTTCCAGGGCGCCGCGCGCGCCTTCCAGGCCTCGCTCGCCAACGAGCCGCTCCTGATCCTGGCCGCGGTGGTCTGCGTGTACATCGTGCTCGGCGTGCTCTACGAGAGCTGGATCCACCCGGTGACGATCCTCTCGACCCTGCCCTCCGCCGGGGTGGGCGCGCTGCTTGCCCTGCTCGCGGCCCGGCTCGACCTGAGCGTGATCGCCCTGATCGGCATCATCCTGCTCATCGGCATCGTGATGAAGAACGCGATCATGATGATCGACTTCGCGCTCGACGCCCAGCGCACCGAGGGCAAGCCCGCGCCCGAGGCGATCTACCAGGCCTGCCTGCTCCGCTTCCGTCCAATCTTGATGACCACGATGGCCGCGCTGCTCGGCGGCGTGCCGCTCGCCCTCGGGCAGGGGGTGGGCGCGGAGCTGCGCCAGCCGCTCGGGATCGCCATCGTGGGCGGTCTCATCATGAGCCAGATGCTGACCCTCTACACCACCCCGGTCATCTACCTGGCCTTCGATCGTCTCGCGTCGCGCGCGGTCCGCCGCCGGCGGACCGCCCCCGCCGGCCTGCCCCCGGAGCCGTTCCGGCCGTGAACCTCTCCGGCCCGTTCATCCGCCGGCCGGTCGGCACGACCCTGCTGACTCTCGCGCTCGTGCTCGCCGGGATCATCGGCTTCCGGCTGCTGCCGGTGGCCCCGCTGCCCCAGGTCGATTTCCCCACCATCAACGTGTCGGCCGGCCTGCCGGGGGCGAGCCCGGAGACCATGGCCTCCGCGGTGGCCACCCCCCTCGAGCGCCAGTTCACGCGGATCGCCGCGGTGACCGAGATGACCTCGACGAGCTTCCTCGGCTCGACGAGCGTGGCGCTGCAGTTCGATCTCTCCCGCGACATCAACGGGGCGGCCCGCGACGTGCAGTCCGCCATCAACGCGGCGAGCGGGCAGCTCCCCTCGAACCTGCCCAGCAATCCGACCTACCGCAAGGTCAACCCGGCCGACGCGCCGATCATGATCCTGGCGCTCACCTCGGCCACCGCGAGCACCGGCCAGCTCTACGACATGGCCTCGACGATCCTCCAGCAGAAGCTGTCCCAGCTCGAGGGCGTGGGCCAGGTGTTCGTGGGCGGCAGCTCGCTGCCCTCGGTGCGGGTCGAGCTGAATCCCCACGCGCTCGCCCGCTACGGCATCGGCCTCGAGGACGTGCGCACGATGCTGGCCAACGCCAACGTGAACCGGCCGAAGGGCCAGATCCACGGTCCCGAGCGGGCGTGGGAGATCCGCACCAGCGACCAGCTCCGGTTCGCGGACGAGTACCGGCCCCTGGTGGTGGCGTGGCGCAACGGCGCGGTGGTGCGCCTCTCCGACGTGGCCGAGGTGCGCGACGCGGTCGAGGACCTGCGCTCGGTCGGCATCGCCAACGGCCGGCCCGCCGCGCTGATCATCATCTTCCGCCAGCCCGGGGCCAACATCATCGAGGCGGTGGATCACATCCGCGAGGCGATGCCGGAGCTGCACGCGCTCATCCCCGCCGACGTCACCCTCACCCCGGTGCTCGACCAGACCGTGACCATCCGGGCCTCGGTATCGGACGTCGAGCACGCCCTGATGATCTCGGTGGCCCTGGTGGTGCTGGTGGTGTTCCTGTTCCTGCGGGACGGGCGCGCCACCGCCATCCCCGGCGTCGCGGTTCCGGTGTCCCTCATCGGCACGTTCGCCTTCATGTACCTGATCGGCTACAGCATCGACAACCTCTCGCTCATGGCCCTCACGGTGGCCACCGGCTTCGTGGTCGACGACGCCATCGTGGTGGTGGAGAACGTGATGCGCCACCTCGAGCAGGGCATGGGTCCGCTCGAGGCCGCGGTCACCGGAGCCCGCGAGATCGGCTTCACGGTGCTCTCGATCAGCATCTCGCTGGTGGCGGTGTTCATCCCGATCCTCCTGATGGGCGGGCTCATCGGCCGGCTCTTCCGGGAGTTCGCGATGGTGCTCTCCATCGCGGTCATCGTCTCCCTCGTGGTCTCGCTCACCACCACCCCGATGATGTGCGCGCTCCTCCTCCGCTCGTATCACGGCCGGGAGCGCGGCCGCTTCTACCGCGGGGGCGAGCGGGTCTTCGGCTGGGTGGTCCACGGCTACGAGCGCACCCTCGGCTGGGCCCTCCGCTACCCGCGCACCGTCCTCGCCATCGCCGCCCTGACCTGCGGGCTCACCGTCTACCTCTTCGTGGTGATCCCCAAGGGCTTCTTCCCCCAGCAGGACAACGGCCGGCTCAGCGGCGGGGTGGTGGCCTCCCAGGACATCTCCTTCCAGGCCATGCGCGAGAAGGTGACCCAGCTCGCCGCGATCGTGCAGGCCGATCCCGGGGTCGCCACCGTCACCGCCTACACCGGCGGCGGCGGGGGCCGGGGCACCACCGTCAACACCGCGCGCATGTTCGTGGCCCTCAAGCCGAGCAAGGAGCGGGACGCCACCGCCGACCAGATCATCGCGCGCCTTCGTCCGAAGCTCGCCCGCGTGGTCGGGGCCACCCTCTACCTGCAGGCGGTGCAGGACATCCGGGTCGGCGGCCGCATCGGCAACGCCCAGTATCAGTACACGCTCCAGGCGGACAGCCTCGCGGACCTGAGCGACTGGGCCCCGCGCATGCTCGAGGCGCTCCGCGCGCTCCCCGAGCTGCGCGACGTCTCGAGCGACCAGCAGGACGCGGGGCTACAGGTCCCCCTCACCATCGATCGCGATACCGCGGCCCGGCTCGGGGTCAGCACCCGGCTCATCGACGACACCCTCTACAGCGCGTTCGGCCAGCGCCAGGTCTCGACCATCTACACTTCGCTCAACCAGTACCACGTGGTGATGGAGGTGGCGCCCGAGTTCTGGCAGAGCCCGGACGCGCTCTCCGCCATCTACGTGCGCGCCCAGACCGGCGCGACGGTGCCGCTCACCGCGCTGACCCGCTTCCAGCCGAGCGCGGCCCCGCTCCAGGTGAACCACCAGGGCCTCTTCCCCTCGGTGACCGTCTCGTTCAACCTCGCTCCCGACGTCTCGCTCGGCCACGCGGTGACCGCGGTGGGGGACGCGGGGCGCCGCATCGGTCTGCCCTCGAGCGTGCGCGGCAAGTTCGCGGGGGCGGCCCAGGCCTTCCAGGATTCGCTCTCCACCCAGCCCCTGCTGATCCTGGCCGCCCTGGTCGCGGTCTACATCGTGCTCGGCATGCTCTACGAGAGCTACGTGCATCCGCTGACCATCCTCTCCACCCTGCCCTCGGCGGGAGTGGGCGCGCTGCTCGCCCTGATGGCCTGCCGGATGGACCTGTCGATCATCGCGATCATCGGGATCATCCTGCTGATCGGCATCGTCAAGAAGAACGCGATCATGGTCATCGACGTTGCGCTCGATCTCGAGCGGCGCGAGGGCCGGTCGCCGCGCGACGCCATCTACACCGCGTGCCTGCAGCGGCTGCGGCCGATCCTCATGACCACCATGGCCGCGATGCTGGGGGCCCTGCCGCTCGCGCTCGGCACCGGCACCGGCTCCGAGCTGCGGCGACCGCTCGGGGTGAGCATCATCGGCGGCCTCATGCTGAGCCAGCTCCTCACGCTCTACACGACCCCGGTCGTGTACCTCTTCCTCGAGCGCTGGCGGATGCGGATGGCGGGGGCGTGGGCGCGGATCGGCGAGCGTATCGGCGTGCGCCGTCCCGCCGAGCAGATCAGCGGCGGCAAGTAACCGATCTCGAACGAGAGGAGTCCCGCATGCAGCTCGATCCCCGGACGATGAAGCAGGAGTCCACCTACAAGCTGCTCATCGGCTGCGTGGTGCCGCGGCCGATCGCGTGGGTCTCCACCGTCGGCCCCGACGGGGTGAACAACCTCGCCCCCTTCAGCTTCTTCATGGGCGTCTGCGGGGACCCGCCCACCATCGCCTTCTCCTCGGGGCCGCGCGCGAAGGACCGCAAGGACACCGTGCGCAACGCGGAGCACACCGGCGACTTCGTGGTGAACGTGGTGGACGACGACCGCGCCGAGCAGATGAACCAGAGCTCCGGGGAGTACCCGGCCGAGGTCGACGAGTTCACGCTCACCGGGCTCACCGCCGCGCCCGGGGTGCGCGTGCGCTCGCCGCGGGTGGTGGAGGCACCCATCAGCCTCGAGTGCCGGCTGACCCAGATCATCCCGGTCGGGAACGGCCCCCACAGCCTCGTCCTGGGCGAGATCCTCTACTTCCACGTGCGCGACGATCTCTACGAGACCGCGACCGGGCGCATCGACATGGCGCGCCTCAAGCCGGTGGGCCGTCTCGCCGGGCACGCCTACACGCACGTGCACGACATCTTCCAGATGAAGCGTCCCTCGGAGACGTACGCGGGCTAGCCGGCCGCGGTCGGCAGCGCGTGGGCGACCTTCTCGAGGAGGCTCGCGGCCGAGCATCGCCGGGGGACGAGCCAGCCCTCGGACGCCTGCCCGCGGAGCCGCGGGTCGGGCTCGCCCGCGTCCTCGATCACGAACAGGGTGCGCAGTCCGGGCCGGGCCCGCCGGAGGCGCGCGGATAGCTCGGCGCCGTTGAGGGCGCCCAGCATCACCCCGGTGATCAGCAGGTCGACCGGCCCCGCGTGGCGCGTCGCGACCTCGAGCGCCTCCTCTCCGCCTCGCGCGGCCAGCACGCGGTAGCCGCCGCTCTCCAGCACCTCGGCCAGGCGCTCCGCGGTCGCGGGATCGCGCTCGACCACCAGCACGGTGGCCCGTGGGGGCGGCGGCGACGCCGGCGCCGCCGCGGGCAGGTGGATCCGCACGGTGGTGCCGACCCCCGGAGCGCTGTCCATCTCGACGCGCCCGCCGTGCTGCCGCACGGCTCCGTACACCATGGCCAGGCCGAGCCCGCTGCCCGCCCCGATGTCCTTGGTGGTGAAGAAGGGCTCGAACGCGTGGCTGCGCACCTCCTCGCTCATCCCGAGGCCGGTGTCGGCCACCGAGAGCACGACCCCGCGCGCACCGCCCTCCCGGCCCGACGCGCTCGTCTCGAGGATGACGCGGCCGCCGTCCGGCATCGCGTCGCGCGCGTTCATCACCAGCTGGTGGAGGACGTGCTCGAGCTGCAGGCGGTCCGCCTCCACCGGGGGCAGCCCCTCGCGCAGCCGGGTCGCCACCTCGATCGGCGCGGGGAGCAGGCGGCGGAGCGCAGGGGTGACCGCCCGCACCACCTCGTTCAGGTCCATCACCAGCGGCGCGTGGGACTGGCGCCGGCAGAAGGCCATGAGCTGGGCGGTGAGGTGGGCGGCGCGCTGCCCGGCCCGCTCGATCATCTCGAGCTGGGGCCGCAGGGTCGCGTCGTCGCCGTGCTGGGTGAGCAGCCACTGCGAGCGCCCGAGCACCACCGTCATCAGGTTGTTGAACTCGTGGGCCACTCCGCCCGCCAGCCGCCCCACCGCCTCGAGCTTCTGCGACTCGCGAAGCTGGGCCTGGCTCTCGGCCAGCGCGGCCTCGGCCCGCCGGCGCGCGGTGATGTCGCGGGTCATGCTGAGCACCCCGGTGGGCTTCCCGGCCTCGTCGCGGATCCAGGTCAACGTGGACTCCACCCACACCGTCGAGCCGTCCTTGCACGGCTGCTCGAGCTCGAGCCGCCGATACGAGTTGGGCGGAGTCTCACCGGCCTGCTCCACTGCGAGCACCTCGGCGAGGGCCTGCCGCACCACCTCCTGCGAGCGCGGGGTGAGACGCTCTTCGGTGGTCTGGGCGAGGCATTCCTCCGGGGTATAGCCGCGGAGCTGGAAGACGGACGGGCTCACGTAGAGCGGTCGCGATTGCAGGTCGAAGACCGCGATGACATCGGAGGAGTGCTCGGCCAGGATCCGGTAGAGGCGCTCGCCCTCCCCCACCGCGCCCCCCGGGGGCTGCTTCGCGGGATCGGTCATGGTCGGATTCCACGATAGCACGGGCCCTCGGGGCGGACGAACGAGGGCCGATTCGGTTGACCGGGAGAGCGCATTTGCCGCGCTGGGTCATGTCAACCGGGCCCCGAACCGACTCGTTACTTCTAGAGAAGGGGCTAGACAGAAGGGGCTAAATGAACGGGCCCCGGCCGCCGTCAGAGACGGTGGCCCTCGAAGCCCTCGGAGGAGGAACAAGATCATGCGTATGCGGGGACTTGGCCCGGTAGTCCTGGTCGGTAGCCTGGTCGCGCTCTTGCTCGCCGTGAGCGCCACGCCGAGCCTGGCGTGGTGGCGAGGCGGCGTGTGGATCGGCCCCGGCGTAGTGGTCGTCCCCCCGCCGGTCTACGTCCCATCCTACCCAGCGCCGGTCGTGGTCGAGCAGCCCGCCCCGGTGTACCAGGAGCAGCCCCAGACCGCGCAGCAGGTCTGGTACTACTGCCAGGACCCTGCGGGCTACTACCCGTACGTCAAGCAGTGCCCGCACGGCTGGCAGCCGGTCAGCCCCACGCCCAAGTGACATGCGCGCGCTGGCGCTCCTGCTCGTCGTCGCGCTCGTCGCCGGCTGCGCCTCGGTGCCGGCGGGCCCCAGCGTGTCGGTGCTCCCGGGGCATGGCAAGAGCTTCGAGCAGTTCCAGGATGACGACCTCGCGTGCCGGCAGTGGGCGCGCCAGGAAGCGGGCACGACTCCCGGCGCCTCCGCGGCCCAGTCCACCGTCGGCGGCGCCGCGATCGGCACGCTGCTCGGCGCGGGGCTCGGCGCCGCGCTGGGCGCGGTCACCCATCGGCCCGCGGCCGGGGCCGCGGTCGGCGCCGGCATCGGCCTGATCGGCGGCACCGCGGTCGGCGCGAGCTCGGGCCAGGCCGCGGGCCAGACCGTGCAGCGCCGCTACGACAACGCCTACACGCAGTGCATGTACGCCAAGGGCGACCAGGTCCCGGGGCGGCCGGCCGCGGCCGTGCCGGTCGTGAGCCCGACCGTCGCGCCGCCACCTCCGCCACCGCCTGCGGCCGG
>Ga0209648_10003269_pt1 | contig 13600 bp, 11 predicted proteins | sample GraSoi2013_115cm_FD_185830 | JGI IMG/M metagenome (GOLD analysis project Ga0209648, IMG submission 185830) | Grasslands soil microbial communities from the Angelo Coastal Reserve, California, USA - Sample 9_17_2013_115cm (SPAdes) (version 2) | ecosystem: Environmental > Terrestrial > Soil >...
CCCGCCGCACCTGCCGCACGAGGCCTGGGCGCTGGAAGATACCGTCGATCTTGATGTCTTCGATCCCCCGCGCGAAGACTGGCTGAACAAGACCGACGACTATTTGCGTCACGGGCGCTAGACTCCGGCCCGGCGCTCCGGCATGGATCAAATCAATGAACCGATACTCGAGACGAATCTTACTGGGAATTTTCGCCGGCGGCATCACCAGCCTGGCGCTCATTCCCACCGTCCCGCGCCCTTTAGCGGGTGTGCTGCTGGCGATCGTGGTGGGCGCGGCATATTCGGCAAGCATGCCTCCCACACGCGGCGCCTACGTCGACAACATGATGACCGCCGCAGCATTGGGAGTGCCGCTCTGGGCTTTCATCAGCGTGGTTGCAATTCCGCTGCTTGCCGGCCGAGTCCCGGAATGGGGTGCGGAGCAGATGCGCACGCACTTCCCAGCTCTGGTGGTGTGGGTTCTTGGTGGCGCGCTACTCGGTTTGGTCACGCAAGGATTCAAGGATCTCGCCGACCTTATCCTCGGACCTGAACCGGCGCGCGCTACGAGCCCGCCGAAAGAAGTGAAACGCATCGTTATCCTCGGCGGAGGATTTGCCGGCATGAAGACCGCGGAAAGCCTGGAGGACCAGTTCCTGCGCGACCGTTCCGCCGGCGTCACTCTCATCAGTGTAACGAACGCGCTCCTGTTCACTCCGATGCTGGCCGAAGTTGCAGGCAGCAGCTTGGAGCCAAGCCATATCAGCACTCCACTGCGTACCAGCCTACCGCGTACTAAATTCATTCGCGCCACCGTGGAAAGCGTCGACCTCGAGAAGCGCATCGTGAAATTGGCTGCCGATCCGTCCCGCAATGATGGCGGCGGTTCGCGTGACATTCCTTACGATCAACTCGTGCTAGCCCTGGGCGCCGTCTCGAACTATCTCGGAATGACCAACGTTCAGAAATATGCGCTCGATTTCAAAAGCCTCCTGGACGCCATGCGCGTGCGCAATCGCGTTATCGAAATGTTCGAGCGCGCGGATAGCGAGGCAGACCCCGAGTTACGGCGCGGGCTGTTGACGTTTGTGATCGCCGGCGCAGGCTTTGCCGGTGTGGAGCTTGCCGGAGCGCTCAACGACTTTGGCCGCGGGATCTTGGCCGATTATCCGAACCTCCGACCGGAAGACTTGAAAGTGATTCTGGTTCATTCGAAAGATCGCATTCTTCCCGAGCTGAGCGAAACTCTCGGGCGCTACGCACAGCAGAAAATGGCCGCGCGCGGGGTGATCTTCCGCCTTAGCGCCCGCCTGGTGGACGTGCGACCCGGTGTCGTGGTGCTCAGCGACGGCGAAGTGCAGGCGGAAACGCTGGTCTGGACAGCCGGAACTGCTCCGAATCCTCTCCTGCGCAAGCTCCCCATCGAACGCGACAAGCGCGGAGCGGTGATGGTCGAGACCACTCTCGCGGTCAAGTCTCATCCGGGGGTCTGGGCGCTCGGCGACTGCGCGGTTGTTATTGATGGCGTGACCGGCAAGCCGTGCCCGCCCACCGCGCAGTTTGCGCTCCGCGAGGCTCCGGTTCTGGCGAAAAACATTCGCGCTTTTCTAGAGGGACGGCCTTTGCGGCCATTCCATTTCGATTCACTTGGCTCCCTTTGTGTCGTCGGCCACCAGACGGCTTGCGCCGAACTGTCGGTTCCCTTTGCCCGCAGCAAATCTCTGCGTTTTTCCGGCTTGCTGGCATGGGCCATGTGGCGAGGGATCTATCTCGCAAAGCTGCCGGGGCCGGAACGTAAGATTCGCGTCCTGATGGATTGGACGGTCGAGTTATTTTTTCCGCGTGACGTCGTTCAGACCATTGATCTGAAATAGGCTCTGCACTATGGACCAAGAAACGAAAGATATGGCATCTGGACAACTCGTAACGACGATGCATTCCCCAGTTCGAATGGACGCCTTGCTGGGTCTCGTCACCGGCTTCGCGGGCGGTTTACTCGCAAAAGCAGCGCTGGACTCCTGGACTCGGCGCGATCTGCTCCTGGCAGCGTTGTTCGGACTAGTTTTCGGCTTGTTGTTTTCGAGAAGAACTGACAGCCCGGGGGCTGGGCTCATCTGGGGCCTTGGTTCTGCATTTCTGGTGTGGATTGCGGTCCCGGCTGGTCTCGGCCCCTTACTTTCCGGATTTGGCGCTTCGGGCAGTATGCTCAGAGACGCTCAAGATCATTTCCCGGAGCTGGTGGCCTACCTCGTTTGCCTTGGAATGCCGCTGGGACTTGTCTTGGGCATTCGCGGCGCACTCCGCTCCAAGACAGAACAGCCATCATTCAGTTGGGGACGAGCCATCGTTGTGGGAGGTTTCTCAGGGCTGCTCGGTGGAATGATATTCGGGCGCTGGATGTCCGCAGGGGATTTCTTCCCGCTTCTTGCCGGCTTGGGCGTGATTCATTCCCATGACGTGACGGTGGCATTGCATTTCGGCATTGCCATATTGATCGGCGTATCGTTCGGGGTGTTGTTCCAGAGGGACGTTCGCGGATACGGCTCGTGCATGGGCTGGGGCCTGGGCTACGGCATTCTCTGGTGGTTCCTTGGCCCGCTTACAGTATTGCCGTTGCTTGCAAGAACAGGTCTCGATTGGTCAGCGGATCAAGGCACAACGCTGTTCGGTTCGCTGGTTGGCCACATTCTTTATGGGTTGATCGTTGGCGTGGTCTACGCCACCGTGGATCGACTTTGGGTGCGTCTGTTTATCCAGTCTGATCCTTTGAACCGAGAACCCGAAGGCCCCGGTCTGCGCCTTTTCCGGTCGCTAAGCTGGGGAGCGTTCGCGGGCTTGGTGGGAGGACTCGTCTCGAGCCCCATCCTCTTCGCCACCGGTGTTCTTTCCTCGGTGGCTGGCCTCGATACCCATCTTTCCGGGCTTTCCGGGTTCTTTCTTCACTTGCTGGTTAGCGCGATCATAGGGATGACCTATGGTTTGCTCTTTCGAAACGAAGCATCCAGTTTGGGGCTAGGGATCATGTGGGGATGGCTGTTCGGAGTCATCTGGTGGTACATCGGACCGATGACCCTCTTACCTCTTCTTCTGACGGGTGAGTGCGACTGGCGAGCAAGCGCCGCTTCGTCGCTGCTGCCCTCCTTGACGGGACATCTGATTTTTGGTGCAACCACTTCGCTCATATTTCTCATGCTCGAACAACGCTATACACGCGCGCTGTTCTCCGATCCGCGTGTTGCCGCCCGTGAATTGCGCCGGATCCGCCCGGTTGGAACGCCCGCACCCGCCTTGTGGGTTTTCGCGCTCGGACTGGGTGTCTTACTGCCGATTCTATTGGGCTGATTCCCGCGTTCGTCTGCGCCGGGGCGAGGGCCTTTGCCGCGCTCGGGCGAGCGTCAGGGTGGACTGGCGAGAGATCGCTGGCGCCGGAATCGTGAAATCTTGTGGGAAAAACAGAACGGGCGCCCCGATTTGCGTCGGAACGCCCGTTTTGTATTTTTGTGAAGTGAAGCTGCCGCGATCGGGCGGGGTTTAGCCCGCTCCGATCAAAGGCAGCAATCCATTAGAGGGGCTGTACGTTCGAGGCCTGCAGGCCCTTGGGGCCCTTGGAAACTTCGAATTCAACCGCCTGGCCATCGTTCAACGTCTTATAGCCATCAGCCACGATCGCGGAGAAATGGACGAAAACGTCCTCGCCGCTCTGGCGCTGGATGAAGCCGAAGCCCTTGCTGGCATTGAACCACTTCACTGTACCTTGTTCTTTACTCACTGCTTTACTCTTTTCCGTCAGCCGGGTTACGGCTGAGCACTACATTGAGCTATCTGATGCCCAGGTTCCGAGCCCCTCAACAGAGCCGCGGCCGTCTTCAAGCTTCGTTCGGGAGGATGCAAAGCAGTCTGCCGAACAAAAAAATGGCCGCAAGTGTGACCTTGCGACCGCTTTACTACCCAAAGGCGATACAAGAGCAACAAACGCAAACACAGACTAACACGGTTCATGTGGCGATGCAAGGGCTTTGTGGTGTTGTGTCCTACGGTGCAAGCCGCGCGCGGTGGATCGTAACTGATGCCCAGGGACGCCCCGGCGTGTACTGAGAGCGTCAACACCTGCATGCCGGAAACCGTTGACCGCAACATGCGCGCTCCTTACCATTAAGAGATGAGGCGAAGGCTTAGCATCGCGGCGGGAACCTTAGTGATCGCAGCGGCTCTTCTGGGATGCGAGGACGCGGGGAAAAAGCCTTTGCAGGCACGAGTTCCGGCGCTGGCGCGGGCAGCCGCCCCGCAGACTCCGATGGAGCTTGCGCTTTTGCCGGTATTGAATCCGCCGCGCCGGCACTACGTCTGGCTGCTGCCACCGATTCCGAGCGGCAAGGACTATTTGATCCAGAAGGTCGGGGAAAAATTTGCCTCCGGCGAACAAAATTTCAAGGCCGGTCATCTGGAAGCCGCGCGCAAGGATTTTGACGACGCCATTGACTGGATGCTGGAGAGCGGCTACGACCCCAATGCTGACCCCAAACTGAGCGAACTGTTTCACCGGGTGGTGGACACGGTGTATGCCTACGAGCTGCAGGCCTTCCGAGCCGGAGACGGCTTCAGCGAGGCCCCCGCCGTTCCGGCGGCGATTGACGAAGTGGCGGAGATGACTTTTCCGGTCGATCCCGGGCTGAAAGCGCGGGCGGAGGAAGCGGCCAAGAACATTTCCCACGACCTGCCGCTGACCGTGAATGATCAGGTACTTTCCTTCCTCAATTTTTTCCAAACTCCGCGCGGCCGCGCCATCGTGGAAACCGGACTGCGCCGCGCCGGGCGTTATCGCGAGATGATTTCTCGCGTGCTGCGGGAAGAGGGCTTGCCGCAGGATCTGATCTACCTGGCGCAAGCGGAAAGCGCGTTCCAGCCGCTGGCCCTTTCGCGCGCCGGCGCGCGAGGGATCTGGCAATTCGTAGCTTATCGCGGGCAGGAATACGGCCTTCGGCACACTTGGTGGATCGATGAACGCCAAGACCCCGAGAAGGCCACGCACGCCGCTGCGCAGCATCTGCGCGATCTATACAAGCTCTACGGCGACTGGTACCTGGCAATGGCTGCCTACAATTGCGGCCCCGGAAACGTGCAGAAGGGCATCGAACGGACCGGTTATGCCGATTTCTGGGAGCTCTACAAGCGGAATGTGCTCCCGCGCGAAACGAAAAACTATGTGCCCATCATCATCGCCCTGACGCTCATCGCCAAAGATGCCGCGCACTACAGCATTCAGGCCGAACCGGAGGCCCCGGTCCCCACAGACGTGGTGAAACCGGGCCGCGCCATCGATCTGCGGCTAGTGGCGGAAACAATCGATGCGGACGTGGAGACACTTCGCGCGCTCAATCCCTCTCTCCTCCGTTTGGCGACTCCCGACGATCCTTCGTTCGAACTGCGTCTGCCGTTGGGCACGGCGCCAAAATTTTCAGCGGAGATCGCGGATATTCCCCCGGACAAGTGGGTCAGCTGGCGGCGCCATCGCGTGGAAACGGGAGAAACGCTCACGTCCATCGCCAAGAAATACCGCGTGACGGCGGCGGCCATCGCCGATGCGAACAGTCTGGAGCGCGGTGCCGCGCTGGATGCGGGCGAAAAGCTGATCATCCCCGCGACGCAGCCGCAGTCCGAAACGAAACGCCGGCTGGTGAGTTATCGCGTGCGCGGCGGCGACACGTTTCTGGGAATTGCCGACCGCTTCAACGTGAGCGCGGACGACCTGCGCAAATGGAATCGCTTGAGCGCCAACAGGGTACGCCGTGGCATGGCGCTGCGGATTTACACCCTCGGAGGGGCTTCCGAAACTTCACCCGTGCGGTTGCGATCGAAGTCAAAGAAAAAACCCGCGCAGCCGACGGAGGGCGGCACGGCAGGCGGAGCAGCAGCCACAAATCACAACTAAGTCTTTGCCTTTGCATGGCTTATAGGAGGTCAAAGATCTCCAACATTCGCTCCCCCCACGGTCTGCTCTTCCCCTGCGCTGCTCCGTTCGGGCGGTCTCTTGCAAGGAATACTGCAGAATGCTTGACAACGCCGGGCGAGTACGGTAACAACGGCTCAAGGACGGGGCGGAATTTTAGGTAACTCCGGCCATAACAGCGACGCACGGGACCCTTTTGAGTGTGGGGCCCAAAGATTCCCCCAGGGGAGGATGGAATGGATCTCGAGAAGGACAATTTCGAAGATGACAACGAGCTGTCGCGGCTGGAAGACGACGAGGAGTTGGCGGGCGAAACGGAAGAAATCGTCGAAACCGAGGAAGAGGAGTTGGTGATCGTCGGCGAGGAGCCCGAGGAAGCGTCGGCCGCGCCAAAACCTGCGCCGAAGCCTGCGGCGAAGAAGCCAGCCAAGAAGATGGTGAAGAAGAAAGCCGCGCCGAAGAAAAAGGCCGTCAAGAAGAAGGCGAAAAAGGCGGCGAAGAAGAAAAAGAAGCGATAAGTCTTTTTCAAAGGCCGGAGATCTGCTTTAAGACAAAGCCGGGAGCATTGTCCTGGCTTTTTCTTTTTGTGGACTTTTTCCTCCCAGAGTGGGACCATCCCTGCCAATTCTTGTTTCCCACATTGAATACTGCGTTTTTCAATTCAGGAATTGACCTTGTTCCAGGCATGTGATAATCGCCAGAGGCGGTACGCACCATTCGTATAAATCCGTATGCTACGGGCGCTGGAACAGATACGGCGGATGCGGGGTGGGGCGCAAGCACATCTGATGCGTTGCGACGACGGCTACTACTATGTCGTGAAGTTCCAAAATAACCCTCAGCATACGCGCGTCCTGGTCAATGAACTGCTTGGGACCAGGTTGGCGGCTCGACTGGGGCTCCCCACGACACCGGTGGCAATTATTTCCGTCAGCGAAGAACTGATTCGGCTCACTCCGGACCTGTGCATGGAGTTGTCTAGAGCGTCCATCCCGTGCCGGCCGGGGCCGCAATTTGGGTCCCGCTATCCGGGGGACCCTCATCGTCTGACGCTAATGGATTTTCTGCCAGACAAGCAACTGATGGAGGTCGAAAACCTGCATGATTTTTCAGGCATGCTGGTCTTCGACAAATGGACTTGCAACACCAATGGCCGTCAGACCCTTTTTTTTAAGGAGCCGCGCAACGGACTCGAAGCAGGGGAGTTGCGATACCGCGCGGTCATGATCGATCAGGGCTTTTGCTTCAATGCCGGGGAGTGGAATTTTCCCGATGCTCCACTGCGAGGCCTGTATGCCCGCAACCGCGTCTACGAAGGCGTGACAGGACGCGAGTCGTTCGGTCCCTGGATTGAGCGGATTGAAAAACGCATCAATCAGCGAGTCTTTGATGATTTGATTCGCGAGGTTCCGCCAGAGTGGTATGCCGACGACTTGGATGCCCTGCTGCGGTTAGTCGAACAGCTCTATAAGCGCCGAACGTTGGTACCGGAGCTGCTGCTGGCGGCAAAAAATACCACACGGCACCCATTTCCGAATTGGATGTGACCTATGACTAATCTCATTTCTTCTGTCGATGACAGTACGTTTGCTTATCATGTCTTGCGGTACACGTCGGACCTGGTCCGCGATGAGTGGATCAATATTGGTGTGATCGTTTTTGATCCCCTGACCGGCGCACTGCGCCTCCGGCTAGTTGAGGAGCAGGACGAATATGCGCGAATCCGGCGGCTTCAGCCCACCGCCGATGAAGACGTATTGCGCGGCTTCCGCGACCATCTCGAAGACCAGTTTGTCACCTATCTGCGAAATCGGCGGGCGGAACTGGGCGGTACTCCGGATGTGGGTGAGGAACTCCGGAAGCTCATTGAGAATTGGAACAACACCCTCTCAAACGGACTGCAGTTGGCACCGCAAAAAGGAGTCCACGCGGATGATCTGGATGTCGAGCTTGAGCGACTCTACACGGAGCACGTTGCTCCACCGCGCAAGGTCATCCGTGTCGGAGCTCCAAGGAGTCGTGCGATGATTCGCAGCTATTGCTCGCAAGTCTGGAAGATGGCCGGACTCTGGGATCGCATCCAAAAGTCGGTGCGCGTAACGGAGTTTACCTTTCCAGGGGACCCTATGCGGATCGATTATTGTTACCGCCGAAATGGCACGAGGGGCTATGTGCAAACTCTCAGCGTTTCCCGGTCTCCCGCGGATTGCAAGCTTTACGCGTACACTGCGGCTCGTATCGCCACCCGGGCGCCTTTCGCCTCAGAGTTTGCAGCGGTAACCGATGTTCCGCTGCTGCTTGAAAACGAGCGCCATCGCTTCGTTCGCGACACCCTGCGTGATGCGGGGATCGAACATGTTGGGATGGATCACTTTGCGACCTGGGTGCCAAAGCTGAAGCCGACGATCCAGTGACTAGTGATCAGCATCAGGGCGTAGAAAAAGCCGGACCAGGCCGGCATTTCAGGGCGAACTCTATTCGCAAACGGCGAGCACCAGCAGCGTGGCATCGTCTTGCCAGCGGCCCCCGCTGAACTCGGCAACCACGGCAAGGATTTTCGCCCGCAACTGATCGGCGGATAGCCTGCGGTGATCTTTCAGCAAACGCAGCAGGCGGGCTTCACCGAACTCCTCGCCCTCCGGGCTGCAAACTTCCGTGACGCCGTCGGTGAACAAGACCACGCGATCGCCCGGGGACAACTGCGCCGAACCCCTCTCATAGTTCGGGCTGGCGAAGACGCCCAGCACTGTGCCGCCCTCGCGCAATCGCTCGTGCGAGCCGTCGGAGCGCACCACGAACGGCGCATTGTGCCCGGCGTTGACGTAGGCCAGACGGCGCGCGGGGCCGTCCAGTTGCGCGTAGAAAAAGGTGATGAAGCGGTCGCTGTCCGTATTCCGATAGACAATGGAATTCAACCGGCCGCAGAGGAGATGGGGCGCGACGGAGAGCGAGGAAAGTCCGCGCACGGCCGCCTGCAGATTGGACATCAACAGCGCGGCCGGCATGCCTTTTCCAGAGACGTCGGCGATGCAGATTCCCAGCATTTTCTCATCGAGAGGGAGAATGTCGAAATAATCGCCGCCTACCAGCCTGGCTGACTGCCACGCACTGGCGATTTCGTATCCCGGCATTTGCGGAATCTCGCGCGGCAGAAGCTTTTCCTGGATGGCTTTGGCCTCGGCGTACTCCCGTTCCTGCTCCTGCAGATGAATCAGGGCCTCTTCCTGCGCCCGGGCTTCTTCCGCGGCGCAGCGCCGCGATTCGCGGCGCTCGCGGCCCGCCTCGATTTGCCTCCGAAGAATTTCCAGCAACCGCGTGTTGGTCCAAGGCTTCGCGACAAAATCGCTCACACCGTATTGCATCGCTTCCACCGCCAGACCCACGGTGGCCCATCCGGTCATTGCCACCACGGGCGGAGCGTCCTCGATCTCCTTCAGCCGGCTAAGCATGTCCAACCCTTCGCGTCCGGACGTCGTATCTCGCGCATAGTTCAGATCGATGAGGAGAATATCGAACTCCTGGCGCGCCACCGCTGCAAGCAAGTCGGCCGGGGAATTCACGGTTTCGATGCAATAGCCGTGCCCCTTGAGAAGCAGCCGCAGGGCGTCCAGGACGTCTTGCTGGTCATCGGCAATGAGAATTCGCGGCGGCATCGTTTCCCGGTTCCTTGAGATTTCGATCGTTGCAGTCACCATAGCCGCCTACCCTTCGTCTCCCCAGGTGCGAGCGTCCATCTCGCATGGCGTTAATGGAGGGCAGCCAGGCTGCCAGCCAAGCCTGCAAATAACAGGTTTAATGTGAACGGCTTGTGCGAAAGGCCGAAGGAAGGAAGCAATTAACTTCGGTCACAAGCGGGAACGTTCGTCCCAATTTCGGACATCGTGTGGGAACGAAAAGTCCTTCCAGAAAAAGAAAAGCCCCCGATTCAGGGGGTGTTCCTCGCTCGAGGCCCAAGCTAGCGCCTGGGTGTACTTGCGAATTCTTTGCCGGGGGCCGCGAGGCGAACGCTTCTTAAAGTACGGGCTCCGACCAGTTTTCCAGTGTCTCCTTGACCTTGTGCAGGAACTGGTGGGCAATCGCGCCGTCCACCACGCGATGGTCGTAGCTGAGCGTCACATAGCACATCGAGCGGATGGCGATCGCATCATTGATGACCACCGGGCGCTTCTCAATGGCCCCGAGACCGAGGATGCCCACGTTGGGCTGGCTGATCACCGGCAGCCCGAACAAGCCGCCAAAGACGCCCGGATTGGTGATGGAAAACGTCCCTTCCTGCACCTCTTCGGGCTTCAGCTTTTTCGAGCGCGCGCGCTCCGCCAGGTCGTTCATGTTGCGCTGGATGCCGAGAATGTTTTTTTCGTCGGCGTTTTTCACCACCGGAACGAGCAGGCCCCAGTCGAGCGCCACAGCGATGCCAACGTTGATCTCCTTGTGCAGGATTACGTTGGTGCCATCGAGCGAGGCGTTCAGCGTAGGAAACGCGCGCAGCCCCGCGACCGCCGCCTTCACGAAGAAAGGCATGAAAGTCAGCTTGGTCTCGTAGCGCTTTTCAAACTCGTCCTTGGACTTCGCGCGCAGCGCGGCCACCTTAGTCATGTCGATTTCATCGACGGAGTAGACGTGCGCGGAGACTCGCTTCGACACCACCATGTGCTCGGCGATGCGCTGCCGCATCGTGCTCATGGGCTGCACTTCGTAATTGCCAAAATACATCTTTTCGCGCGGAACCGCTGTTTCGAGCGCCACGTGAGCCTGCCCACCGGACACTCCGGGCACGGCTGCCGGCGGCGGTGGCAGCGCGGGCCGCGAAGATACTGCCGGAACCGGAGCGGAGTAAGCCGGCACCGCAGCAGCCTGCTCACTACCACCCGCAATCATCGCTTCGATGTCCTGCTTGCTGATTCGTCCACCCGCGCCCGTACCCTCAACGGTGGCTAGGTCGATGCCGTGCTCTTTGGCCATGCGTCGTACCAGCGGCGAACTGTGAATCCGTTCGCCTGTGGAACCCGAGGATGCAGGAGCAGCCGCGACAGGCGCGGCGGCGGGAGCAGGAGCTGCCGGCCTCGCCAGTGCGGGCGCCGGAGCAGCGGCGGCAGGGGCCTTGGCAGGAGCCGGCGCGGTCGCCGGGGCCGCAGAGCCCGCCGCGTCAATGACGCCGACAATGGTTTGAATCGGCACGGTTTGCCCTTCGCCGACCTTGATCTCCTTCAGCACGCCCGCGGACGGGGAAGGGATTTCCGCGTCCACCTTGTCCGTGGAAATTTCGAATAGCGGCTCGTCGCGCTCCACCTTATCACCTGGCTTCTTCAGCCACTTGGTGATCGTGCCTTCAAAAATGCTTTCGCCCATTTGGGGCATTACGATGTCTACGGCCATGGTCGCTCTCCTCAAAATTAAAAACAGTTCACAGTCGACAGTTCAAAGTCAAAACTAAACCAGAAATCACGCCTGCCTACTGGTTCGCGCTAAAGCCTTCCTGTGCAACATTCCACTTTCAACTTTTGACCGTCGACTTCTTCCTAATACCGCGCGAGTTCCTTCGCGGCGGAAAAAACCTTTTTCGCGTTGGGCAGAAAATATTCTTCCAGCGTCGGCGCGTACGGCACAGGCGTATCGAGCGAGGTCACGCGCATCAATGGCCCGTCCAGGTCGCCGAACGCCTTCTCGCACAGTATCGCGGCGATTTCGCCAGCGATTCCGCCCGTCCTGGTGTCTTCATGCACGACCAAGCATTTGTTGGTCTTTTTCACAGAATTCAAAATCGTCTCTTCATCTAGCGGCAGCAGCGTCCGCAGATCGATCACTTCCGCCTCGATCCCTTCCTTAGCCAGGACCTCGGCCGCTTCGAGCGAAGTGTGCATCATCGCCGCGTAGGAAAGGATGGTCAGGTGCTTCCCTTCGCGTCGGACCACGGCCTTGCCGATCGGCACGGTGTAGTCTCCGGCGGGAACCTCTCCCTTGATCCGGCGGTAAAGAAACTTATGCTCGAAAAAGAGCACCGGGTTATTGTCCCGCACCGCGGCCTTCAACAAACCCTTCGCATCGTAAGGCGTCGAGGGATAGATCACCTTCAATCCCGGCGTGTGCACAAAATACATTTCCGGATTCGCCGAATGGAACGGTCCGCCATGCACGCCGCCGCCGGACGGCCCGCGCACAACCATCGGCGCGGGGGCGTTCCACAAGTAATGTCCCTTGGCGACGAAATTCGTAATTTGATTGAACGCGCAAACGATAAAATCGATGAACTGCATTTCGCAAATGGGGCGCAAGCCGCAGTAGCTCATTCCGCAGGCCGCACCGATAATGGCGCTCTCGCTGATCGGCGTGTCAATCACGCGCTCCCAGCCAAACCGCTCGAGCAAGCCTTCGCTGGTCTTGAACGCCCCGCCGTAGACACCCACGTCTTGTCCGAGTAACACCACGGTAGGGTCGCGTTCCATTTCTTCAAACATCGCCTGCTTGATGGCTTCGAGAAAAGTAACCGGCGCTCCGTCCACCGCAGCTCCATTCGTTCCGGCCCCGTTCGTCTTGGCCATGACTATCTCCGCGCCTTTCTCGAAGCGCTCGCCGGAGCGGCCTTTACCGCTTTCTTTGGCGCCACTTTCGTTAGCGCCTTCGTCGCAGGCCTGCCCGCCTCAGCGGATTTCACCTCCGCAGGCTGTGTATCGCCGAAGTGAATCGGCGCGTTCGCACCGCGGGAGCCTTTGCCCGATCCGAATCCCGGAACGGTCCAAACTGCCTCGACGCTAGATCTCGGCGGCGTCACTTCCACAATCGGCCGCTCCCACTTTGCCCGGATCTTGTGGCAATCGTCTCCCGTGCAATAAACGCCCGTCTCAGCCAATTCCGCCGGAGGCATCGGTGAATTTTCTGCAAAGTCCCGTTCCTTGGCGAGCAGAGTGTCGATCTTCTGCTCGGTCTCTTTTTTAATCCTGGCATCGAGAAGCTTTTCGTCCGTCAAGAATTTTTCATACAGCACGATGGGATCTCGATTTTCCCAATACGCGCGCATTTCCTTGGGCACATACTCGGCCGCGTCGTGCTGTGCGTGACCCTGGCGGCGGAAGCTCTTGGCTTCAATCAGGATCGGTCCTTCGCCAGCGCGCGCCCGCTCCACCGCTTCTTTCGCCGTCGAGTACACTGCCACGACGTCGTTGCCGTCCACGATGTAACTGTTGATGCCGTAGGCCTTCGCGCGGTCCGCCAAATTCTCCAGCGGCACCTGCTTGCGGACCGGCGTCGAATAGGCCCACAGATTATTCTCAAGTATCAAGACAAACGGCGCCTTCTGCGCGGCTGCAAAATTCAGCCCTTCGTGAAACACGCCGGTCGAGCTCCCGCCGTCCCCAATCCAGGTCATCGCCACGATCTTCTGCCCCAGGTAACGCCCAGCCATTGCCACGCCGGTCATTACCGGAATCAAATCGCCAAGCGTCGAAATCGGCGAAACGATGTGCAGGTTGTCCAGATCCCCGAAGTGGCTGGTGCCGTCCTTGCCCTTGGTCGGTGAATCGTACTTCGCCATGTGCTGCATGAAAATATCGCGCGGCGGCACGCCCTTCACTAGCAGCGCCCCGATGTTCCGGATCATCGGCGCCAGCCAGTCCTTCTTCTCCAGCGCGAACGCTGTGCCCACGGAAATCGCTTCCTGGCCCAGACTGGAGTAAA
>Ga0209648_10003270_pt1 | contig 13599 bp, 11 predicted proteins | sample GraSoi2013_115cm_FD_185830 | JGI IMG/M metagenome (GOLD analysis project Ga0209648, IMG submission 185830) | Grasslands soil microbial communities from the Angelo Coastal Reserve, California, USA - Sample 9_17_2013_115cm (SPAdes) (version 2) | ecosystem: Environmental > Terrestrial > Soil >...
GGGCATTTTGCTTCTGAGCAAGATCCTCTTCGGCGGGCTTCGTGGCGGACCGGGCAGGCACATCTACTGGCGGCACCGCATGAAGGAGCGCTTCGAGCACATGACCCCCGAGGAGCGCGAGAAGTTCCGTCAAGGCATGCGAGGTCGCTGCGGTCATTTTGGACCGCCCGCTGCAGAGCCGAAAGCTTGAACAGAGGGAAATCGTCTCCCTTGAGCTAAGCCTCTCTTGACGTTTTGCATTGACTTTCGTTTTTCATTCGCCTACAATGGACAGGTACTGGCGCGGCCGTTCCCTCGGGCGCGAACGAGTTTCAGGAGAATCGAACCATGCTTACCGTGACTGCCAAAGATTCGGATGACGGGGTGGTTCTACAATGTCAGGGCAGAATTGTACGAGGCGACGAGACTGCCATTTTGTGTGCGGCTGTCGGACAGCATCGGCGGAATATCATCCTCGATCTGACCGGGGTTGATGCCATCGATGCGGCGGGAATCGGCTCTTTGGTTTCGTTGCAAGCTTCCGGTATTTATCTCAAGCTGGTGAATCCAACCGAGCAGGTGCGCGAAGTATTGAGAGTCACGCAACTAGAGTCCATCTTCGAGATCTCCGAATCCCGATCTTCGGAAAAGATAGAGGAAGTTGCAGCAAACATCTGATCAGAACGAAACTCTCGCGCTCAGCTGAATTTCCCGCCCCGGCGTCATCGCCATGGTGATCGTACCGAACTGCGGAGTATTGACGTAGCGGTTGGGCGTGCCCAGGTTGACCTTATTCAGCGCATTGAAGGCCTCGCCACGGAACTGGAAGCTGGCCTTCTCGGTGAGGCGGAATGTGCGCGCCAATGCAAAGTCGAGAGTCTGCATCGGCGGACCGTAAACCGAGTTCCGTCCAACATTGCCAAACGTGAACGCGGGCGGCGCCGCGAAAGCTGCCTGGTTAAACCATTTGGCGGCCGTGCGCGTGCCCGGACCGAAAATCGGTTGTCCGGTGACGTTGGCGCGGATGGGGTTCTCTCCCAGAACCGTGCCGGAATTCGCGGTGTCTCCGAACACCGAGATGGTCAAAGGCATTCCGGATTGTACCTGGTAGATAGTCGTGAAATGCCAGTTCTGGGTAAGCATGCGAGTCCAAGCGGCCGCCGCATAGGCTGGAATGTCGAACACGCTGCTCAGTGCAAAACGGTGCCGCACATCGCAACCCGGGCCTTTCTCCGCCGCCAGGTGGCTGTTGTTCTGCGGGATCGCGGATTCGTCCATCGGAGAGCGGAAGTCGGGTGCATTGGTCAAGGTCTTGGCAAAGGTGTAGTTCGCCAGGAAGCTAAGCCCGTGAGAATATCTTCTGCGCACATTCACGTAGGCCGCGTCATACCAACTCTGCGCCGTGTCCTCCAGCCGGTTGATCGTGCTCACCGGAAAAGTCCGACTCTGGATAATGACGTCCGGATCGCTGCTGGGCGTCAACACCGTGCCATTCACAAAGCTAAGCGTCTTGAAGGGCCGCCGCGGTCCGATCGGGCCCGGCCCGGGAGGAGCATTGTTGATCAGGTGAGCGCGCTGCAGGTGAAATCCTCGTGCGCCCAAATAGCCCACGGCGAGCGTAGTGTTGCCGCCGAAGCTCTTCTCCAACTGGGTGTTCCACTGCTGCACGTACTGCGCGGGCGCGTTGGGGTCAAATGCCGTGAAGCTCACCGTGGTCGGTTTCAACGTGCCGTTTCCCAAAACCGGCGTACCGAAATTTAGTCCGCTGGTGAACAGGGCTGCAGGCGGCTTGAAGTTGTCGGCCTGCTGGGTTTCTGGGAAGACATAAGGCACGTTGTGCCGCTGGTTGCACCACGTGTTCTCGTCCACTGGCGTAAAGAAAATGCCGTACGCGGCGCGGAATACGATTCCAGACCTGGGCAGATTTTTCGCAATTCCAATGCGCGGCGCGAAGTTGTGTTTGTTCGAATAGAGCAATCCCCGTGGATATCCTTGCTCGCCGCCGATAAAAACTTCGGGCACGCCGTCCTTGAATATAAGATTTGAGTTTGCGTTCCTCAGGTCGTAGAGCGGGCTCGTGTATTCGTACCGCAGCCCGATGTTCAGGGTCGTGGTCGATGTGACCCGCCAACTGTCTTCGGCGAATGCATCCCCTCCCCAGTTCCGCAGGTTCATCTGCGGCACGCCGGCCTGGCGCTGCTTCACCGACGGCAGGCTCAGCAGCAGGCTGGCTAGTCCCGATCCGCTGCCGTCGTTGAATCCGAATTCCGTCGTGTAGCCGGTGGTGTACTGATAATAGCCGCGGTTTTGGAAGAAGCCCCACATGGGCCAGATGTAACGGCGAAAATCGACGCCGAACTTTATGCCGTGCCGTCCGCGCTGCCACGCAAATGTATCTCTCAGTTCCGCCGTCGTGTCCCAGGCGTGCATGGGCGTGGCCGCGAACGTGTCTCCGATTCCGGTATAGCCCTGGGCCGCGAACCAGGGCGCGCCCCAAGCGCCCGGCCCGCCGAATCCGATGCCCTGAATCCCAAGCTGCGTCACGATGTCGTTCACTCCATTGTTCTGCGATGTCCGGTCCATCGAGAGACGCGAAAACGCCAGCGAGACCGTATTCAACCTGCTGCTGGAGAAAACGTGGTTCCACGTAGCCACCGCTTGCTGCGACAGATTGTCGAAGTTCGCGCCAAAGCCGGGCAGGTTTTCCGTAGTCGAGGTCATTCCGCTGCTCGGCGAAAACCCGTTTTCAGCGCCCACGGAGTAGCGTCCGAAAACGGTGTGGTTGTTCTCGAACACGTGGTCCACGCGCACCGTCCCCTGATCCTGATAATGCGTTTCGTTGCGGATGTCGAGATAGTTATTGGAATCTACTCCCGAGCCCATCATCGTCATGTTGGGCATCGGAACATACTGCATCAGGAACGCTTCTAGCCGTGTGTTGATCCGGTCCGACGGAATCTGGTTGTTTTGAAACTGGCTGCGCGTGTAGGGGAAATTGTTAGGCCCGGTGGGCTTGGTGGGATCGTAGTTTGGATTCGCGACGGCGGTTGTCGGATCGTAAATCTTGGCGTTGCTCATGCTGAAGTCGCCCATGATTTCGTCCGTGGTCGGGACCGTCAAAGTCTGCGCGTCTGCCTGCGCAAGCCGCAATCCCTCGTAGTTGAGGAAGAAGAAAGTCTTCTTGTCTCTTCCCAGCAGCGGCCCCCCAAACGAGGCGCCAAAATTGTTTTGCACCAGGTGATTGTTGCCCATCGACGCAAACGTAGTCGCATCCATCGCGCCGTTGCGAAGAAACTCATACGCCGTTCCGTGATACTGATTGGTCCCACCGCGGGTCACGATATTGATCTGTCCGCCGCCGGCTCCGCCCATGTCGGCCGTGTAACTGCTCGTTTCAACCTGGAACTCCATGACCGCGTCGGGAGACGGACTCAGGTTCTGCGTGTTGAACGTCGGATCCGTGTTCGTCGCACCGTCCAGTAAGAAGAAGTTCGCATTCGGGCGACTGCCGCCAATCACGATGGCTGACCTCTGTCCTGGCCGCCAATACAGCGGATTCGTTTGCCCACTCTGCGCGCCAAAGCCCATGTGCGCGCCCGGCACCGTCAGCACAAGATCCACTAGCATGCGCCCATTCAGCGGAAGTTCCTGGACCGACTGCCGCTCCACGACTTCGCCCACGCTGGCATCGGTGGTCCTCAAGACATCGGCCGCCGCGCTCACCTGCATGCCTTCCTTCACGGCGCCCACCTTGAGTCCGACTTCGATGGCCAGCTTTTCCCCGACCTCGAGACGCAAGGACTGTTTCACTGCGGCAAAGCCCGTAGCCTCCGTGGTCAACTCATAGTCGTCTGGCGGAAGCGCGGGAGCGGAGAACAGTCCTCTGTCGTTGGTGGTGAGCACGCGAATCGCACCCGTGCTCAGAGCCTTGAAGTGAACCGTAGCTCCCGAGACCGGAAGAGACTGCGGATCTGTGACCGTTCCCGTAACCACCGCGTAATTGCTCTGACCAAACACGGGCACTACCAGCCCTAGAAGACACACCAGCACAAAAGATGCTCGCATTGACCTTTCCTTACTCGTGTCAGGGTGCCCCGAAGAGATTTCACCCAGGATTGAGTGCAGCGATTATAGGGAGGCAGTTGCATAGGTCAATAATGTGAAAGGAGTATGGGCTCGCGGCTGTTGAGGGCCGGGCGGAAGCGCCCGGCTCTCCATCGGGGAGCCGGGATCGTGTTACCGCGGACACTTCCCTTCCGCGCTAGTTTCGCCAACAATAGAAGCTTCTTGTGACGGAAGCTTCCCTCAATCCAGGCGGGATCGCCATGGCCAAGGCCATCGAGCGTTACTTTAATGTGGCGCTTTATCTGCTCGTGCTCTGCGGCTTTGGCACTCTGGCCTCGACCGGAGGCCTGGATCTGCCGGCAGTTGTTCTGGTGGGGCTGGCGCTGGCGCTCCGCGGATACCAACTTCTGACGCAGCGTGAGTTTGCCATCCCGGTACGCTGGACCAATTCCCTGACACTGATTTATGTCTTCATATACCTCACCGACTACTTCTTTGTTTCGCGCGGCTTTCTGGGAGCCAACGTTCACCTTGTGCTCTTCTTAATCGTCGCCCTGCAATTCTCGTTGCAGCGGACGCGTCACCATTACCTGCTCGCGGCGCTTTCGTTTCTGATGGTGCTGGCGGCCGCCGTGCTTACTGTCGGCAGTGTGTTCCTGTTCTCATTTGCGGGCTTTCTGCTGGTTGCCGTCATCACTTTTGTTCTGATGGAAATGCGGCACTCAGTCGCCTCTGAACAAACGCACGCACAAGATCCTCGTGTTGCTTATCCAAGCGTTGCCTCTCCGACCCGGCCCATGGCCTACGGACTGTTGGCGATCGCTCCGGCGCTCATGCTGATGATCCTGGCCGGGAGTTTCCTGATCTTTTTCTTAATCCCCCGCGTTTCGTCACGCTACCTGAGCGCCTTCGCTCCGACCAGCGATGTCTCGACCGGCTTCACCGATCGCGTGCAACTGGGCCGCATCGGCCAGATTCAGCAGTCGAACGCGGTCGTCATGCACATCGAGATCCAGAACGATTTGCAAGGCCGTTACGACTTGAAGTGGCGTGGGGTTGCGCTGAGCGCTTTTGACGGCAGAGTTTGGTCGAATTCGTTTGGTCAAACCCAGTTGCGACCGGCGGGAGACGGAAGCTTTCGGCTGGTGCCTTTGGTGGACCCGCGTGGCGCATCGGCGGTCGCGGGCCGATCCATTCATTATCGCGTTCTGATGGAGCCGCTTGGAACCAACGTCTTTTTTCTGGCAGAGAGGCCGCAGAGTCTCACGGGGAATTTCCGGCAGGTGAGCATGGACGCTGGGGGAGCGGTCTACGACCTCGATGCCGATCACCCGATCAATCGCTACGAAGCCGATTCGCGACTGAACGAGATCGACAGCGACGAGCTTCGTCTGGCGGCGAACACCGCGCCCGGAAGTATCGACATCGACCAGTACCTGAAACTGCCGCCGCTCGATATTCGCATTGCAAAGCTAGCCGAAGAAATCGCGGCACCGGCTCCCAGCAACTACGACAAGGCAATCGCGGTGGAACAGTATCTATCGACCCACTTCGGATACACGCTGGAACTGCCCCGCAGTCTGTCCCAGGACCCACTGGCCAATTTCTTGTTCGAGCGGAAGAAAGGTCACTGCGAGTATTTCGCTAGTTCGATGGGGGTGATGCTGCGCACTTTGCGCATCCCGTCGCGAATTGTGACAGGGTTCCGAGGAGGTGAATTCAATGATCTCACCGGCCAGTATGTGGTGCGAGCCAGTGACGCCCATTCGTGGGTTGAGGCTTACTTCCCCGGTTCCGGTTGGATCAGCTTTGATCCCACTCCGGCGGGAAACGTGCCGACGCGGACCGGTTGGTCGCGGATGCAGCTCTATGTGGATGCGGCCGCATCTTTTTGGCGCGAATGGATTATCAACTACGATGTCAACCACCAACGCACTTTGGGCAGGGATGCGGCCACCAGCAGCCGGCAGTTCTTTGACGAGGCTCGCCGGTGGATTGGGCGGCAGCATAGCGCCATGCTGCGCGCGGCACGGCGCGCACACGAACACTTCATCAATTTTCCTGTGCGATGGGTGGGCGGGCTCATCGCGTTCGCGGCCGTCCTGATCACGCTGGTGAATCTCCGGCGCCTGATGAACGGGCTGCGCGACCGTAGTCTGCGGGCGCATCCGGAGCGTGCCCCGCGCGAATCTGCCGCACTGTGGTACGACCGGATGGTGGGCCGATTGGCGCGGCTTGGCTGGCGCAAGGCGCCGTCGCAAACCCCGCAGGATTTCGTCGCGGCCATTCAGGAAGCGGCACTGCAGAACAAGGTCGCCAGGTTTACCAGCGCTTACGAATCCGCGCGTTTCGGCAAGTCGGTGGACGACGCCCAAAGCCTGCCCGGGCTATTCCAGGACATCACCGCCGTCGAAACAGTGGATTCCATAAGAGCACCAAACCGCGCAGGTGGCAGCTAGAAGCAAATCCAGAGTTGCTGTGGCCACAGACCGCAGCCGAGCTGCGCTCGGCTTGGACGGGCGAGGCGCCCGTCCCCACACGTGCCTAGAAGCGGCGCACGACGCCGATCCCTACGTAGTAGTTGTGCTGACGGCTTCTGCCGGTATCAACGTTCAGCGCAGGAGCTCCGGAGTAGAAATCGCGCGCTTCCAACCGCGCCCCCCACCGCTGCCACACCCACACGTCCAGACCAGCGCCGAACTGGGCTACGCCGGTATTGCTGCCAGTGGGCCCGGGGTTCGGATTTCCGTAAAGTGTAACCGGGGCCTCTCGGAAGCGACCATAGCCGCCACCTGCGCTAACCCACGGGGTAACGCTTTGGCCGGAGAAAATATTCACACGCACGGATGGAGTCACAAACAGCGCCCCGATATCCTTGGGAGTCGTTCCGAAGTGGTAGTTCACATCCATCCGCGGATAAATTGCAACTGGCAATTCCGCATACAATCCGAAGGTCTTATGGGTCTTAAGCAGGCGACCGTAGTTGAACCCGACGGTTATCTCGTTTCCGAAATGAATGGGCCAACCCGTACTCGGAACCGTCTGCGTGCTGACGAAAGTTCGCCCCGCCGTGATGGAAACCTCATTTGCGTGCGCCCAATTGTTAAAGTCTTGCGCCAAAGCGCTCGAAAAGAGAACTAAAACTGGCACAGCTAGAACTGACAAGCGTTTAGCCGCCATCTCTCCTCCGGAGTGTTGAGGGATGTAGTTCTTGTTTCAATAAGATTAGCACGCGCCGCCCGCATCGGCGGAAAACACGACGTATTCTCTTTGGTGCTCGGGTTCCGGCGTCCGGCGGGCGCGGTCATGGCAATGTAGGATGCTAGAATTGTATAGATCTGTTTCCTGCTGATCATTGTTGTCATCGTCCCAGTGCCCGTAAAGAAAAGCATATCCGTGACTTCGAAGCTGGCTGCCCCGGCCAAGGTAGGTTTTGTGAGCCTTGGCTGCCCCAAGAACCTCGTCGATAGCGAGGTGATGATGGGCATGCTGGCCCAGGCTGGCGCCGAACTGACTCCCAACGCCGAGGACGCCGACGTCATCGTGGTGAATACCTGCTCATTTATCGGCACCGCGCAGCAAGAATCCATCGATACGATCCTCGAAATGGCCCGCCACAAGACTGGGGGCATGGCGAAGAGACTGGTGGTCGCCGGTTGCCTGGTCGAGCGTTTTCACGATGCGATCCGAAAGAACATTCCTGAAGTGGACGCGGTCGTCGGTACTGGCGAATTGGAGAGAATTCTTGCCGCCGCCGGAGTGGAGGAAGCACCCCGCGCGCCGGGTCCGTTCAACATTCTCGGTTCAAACACGCTGACCTCGCGGCCCGAGGGCGATCATCGCCGCGAACAGGGGCGCTTCGCGCGCGATTCCTGGGACGGCGCTGTCGCCGACCTGCCCAACTACCTTTACGACGACCACACGCCCCGCGTGCTCACCACGCCTCGATCGTCTGCGTATATCAAAATCGCCGAAGGCTGCGATCATCCCTGCACCTTCTGCATCATTCCCCAGCTTCGGGGACAATTCCGCTCGCGGCGCTTCGAGTCCGTCGTCGCGGAAGCTGAGAGACTGGCGCAATCTGGCGTGCGCGAAATCACGCTTATCGGACAGGACACCACCTGCTACGGCGAGGACCTTGGACTAAAAGACGGCCTGGCTCTGCTACTGGAAAAGCTCGCCGCCCTCGAAGGCCTGCAGTGGATTCGCTTCCTCTACGCTTATCCCAACAAAATCACGGGACGACTGCTCGAGACGGTCGCCGCCCATGACAATATTTGTTCCTACATCGACGTCCCCCTGCAGCACGCCTCCGCGACCGTTTTGAAGCGCATGAAGCGTGGAGGCGGCGCCGACCTATTCCTGCGCTCCATCGAAAAAATGCGCCGCGTAATTCCCGACGTTACGTTACGGAGTTCGTTCATTGTCGGCTTCCCCGGCGAAACTGAAAAGGAATTCGACGAGCTTTGCGGCTTCGTGAAAGAGGCGGCCTTCGACTGGATGGGCGCCTTCAGCTACTCGGATCAGGAAGGTGCGGGCGCCTTCGATCATGACGGGAAGCTCTCAACGCGCGAGATCGAGAGCCGGCGCAAGTCGCTGATGTCGATCCAGAAAAAGATCAGCCGGGCAAAGAAGAAATCGTTGATCGGACGCGAATTCGATCTGCTGCTGGAAGGCGCCTCGACGGAGTCCGACCTGTTGCTCGAAGGCCGCACATCGATGCACGCGCCCGAGATTGACGGCAGAGTCTTCGTCAACGATTATCCCGACGGAAACGAGCCCAAAGAGGGCGAGTTTTACCGCTGCCGCATCACGGCCGCGCACGATTACGACGTAGTGGCGGAAATCGTTTGAGGTTAGAGGTCAGAGGTGAGATTTCAGAGGTCAAAATCACCCAGAGCAGAAATGTTCTCACCTCTACAATCTGACCTCCGACCTCTACAATCCGACTATGCCGCGCAAGCGCCTCATCAAACTCCGCTGCCCGATCTGCAAGAAACCGGCAAAGGCCACGGACACGGATTTCCCTTTTTGCAGCGAGCGCTGCCGCCTGCTCGATCTCGGCAAGTGGGCCAGCGGCGCGTACGTGATTTCGTCGCCTGTTACTGACGCCGATGAAACGGTCCCCGACAACGTCCACGACAAGGAAGACGCGACGTGAAACCCACGCCCTCACCTGTTACAAACGACCGTAGCGCCGGCGTCCCGCCGGCTGTCGCGGGGGCGTCTCGTCCCCGCTTTGGCGAGGTCAAAATCCGCGATCGCGGTAGGCTGCCCCACTGGGAAAAAGACAATGCCACCTACTTCATAACCTTCCGGCTAGCCGATTCGCTTCCCAAGTCAGTTCTTGAGCGCATCGAATCCGAGCGGCAGGCCATCGTCAAGACTGCCATCGGTCTTCGGCGTGACCTCAGCGCCGACGAACGCACGAGAATCGCGCGCCTCTCGACTCCAGTGATTGAGCGCTTCCTCGACAGTGGCGCAGGCGCTTGTGACTTGCAGAATTCCGCCATCGCGGAAAAAGTGGCCAATGCCTTGCGTTACTTTGATGAGAAACGCTATCGGCTCTTTGCGTGGTGCGTCAACATGTCGTGGCCCGGCTCTTTCCCGGACAAACACTGGCGACAGTGGTACATTCCTGGAAATCGTTCAGCGCGAAACACGCGAATCGGATACTAGGGAGGCACGGCGTTTTTTGGCAACGGGAGTATTATGACCACTTCATTCGAAGCGAGGAGGAGTTCGAACGGACGATTCGCTATGTGACCGAGAATCCTGCAAAAGCGCAGCTGAGAAATTGGAAGTGGTTTTGGGTGGGCGGGCGGGACGCCCGCCCGACAGCCGCCGAGGACGGCGGCGCTACCCTCCTCTAAACGTTTATGGATTCCTCCAAGTCTGATCCGTGTTCAGATGTCGCAAATCGCAACCGAAGCAGCGCCGCACCCGACCGTAGCGCCGGCGTCCCGCCGGCTGTCGCGGGGGCGTCTCGCCCCGCCGCTCCGCTGTGGGCCACTCTGGTCGCGACTCTATTCGGCGCGGGACACCTCAAACCCGGCCCCGGTACCTGGGGATCGTTAGCCACCGCTATCGTGTGGGCGTTGGCCAGTTCCCGGATCCCGGCCGCGAGCCGCACTTGGGCGACGATCATCGCAGCCGGAGCTGTGACCCTCATCGGAATTCCCGCCGCTACGCTAGTCGCGCGCTCCTCAGGCTTAAAAGACCCGCAATTCGTCGTCATCGATGAAGTTGCCGGACAACTGGTTGCGCTCATCGCCGTCCCGCCGGCTTGGAAAACCTTTCTCGCGGGCCTTATACTCTTCCGTATCTTCGATATTTTGAAGCCGTTTCCGATTCGGCGACTGGAGGGACTGCCCGAGGGCACAGGCATTGTAGTGGACGACCTGGGAGCGGGACTGTATGCGCTCGCAGTTATGCATCTCTTGTTGCACTTTGGTCTTCTAATCAGGTAGTCGTTAATCAAGTAACTGGGCGCCCGCCTGAACAAACTCATGAGCATCTCCGACCGGCTGCTGGGTAAAAAGAACGTCAACGGCAAACCGCACATCGAGGCGGTCGCGCCCAGTTTCGCTCTGCCCGGAGGCGAGGTTCGCATCATCGGAAAGAGCCTGCGTCCGCCCGAATTGCGTCGCCCGAGCGTGCACTTCGGCGAGATCGAAGGCTCCGTGTTAATCAGTTCCGACGACTTCCTGGTGGCCCGCGTGCCCGAGGGAGCGGCGTCGGGGCCGGTCGTAGTGAGGACGAACGGGGTGGGCGCCAACGGGCACGTCAGCAATGCCCATTCCATTAAGGTCGCCGTCCCTGTTGCCGACAACCTGCATCCGGTTACCAACCCCGCGCTCGACCGCGAAGGCAACCTCTATGTCACTTTCTCCGGATCGCGCGGGCAAAAAGTTCCGGTATCGATCTTCAAGATCGACACCAACTACAACGTTAGGCCCTTTCTCAGCGACCTGATGAACGCCACCTCGATTGCCTTCGACCGCGAGGGCCAGATGTACGTTTCTTCGCGGCATGACGAGGCCGTGTACAAAGTCGCGCCCAATGGCGCCATGTCGACCTACGCCGAGGGCATGGGAGTCGCGACCGGGATTGCCTTCGATGCCGCGGAAAATCTCTATGTCGGCGATCGCAGCGGAACCATTTTCAAGATCGCTCGCGACCGCCAGATTTTTGTCTTCGCGACGCTGGAGCCGAGCGTCTCCGCCTATCACATCGCCTTCGGCTCCCACGGCGATATGTTCGTCACCTGCCCCAGCACTTCCAGTTTCGACTGCGTCTACAAAGTCGACCCCCAGGGAACCGTGTCCGTGTTCTACCGCGGTCTGGGACGTCCGCAGGGTCTGGCTCTTGATGTAGAGGGCAATCTCTATGTCGCCGCCTCGCTCGCCGGAAAGCGCGGCATCGTGAAGATCACTCCCCAAGGCAAGGCCAACCTCGAAGTCTCCGGCCAGGGCTTGGTGGGACTGGCCTTCGCTCCCGGCAACTCCGCCATCCTCGCCACCAACAGCGCCGTCCACCACATTTCCTGGAACATCCCGGGATTGCCGCTGCTGTCGGAATAGTCGCCTGGCTAGCCCGCGTCTTAGTCGTGGCCAAACTTGGCTACACCCGCGTAGGAATAGGGAACAGCTTTTCTTCGTGCTTGAGCAGTTCTTGTATCCATTCCTGAATTCCCCGATGGGCAATTGGAGACAAAGGGTAGAACTCAAATCCAGAAATGGCATCACTGCTGTGGCGGACAGTCGCCAGCATCTCGACCGGAGCGTCTGCCAATGGCAGCCCGATCACCACCGTTTCGCCCACCCGCGGCGCGCCACAGACCAGCGCCGACATTCCTCGCACACTGATATCGAGGCCCACACCGCGTGTGACGAACGGTCCGAAGCGCAAGAAGCGCTGCAGCGTGACTGGAATGGCGGAAACATAGCGCGGTTCCCGCCGGCGGACCTGGTACGCCCGCGAGGGGGCAAACCTCCCCCGGCTGTCTACATACATATCGCTCTCCCTACGTGACGAGTTCCGCGACCGCGTGATGAGTCAAATGGAGTGACGGACGTCTCGCGAGCCTGCCCTGAGCGAAGCCGAAGGGTCCAGCCGGGCGGGACGCCCGGCCCTCCACCAGCAATCTGGATTGACAGCAGTAACGATCACGCACTCACGGCACCAAGGACCGCCAGGGTCGGGACCGCTACGACGGCAAGCGTCCGCCCCAGCCCCAGCCCGTCTGCAGGCTGGCGCGAATCACTCCCATCAATTCCTCGTTGTCGGCCGGTTTCTGGAAGAACGCGATGGCGCCCGATTCGAGGGTCCGTTTTTCGTTACACTCGGGATCGCGAGCCGTAAGAACGATCACCGGGATGCCAGAAAGCGCAGGGTACTGTTGCAAGTTTTTCAGCACCGCAAATCCGTCGCCCGCCGGCAGCCCGAGATCGAGAATGATGAGGTGGGGTTTTTCCTTCTGAGCCATGGCGATGGCGGAGTAACCGTCGCAAACATTCACGGTATCGAAGTTATTGGCCCGCAGACGCAAACTCAGGGCCTGTCGGAGGTCGGGATCGTCGTCCACGACCATAATTTTTGCTCGATTCAAGGGTTGCGGGTCGATGTTACTCTCAGTGCGCATTTTCGTGATTCTCCTTTTCGTTGAGGTGTTGATTGCTCCAAAGACCGTGCTGAATGATTTCGGTGACGTGATCGGCAACGCCCCAGATTTGTTGTTCCAAGGTCCTGGGGTCGGCGGCGGGCGGGGCAGGAACCGGGTCGACCGTCACGCGCAGGGTGCCGCTGGCCTTCAACTGAGGCAGGGCGCCGATCTGCTCGCGGATGCGGTCCATCATGACTTTGGCCCTTTCCACGTCGGTAGAGGCCACCACAAAAAACGTTTCGACGGCACCGCTGGTTCCCATGGGTGGAAGAACCAGATCCTTATCCACGTAGATGCACAAGCGCAGGAGTTCCAGACACCGCAGGCAGGTTTCCCTCCAGCTTCCGCGTAGTGATTTGGACAGCGGAGTCAGCTCCACCCGCACCAGCACAATGTTTTCCCGCAAACGTCCCTGGTTCGTGATGACCGGAAGCAGGAGCTTGGCCAGGGAATAGAGCGGCAGGGTGAACGAGAACGTGCTGCCGCTTCCGGTTTGGCTTGCGACCCATATCCTTCCGCCGTGGAGGCTGACGATTTCTTTGGCGATGTAGAGCCCCAGACCGAGGCCGGCCCGGTTGCCGTCCACCGCGTCGGGGTCCTGGTAGAGACGTTCAAAAACCAGCGGAAGCGACTCGGAAGGAATGCCCCGGCCGCTGTCGGTGACCGAGACATAGACGGCGGTCGGGTCGGTCTCCACCATCGAGGCTTTCACGATCACGGACCCGTCGGGCGGGGTGAACTTGATTCCGTTGTCGATCAGGTTGATGAGGACTTCGAGAGTGCGGTCGGGATCGGCATGGACGAGGGGGATGGTCTGATCCAGCCCAACTTCGAGGCCCACATGTTTTTCGGTGGCACTGGGCCGCATCATCGCCACCGCCTGCTGAATC
>Ga0209648_10003271_pt1 | contig 13598 bp, 13 predicted proteins | sample GraSoi2013_115cm_FD_185830 | JGI IMG/M metagenome (GOLD analysis project Ga0209648, IMG submission 185830) | Grasslands soil microbial communities from the Angelo Coastal Reserve, California, USA - Sample 9_17_2013_115cm (SPAdes) (version 2) | ecosystem: Environmental > Terrestrial > Soil >...
CCGCGCAGCCCGGGCAGCGTGCTCCAGCCCAGTTGATACATCATGGCTGCTTCGCGGCCCGTGGTCGCAGCAGATAAAACACTACCGCCGCCACGGCCAGAATAATGACGATTCCCACGGCATTGACACTGAAATTCGTCTTGTACAACTCCGCCGCCGAAGGATCGATCGCCAAGGCCGCACGCCACTCTTGAAAATTGCGAACCGTCGACGGCAACCGATAACCTGACACCGCCACCGCTGCCAGCAGCAATCCCCAGCGCACGGCGTCCCGCGTTGATCCCTGGCCGGTTTCCGCCATCAGCTTCGCGCCATCACATCAAATGTCCAGGTTCACGACTTCCAGCGCATTTTCCTCGATGAATTTGCGCCGCGCTTCCACGTTTTCCCCCATCAGCGTCGTGAAGATATCTTCCGCGGCCACCGCATCCTCCAGCTTCACTTGCAGCAGCGTGCGCGTTTCCGCGTTCATCGTCGTGTCCCACAACTGCTCCGCGTTCATTTCGCCCAGGCCCTTGAATCGCGTGATCGTGAAATCCTTTTTCGCGTCTTCCACCACGTAGTTCAAGACGTCCTGCGCCCTTTCCTTGGTTACTTTGGTGCCGTTGTTGGTCACCACGAACGGCGGCTTGTTGAATTCTTCGATGAGTTTCGCCAGCGATCGCAGCCGTTTGTATTCCGCCGTCGATGCCAGCGCCCAGTTGATTTTCTGGCTGTGCGGCGGCCCAAATTGAATTTCGTGCAGGCTGTGCTCTTCGTCGAAAACGATCTTGCCGTCGAGTTTCAGCTTTGCTTTGTCCACTTCCTTCAGGAATTTCTCCAACGCCTTCGTATCTTCAAAATCTGTTTTCTTTTCGAGGCCGCTCTCCGAGAGCAACTCGACAAGTCCAGGCTCGCGCAGACGCCGCCCCAGTTTTGCGGCGGCCGCTTCGTACTCCTGCACGTTCAAAAGGAATTTCGTCAATCCCGCACCTTCGAGCGAAACGCCCTCCTTGGCCTTGACCACGTGGTCTTCCGTGGCGCGCTTCATCAGTTCGTGAGCGAAATCGCTTTCGTCGCGGATGTAGCGCTCGGTTTTGCCGCGCTTCACTCGGTACAGCGGCGGTTGCGCGATGTACACGTGCCCGCGTTCGATCAATTCCTTCATGTGGCGGAAGAAAAAAGTAAGCAGCAGCGTGCGGATGTGGCTGCCGTCCACGTCCGCGTCGGTCATGAGAATGATTTTGTGATAGCGCAGCTTGCCGGCGTCGAAATCATCCTTGCCGATGCCGGTGCCCAGCGCCGTGATGATGGCGCGAATTTCCTCGTGCCCGAGCATCTTGTCGTACCGCGCTTTTTCGACGTTGAGAATTTTTCCCTTGAGCGGAAGAATCGCCTGATATTTTCGGTCGCGGCCCATCTTGGCGGAGCCGCCGGCGGACTCGCCCTCGACCACGAACAATTCGCACCGCGAAGGATCCCTTTCCTGGCAATCCGCCAGTTTCCCCGGCAGCCCGCTGGAATCCATGGCGGATTTGCGGCGGGTGAGTTCGCGCGCTTTGCGAGCAGCTTCGCGCGCCCGCGCAGCTTCTATACACTTGCCAATAATGCGCCGCGCCACGGTCGAATGTTTGTCGAACCATTCGCCCAGGCGCTCGTTGACCAGCTGTTCGACGTCGCCCTTGATGTCGCTGTTCAGCTTGCCCTTGGTCTGTCCTTCAAACTGTGGCTGCGGCAGCCTCACGCTGATCACCGCCACCAGCCCTTCGCGCACGTCGTCCCCGCTGATCGAAACCTCGTCCTTCTGCTCTTTCAGCATCCCCGTCGACGACGCAAAATTATTGATGGAGCGCGTCAGCGCCGAGCGAAACCCGGAAAGATGCGTTCCGCCGTCCACCGTATTAATGGTGTTCGCAAACGCAAACACATTTTCGCCGTACGTGTCGTTGTATTGCAGCGCGATTTCGATCTCGACGGTCCCGCGCTTCCCTTCTATGTAAATCGGCGAATCGTGCAGCGTCGCTTTGCCGCGGTTCAGGTGCTTGACGAATTCCGTGATCCCGCCGGTGAAGCGAAACTCCGTGCTCTTCTCCGTCCGCTCGTCCGTCAGCGTTATCTTCAGTCCCTTGTTCAGGAACGCTAGCTCGCGAAGGCGCTGCGCCAGCGTGTCAAAACTATAGGTCGTCTTATCGAAAATCGCAGGATCCGGATGAAACGTGACTTTCGTTCCCGTTTTGCGCGTTTTCCCGGTCTGCTTCAGCTTCGAAGTCGGCTTCCCTTTTTCGTAAGTCTGCTCCCAAACGCCGCCGTCGCGCGAAATCTCCAGTTCCAGCCAATCGGAGAGCGCGTTGACCACCGAAACGCCAACGCCGTGCAGTCCGCCGGAAACTTTATACGTTTCGCTGTCGAATTTTCCGCCGGCGTGCAACACCGTGAGCACGACTTCGGCCGCCGGGCGCTTCTCCGTGGCGTGCATGTCCACGGGAATGCCGCGGCCGTTGTCGATCACCGTAACGGAATCATCGGCGTGTACGGTGACATTGATTTCGTCGGCGTGGCCAGCCATGGCTTCGTCGACCGAATTGTCGACAACTTCCCAAACGAGATGGTGCAAACCCATTTCGCCGGTGGAGCCGATGTACATCGCAGGGCGTAGGCGCACGGCTTCGATGCCGCCGAGTACTTTGATGGATTTCGCATCGTACTGATGGCCCGGAGCTTTTCCGATTACCGGCTCTTGTGATTTTTCCTCTTTGTCGCCCATTCGTTCTCCTGATTAGACGCGCGGCCCGACCTGGCAGGCTCGCGCGCGCTGCGCCTTGCAGTTGGCGCGCTGGGAACTCGCGCTTGCAAGCGGCTCACTTCCAAAACTTTCTTCGAGGGAAAGGCGTGGATGCGGACTTGTTCTCCGTACGTCGCCTTACCCTTTGATCCCGGCCGCCTGCGACCGGAACTCGTAGGGTTGCTGCTCCATCCCGTCTCGCGCAGCGAGACGTGGCGAAGACTTGTTACCCACGCGAGCTGTGTGAAAAGCCCGCGAGGTTTATTTCCAAGCGTCGCAACCAGGCTCCTGGCCTGCCTGGCGCAGTCAGGCGCAGAGCCAAACCATAGGCCGCGATCACTTGGCGGACGTGCCCCGGACTGCCGGGACGGGCCGATTTGGAGGAAACCAAACTGTGAAATTACAACCACAAAATTGTACCGGATTTTGGCGGTTTTCTCAAGGTCTCAGATTGAGCAGGAAAGTCACATAAGTTGCTTATTTCCAGTTACTTTGAAGGAAGGAAAACCCTCTGGAACGTGAACTTTACAAGGCTCGATTATCTGCAAGACGCTTGGCGCTTCCGAGCTTGATTCGCGCAATTCGCGGTTCTCCCCGGCGGCTGATCTCACGGAAAAGAATCCTTACAGCAGCTTCCGGCGGAACATGATCAAGCACCCGCGCAATCTGTTTCTCCGCCCAAACGGCCGTTTCTCTGGCTTCCTTCGCTTCCTTCACGGCCTGGGTTGCTACCCTGCTCAGGCGATCTTTGGCCTTCAAACCAGGCCAGGGGAGCTTTTCATGATTTGGTGCTGCGCTTGTCACATACTGTTGCGGTTTTTTTTCCTCGTCATCTCGCCCTCACCAAAAAAAATCGGAATCCGTTTTCGCTTTCGAGTGCTCCCGGGCCTTATTGTTCTAGTTTAGAACATTATCCGGTTTTACGGAAGGTACCCTTTCGGTGTGAGAAAACGGCTGCGCAAGAACATTATTGGCAGGCGCCTGGCTGAGGCACGTCGAGACTGTAAGCCACCGCTCACGCAGGATGCTCTTTCTGGAAAACTTGCTCGGCTAGGGATTCAGCTCGACCGAGCTGCCATCGCAAAAATTGAGAACGATCAGCGTCGTGTCCTCGACTATGAACTTAAGGCCCTCTCGCATGCGTTAAGCGTCAATGTCGATTGGCTGCTCGGGGACGAAAAAGTATGACCGACGCCACGACGCAATTACGCAGCGCAACGCGGCGGGCCAAATCGGACGTGGCGAACAAACTTGTGAGCATGTTCCTTCACGAGTTGAGTCGCAGAATCAGCCAGAAGTGGCCAGTTCGAGTTGATAGTCAAGAATACGAGGAGCTTGTTCGTCGTCAGTTTAATAACCGTTGTCCATATTGCTCGCGCGACCTGACGGACAACTCAGCGGTGATCGAGCATCTCGACGGCATGAATCGTTATCGCGCAGGACTCCATGTTCCAGGCAACGTGCTGGTGGCTTGCAAGAGATGTAACAGTGAAAAGCGCCGGGACGATTCGCTTAGAGTTCTCGCCCTTGCGGGCTCAGGCTGGGAGTCGTTCTTGTCTCACAGAGGTGCCGATTGCCCCGCATCCTGCCTGACTTGCCGATATTGGAAGAGCATTTGGGAGGACGAGGCTGAACGCAAAGTGCGGTTGGCCGAAAACTTGGAAAGGGTTCGTTCCTTTCGTCGCGGATTTTCAGAATTTGAGCAGGTTCTCCCCTCCCTAGCAGCAACTCTTCCAATGTTGTTGACGAAACTCTACGCTGATTGTCAAGCGTTTGCAGAAACCGAGATCAAGTCTCTCTTGGAAAGAATCGAAGAGATGCCCCGCACCGCGATTTAGGCGGAATCAGATGCGCATGGGCATGATGATGTAGCGGTAGCGGTAGCTTTCGTCGGCTAGCGGCCGCATCTGTCCGGCGGATTGTTCGTCCTTCAGCTCGATGCTCACAGGGCCATCTGCAGCCGCCGAAAGAAAATCCAGCATGTAGGTAGAGTTGAATCCGATGGCGATGGGATCGCCCTTGTATTCCTTGTCGATATTTTCTTTCGCTTCGCCGTACTCCGGGCTCGACGCGGAAATCTCGATGCCTTCCTTGGACACCGCAAGTTTCACGGCGTGCGAGCGCTGATCCGCGAGCTGCGAGACGCGGCGCACCGCATCGGTGAGCTCCGCCCGTTCGATCACCACCGTCTTGTTGTTCTCCCGCGGAAGCACTGCTTCGTAATTCGGAAATTGCCCGGTGAGAATGCGCGAAATCAGCAGCCGGTGACCCACCTGGAAAAACAGATTGCTCTCGTCCTTGGCAAATTCGATCTGCGCATCGGAGCCTGCGGCCGCCGCCAGTTTTTCCACTTCGTCCATCGCCTTTTTCGGAATCAGCACCTTCATCTCGCCATTCAGCCCGGTGAGCTTCTGATCCGTTTCGGCCAGCGCCAAACGATGCCCGTCGGTGGCCACCATGGCCAGCGTATCCGGCTTCAAAATGAGCAGTCCGCCATTCAGCGTGTAGCGCGATTCTTCCATCGAAATCGCGAACTTCGTCTTGGCGATCAGGCTTTCGATCACTGGCGCGGAAATCTTTACCATGGTGTGTGGCATGGTTGGCAGCGTCGGAAAATTTTCCTTGGCCATGCCCACCAGCTTGTACTTCTTGCGGTCGCTGACAATCTCAACCCAATGATTCTCCAGGAGCTTAACCTTTATCTCGCCTTCCGGCAGCAAGCGCACCAGTTCCAGCAATTTCTTCGCCGGAATCGTCCCCGCGCCTTCTTTTTTCACCTTGGCTTCGCACGATGTGCGAATACTCAACTCCAGATCCGTCGCGGTAATGATCAGTTGACTGCCTTTTCCCTCCACCAGCAAATTGGACAGGATGGGAATCGTGGTCTTGCGCTCCACCACCCCTTGTGTGGTGCTGAGTTCATTCAACAGCGCGGATTTTGTGACGCTGAATTCCATCGCTTGATGTTCCTCGCGTGCGATTACGGGTGCAGTCATTGTTACCTTGTGACCGCTGGGCGGTCAATGGGCGTTCGCTAGTCTCTACCGCTGCCGTACTCTACTCGCTTTTCCAGTAAGGATAAAGTCCCTTCGCCGCTTTTTTACCTGTGGAAATAAGTGGGTGGTCGTATCGATCATGATTTTCACACCTCATCATCAAAGCAAATGAATTTCTTAAACCAAAGCACTCTTGTTGTTGTGATGACCTCTGTGGAAACGTGGAAAGCGTTCCAAGCACTGTAGCGTGAGCGGCCTAGCGATCTCGATCTGAGGTGACCTGCTGTGTGAACAGAGGAAACCTCCAACTTTGTAGCCTAAGGGGCGTCGCGCACCCATTCTTGTCCACCGTCATCAACAAGGCTTCCACCTCTTTCACAGACCTTCTCCACAGTATTTACGAGCGATTGCCTCAAGCGTGGCCCACTAACTCGTACGACGAAGTGAGCTGGATTGCATTGTGCAACGTGCGATACAGCGGGCAGTTCATAGCGTAGACCGCATGGACGCGCTCAATCTTGTCCTTCAGCTCTTCGCTGGCGACCAGGCGCAGTGCGACGTGAATCCGCCGGATGACCAGGACATTGTCCTCGGTCTCCACCTCCACCTCACCCGTGACTTCCGCAGTCAGCTTTCCGTCGCTGGCATCGATTTGGCGCGCTTCCAGCGCACCCCCAAAGGTGCCCAGCATTCAACCCGCGGTCGCGGAGATGACGTAATCAATGGTCGAGGAGTGCGACTCCCCAATCTTGGCCGGATCGACTTTGTAGTGCTCGGCAATCGCCCCATGCACGCTGTAAATCACCGGCTGCGTCTCGCCGGGCAGGTGCGCGACGCGCACCGGCCCCCGCTTCCGCTCCAGCCGCGATTTCGACACGTAAACGACGTTTCCCATTGCTTCCTCCCTCTTGCCACGCTCCAGCAGTTTACAGTTGTTAGTTGTAAGTTGTTGGTTTTGGAGGGCGGAGAAGAAAGAAGGCGCGGAAACTGGAGCCACGGTGGCACCCCCATCCCGGGTGTTTGCGTAAGAGTGGCAAGGAAAGGACTTACGCGACACGGAGTGCGTAAGAGTGGCAAACAAAGGACTTACAGGAAGGCCTTTTTGCGCTTCAGTGCAACGGGCGAGTTCGCCAAGCGGTACACCCCCGTGGTGACAGGAAGTATGCGCAATCGATTGAGGCGAAAGAGGATAGAGGCGCCACGTGGCGCATGTGACGGCGGAAGCGAAGCTCGGCGCGAGAGTGCTGGATACCCCACCCCCGGTGTTTTGCAAAAAGAGTGCGGAAGCTATTGAAAACAAAGGATCGAGGCGCGAAAAAGAGCGCAACGAGAAATCAAGAGCGCGCAAGCGGAAGGAAGCAAAGGAGATAGAGGAAGTGCGAGAGATCGGGGGAGGGTACCCAGCGAGGTTTGTTCGAGATAACACACGCAACGGTACCGCACGTCGGGACGTTTGTCAATAGTAAACTTAAGTGCAAGAGTTACTATGGATTACGGACTATTTCTGAACCTCTACGGGGAACCGAATCTTTATCATTACGCGCAGGCAGGAGTCTCTTCCCGCAGCCACCTCAATTATTTCTACATCCTCTTCGCGCACCGACCGGATTAACGGCAATAGAAGTTGCTCTGCGGAGACCGGCGTCTTTCTTCGCAACATTTCCGAAGGATCTACCAGGTCCCACTTAATTTTCCAAATATCTTGCGCGCGCTTCAACACTTCGACACCCGGCAAATCCTCCCCCTTCAGATATTTGTAGAAGCATGACAACGGAACCTTCAATTGTTCCGCGGCCCGTTTTGCACTCTTCAGCTCATTCTTTTTCTTCGTGAACTCTTCGGCGACCTGCTGCATGAGCAGTCTCTCACCGTAGGAGTGATGGCCTCTGCGTCTCAAGGTGTGTACCCTGGCGTCGCGAATTTCCCCATCAGAAGTTCTTCTATTTAAAGAGAAATTCTATTAGAATAGATTCTACTAAGATAGAGAATTGTAGCCTATGCTGCAACAGACGTTCATTCACATTCCGGGCATAGGAAAGCTGACCGAGCTGGACCTTTGGGAACACGGCATCCGGAGTTGGGATGATGCCGACAGGTTCGAGAAGCGTTTCGGTGCCGTAGGCGGTCGCCTCCACAAAAAACTCGACGAATATATTCCGCGTTCGCGCGAAGCGATTCGCCGCAAGGACGCTGCTTTTTTCGAGCGGCTCTCGACTTTGGGCGAGGCCTGGCGCGTTTTCCCAGAATTTGTCGATCAGTGCGTTTACCTGGACATCGAGACAACCGGGCTGTCGTCAGTTTTCGATACCATCACAACGGTTGGACTTTATGACGGCCGCAAGTACAAGGTCTTTGTCGAGGGAGACAACCTGCAGGACCTGCCGGCTCATTTGCGCGACTACTCCGTGGTCGTCACGTTTAACGGAGCGGGATTCGATCTTCGGTTTTTGAGGCTGGCCTTCCCGAATCTGGCGCTTCCGCCCATTCATATCGACCTGCGTTGGATTACGAGGAAGTTGGGCATGAAGGGCGGGCTCAAATCGATCGAAACTGAGCTGGGTCTAAAGCGTCCCTCGTCAATCGAGGACTTGAGCGGATATGACATGACCGTGCTGTGGGCGAAGTATCTTCGCGGAGAGAAGAGCGCCCTGGAGCAGCTGATTCAGTACAACACGGAAGACGTGGTTCATCTAAAGGCGATCATGGAAATTGCCTATGATAGGCTCTCCAAACAGACGGCAAGCTTCGTGAAGCACTCGATTGCCCCGGTGTTTACGGGTGCGGCGCAGATGCCGCGATCAAACAAGCGGGCGGTGCTGAGGCGGGTTTGCATTCAGCCGGAATCCACAACATTGGTCGCGCGCCTGCTGAGCAGATGTCCTGGTTTGCCAAAGGCGCCACGAGTCGTTGGCATCGACCTGACCGGTAGTGAGCGGCGTGCCACGGGCTGGGCGCTAATGGACGGAGCATTTGCGAGCACAAAGTCCATCCGAACGGATGATGAACTAATCCGGGAAACATTGGCTGCGAAGCCGGACCTCGTCTCAATTGATTCGCCGCTTTCTCTTCCCGAAGGGTATGGCCGCCCGGGTGTGCCGATCTATCGTAAGTGTGAACTCGCTTTGAAGAGAATGGGCATCTCCGTTTTCTGGTGCTTGCTGCCGAGCATGGAGATGCTCACCCGCCGGGGGATTAAGTTGGCGGCCGAGCTCCGCGCTTCTGGTTGTGAGGTGATTGAGAGCTATCCCGGCGCAGCGCAAGACATTCTTGGCATCCCACGAAAGAAAGCCAGCTTGGAGGAGCTGAAGCAAGGCCTTTGGCGGGCCGGTATTACAGGGGATTTCCTGACTGCCAATATCACGCATGACGAGGTGGATGCGATCACTTCCGCTTTAGTCGGAGTGTTCTATCTGGCGGATGATTACATCGCACTAGGAACGCCAGCCGAGGACTACTTGATTGTTCCTCGGTCCGTAAAGTTCAATTATGCGAAGCTGGCGCAGATCGTCTCGATCTCCGGTCTCGACAGCATTCCGGAGCACAGTTTGCGATAGAATGCCCGCGTCATGCCCAACGCTTTCCAGGAAGACAGACGGGTTGTCGTTGGAATCGCGGGTCGCATCGGCGCGGGCAAGACTTCGGCGGCTAAGCATCTGAGTTCGATACACGGTTTCCAATACCTTCGGTATAGCCAGGTGCTGGCCGAATGGCTTGCCAAAGATCCCGGAAGCAAGGCCCAGCTCCAAAGAATCGGGTGGGAAGTCATGGTGGGTGGTATGCAAACGGAGCTTAATCGCCGGCTCATTGCACAGGTCACGCCGGGGGCGGACGCCGCGATCGACGGACTTCGCCATATCATCGATCAAGAAAGCCTCAGCAAGGCTTTCTCGCCTTCCTTTCGCCTGCTTTATATAGAGAGCGGAGCCGAGCAGCGCTGGAAACATGTCAGTGGTAAGGGCAGATACACGAGCCGCGACATCTTCGATGCCGCGGATTCGCATCCAGTAGAACAGCAGATCGAATCGTTGCGAGCAAAAGCGGATCTTGTGCTTCGAAATGAAGGCTCGCTGCAGGATTTGTATACTGCGATTGATGAGGCCATTCGCGGCTCTCAAAAAGAGGGTTAACCATGAGTCTTTGGGTTGTTGTCGGCGGCCAATTCGGTTCTGAAGGAAAGGGTAAAGTCTCCGCGTTCATCGCAAAGCAGGAGGACATCGACATTTGCGTCCGCTGCGGCGGACCGAATTCCGGTCATTCATTAGTAGATGAGAATGGCAAGGCAACTATCCTTCGGCAGCTTCCTACGGGTTTCGTCAACCCAAGGACCCGCCTATTGATTCCTGCGGGAGCATTGATTGATCCTGCGATTCTGAAGGATGAGCTTGAATGTCTTGGCCTTCCGCCAGAGCGCGTAGGGATCGACAGAAGCTGCTTCATTATCGAACCAAAAGATCGCCAGGCAGAACTGACCCTCGGCCTTCGAGAAAGACTCAGCTCGACGCTCTGCGGAGTCGGCGCGGCGCAGTCCAGAAGAGTGTTACGGGGCGAGGATGCGGTCCTTGCCAGGGATGTGGGCAGCGAGCATTCGTGGTTGAGGGACTACTTGACCGACGTCAGCGACGAAGTAAACGACGCGCTCGACCATCAAAGAAGAGTCCTAGTTGAGGGCACCCAAGGATTTGGACTCTCTGTTTATCATTCTGAGCACTACCCAAAGGCGACCTCGCGAGACACCACGGCTGCGGCCTTCCTCAGCGAAGTTGGCCTTAGTCCTCGCCTTGTGACAGATGTCGTGCTTGTATTCAGAACATTTCCGATACGGGTAGCAGGTGATCAGGCGGGTAAGCTGTGGAGGGAAATGACTTGGGACGAGTTGCGTGCTGAAAGTGGATATCCTTCGGCGATCAAGGAATTCACGAGCGTCACGAGGCTCCCGCGCCGAATTGGCGAGTTTGATTGGGAGCTGGCCAAACGGGCTGTGCGTGCGAACCGTCCGACAAAAATAGCCTTGATGGGGCTTGACTATATAGATTACGGCAGTTTGGGTATCACTGACGGTTCGGAGCTAACTCACAAAGTGAAAACATTTCTTCAGCAGTTTCGGGAGCGACTTTCGTGCCCAGTCTCTTACGCCAGTACCAGCCCCGCGCTGGACCATATTTTTACGATGGCGCCGGTTATGCGTGACGTCTCCATTCAGTCGAAGGCATCGGAGGGGAGCGATGACGGATTCGCAAGGAGCAGAGAAACCGAACAGTATTCCAACCTTGGCAGTCGCCCGGAAGGTTAGATGGAAGTATGAAGACCCGAACAAAGAACAAAGTAGGAAGGGTCTACTTCTATCGAACGAGATAGAAAGATTTTGCGATCAAGAACTTCTGGTAGAAAAGGATTACGATAAAAAACATCTTCGACCGGCATCCTATACGCTTAGGATTGGAACAGACTACGTTGACAGCAAGGGAAAAAGGGGTAAGCTCACCAAGAAACAACCTTCCTTTTACATTGAGCCAAATTCAATCGCATACGTCAGTAGTCTCGAATCTCTCGACCTCCCATACTATGTCGTCGCTAGGTTTAACCTGCGGGTAAAGTGGGTCTACCGCGGAATTCTTCTCGGTACTGGCCCGCAGGTCGAGCCAGGATTTAGAGGCTATCTTTCATGTCCTTTATTTAATCTTACCGATCGTGCGATCAAAATAACTCGCGAAGAAGAATTCGCTACTATCGACTTCGAGCGAACCTCCGATTTTTGTCCGGGGAAGAGTTGGGATTGGATTAAGGAAAATATTGAGCGTTGCGAGGACAATGACAAGCTTGATGAAGTCGTTACTGATTCGGGGCGATTTCTCGTATTCAGGCAGCGATTCTATCCAGCGCTCGAGCACCTTCCAGACTGGGATGTCGTCAGTTCACTCGTGCAACTCTCAAATGAGGTCAAAACGTGGCGTGCTATCGGCATCGGTATTCTCATTGCCTTCTTCGGTCTGACATTGAGCCTACTGACGTTCCAGAATAACCTCTACCGAGAGCTTAGAACGCAGGACGGACGTCTAGACACCGTCCGCCAAGCGGAAGCGACTGCCGAGTCAAAACTAACCTCGCTTAATGAGCAATTAGTTGAAACGCGTGCTGCGATCCGCCAAGCGGAATCCCGGGTAAAGGATCTTGAGCAGCGAAATGTCTCCACCTCGAAGAAACCAAAGGCCCCGCCGACTTCCTAGCGTTTTAATGCCCGGAGCGAAATATGCAGATAAGAATATTCGTCCATCACTTAGCCGATAAGTTTCTACCGATCAGGCCGCCATACGAAAAACATGCTCTCACGGAGGCAATAAGTCGTACGGCCGTCGGATTTGTGTTAGCGGGTCTCTTAACTGTTCTTTCTTTGTGTGTGTTTCACGGTCCGGTTGAAGCGAGCTATTTGCTCGATGGGGTGTTCAAGCCAGAATTTGGTCATCGCTTGCTATTCAGCTTCGAGTTGTTGCTGGGAATCGCCGCCATATCCTACGTGTTAGGCCGACTCGGATTCGGCTCGGTGGCGTGGTTCCAGCGTTACATTCCCTACAGATTACCTGTCAGGAAAATAAGAGAGTTTCGGCGTGAACATATGTCCAAGTCCTTTAGCTAGGCTCAGGGGCCTTTGCCGCGGCACTTGGAGAAAGGCGCCCGCCACGGTCGGCGGCCACTACAAGGTCTCGGAGCGCTCGCCTGGCTCGCTGGCCCGGCTGAAGCCGGCCGCTACGTGGGACGAAACAGGAAGTCCGGCGTCGGTCGATGGAACCTGTGCGCAGGAAAAAGCCGGGCCGCTTCGTTCGGAGTGAAGATCGGGGTTGGTTGGTGTGCGGCACCCCTCACCCCGCGGCCACGCCGCCGATCTCGATCTGAGGTGACCTACGGCGCAAAGGAATACGTCCACTTGATGGCGAATCGCGTCTCACGCACTTGGGGGGGATTCGCCGGCGCGATGCTTGCGAATTGCGTTCCCACATTATAGATAATGTACAGATCGCTGTCCGGCCTGTAGTTGTAGCGCAGCCGAAGATTGGCGCTGGCCGCCTGCGTGTTGGAAGTATCCATCTGCAGGATGCTGGTAAACGTCAGAAAGCGGCTGAAGGAGTAGTTTCCCTGCAAGCTTGCCAGGACCACTGAAAAATTTCCGTTCGGCAGTGGCAGCCGGAAGCGATCCCAGGTCTCCGTAGCGGAGATCGAAAACTTGGCGGTCGGCCGGTAATTGACGCGCACCCGAAATTCATTCAGCCTTCCGCTGTAATACCCGCCAAAGCGCTCGAAAAAATTGTACGTAAATCGCCGGTCCTGCCCCGAGCCGTATGTGAGTTGATGCCGCGCGAAATGGTAGAGCCCATTGGGAATGAACACACTCTTATAAATATGGAAGGGCGTCGTGATGCGTTGCGTGAAAACGTCGGCGATGTCGTCGTCCGTGTACGCGCCATTGTTAAATTCCGCACGGAAAGTTCCTTGCCATTCCTGGGTGGACACCTCGCCGCGCGTGTCCGGCGCATGCAGCAAAAAGCCTTCAAATTGCAATTCCCGAACGCCGCGGACCACAGGACGCGCCTTGAACGTCAAATCCGAATACGTCTCGTCGGAATCGGTCCTCTCCACGAACCCCACTTCCGGATTGAAGTTCGCTCCCGTTTTCCGGCGCGCAACAATTCCTTCCAGCCAATTCGACTGGTAGTACAGCGAGGCGCCCAAGTCGCTCGCCCCGCTCGGCTCGCCCGGTGAACGCGTGCCGGCCACGTGCGCGCGCACAGACCAATCCTTGAAAAAAACCAGCCGTGTGTCCACCCCTCCAATCTGATTGAAGCTGTCCA
>Ga0209648_10003272_pt1 | contig 13594 bp, 13 predicted proteins | sample GraSoi2013_115cm_FD_185830 | JGI IMG/M metagenome (GOLD analysis project Ga0209648, IMG submission 185830) | Grasslands soil microbial communities from the Angelo Coastal Reserve, California, USA - Sample 9_17_2013_115cm (SPAdes) (version 2) | ecosystem: Environmental > Terrestrial > Soil >...
GTAGCAGCGATTCGTCTTCCAGATCGCGCACAAGTGATCGCGACGGAATCGACACGTGTTCGCTTTGCGCCCATCGATGCCCATGAAATTGCCGAATACGTGATGACCGGAGAGCCGCTCGACAAAGCAGGGGCCTATGCCCTCCAAGGGATTGGCGGCCGGTTCATCGAAAAGATTGATGGGTGCTACTTCAACGTGGTGGGATTGCCTCTGGCGCGGCTTTACCGAATGCTCATCGAGCTCGGCTGGCAATCTGGCGCGCGAAACAAAAGTAGAAGAGGGAAAGCCGCAGGTTAAACCGCGCGATCTCAGTACAACCAAAAATCGCGCTTACCAGAACTATCAGCTTACTTCTTGTCAACCGAGCTCGAAACCGCAGTGTTGGCCGGCGGAGCCTGATTCTGCGGCGCATTGTTGCCACTGTCGCCCCGCATGCCTTCTTTGAAGCTGCGGATGCCTTCGCCCATCCCGCGCATAACTTCCGGGATGCGCCGGCCACCGAATAAGATCACGATGACCGCCAAAACGATCAGCCAATGAATCGGGCTAAACTCACCCATAATTAACCTCGCCTCTTAAAGTACGCTTAGCGCTCTTGAAGATACTTCCGCTTCGGCCTCACTCAAGGACCAAGGGTTACAGTATAACACGGTAATCTCCAACTCGCCGGGTAACTCCTGCCCGGTCCAGATATTCGAGCAGCGGAATAGCATATTTGCGGGTGACACCCGTGAGTTCCTTGAACTCCGTGATGGCCAGCCGCTCTCCATGCTTTTTCTTGTATTCGGCAAGCTGGCTCCGGAGGCGATCTACCGCCTCGTGATGAAGCACCACATCATTGCTGATTTTCAACAGCACCCGCTCGCGCAGCAGCAATTGAAAAAGCTTCTCGGCCTGGCTCCTCGCAACCGAAAGGGTCGTGAGGACGGCCTCGATGCCGGGCGCCGTGAGCCCCGCGCGCGCGAATTCTCTTTCAATCTGCTCCTTGGCTCGTGCCTCGCCCGGCTCAAGTTGGATCGAGCGGCCCGCACGCTTGACCAGATCGCCGGCGAGCGCGAGCTTGCCTGCCGCTACGGCATCTTCCAGAGCCGCGCGGAATATGTCCGGGCGCAGAGCCGAGGCGCAGCGCGTGCGCAGATCCTCTTTGGAGATTGCCTCCGCCAGGGGATTCGCGCGATGGAATCGGTCGACTTCTCTCAGGACCCGGTCCGCGCACGAAGCTATAACTTCCGGCGAAACAGCGACCAAAGCCTGATCGCCGACCAGCCGCAATTTGCGCTGACCCGCGAGATTCTCCAAGATCCTTCGGATTTCCTCTTCCGGCCAGCCTGTGCGCATGACCAGATCTGCCAAGGTGCTCCCTTCCGGGCTCGTCGAGACGATAGCTTCCAGGGCAGCGGGACGCTCGGATAAATCGCCATTGATGCCGCGCTCCTGCAACTCGAGAAAATTCACGGCTTGAGCTTCGCGCAGCCGCCGCCCGCGTGGAATATTCAGAACCGTTCCACCGCCAATGGTCACCACCGGGGAAAACTGCCGCAGGATAAAGCGATCTCCAGGGAGGGCCAGGGTTGGCTCCGCGAGTCGCAGCTGTGCCAGCTGCGACCTCCCCGGTGCAATCTCCTTCGCGCCGAATACGTGTACTTCCGCGATGGTCTCCGACGAGCCGTGATGAAAGTGCACTCGCGCCCGGTGTTTCAGCCGTTTCGCCGAGGGAAGCAGCACCAGGCGCACATCCAGCCGCGAGGTGGCTTCAAAGCGGTTGGGCGCCGCGAGCACCATACCCCGGCGCACCTCCTGATGGTCGATCCCGGCGAGGTTCAAAGCCGTGCGCTGTCCGGCGGAAGCGCCGGCCATCGACTTACCGGCAGATTGCAGGCCACGAACGCGCAGGTGGCGCCGGGAAGGAAACAGCTCGACTTCGTCTTCCGCCTTTACTTCCCCGGCGATCAGTGTGCCCGTCACGACCGTCCCGAAGCCTTTCATGGCAAACGCGCGATCGATCGGCAGGCGGAAGTAACGCGAGCGGTCCTTTGGTGGCGTTTCTCCCGCGATTCGCGCAAGTTGCCGGCGCAGCTCGTCCAACCCCGCCCCGGTTTTTGCGCTCACCGGAACGATGGGCGCTCCCTCCAAAAACGATCCGCGCAGGAATTCCTCGGCTTCCAGGCGCACTAATTCGAGGACCTCACCCTCGACCAGATCGCACTTGGTAAGCACCACCAGACCACGGGGAATTCCGAGGAGCTTGCAAATCTCAAAATGCTCTCGCGTTTGCGGCTTGATCGATTCGTCCGCCGCGATTACCCGCAGCACGAGATCGAAACCGCTGGCACCCGCCAGCATGTTGCGCACAAACCGCTCGTGTCCGGGCACGTCCACAAAGCCGAGGCTAATGTCACCCAGTTCGAGAAAGGCGAAGCCGATATCCAGCGTAATCCCTCGCCGTTTCTCCTCTTCCAGGCGGTCGGGATGTGTGCCGGTCAGAGCTTCCACCAAAGCCGATTTGCCGTGGTCGATGTGTCCGGCTGTGCCGACGACGATATTCCGCATAGGAGCGCGACGATCGGGAGTCTTTAGCTGATGCTACAGAAGAGTCGGACCAGGATCAAACAGGTTCAGGTTGACGGCAGGGCGGAGGCCATTTCTGCCACGATTCCCCGCGCGGCCGTGACGGGATCAGCCGCCGCAGTAATCGGCCGGCCGACGACGAGGTAATCGGCTCCGGCGCGAATCGCTTCCGCCGGCGTCGCAACCCGCGCTTGGTCATCCCGACGGCCCGGTGCGACCTGTGCTGGCCGGATGCCTGGCACCACAATCAGGAAATCGCGCCCGCATCCGCGACGAATCTGCCGTACTTCCTTCGGCGAAGCCACCACCCCATCCAGTCCGCACCGCTTCGCTAGCTTCGCCAGGCTGAGCGCTCTCGACCCAGGTGTTCCGCCAATCCCCACGCGGCGCAGGTCGGGCTGGCTCAGACTGGTCAATATCGTGATACCCAGAAGTCGCGGGCGATCCGCGCCCCTATTGGCCAGGGCCTGCGCCCCCGCCCGCATCATGGCCTCGCTGCCGGTCGCATGGAGATCGAGCAGGCGCACTTTCGGTAGCTCCGCAGCGGCCGAAATCGCCCCGGCAACCGTGTTTGGGATGTCGTGATACTTCAGATCAAGGAATATGCCGGGGCCGAGTGCCCCGATCTTGCGCACAGCGTCGGGGCCTGCCGCAGTAAAGAGGTGGATATTGATTTTGAACAATCCTACGACCCCGGCCAGACTACGCGCCATGTCCAGCGCCTCATTCAGGCGGCCGAAGTCGAGCGCCAGGATAAGCTTCTGACTGGCGGAAGGGATTATGGGAGTGGCGGCTCCTTGAGCAGTTCGATGCGCAAACGGGCTACGCCGCATTCGATCAGGCCGAGCCGGGAGGCCGTGATAAAGGAGACATCCAGTTCCCTGTCACCAATGAAAGGCCCTCGATCATTGATGCGCACCACCTGACTCTGTCCCGTCTTCGGGTTGGTCAGCCGTAGCAAAGAGCCGAAGGGCAGCCAGGGATGAGCCGCCGTAGCGGCGAGCATGTCGTAAACCTGGCCGCTGGCGGTCTCCTTGCCGTCGAACTGCTTCCCATACCAACTGGCCACCCCGGACCATACCCGGATAGCTTTCGCCGGCGTAGATGGTCGAGCGATCAAAGGAGCCTGCACGCCAGGAGTGATCAGCAAGACGACAAGAGGCCAGGCGAGGGCGGCCGAGGAGATGGAGAGGTTCTTGCGCATGAGCTTGAGCGGCCAGATCGAACCCCAATTCTAACCCAGCGGCACGCACAGGCTCAATGCTTTTCTGGTTGAAATGTCCCACGTAAACCATTGATATTAGACACTTTCTCTGAGGCGCAAAGCCTCTCCAGATCAGACACGATTCGCACGCACGCATTCGGATCGGCAAAGTTGGCCGTGCCCACCTGAACGGCGGACGCACCGACGACAAAGTATTCAAGGACGTCTTCCGCCGTATCGATGCCACCCAAGCCGATAACCGGTATTCGCACTGCCCGCGAGGCTTCGTAAGCGAGCCGGAGAGTGATCGGCTTGATGGCCCGGCCGGATAGTCCGCCGGTGGGATTCCCGATGCGGGATTTGCGGGCCCTGAAATCGACACTCATTGCCGGATAGGTGTTGGCCACGGTCAAGGCGTCACCGCCAGCCTCTTCCACCGCTTTGCCGATCGCCGCGATATCGGCCACATTCGGCGAGAGCTTCACCCATAAGGGCCGTCGGCTTACTTTTCGAGCCGCCGCCACAACCTGCGCAGCCATCTGCGGGTTACTTCCGAACTGAATTCCACCGCACGCCACGTTGGGACAGGAGATATTCAGCTCATAAGCTGCCACACCTTCGGCGCCGTCGAGATGCCGCACGACTTCCGCGTATTCCTCTACGGTGCGACCAAAGACGTTGGCGATCACCAAAGTCCGATAAGACCGCAAGGCCGGCAGCTTTTCGGAAATGAAGCGCCGCACGCCTACGTTCTGCAACCCAACTGCATTGAGCATTCCGGCGGCGGTAGGGGCCAGCCGCGGCGCGGGCGCGCCTTCCATGGGCTCGAGCGAAAGCCCTTTGACTACAATCGCTCCCAACCGGTTGAGGTCCGTCAGTTCGGCGAACTCGATTCCGTAGCCAAAGGTTCCGCTCGCCGCGAAAACTGGATTTTGGAGATGCAGTGCGCCGATTTGTACGGAGAGATCGACTGCGGCAGGTGGGCTCACCGCGCCTTAGTCTAACATGTGCGGCGCTCAAAGACTTGGCGGCTGAGTTAGTCGGTGACGTCAAGCTGCTTGTGTAAAAAGGGCGAGGGTGCGGTTTTGCCACTGCTGATTGAATCTCTGAAAAATCGCATAGATGATTCGCTCCACGCTGGCCACATTGACGAACACCACCATGGGCCGGGTGCGCCGCCGGACCTCCACGAAGCAGCGCTCGATGGCATTGGTCGTTCGCAGCTTGCGCCACAGGGGCTGCGGGAAATCGAAAAAGGTGAGCAGTTCGGGCAAATCGCGCTCCAGCCGCCGCACCAATCCCGGATAGCTCGCTTGCCAGTGAAAGCGAAAGCGCTGGAAAGCGCGGCGCGCCTGCGCCGTGTTGTGGGCCAAATAGATGCGCTGGGCATCGCGTTTGATCGCCGCCTGATCGCGGCGCCGTACGCCGTCGCGCAGGTTGCGCATCTTGTGTACCCAACAGCGTTGGTGACGCGCCCGGGGATAGATGGTTTCGATCGCTGCGGCCAGACCCGCACAGCCATCGCTGAGCACCATCTGCAGCTGCTGGCCGGCCAGCCCGCGTTCGTGCAGATCCCACAGGAACGCTTCCCAGGCCGCTTGGCTTTCGCCTCGCGCACGGGAGAAGGCCAGCAGTTGCCGCGAGCCATCGCCACGCACGCCGTAGGCCACCAACAGCAGCACCCGCTGCGGCCCAAAGGCCCGCCGCACCTTCAGCCAGACCCCATCCAGCAGCAGGTAGGCCCAGTCATCTTCCAGCGCAGCGCGATGGAATTTTTCCACCGCTTGGTCCAGCACCCGGGTCAGCCGCGACACCGTCTGCGCGCTGACCGGCTCGTCGGTCAGCAGTGCCACCACCCGCCCCACCGCGCGCGTGGAGACCCCGCGCAGAAAGGTTTGGCGGATCAGCTCGGCCACCTCTGGGGCGCGCCGCTCCAGCGCCCGCACTCCTCGCGGCAAAAAGGAACGCTTGCGGGTGCGCCGCACGCGCAGCCGAATCGAGCCCAGCGGGGTCACATAGTCCCGCTCGTAGAAGCCGTTGCGGCTGTCCACGCGATCCTCCGGCTCCGCACAGCGCTCCTAGGGTTGCAGCCCCAGATAGCGGGCCATCTGCTCTTCCGAATCGGCTTCTAAGATCTGCTGCAAAACGTGCTGCGTTTGCCAGCGCACCTGCCCCCAGAAACTTTCGCGTGCTTCCTCTCGAAACGCCTGGAATTGCTCCGTGCTATAGTCATGTCGCATCAGGGTGTAGGCTCCTTTACCGGAGATTTTGTTGCTCGTCACAACAAAACCTACACCCTCTCTCTTTTTTACACACAAGAAGTTACGTCACCGAGTTAGTCACTGACCGCGGAGTCTTTTGCCGAACGTCGTCCGCGCGGCTGATTTCACTTCAGTAGGCCAGTGCCGCCTCTTCGCTCTCCTATGCTACGATGTCTGCCCGAATGCGCGTCGTCGAGAAAACCCAATTAATGTCCGCCACCGAAATCGAGCGCACGTTACAGCGCCTGGCGCATGAGATCGTCGAGAAAAGCGGTGGCACGGCGAATCTGGCACTCATCGGAATTCGCCGCCGGGGCGTGCCTCTGGCGCAGCGGATCGCGCGCTCGATGCACCGCATCGAGCACGTGGAAGTCCCCGTGGGAACACTGGACATCACGCTCTATCGCGATGATCTCTCCAAGATAGCGTCTCAGCCGGTCATGCATTCGAGCGAAATACCGTTTGGGGTTGACGATAAGGACGTCCTCCTGGTGGACGATGTTCTCTATACCGGGCGGACGGCACGCGCGGCCATGAACGGCCTCTTCGATCTTGGCCGGCCCAGCCGCGTGCGCATGGCGGTCCTCATCGATCGAGGCCATCGCGAACTTCCCATCGAAGCAAGCTTCGTAGGCCGGTCCGTGCAAACCAGCGATCGCGAGATTATCGAAGTGCGCTTGCAGGAAGTTGACGACGAAGAACGCGTAATGCTCGTCGAACGCGTGGAAGGATGACCGCGCGGCGGCACTGCGCATCGATGCTGCCGGCAAATATCTCCGAGGAGCCGAAGTGGCAGAACGCCTGCGCGACCTGCTGAGCATTGAAGAGTTAACCGCGGCGCAGATCGCTTTTCTTCTCGACGAAGCCAAGCCGTTCCAGGAATTTCAGCGATACCCGCTAAAAAAGCTGGCCACTCTGCGCGGCAAAACGGTCGCATTGGCGTTCTTCGAGGCTTCCACCCGCACGCGCATCAGCTTTGCAACCGCCGCGTCGCGGCTTGGCGCAGACACCATGAACTTGCAGGCTGAGTCTTCCAGCTTGAAGAAGGGGGAATCTCTTCTCGATACCGCCCGCACACTCGACGCCATGAAGCCGGACTGTATCGTGATGCGCCACAGTTCCTCGGGCGCTGCCGATTTTGTGGCGCGGCACTTGGATATTCCCGTAATCAATGCCGGCGACGGTACGCACGAGCACCCCACTCAGGCGCTCCTCGATGCGCTCACCATCCGTGACCGGCGCGGCAGCATGGAAAATCTGAACGTCACCATCATCGGCGATATTCTGCATAGCCGCGTGGCTCGCTCCAATCTCCACCTGCTCGGCAAATTCGGCTGCCGTTTCACGCTTTGTGGCCCGCCGATGTGGTTGCCCCGGGAATTTGAATGCCTGGGCAAGCAGATTCGGCGCTCGTCCAGGGTCGAGGATGCCCTCGAAGGGGCCGACGCGGTCATCGTTCTTCGGGTCCAGCAGGAACGTCTGCATGAACCAGCCCTGCCGCTGGACGAATACATTTTGCTTTATCAACTCACGCCCGAGCGTCTCAAAATCGCCCGTCCCGGAGCGCTCGTGCTTCACCCCGGCCCCATGATTCGTGGATTGGAGATTGATCCTGCTGTCGCGGACGGGCCCCAGTCTTGCGTCCTGGAGCAGGTAACCAATGGCTTGGCCGTGCGTATGGCCATCCTCTTCGTCATGATTGCGACCGGATCGGAAACCGACGATGCCAAAGGATCCGCCCATGCTGCTCATTAAAAACGGGCGGGTCATCGATCCCGCGAGAGGAACCGATGCGAAGCTCAACATATGGGTTGACGGAGATCGCATTGCACGTATCGGACCGGCGGAAGCTCCGGAGCGTCCCGCATCTCCTAATGGCCAAACGCTCGATGCCACCGGGCTTGTCGTTGCCCCTGGTTTCATCGATTTGCATTGTCATCTGCGCGAGCCGGGCGGGGAAAGCTCCGAAACCGTCGAAACGGGAACGCGCGCGGCGGCGCGTGGCGGCTTCACGGCCGTATGCCCCATGCCAAACACGCGCCCTGTCAATGACAATGCCTCGGTCACGCGAGCAGTCATGGAGCGCGCTGCCGCCGTAGCCAGCACGCGCGTCTGGCCCATCGGGGCCGTATCTTTGGGGAGCCGTGGCGAAGCTCTGGCCGAAATCGGCGCTATGCAAAAGGCCGGCATTGTCGCGGTCAGTGACGATGGGCGTCCCATCGCTTCAGCCAAACTCTTGCGCCAGGTGATGGACTATTGCCGCGCGCTCGACCTGCCGGTAATCGATCATTGTGAGGACGCCTCGCTATTTGCCGGCGCGGTCATGCGCGAGGGACGCCAATCGGTGCGCCTAGGCCTTCGCGGCATGCCTGCCGCTACCGAATCGATCGCCGTCGCGCGAGATATCCAGGTGACCGAGCTGACGGGCTGCCGCTTCCACGTCGCCCACCTCTCCTCGCGCGCCTCGCTCGATCTGGTGCGCACCGCCAAAAAGCGCGGATTGCAGGTAAGCTGCGAAGTCACCCCGCACCATTTCACCCTATGTGACGAGGATGTCGTCTACGATGCGCGTTTCAAGATGAATCCACCCCTGACTTCCTCGGAGGACCGCACCGCGTTGATTGAAGGGCTCGCCGATGGTGCCGTAGACTCCATCGCCACCGATCATGCGCCGCATGAGGCGGCCACTAAGGAAGTCGAATTCGACCGCGCGCCTTTCGGTGTCACGGGATTTGAAACCGCCTTGGCGCTGGCGTTGGAGCTCGTTCACTCGGGACGCCTTTCGCTCGTCCGCATGGTAGAGCTCTTTACAACCGGCCCGGCTCGTGTTCTTGGGCGAAAGCGCTCGATTGCGCCCGGCGAGCCGGCCGACCTCACACTCTTCTCCACCGACCAACCTTGGACCTTTCACGCCAAAGAATCGGCGAGCAAGTCAACCAATACTCCATTCGACGGCCGGAAATTCCGCGGCGCGCCCATGGCTACGGTTGTCGCGGGACGAATCATGTATCGCCGAGACGCATAAACGCGGAGACACTTCCGGTTGGAAGCGCGAGAGGCGGAAAAGCTAGCGGGTGGCGGGTTCTGCTGCCGGATGCATGCCGTGCTGCGGCACTTCGTGGATGCCGCGAGGCGGCGGTTCCTGGTGAGCGCGATAGAAATGATCGAGGGGACCAGGGCCTTTCCCGATAGCAAAACCATTTTCAATGGCTTTCACTACGTAAGCCTTGGCAAGCATAACCGCCTCGTGCAGGCCGCGACCCAAAGCGAGTTGCGCGGCAATCGCCGAGGCAAACGTGCAACCCGAGCCGTGGGTATGGTCTGTGCGAACGTGGTCGCCGCCCAGCGTCAGCGCTTCAGCGCCATCGAAAAGGAGGTCGACGGCCCTTTCCATGTGGCCGCCCTTGACAACAACGGCGCGTGCTCCGCGCTCGAACAGTTTGCGCGCCGCAGCCTCCATGCCGGCCAGGTCCTTGATCTCCACGCCGGAAAGCAATACCGCTTCCGGAACATTGGGCGTGATGACTGAAGCACGCTTCATCAGTTCGTCCGCGACGTATTTCACTCCGCCCGCATCGAGCAAATCCGGTCCGCCAGATGTCGCCTGGACTACCGGATCCAGCACGACATTCGAGAAATTGGCCTTGTCCAGAAACTCCGCCACGGCGACCGCGTTAGCGCGATTCCCCAGCATGCCGATTTTCACTGCCGCGATGTTTAAGTCCTCCGCCAGCGCGTCGAGTTGCGCCCGCAACGTCGCCGCCGGTGTCACATGAACTGCTTTCACACCCTGAGTGGATTGTACCGTGAGGGCAGTGATCGCTGCGACGCCGTAACAGTTGTTCGCTGACAAGGTCTTCAAGTCGGCGGCGATTCCCGCGCCACACGAAGGATCGAATCCTGCAATTGTCAGAACGATGGGTAAAGAAGAGTGATGGTGATTATTCAACTCGTCGTGCCCTCCGCGCCAGGCACAAATGCCGGCCACTCCGTATCCCGGAGTGTACCGGCACAGCAGAATTTACGCGTGTCGACCCGCCTGCGCAAGTTCTTTTCGTGGGAAAGAAAAAGTTTTTTCGGCTTACAGGCCCACATCAATAAGTAGGATGCATTGTGGAACGGTCGGATGCGCGGAAATGAGAAAGAAATTACGGGAAAAGACCGCGAACGAGCATGGCCTCGGTCACGCGGCTGACCGCTAGCACGTAAGCGCCGGCGCGCGAATGCGTGCGGTGTTTGCGCATGGTCATGTAGACTTCGTTGAAGGCGTGACGCATGACGGATTCCAGCTTTTGGTTCACATCGGTATCCTGCCAGTGGCCGCCTTGCAGATTCTGCGCCCATTCAAAATAGCTGACCGCAACTCCGCCCGCGCTGGCCAGGATATCGGGAATGACGAAGATCCCTTTCCGCGTCAGAACCTCGTCGGCATGCGGCGTGGTCGGTCCGTTGGCCCCTTCAGCCAGAATTTTGGCCTTGACCTGGTCGGCATTGTGCAAGGTGATGGCATTCTCCAGCGCCGCCGGGATGAGAATGTCGCATTTGAGAGCCAGCAGGTCCTCGTTCGAAATACGGGACGCGCCGGGCATACCCACGACAGTTCCGGCGCGTTCCTTGTAGCGGTAAGCCTTCAGGGGGTCGATCCCACGTGAGTTAAAGACCCCGCCCCGCGAGTCGCTGAGCGCCACGATTTTTGCCTTCTTCTCGAAAAGAATACGGGCCACCGCGGACCCCACATTGCCGTAGCCCTGCACGGCTACGCTTGCTCCCCGCAGAGAAAGCCTTTTCAGCTTGCAGGCTTCCTCGAGTGCAAATAAAAGGCCCCGCGCGGTGGCGTCAGCTCGGCCTTCCGAACCTCCCAGCGAAATGGGCTTCCCCGTAACCGACCCCGGCGCAGCCTCTCCCGTCAACGTGGCATACGTATCCATCATCCACGCCATGGTTTGAGCGTCAGTGGCCACGTCGGGCGCGGGGATATCGCGCTTGGGTCCCAATATGGGAGAAATTTCGTAAGTGAACCGGCGCGTCAGGCGCTCCAACTCGCCCCGTGACATTCGCTTGGCATCACAAATCACGCCGCCCTTGGCGCCGCCATAGGGAACATTTACGGTCGCCGTCTTCCAAGTCATCCAGGACGCGAGCGCCTTGACTTCGTCCAACGTGAGGTTGGGATGATAACGAACGCCGCCCTTGGCCGGGCCTCGGGCCGTATTGTGCTGCACGCGATAGCCGGCAAACACCTTTACCTGGCCATTATCCAGCTTGATGGGAATGGAAACTTCCATCACCCGCTTTGGCGTGCGCAGGATCTGCCGCAGTCCCGGATCGATTTTCAGGAACTCCGCTGCCATATCGAATTGAATCTGAGCGATGCGGAAGGGGTTGAGATCCTCCCGAGGAGCCACTTTCGGAATCACCGGTTGCGGGATAGCTTTGGCGACCGTTCCCATCCAGTATCTCCTTGTCGTTTTGGCGCCTGGAGCGCTTTGCTCTTCTAGGCTCGTGCCGCGCGTGCGGCTGGCCGCGCATAACGGTCACGGCATCCGGCGGAGCAGAAGTGCGTGATATGGCCCGATTTCTCCAGCTTGAATGAAATCTCCGGGGAGACATAAGTGCCACAAACTGGGTCCCGATGCAGACGGATTGCCGCGGAAGATCTCTTTGGCTGCTGCCCGCACGAAATCTCGCGGCCATCTGACGCCCGTTGCCGCATGTAGGCCACGAGGCCGCCGGTTACGGCCGTCCATACAATCGCCCGTAATATGCGGTCAAGCGAATTCATTTGTCCTCAAATGATTGAAACAAGGGCGCAGTGTATTGAGTACCAAAAGGGCTTGTCAATTGAATCCGGGAGCGCCTGTCGAATTTGGTGGTTCAACTTAGGACACGGAGCGCAGCTCCTGCATCTCGCATAACACTGATACTACAGAGGTTAGCAAACGCTACGAGGGCGAACTGGGCGGAATGCTCACAACGCCCATATAGGGTTGCAAGACTTCTGGAATCAGGATCGATCCGTCGGCCTGCTGGTAGTTTTCGATCAAGGCCAGCCACGTGCGCCCCACCGCCAACCCCGACCCATTCAGTGTGTGTACGAACTCACTCTTGCCGCCCTTTGGTTTGAATCGAATGCCGCTTCGGCGTGCCTGAAACGCTTCGCAATTCGAGCAGGATGAAATTTCGCGAAACTCATTTGCCGAGGGGAGCCAAACTTCAATGTCGTACGTTTTGCTCGAGGCAAAGCCCATATCTCCGGTACTAAGCAAAACAACTCGATAATGTAAGCCGAGCTTTTGCAACAGCGACTCGGCATCGCGTACTAGGGATTCTAGTTCTTCATAGCTCTGCTCGGGCCGCGTGAATTTGAACATCTCCACTTTTTGAAATTGGTGCTGGCGGAGAATTCCGCGCGTATCCTTGCCGGCGGCTCCCGCTTCGGAACGAAAGCATGCCGTCCAGGCACACGCCTTTATGGGTAGCCGCTCCGCGTCCAAAGTTTCGTCTCTATAAAGGCTGGTTAGCTCGACTTCCGCGGTAGGCGTGAGCCAGAGATCGGTGTTTTCAATATGAAACATGTCCGCCGCGAATTTTGGGAGCTGGCCCACGCCCGTCAAGGATGCCGTGTTGACCAGAAACGGCGGCAGGTATTCCGTGTACTCGTTGCGCGTGTGCGCATCGAGGAAGAAATTCGCCAGGGCTCTCTCGAGCCGCGCTCCTAACCCGCGGTACAGGGCGAAACGCGCGCCCGCTATTTTCGCTGCGCGCTCCAGATCCAGAATACCGGCGCGCTCGCCGACTTCCCAATGCGGCCTGGGCGGAAAGTCGAATTGCGGAGGGCTGCCCCAGCGTCGAACTTCGACATTGCACTTGGCATCATGCCCTACCGGCACGGAGGCGTGCGGGAGGTTCGGCACGGACAGCATGAAGTCCTGTAGCTGTGCATCGAGCCGGGCAATCTCCTCATCCGCGCGCTTGATCTCCTCCGAGGCGCGCTTCATTTCGGCAATCAAATCATCCGCTTTTTCGCCCGCGCGTTTGCGCCGGGCAATCTCTTCGCTGGCCTTGTTACGCTCGGCCTTGCGGCGTTCAGTGAGCGTAATCAGTTCGCGCCGCGCGCGATCGAGCGTCTTAAAAGCCTCGAAGTCTATGCGCACACCGCGATTGGCCGCCATTTTCTCGAATTCCGGCAGGTGATCGCGAAAGTAGCTGAGGTCATGCATGGCCGGACAGGATACCGTAAGCTCGCGACGTAAGAAACCTGCCGCCTATTTTGGGCGCGTTATTTCACGGTTGGGCGGCTTCAGTGGACCGTATATCATGGCAGCAGTTATCATCGGATTTACGCCGTAATGGAGCAAACCGCGCAACTCGCAATCTCCAGCCCCTCGCAAAGCGGCGACCAATTCCTGTGGGGTTTTTGGTACCCGGTCCTGCGGAGCAACCAGATTCGTGGCCGGAGGCTGGCGACTTCCACGCGGCTGGAGATCCCGCTGGTGCTTGGACGCGATCCCGCTGCCAAACCTTTCGCTCTCCGCGATGTCTGCCCGCACCGGGCCTTCCC
>Ga0209648_10003273_pt1 | contig 13592 bp, 17 predicted proteins | sample GraSoi2013_115cm_FD_185830 | JGI IMG/M metagenome (GOLD analysis project Ga0209648, IMG submission 185830) | Grasslands soil microbial communities from the Angelo Coastal Reserve, California, USA - Sample 9_17_2013_115cm (SPAdes) (version 2) | ecosystem: Environmental > Terrestrial > Soil >...
TGGCAAAATCATAGCGCCGCCCGGTGACCAGCGCCACCTCGATGCCCCGGCGGGTAGCTTCTGCAATGGCCGCGCGGTTGGCCTCGGGAAGCTGCCAGCGGCTATCCAGCAGGGTGCCGTCAATATCCAGCGCAATCAATCGCACAGCCATGCTCCGATTGTACCGTGAAAGAAGATGCGTTTCGGCCGCCATTTCCCGCGACAATCCGGTCCGTCTCCGCCTGGGCGCAGGCGTCCCCGGCGTCTACCCCGGCTCGTGTCGAGGTGGGATCGGCGATGGGCTTGGGCGAAGAGGGTTGAAAGTTCAAAGTTGAAAGTTGAAAGGCGAAGACGTGATTGGTGTCTGGTGACTTGTGACTCGTCGAAGAGCACGAGAAGGATTGGCTGTGGCACCAAACGAGACTTCGCGGCGGCGCTTCCCCCACGACGTTCAGGATAAGAGTTCATGAGAGGGTTCATGAGGGCTCCTTGGAGCTTGAAGCCTCGGGGTTTGGGGGGAGCCAAGACATGTCGGGGTGACTAGGAGGGGCATGGTGACTTGGGGAAGCAGGTTCGGGTTCGGGCCAGTCACGGTCGGGGCGGGGCATGTCGATGATGATGCGCTGGTCCTCGCTGGCCGCGGGATTGGTTTCGTGTTCGATGGCGGGGAGGGTGCGGAGGAGGAGATTCGCGGTATAGGCCATGACGGCGGCGCGGCGGGGAGTGATTTTGTTGCGGGCCTGGAGCTTATAGAGTTCGCCGAGGGAGTGGTTGATGTCGGCGGCGGAGCGGAATTCCTGGATGTCCCCGATGAGGGAGGCGGCGAGGTCGGCCTGGTCGAGGTCTTTTTGGTGTTCGGCGGCGTGTTTGGCGCATAGGCCGGGGCCGGGATCAGAGACAGCCATGCGGCAACGGCGGCCACTGGGAGTGCGCTGACGACAGTGGGGTAGAACGGAGGTGGTGGTAATGGTGGAGCAAGAGTTTTCAGGATTCATGAGAGTTCCTTTTTGGCGTGAGCCGTGACGTTCCAGAATGGGAATTGTTGGTACACACCCCGGCAGTTTTCGTAAGAGTGGCAAACAAAAGGGTTACGGGATACGGAACTTGGAAGAAGATACGGAAAAGAGGAAGTAAGGAGGTAATGATGTAAGGAAGTACGGAAGAAAGAAGAAAAGACGTTAAGGGAAGCGGAGGGGAAAAGACGGATCGACCTGGGCTTACGGTGTTGGGCATGGTGTCGTCGAAACATCACGACCCATGCTAACACGAATTACCTTGCGTGTCAAATACTATTATAGTACTAGTATTTAGCGAGTTGAACTGTTTTGTTCGAAAGATTTTGCAAGCGGAAGAAAACAAAGGGGTAGAGCTCACTGGGGAGCGGCGGAAGAAAACTAGAAAGCAGAAACTAGAAAGTAGAAAAGAGGAGGGGGGCGGCGGGAATGTTGGAGGGTCAGCGGAGGAGGGAAGGGAGGTTCACTGTCGACAGTTAAAGCTCGAAAGAAAAAAGGATTTAACGCAGAGGGCACTGAGAACGCAGAGGGCGCCAGAGCGGAGAGGGGGACGGGAAAGGGGGAATTAGAAACGCGAAACTGGAAACTCGAAAATGGAGAATCGAAACCCAAGGCTCGAAAGACGGAAGTCGAAATTGGAAACTCGAAACTCGGACGAGAAGGGACCGGGGGAGGGGAAGGAGTCAAATCAATCAAAGTAAGCAGGCTAGCGAAAGGCGGCCCTCGCACTCCTTAGTGATCCCAGGAGGAAGAATCGCGGTGTATAATCACGTTATGACGAAGGTGATCCACATCTCGGAGGCGGAGGCGGCGAGCGACTTTGCGTCGCTGATGGCCCGGGTGCGCTCCGGCACTGAGGTGGTCATCGAAGACAACGCGCGGCCTGTTGCCATCGTTCGGCCCGTTGCAGAACCTTCCGTCCGTCGGCTCTCGGAATCCCTTCGTCTCGCGCGTGAGAATGGGTCGACGGTGACGCTTGATCGAGACTTCGGGCGCGATCTCGAAGAGATTATCAACAGCCATCGTGAACCGCTCAGCCCGCCCACATGGGACTGATCCTCGACTCCAGCGTGGTTATGTGTTGGTTCAGCCTGAAATGGAGAGAGGGCGTTCTCCGTTAGTGAGTGTTCCGCCCCTCAGGCGAGGATTTTCAAGGCATCGATACGACCACCAGGCTATCCCTTAGCATGGTTGCGTCCCCGCAGAGCCTGCTTCCGTTTCTCCTGGCAAAATTATTGTAGTTCCACACGTCTGTCGGTCTCAACTTCCGGTTTGCGTGTCATCCGACAACTGGGCATCCCGCGCGACACGAGCTGCGTAGCACGACCGAAGCTACCAAGCCATGCCGATTGTCTGCGCGGGCATGAAAAATGCAGACGCTGGTCGACGCGTCAGAAGAAATGCCTATGATGATGCCAGCTTGTGTTTGGGGCTGGAACCAACTCCCAGGTCGAATAGCCACTCGTTGACGGTGGCGCCGATGACCTCAGCATGATCCTCCTGCAAGTAGTGACGGCCAGCGCCAAGCTGCACAACTCTGCAGTTCTTAAGCCCCTTCGCAAAGCTCTCGGCGAAGGCCGGCGATACCAGAGCGCCTGGATTTCCCGCGAAAAGCAGCTTCGGGTAAGACGATTGCGCCAGCGCGCGATGCGCTTTCTCTATGGTTGAATACACGTCCGCCGGTTCTCCAGCGATCGGCAATTCATTCGGGAAACGCCAAGTGGGCCGCCGCGACTCGGGAGTAGGAAATGGTGCCCTGTAAACAGACATTTCCTCATCCGTCAGTTTTCGTACGGTTGCCGTGGGAAGAACCCCTTCCACGAATGCATTGCCTTCAAGAATCATCTTTTCGCCCACTCCGGGCGTCCTGAACTTCTGGAAGGTTTCCCGTGCATCCGCGTGAAAATCCTCCCAGGTAGGCATTGGCCAGATGAACTCCATAAAAGCAAGCCCACGGATAAACTCCGGCCTGCGGGCTGCCAGGTGAAATGCCAGCGCGCTCCCCCAGTCTTGCGCGATGACGAATGCTGACGAGATTCCAGCGTTAGCGAGGAACGCATCGAGGTACCGGACATGATCGGCAAACCGATACTCGATCTCTGGTTTTCCCGATTGGCCGAACCCGATGAGATCCGGTGCGATGCAACGCGCCGTCGGCGCAACCAGCGGAAGGATATTCCGCCATATGTACGACGAGGTCGGGTTCCCGTGCAGAAAAAGCGCGACCGGTGCTTCGGGATTCCCCGCTTCCCGGTAGGCCATGGCGGAATCCAGAACATTCACTTTGGGCAACGCAACATCATAAAGGACGGTCATTTTTTCAGCTCCTTGAATATGGTTTGGAAAACGATGTTCTTGAAACGATCAAGCGCGGCAGGGCCGCGTTCGACTTTCATACGGAGAATTGCGCCCTCCCAGGAAGCCAGGAGGAATTCGGCGAGATCCATCGGATGGAACGTTGAATCGATTTCGCCGGTGGTTTGAGCCTTCGCGATGCACGAGGCAAACGGAGCACGCCATTCCTGGAATATTGCCTCCAACCTTTCGCGCAAGAGTTTACTCTGGGCGGTGGTCTCAAGACTGAAATCGCCGATCAGGCAACCGCGATTCCATTTATCAGCGGCTAGTACGCCGCTGATAATGTCCAGATACCGCTTCAGTCGCTGGCGGGGAGTAAGGGACTTGTCGTCCAAAGCCTTTTTGACTAACCCCTGGAGGTTAGCAAAATAGCGGTCCAATACTTCCTCGGCAAACGCCTCCTTGGACCGAAAGTGATTGGTGAAGGACCCCTGCGGAACACCAGCGGCTGCGCAGACATCGCGCACACTCGCCCCCTGATAGCCCGAGTGGAACATCACTTTGAGGCCGGCATTGAGAATGGCTTCGCGATGTGAGGGCTTGCTCACAAAGGGTTATAATACGTACGTACGTATTGAAATGTCAAGCCTCTTTTCAGGATCCCAGGGCGTACATCTGTCAAGCTCCAGCGGATTACCATCAGTACCGAGAAGCGCGCTTACATTGACTGGTCTGGCCAAGTTCCGGGTGGTCGGCAAACCGGAAGTAATCCGTTTCATCCGTCACGCGGCCCGCTGGCACAGACAGCGCAGATGCGCGCTCGTCGTGAATCCTTCCTGGACGAACTACTGGCCGACTTAACGGTGTATCCCTACACGAAAGAGACCGCGATGCTGGCCGGCAAGATCGAGGGGGAGCAGCAGAGTCAGGGAGTGGTAATCCCGTTCGGAGATTTGCTCGTCGGCGCGACGGCGGTGTCGCTCGGCTTTTCGATGCTGACAGCGAATCTCCGTGATTTTCAAGAAATCCCCGGTCTCACGGTCGTACAACTCTAGCGCGTGAACTGCCCGAGGGCGTAATTGCGGATCGAGGGGCGGTCGCCGGCCCGCGGGCGACGCAGGGAAAGTCTTCCGGGAATGCCTTAGGCTATATGATATGCAGGTTGGCGCGCCCTCGCGGTCAATCTTATGCCTGCGCTTGCGCGCTCACTTGTGCCCGAAGCCTCTCCCAAATTGCGGTTGTCAATTGTTGTAATGTCGCCAGGGATGCCTCGTCACCACCTCCAGAGCCGAGCAGCCGCTTAACGGTCTCACCGACCCGGCGCTTGCTGAACCCGATTCCGTGCGCGGTCTTGTACGCTAGCTCGTAAAGCTTGGTACGCTTAGCCCTGCCATCCTCTGGAGCGATTACGGTCTGCGCGGGGTAAGTGGCCACGACAGCACTGGAGATATCGCTGTCAACGACTGAGCGATAGTTCAGTACGTGCACGTTCTTCAGTCTCATCGGGTCTCCTGCACACGGATCCCAAAATCATTGAAGCTGTAAAAGATTAGTTTATTAGTATAGTTATTTCAAGTTCGCCGGGTGCTCCGTCCGCGCGGGCTGGGCAATGCAGTGGCGGCGGCAATTCTCCTAGATATCGAGAGGAAACGTAAAAAACTGCACATTTAGAACCGAAGCGTGAGGCAGCCGGCGATGAAAGCAAAGAGCAGAGAGATTTCTCTCTGCGCAGGCCGACCGCTTCGCAGGAGCTAAGCGGGAAGAGAAAGTCGGCCTGCTCCGTTCGATCCCGTAAAACCATCCGGGATGCAAACCACGCAAATAACGGTGCGGCGGGCGGGCGCGCTGAGGAACTGTCAAAGCGATTTCCATCGACTGCACCGCGCTATTTCTTTCGCCGCGGAGGCTGTCGCTTGGTTTTCTCCGGCTCTGACGAGGAGAGTTTCCGCGGTTCATCCCCACGCGCCTCGGGGATTTCCCCGGATGTGCCGAGGAGCTGACTGATGCTGCCTGGCGGATTGCCGGATGCGAGCATGTTTCTGAAAAGTGTGTACGGATCTGTTTTTGCGCCGGCTTTTCGCAAGGAGGTTTCGTCATTGACCCAAGCGTAGATGATGACTTTGTCGCGGCTGGAAAAGCGGTAGAACAAACGATAGCGCTCGTGAAATTTCGCCCGAAACCAGTGGCGGTTGTCTTCTCCGAGGGTGTTTCCCTGGCGGAATTCGGGAGCGCCCGGATCTCTTGGGATGATTTCCAGAATGTGCCGCCGAAGGGTGGCGAGCAGTTTCGCGGCAGGTTGATCTTTGTAGGACGCGGGGTCTTTTGCAGCAAGAGCTTCCACGTGAACGACAAGCTTTTCGAGCTGTTGTGCAAATAGCGGATGGGCGAACAGCCGCCAGCCATTCACCAGCACTAGAGCAGAGCCTCGTCTCCGAGGTCCTCCTCGGGCGCGACAGCAACACCCTCGACCAACGCCCCGGCTCGCTTTACCAGGGTCTCATCAAGAGGCTTGATGCTCTGCGGCAAGCGCTGCATCTCCTTGGCAAGAAAGGCCAAGAACGCGCCGACGACCGCATCGTTGCGTCCCGGGCCGGAAACGGTAGTTTTTGCGGAAACGAGCAGGCGACCGGGGGCGATGACCTTGGCGCTCACTTCGCCGTTAAATTCGGGATGGCTTTTGAACAAGGCGCGGTCAAAGCGGAAGCCCAGGGAATTGCCGGTCTTGGCCTGCTTTCCTCGATATTCGGCGCCATCCATCGATGAAGGCGGCACCGCACGAGCGATCTTTTTTGTTTTCGGCTTCGGCATATTGCACCGACCTGATGTTAGCACATTTGTGGATACGCAGGCTGGGTGCCAGCGCTGGATTTGTGCAAACCGTCCATCAGGCTGGGCTGTGAGGCATGGTGAAGATGGCGAGAGATTTCATCGCTCGCAGAGACCGTGAGCGATGAGGCAGAGGTTCCCTCTGCGCAGGCCGACGCATACAGAGAAAAGAGGGGCGGACGGAAAAGGTATTCCAGGAGTACGCTTGGTTATAGGAGACTGGCCAACCCGCGACATCATCGAGAAGGTGGGCGGCGGCATTGGGGTTGGGTTATAAGGTTGTATATGTCTTTTGCGCAGTACGTGATTTAGCAGGAGGGCACCATGAATCGAGAACGTGGGCTGAAGATTGCGTTGGTGTTGGTGGGATTGCTCTTTTTGGCTGGGGTTTATCCCTTGACGATGTTTCTATCGCGAGAGCCTGCGTTGGCGATGATGCTCAGCCTTTATGTCACGCTAGGGATTTTCTTGCTGCTGGGTGCGCGTAACCCATCGGCGAATCGCAGCTTGATCGCCTTCACGGCATGGTCGAGCTTCGCTCACGCCGCTGTTATGGCGGTGCAGGCATATCAGAAAATGATCGAACGCGGAGAACTGCTGGGAGTGGCTGCGCTGGTTGTCATCGGTGTAGCCCTGATCGTGCTGGCTCCGGCGAAGCCGCCGGTCGAGCGGGCATCCGCAGTCGCTGCGTAGGCTCGCGCTCTGGGAAAACAGAGCAATATGCCGGGCTTGCCGACACACGCCGCCGGGACTGCCAAACAACTGGGGAAAAGCCCGGCGCTACAAGAGCGGACCGCGACCGGTTGGGGGCTCTTGTCATCAGGGAGAGCTGTGGCCAGCGCACTGCAGCACCCCAAGGTAGGCGCTCCACGGACCAACGGCTTCCCGGTATTGGTGGGCCATAATCCTTGAGATTTGGTGCAGATGAGTCAAGTCATGGGCTGCCCATGCGGCCAGCAGCTCTGAGAGGGTAACTACTCCGAGGGCAGGATGCCGTCCACGGCGCTTGAGGTCCTCTGGCCGCAGATTCAATGCGCGCAGTTCGTCCAGGCTTTGCGACCGCACGTGAGAGAATTCATCCAATAACTGCGCCAGCGACTTGCCTTGGCTCTCTCGAACGTGTCCTCCGCGATCAAAGGGCTCAAAAGCCTTGGTTTCGCCAAACTGCAGCACGATCCTCGCGCGGGGCATCCAATCCGTGCGTTCGCCGTGAATTAGATGGCCGACGACATCGAACGCGCTCCAAGTGCTTTCTCCTTCGTTTCGTGACGTCCACGCTTCGGGTAGATCACGCAGAAGCGCATTGAGAGCAGCGGGGGTGCGAGTGAGAAGCGATATTGTGTGGGACAAGTTGTGTTCCATCATGCTCCTCCAGCGTGGACAGCGATTTTCCCGGAGACACCGATTGTAGCGGTTCTGTGTGGCATGAGTCGGAAGCGTCTTATGCGACTTATGCGGCCATATTGGCATGGGCCGACTCTGGTGATGGCGAGCTGGTTCCTGGTTGTGAGCGGAGGAACGGCAAAGGAAATCGGGAAAAAAGAGCCTGGGTCCGAGTCAAATTCACAAAAACAAAGAGGCCCCGAAAGGCAGCCCACCCTTGCAACCCGCAAGGATGGGCCACCAGAGGGCGACGCGATTTTACGGAGCTAGGAATTCTGGAACGGTGAATTCTGGATCTGCTCGTAAAAATTGCTGCGCTTGTAGTTGCGGATGTAGTGGGAGCAGATATCCTCGTTGCACGTTCCTTCCGTTGACTGAGTCTTGTCCTCAAAGCCGCCAAGAAATGCCTTGGCGATTTCTTGTTTGAAGTCAATGCGCGGGAACTGCGCGACCACCTTTTTGCGCAGGTCTTCGGGGAATGCCTGGTATCCGATGCCGAGCACATCAAGACCAACGCCATTGAACAATAGCTCGACTTCCAACTGCTTGTACGGTGCGATGCCCGGAGTCGTATGTAAAGATATAGCGTCCCAGGCAGTTTGGATTCGAGTGTCCGGTAGGCCATGATGTTCGAGGAACTGGCGGACGGCGTTCGCACTATCAACTTCAAAGCGATCGGCGGCGCTGCTGAACTTCTTCAACAAGCCAAGATCGTGGAATGCAGCGCAGATAAACAGAAGCTCGACATCGAATTTTTCTCCTGTCTGCCTGCCAAGCTCATTTGCCCAGAAGAAGACGCGGTGAGAGTGGTTGAAGAGCAGAGTCGTGCTGAACTCCCGGAGAAGTCCGGTAGCCTCGCGAGTCAGTTGACTATCCGGGACTCCATCCTCTACGTGTTGAAACTTCGGCGACGGTGTTGGCACAGGAAGAATTGTCTTGGGCCGCCGAAACGCCGGCCCGGCCTGCACAGACTGACCTGCGGCGGGTGTATTCAACTTGCCGCCTGCTGCAGCAGCGCCAACTCCAGCAGAAGTAGTTTGCAAAAATGAACGTCTGGTCATCTCTTATCTCCTAAGCGGATTGCACCTTTTCTTGGGCCTACAGGGCCACGATTGGAATGTTTGAAAATCTTGTCGAGCGCAGCCACTGAACCAATCTCTCAGCAGAGGCGCTTTTCCAACTGACACTTCGACTAAATAGGATTCTCTTCAAAGAGACGGGGCACGAGAGCCGAAGCAAGGTACGCTCACACGTCTGCGGGTCTCTCCACTGACGAATCGGCAGATCCAGCAGGACCGATTGTCAAATCAGAGTCCGTTCTTCGCGGTGGCAAGAGACTGCAGCTCGACTGCGGCCCAGTCGCCACTAACTAATGGATGGGATTTGCAAAGGAAAAGTTTTAACTATTCTTGCCGTTGTCCATGCGCAGGTCGTAACGGACATCACGCAGTTTCTGCTCGAATGCCAACGGCTGTGCTCGGAGAAGGGTTCATTGCCGAGAAACAACGCCGTAGCTAATGCAAGTCCGCGGGTCGCCTGCGCAGTGCGTTCAAAGAAGGGCTAGAAATTCATCAACCGTCATTCCCGCCGCCCGTATCAACGCTCGAAGTGTTCCGGTCGAGAGATCTTTGTGCTGTGGGATCGAGAGATTGGCTCGCACTCCCGATTTTGTCATCACTACGTGACTTCCGACCTGCCCCACCACCTGCCAGCCCGCTTTGCCGAAGGCACGCGCGGCTTCCTTGCCGGAAATATTGCCGAGCCGCCCCATCCGCTCTCGCGTCAACCCCCGTCAAACAGTGACGACCACTGGAGTGCGATCGGACCCAAGCGCCTTCACCGCCTTTTGATCCTCGGCCCACAGCCACGCGGTGATCGCTTCCTTGATGTTCTCCAGGGCTTCCTGCTCGTCGCGTCCTTGCGACACACATCCGGGAAGCGCCGGGCACTGCGCCACGATCCAGCCGTCTTCTGCTTTTTCAAGCGAAACATGAAAGATCATTCGACATGCATCCTTGAAATAGATTGGCAGCCCAAGCGCCGTAAGGCAGTGCGTTCACGCTCGAGATCTTCCATGGTGTAGGGCCAGACTTCATGGGCCTTCAGGAAGCCGTCGAGTGCGTCGCGAGTTTGGAAGCCAAGAAGCTGGCGCAACTGCGACTCCGTTAACCGGCCAGCCGTGAACTCTCCGAGAGCAAATGCCTCCAGGGCTCGGCGAGAGAGATCGTTCCCCGAAGCAGAGAGCCGCCGCGCGACGTCGCCGGGGATGTGGAGGGTGAGTTCCATAGGTGAAGTTTAACACGAGAAATTGGGCGGGGCCGGTACGGAAGGCAAAAAGGGCTGTGCTAGACTTTCACGGTGATGACCAAACCCTTGAATGTTGTTGAGCTGGAATGCTCCGCTTGCGGCAAGAAATATGACGCTTCGATCGAACAACACCTGTGTACATGCGGAAGGCCTCTTTTGGCTCGCTACGACCTGCGGCGGGCTGCCGCGACGCTTACATTTGAAAACCTGAAAACCCGGCCGCGCACGCTGTGGCGCTACGCGGAAGTCTTGCCTAATGATCCGCCGGTCTCGCTGGGCGAGGGCATGACGGCGTTGGTGCACGCCGAACGCTTGGGCGCATCAATACGTTGTGGGCAGGGGGGATTGCAGCGGCTGTACATCAAGGACGAGGGATTGAATCCTACCGGCTCGTTCAAGGCGCGCGGAATGACCGCCGCGGTCTCGCGCGCCAAGCAGCTTGGCGCAAAGGCATTGGCGGCTCCCACGGCCGGAAATGCTGGGGGCGCGCTCGCGGCCTATGCCGCGGCTGCGGGGCTGCCTGCGGTCATCGTGATGCCTGCGGACACGCCTGTTGCCAACGTGATGGAATGCCAGGCGTTTGGCGCCAAGGTCGTCAAGCTGAACGGCTTGATTTCCGATTGCGGAAAATACGTGGCCGAGCACAAGGAGCGCGAAGGCTGGTACGACGTCTCCACGCTCAAGGAGCCGTACCGCGTCGAAGGCAAGAAAACCATGGGGTATGAATTGTGGGAGCAGTTCGGAGGAAAACTGCCGGATGTCATTCTGTATCCGACCGGAGGAGGTGTCGGGTTGATCGGCATGTGCAAGGCGTTCGACGAAATGCAGGAGATGGGCTGGATCGGCGCAGAGCGGCCCCGCATGGTGGCCGTACAGGCCGAAGGTTGCGCGCCAATTGTTCGAGCCTGGGATGCCCATCAAAATTCGGCTCAGTTTTTCCAAAACGCCGCGACGGTCGCATCCGGTTTGCGCGTTCCGGGACCGCTGGGTGATCTGATGATTTTGAGCATGCTTCGGCAGACGAAAGGCACGGCCCTGACGGTCACCGACGAAGAGATGCTTCACGCAGGAAGGGAACTCGCTTCACTCGAAGGGATATTCGCCGCTCCCGAAGGCGCCGCAACCGTGATCGCTACAAGAAAGCTTGCTGCTTCCGGCTGGATCAAACCCGAAGAAACCGTCGTGCTTTTCAATACCGGCACCGGGTACAAATACGCCGAGGCCTGGCAGCGCGCGCTGCAGTCCGCCGGTGGAGGAGCAGTGTGACCACGCGCAGAATTTATTACGACGATGCGTTTGAAAAAGAATTCACGGCGCGGGTCATGTATTGCGAAGTGCTCCCGCCGGACGTGAACTCTGGAATCACGGGAAGCGTCTGGAAACTGATTCTTGACCGCACGGCGTTCTACCCCACGTCCGGAGGCCAGCCAAACGATTTGGGAAAGATCGGCGACGCCAACGTCCTCGACGTTCGCGATGAAGGCGACGAAATCATTCATGTCGTCGATCACCGTCCAGCAGATCCGGAAGTGAACGGTTGCATCAACTGGCCGCGGCGCTTCGACCACATGCAGCAGCATACCGGCCAGCATCTGCTGTCTGCCATGTTCCAGGAACGCTTCGGCCTGCCCACGGTTTCTTTCCATCTCGGAGGCGAAATCTGCACGATTGATTTGCGCGGCCCTGAACCGTCCGCGGAATTTCTCGAAGGAGCCGAGCGCGCCGCAAATCAGGTTGTCTTCGAGGATCGCCCGGTGAATGTCCGTTACGGCACGGCGGATGAATTTGCGAAACTCGGGGTGCGAAAAGAAGTCGATCGCAAGGGCATTCTGCGCGCTATCGAAATCGAAGCCGCCGATTTGCAACCCTGCGGCGGGACGCACGTGAAAAGTACGGGCCAGATTGGGTTGACACTCGTGCGGCGCTGCACGAAAGTCCGCCAGGATTGGCGCGTCGAATTTGTCTGCGGTCGCCGCGCGGAACGCGCCGCGCGCCATGATTTCCAATTGTTGCGCCAGACCTCCGAAAAATTGAGTTGTGCTCCCGAAGATCTCGCCGCTGCAGCTTCGCGGGCGGTCGCGGAACGCGACGAGAATTTCAAGAATTGTCGGGCCATGCAGGGGCGGCTTGCGGAAGCGGAAGCTACAATTGCGTTGCAGACTGTGCCGCCCGATGGCAATGGTTTCCGTGTCGTCTCCCGTGTTTTCGAGGGTGTTCCGGTGGATTACCTGGGCTTCTTCGCCACCGCATTCGCAAAATCCGAAAAAGCGATTGCGCTCTTGGCCGCGGCGGAAGGCGGACACTTGCGCTTTGCCCAGCACTCCTCCGCCGGTAAAGATATGTCGGCGCTGCTCAAGCAGGTGCTGGAAAAATTTGGCGGCAAGGGCGGCGGAACGCGCGATTTCGCCCGCGGCCGCTTGATTGACGGATCGCAAGCTGAGAAAGCCGTTCTCCTTGCCAGAGAACTATTGCCGGGTTTGTAGGGTGTGAGCTATAAGTTTCGCGGCAAGCGCCTCCTGGCATGCCTTTCAGGAACTCGAGTGGCTGTGCCGGGGCCAGTCAACTTCGGGAGAGGTTCCAAATGACCGATAGAATCACGAGACGCGACGCGCTCAAGTACGGAACCACAGCCGCTGCTTCTGCAGCGCTTAGCCCACTTCTTGCACGCTCAATGGAGACCAGAGCCATGGAACCAGACCAACCACTTGCCAGCATTCCGGGAAATATGCACACGCCCTCCACTTCGGGTTCGGACATCTGTTTCCTGTCCGCGCGGCAGATGGCCGATCTCATCCGTCAGAAAAAGCTCTCGGCGCGTGAAGTGATGCAAGCCCACTTGAAACAGATCGAGAGGGTAAATCCCAAGGTCAATGCGATTGTCACGCTGGTTCCGGAAGAGCAGTTGATGGCGCAGGCTCTCGCCGCGGACGAGGCTATGGCAAAAGGCAATATCAAAGGGCCATTGCACGGCCTTCCTGTCGGCGTGAAGGATTTGCATCCAACAAATGGTATCCGTACCACTTTTGGTTCGCCCCTTCACAAAGACGAAATACCCAATTTCGATTGCCTCGTCGTGGAACGCGAAAAGAATGCCGGAGGCATTGTCATCGGCAAGACCAACGTGCCGGAATGGGGCCTTGGCTCCCAGACATTCAATCCAGTTTTCGGGCCCACTCTCAATCCTTACGATTTGACTAAAACTTGCGGCGGGAGCACCGGCGGAGGCTCGGTAGCCCTCGCGTGCGGCATGGCGCCGCTGGCCGATGGCAGCGACATGGGAGGCTCTTTGCGAAATCCGCCCAATTTCTGCAACGTGGTTGGCCTGCGAACTTCCCCCGGACGCGTCCCCAATCCTCCAAGCACACTCGGATGGTCCACTCTGAGCGTCGCCGGCCCGGTGGCTCGCGACGTTGCGGACTGCGCCTTTTTCCTAAGCGTTCTCGCCGGCTTCGACCGCCGCTCTCCCATTTCCATTGATCAAGCTGGCAGCCAGTTCTCACAGTCCTTGGCGGGCCGGAATTTCAAGGGGATCCGCGTCGCCATGTTCAAAAACATGGGTCTGCCTTGGGAAGCGGAAGTGAAGAACGCCGTGCAAGCGCAGCGCAAAGCGTTCGAGAGCCTCGGCTGCATCGTCGAGGAAGCCGAGCCAGATTTTTCCGATGCCAACGAATGTTTTGTCGCGTGGCGCCACTGGTCCGTTGAGTCACAGTTCGGCGATATCCTCGAAGCCAATTCCGCCAAGTTGAATGAGTACGTCCATTGGCACGTGGAAGAAGGACGCAAGCT
>Ga0209648_10003275_pt1 | contig 13590 bp, 9 predicted proteins | sample GraSoi2013_115cm_FD_185830 | JGI IMG/M metagenome (GOLD analysis project Ga0209648, IMG submission 185830) | Grasslands soil microbial communities from the Angelo Coastal Reserve, California, USA - Sample 9_17_2013_115cm (SPAdes) (version 2) | ecosystem: Environmental > Terrestrial > Soil >...
CATCAACCTGCTTCCTTCGCTACTCGGCCGCTGCCGTTATTCGTTCGGGAAATGCGGCGGATAGCGCGGCGCGATCGGCCTTCAGCACGCCGCGCTCGGTGATCAATCCCGTCACCAGCCGCGCCGGCGTGACATCAAAACCGTAATTCGCAACCGGTGAGCCCTCGGGCACAATCCGCACGGTTTCAATGCGTCCGTCGGCGGTCCGTCCTGTCATCATTGTGACTTCGTCGGCAGCACGTTGCTCGATTGGAATCTCCTTGATGCCGTCATCGACGCTGAAATCGATGGTCGGGGACGGCAGCGCCACATAAAACGGCACGCCATTATCATGCGCGGCGAGCGCCTTGAGGTAAGTGCCGATCTTGTTGCAAACGTCGCCACTCGCAGTCACCCGGTCGGTGCCGACGATCACGAGATCGACCATCCCGTGCCGCATCAGATGCCCGCCGGTGTTATCGGGGATGATTGTGTGCGGCACGCCGTGATGGCCGAGCTCCCAGGCCGTGAGCGAGGCGCCCTGATTGCGCGGGCGGGTCTCATCGACCCAAACATGGACGGCATGGCCGCGGTCGTGCGCCAGATAGACCGGGGCCGTTGCCGTCCCCCAATCCACCGTCGCCAGCCAGCCGGCATTACAATGGGTCAGCACATTGACGCGCTCACCCGGGTTCTTTCTCGCGGCGACTGCCTCGATCAGAGCAAGGCCGTGCCGGCCAATACCCCTGTTGATGGCGATGTCTTGTTCGGCAATCTCAGCGGCGCGAGAATAGGCCTCAGCAGTTCGTTGTGACGGCGGCAATGGCCGCAGCATTGATCGCATCTCCTCAAGCGCCCATTTCAGGTTGATCGCCGTCGGCCGCGTCGCGATCAAGCGCGTATAGGCATCATCAAGCGCTGCATCCGAACTGTCAGCGCGCATCGCCAGCGCCATCCCATAGGCAGCGGTCGCACCGATCAGCGGCGCGCCGCGGACCAGCATCGAGCGAATAGCATCAGCCGCGGCATCGCAGTCCGTCAGCCGCGCCACGACAAACTCGTGCGGCAATAGCCGCTGGTCGATCGCGCCGACTGACCAGCCGTCCGGCTCGAGCCAGATACTGCGGAAGTGCTTGCCGTCGACCTTCATGACGCACCCATCGAGATTATAAGTCTCACGCGCGCAAGATTCGCCCCGCCACCGCATCGAGCTTCTTCAACAGTTCCGGATCGCGCGCTTCCGGGGCGGTGATCAAAGCGGTATCGAGCGCGCGGTCCGAGCCGATCGGACACGGCTCGTGCTGCCTCGGGAAATCTCTGGCCAGCCGCGCCACCAGACCTTTCGCCTTGTCGGCGTTCGAGGTCAGCACCCGGATGATGTCCTGTACGGTGACGGCGTCATGATCGGGATGCCAGCAATCGAAATCGGTCACCATCGCAACGGTCGCGTAACAGATTTCCGCCTCGCGGGCGAGCTTGGCTTCCGGCATGTTGGTCATGCCGATCACCGAATAGCCGAGGTTTTTGTAAGTCATGCTTTCGGCATAGCTCGAGAATTGCGGACCTTCCATGCAGACATAGGTGCCGCCGCGCGCGATCGCGATACCCTCGGCTTCCGCTGCGGCGGCAAGATGGATGCGCAGCCGCGGCGACACCGGGTGCGCCATCGACACATGCGCAACGCAGCCCTTGCCGAAGAACGAGCTTTCGCGCTTATGGGTGCGGTCGATAAACTGGTCGACCAGCACGAACGTGCCGGGCGGCAATTCTTCCTTGAACGAACCGCAGGCCGACAATGAGATGAGGTCGGTAACCCCTGTGCGTTTCAGCACATCGATGTTGGCGCGGTAATTGATGTCGGATGGCGACAGCCGGTGGCCCTTGTCGTGGCGCGGCAGGAACACGATCGGCAGGCCGGCGATGGTGCCGCGGCGTACCGGCGCCGACGGCTCGCCCCACGGGCTTCCGATCGCCTCCTCGCGCGCGTCCTCCAGCCCCGGCAGGTCGTAGATGCCGGAGCCGCCGATAATGCCAAGCACCGCTTTCGTCATGGTTTTTCCTGCGCCTGCTTCGTACCGCGATTTGGCATGCCGATGAAGCGCTTGCCCGCTTCCTTCTCCACTGCCTCCCAGGTCGATTGAAGACAAGCCGATGGATCGAATCGGCCACCGCTTTTGACCCTGTCAAAAATCAAGCGCAGCAGCGCGGCGCGCTGCTCTTGGCCGGTGGGTTCATAAAGCATCCAGCGTCCCGTCACGGTGCTCAGGATTCGCTCGCTGCGCTTTATCCGATCCAACAAGACACGAAGCGGACGCAGCGCTATGGAAGAAGTCGACGCCAGCCGGCGGGCCGGAGCTCTGACCCATTTCCATGGAGCGCTAGGCACAAGAAAGCGGGCCAGGACGGCGTCGAACAGCCGCCACCGTTCCTCCGTATCGCGTCCTGCCGGTGCAACCACTTCGATCATCCATGCGGCCAGAGAGGCCCATGCCAGCCGGTTCTGATGCTCAGACCATTTCTCTCGCTTCAAGTGCAAGTTCGCGCCGTGCAGGCGTTTGTAGTAGATCGGCCCCGGCACGAAGCAAAATTCGCCCCACAGAGCGAGTTCCGCCATAAATCGGATCTCTGTGCCGTAGCTCTCGAACGGATCCAGATCGCTCAGCAACAAGCCTGACGTGGAAGCCAACGCTGAGCCACGGATCAGACCGCGCAGCGGCGTATAGTCCATGGTTTCCAGATAAGTCGTAACCCGGTCGATCGGTGGACCAGCTAATGGAAACCCGCGATAGGTCATGGCGCGAAGACCGCTGGCATGCATTTCCGCGAAGCAGATCGCCGCCTGGGGCGAGCGCGCTGCAGCCTCGACCAGGTCGGCGATGTAGGTGGGCGATACCTGATCGTCATGCTGCTGAAAAATGTAGAACTCGCCACGTCGTTCTCGCATGGTCCAATCGGTATTCCCCGCCCATCCGAGGCGCGATGGCTGGACCTGCATCCGGAACCGGGCGTCGCGGCGCAGGAACGGTTCGCACGCGCTTGCGCTCTCCTGGTCGGCGGCGTCGACGGAGATCAGCACGTCCAGATTCGGATAGGTCTGGGTTCTCAGGCACTCCAGTGTGACCGGGAGTTCCTGCTGTCCTCGATAGACGGGCACACCGACGGTCACCAGCGGACTATTCAATGCCTGTTACCCTCCAGGATGCGGCCTGCGCAAATATCCGCGAAATAGGGAGCCATAGTAAGCTTGCCTGGATCGATGGAATGAAATCGGCCCGTCGAAGTGACGCCGATTTCGAAGCGGCGGTGCAACTCGCTGGCCGGATCATAAATGTCGGTCCGGCCCCATGCGACGATGATGCCACCTTTGACAGTGACGTCCTCCAACTCGTGCGGCTTGAGAGCACGAAGCGACGGTACGAATTGCGCCATGGCTTGCAGCGTTCCCTCCAATAGATGCGAGCGCAGTGGCTCCCGGGGATAAGTGGACCATTCGGGCGGCGTTACATCTTTCGAGATCCCCTGCAAGCAAACCGGATACCAGGTGAGATAAATCAGGCCATCAGCGTAGCTGACCACTTCGCCAAACGGACCAGACACAAAAGTGGCGCTCGGCGGCAACTTCGCGCCTGCCGGCAGGCGAAAGCTGACGCCGTATTTCAGCCGATGCAGCCATGGCCGATCCGGCCGGAACCCACGCTTTTCGTTGATGGCAAATCGTCCATCCCACAGGGCATTGACGACATGATCGAAGCGCTCTCGGACAGCTCCGCTTGGTGTCTCCGTTGAGACATCAAGACCATCACTGCCCTCGACCGACAAGACTTCATGGTTCAGCCGAACCTCGATCTGCCGATCAGCACCTATCCGGTCGCCTAGCGCTTGCGCCAGCGCCACGGGATCTATGGCTAGCTCGGGTGTAGCGAATGCCGCAAGCGCAAACTGAGGGTCGAATTCCGCGTCCCGTTGCGCGGCCGTCCACATACGCGGCTGGTCCGAAAGATCGTGGCCGAAGTAGGCGTGGCGCCTCGCTGCGCTGGCGTCGCGGATCAGCGCGTGAACGGCGGCGATATACTGCGAAACCTGGTCTGGCGTGCGTTGACTATCACGATGCACCACGTAAGTCGCGGGCCGCGACACCGTCATGGAATCGTAAGGCAAACCGAGATGCCGTGCGAAAAACGGCGCGAAAGCCAGAGCCCCCCGCATCATCATTCGTGCCGTCGAATGGCTGGGGTCGTTCGCGTACATGTAGCCAAGGTGAATCTTGCCTTCGTTTGCGACCGCCGCACGGCTGAGCAGCTTTTCGTTGCGATCGAATAGGGTCACATCGATACCATGCTGCGCCAGAGACAATGCCACGCAGCACCCCTGAAGACCGCCGCCCAATACTCCGACACGCATAACTCCAAGACCCGCCATTCAAAGGTTGAGTATAATGGCTACTTTTCAATAATATAGCCGAACGAATCTGCGTTTAATCGCTGAAATTCGCGCGGCAGGCAAGTCGAGACGATGGGTCGTATTGTCAAGCGCAGGTTTAGCCAATTGGGGTAGCTTATTTACGGTTTGGAACTGAATATGTGGGCCGGCCGAATCAGCAATAGCGCTCTCATCATCGGACAATCGAAACCGCATGTCTGTTCCCCTCGTCACCCCGGCCCGTGACGTTAAGTCCGATAGCGCGCCCAACGCGCTTTCCGTGCTGAATTCCGTATTCGGGCTGCCCGGCTTTCGCGGCGCGCAGGAAGAGATCGTGCGGCATGTGACCGACGGTGGCAATTGCCTGGTGCTCATGCCGACCGGTGCCGACATCGAAGCGATTTTACAACACGCTCATTCGCTTGGTGCAGTCATCGACGTTAGCAACGAAAGAAACGTCAACAATTTGATGCCAGCGCAGGATCGCATCCATTAGTGGCCCAAGGCGTGAACTCATAACATTATAGACGTTGGCGGACGTCCGTTTTGGTGCGCATAGCGGACTCAATGCGGACATGGGCGTAGGTCTGAAAAGTGCCAAGAAGCGACAAAAGACTTTGGCGGGACTTGGGTCAAATGCGTGCGGTGATAGGGGCAGTAACCGGTCGCGATTAGGCCGTTGCAATGCAGCCTTCGCAAGACTAACACTGAGAGTGGCTTCGTCCGTGGGGGCCCCAAGACCAATAGTATCAGTGCGTGTTGGCTTGGTGGGGGAGTCAGTTGCCATGTGGAGTAGCTTTCGTTGTCGCAGGCTAGATAGGGCGGTCGCTGTTCTATTTTCCTTCATTTTGGTCGGTTGCGCTGCCAGACCTGGCCCAGAGGTGCTGACGCCCGTAGCGGCCTCGTCTGGCGAAAAGACGCTGCAGATCTATGTGGCGACCACGCGTGAGCGCGAGATTTCGTCGGGGAACGTATTCACTGCGAACCGCGCCAATGCGCTCAACTTTGCAAAGTTTGTCGTCTCGGTGCCGCCCAGCCACAAGTCCGGCAATGTCGAAATGCCGACCGCAACCCCCGATCCACGGAGCAGCTTTGCTGTAGTGGATCAGGCCGTGATGAGCGAAGGCGATTTTCGCAAAGCCGTCGCTCCGCAAGGCGATACTCGGCGAAAAAAGCACAAAGCCTTCGTTTTCGTGCACGGGTTTAACAGCAACTTCCAAGAGTCGCTGTTCCGACTCGCCCAATTGCAGGCGGACATCAAAATCGACGGGATTCCGATCCTGTTCTCCTGGCCATCGCAAGGTCAGATAGCTGCATATGAAATGGACAAGCAATCGGCAGGTTATTCTCGCGACTATCTGATGGCTTTACTAACAATGTTAAGCAGCAGCTCCGAGGTCGGCGACATTATGGTGGTAGCCCACAGCATGGGTGCCATGTTGACCGTTGACGCTCTGCGCCAGCTTCGTATCGAAGGCAAAGACCGAGTGATCGCCCGGCTAGGCCGTGTTGTGCTGGCGGCGCCCGACATCAACGCGAAAACGTTCCGTGCTCAGGTACAAGCCATCGGTCCGCTCAAGCCACCTTTGCTGGTTCTAGTTTCCAAGGATGATGGTGCGCTTCTGGTGTCCAGTTTTCTTGACGGTGGCGTCGCGCGTGCTGGCGATATCAACGTTGACGATCCCGTTGTGAGGGAGGCTGCCCTGAAAGAAAAGGTTCAAATCGTCGACATTTCGAGGCTCGCAAAGCACGACGATCTGGGGCATGACCAATTCGTCAGTGTTGCCGTACTTTATTCACAATTGCACGACCAAGCCGCGCGTTATCGCAACACGGCTGGCACATTCATCTTTGCAGATGACGATGAGACGTTCTTGCGGCCGATCGACATCGGAAATCAGGTGGCTGCGCAATGAGCGGCTTGCAAGGATTGAACCGGCCCGCAGACGGAACCGGTTGATTCCGTTCCATGCCGGCTACAACCGGAGCAACCCGTCATTCTTCCAGATCACTAATCGCTTCGATCACACCCACGCTCGTCCCGAGCGCAACTCTGGCGCCCCCGTAAGGATTTTGATGGTGGTGATAGGGGCAATAACCAGATGGCCCAGTCGATGTCCGCTAAGGGGTCATTCGCGTCAATTTTGCCGTGTCCTCAGCATGTCCGGGTAGGGGGTAATCTCGGAAATGCCGGTTGTCCGGTTTTGTCGGTTGGAGGCATCGGTTGCCATCCGAACAAGCCGCGTGGCGTTTCTCGTGTCGACGACCGGCGCGTCTTGAACAGCATCTTTTGGGTTCTTGCGCTCAAGTGCTCCCTGGCGCGACTCCGATATCGGTCGCTCGCGAGGGGGCCCATCAAGCAAGATTCACGCGGTGGTGGACGCCAATGGCCTGCCGGTCCATCTCGGCCTCACGCCCGGTGAGGCGCACGATAATCGGCTGTGTTCGGTTCTTCTCGGCGCATTGCCTCCGATGTTACTCGCGGATCGCGGATACGACGCAGACTGGATCAGGGAGCTTGCCCGCCAACAAGACGCTTGGGCCAATATTCCACCGAAGCGCAATCGCACCCAGGCGAGCATCGAGCCTTTTCGATGCTCGCCTATGTTTGGGCGGAGGACGCGCGACGCAGAAACAGGTGCCGCAAAGACCCAATCTGCTATAGCTCACAACTGTATTTCGGCGGTGCGACGCATATTTGCCTCAAGCGGATTTGGAGGTGAATATGGGCGACTTCCCCGAATCGGATGACCCATTCCGCATGCCTGTTCCCTCAGCCCGTGACCGAGAGACCGATATCGCGCCCAATGCACTTTCCGTGCTGAATTCCGTGTTCGGCCTGCCCGGCTTTCGGGGCGCGCAGGAAGAGATCGTCAGGCATATCACGGATGGCGGCAATTGCCTGGTGCTGATGCCGACCGGCGGCGGCAAGTCGCTGTGCTATCAACTGCCGTCGCTCCTGCGTTGCGGCTGCGGCATCGTGGTCTCGCCGCTGATCGCGCTGATGCGCGACCAAGTTGCCGGGCTGATCGAGGCCGGCGTCCAGGCGGCGGTCTTGAATTCCACGCTGAGCTTTGACGAAGCCGCTACGGTCGAGGCGCGCCTCCTCGCCGGCGATCTTGATCTGCTTTACGTTGCGCCTGAGCGGCTATTGACCCCGCGCTGCCTCGCCTTGCTCGATCGGGCAAAAATCGCCTTGTTTGCGATCGACGAGGCGCATTGCGTGTCGCAATGGGGGCACGACTTCCGCCCGGAATATATCGGCCTGTCGGTGCTCGCCGAACGCTTTCCCGAGGTGCCGCGCATCGCGCTTACCGCCACCGCCGATGATCTCACGCGAAATGAGATCATCGAGCGGCTTGGGCTTGCCGGCGCGCCGAGTTTTGTCGCGAGTTTCGATCGTCCGAACATCCGATATGAAATCGTCGAGAAGCAAAATGCGCCGGCGCAGCTCAAAACCTTCATCGCCGAGCGCCATGCCGGCGACGCCGGCATCGTCTACTGCCTGTCGCGCGCCAAGGTCGAGGACACTGCAACCACACTGACCAAGGCCGGCATCGAGGCGCTGCCCTATCACGCAGGGCTGGACGCCGCCACACGCGCACGTCATCAGGATCGCTTCATCAACGAAGATGGTGTCGTGATCGTCGCCACGATTGCGTTCGGCATGGGCATCGATAAATCGGACGTGCGCTACGTGGCCCATCTCGATCTGCCCAAGAGTATCGAAGCCTATTACCAGGAGACCGGGCGCGCGGGACGCGACGGCAAGCCCTCCAGCGCATGGATGGCATACGGGCTGTCTGATATCGTGCAGCAGCGCCGCATGATCGAGGAGTCCTCCGGCTCGGAAGCGTTCAAACGCGTGTCGATCGCCAAGCTGGAGGCGCTGGTCGGTATGGCTGAAACGCCGGACTGCCGGCGCACCCGGCTGCTCGGCTATTTCGGCGAAACCCTCAGCACCGCCAGATGCGGCAATTGCGACAACTGCCTGTCGCCTCCGCGTGTTCTCGACGGCAAGGTGATCGCGCAAAAACTATTGTCCTGCGCCTATCGCACCGGACAGCGTTTTGGGGCGATGCATCTGATCGATGTTCTGGTCGGCCGCATGAACGAACGCGTCACGCAATTCGGGCACGACAAGTTATCGGTGTTTGGCATCGGCCGTGAACTCAATGAAAAGCAGTGGCGCTCCGCTCTGCGCCAGCTGGTGGCGATGGGGCATCTCCAGGCGGACAGCGAGGCCTTTGGCGCGCTGAAGCTGACGGAGACCGCGCGCGGCGTATTGAAAGGCGAGACCGAGGTGCTGCTGCGTGAGCATGCTGCCGGCTCGCGTCTTCGCGCGACCAGAATCAAGTCAAGGCGCGGCGACATTGCTCCTCAGGCCGCTGGCCAAGGTGAAGCCGGTAACCCGGCTCTGATCGGCGCTCTTCGGACGTGGCGCTCGCAAGTGGCGCGCCAGCGCGGCGTTCCGGCCTACGTGGTGCTGCACGACGCCACGATCGACGGCATCGCGACCGCCCGCCCGACGACGCTGGCGCAACTCCGCGGCATCCCCGGCATCGGCGACAAGAAGCTCGAACATTACGGCGACGAACTGCTGGCGCTGGTGAAGGCGACCGAGGGCTGAGCCGGTGATGGAGTGTTCGAACCAGCGCGCGGAGAGACCGAACCGGGCGGCGCTAGGAGGCGAAGAGCGACCTCGTCGACCGGGAAATGCTCGGTCGTTTGGCCGACCGTCAGAGCCAGATCCATGGTGTACGCCCCCAGCTCGCACATCACCTGCGAAGCGATATCGCCGAGCGGGATAAATTCTTTCGCCAGGTATTCGAATTGGGCACGCGCCTGACGCAGCGTGGTTTTCGGCACGATGGCGTTTTCTTCTCCGACGATAGCATCCTGGTCGCCGCGTTGCGCCGGAAGCGGGTTCGTCTTCGCTTCAGGCCGAGGCTCTCCAGGAATGACACGGTCGGCGCCGCCTTGATGCTCGATCGTTTGATTTCTGAGCTCGTTGATCCGGTCGACTGTGGCGCGAAGCTCTGCGCGTTTGGCTTCAAGGGCAGCGACTTTCGCCTCGAGTGCTTCGCGCTCTCGCTCAGAAGCGATCCGAAAAGCATTAAATTCATCTCCTTGCGCCTTTAATTGGACCTGAAGTCCGGCGCGCTCGCGCTCCGATACAACTCGAAGCGCGGACAGCTCCCCTTCACACACTTTTGATTTTGCCGCGTAATCCTCGCGTTCACGGTGGAGCTGGTCCAGTTCCTGACCGCGCGCCTGCAGGGCCGCCTTAAGCGCTTCGCGCTCGCGATCGAATCCGCCGTGAAGCTCGGAAAGCTCCGATTCTCGCGACTGCAGCGATGCCCGAAGCGCATCGCGTTCGCTCAGGATCGAGGATGTGACGTTCAAGTGCCCTTCAATGTCATGCTTGAACGCGTCGCATTCGGCTTCCAGCGCATTGGCATGACGAGCCAGGCCTTCATACTTGTCGCGCCAGAGTTCATCCTCATCCGACGCTGCAAGCACGCGGGCCGTCAGGGTTTCGAGAAGTTCGGCTGCCCGTTGCAGGTATGTCGCGTTGTACGTATTGGACATCAGGTCGGCAAACCGGCGCAGAAACCTTGCCGTGTCGGCGACATTAGGCGCCTCGGGAGACATCGATGGGTCTGTCATGAAGCCTGCCCTCGTAAAAGCCATCCCTGAGCGCCCAACGGGAAGAAAATCCGGCACCCCGGTAAAGCGCGGCTACGGCCAAAGCGGCCGGGTCGCTGGCTTGATTGGCTCGCAGATGGTTGTCCAGATCGGCGGCGGCAAAATTAGGGCGTTGAATAGTGGCTGTCTTATACGGGTTAAATAGGCCGCAATCGCGCAACGCGGTTCTTGACATGTGCGCCCGTACAAGGAACGAATGTTGCGTCAATCGCGGCGGTGTATCACTCGGAAGTTTGGGCCGACAACGGCACCGCGCTGACTTCCTGCGCAGTCCCGTGAGGTTGATCGAACTTCGAGATCACCGGAGCGACAGTGCTAAAACGGACAAGATAGACCTGCAAATTCTCCATCACGCGCTGGACATAGTTGCGCGTTTCGGAAAACGGAATGCGTTCCACCCAATCAACCGCATCCACCTTGGGATCGCGCGGATCGCCGTACTGCTTCACCCAATCCCGAACGCGGCCGCGGCCGGCGTTATAGCCGGCGAAGGTCATGATGTGGCAGCCCTTGTACTCCTGTAACAGCGCGCTGAGTTCAGCCGCGCCCATCTGCGTGTTGTAGACCGGATCAGAGACCATCCGCTCCCAATCGTAGCTGACGCCGAACCTCTTGGCGGTGTCGCGCCCGGCTTCCGGCGTGACCTGCATCAGGCCGACCGCATTTGCCGGCGACTTGTCACGCTGGTCGAACGCACTTTCGGTGCGCGCTACCGAATAGATAATGCTACGGTCGATTTGGGGACCGATCGGGCTGTGCGGCGGGATCCCGATTGTCGGGAAGGCGTAAGGATCCAGCGCCAGGCCACGGCCGAGCGCCGCCTTCCCGATCTGGAGCATGGCGCGCGCATCGTTGCGGCGGCCGGTCAACTCGCCGAGCGCGACCAGCGCTGCGACGTCAACGCTCTGTTCGGCAAGATCCGTCACGAAATACAGCACGACGTCACGCTCGCCGAGCGTATAGAGCATGTCGGCGGCGCGCACGAGTTCATCCAAAGCCGCGGGAACGTTAACCGGATCGGGCTGCAGCGGGAGCCGCAACTCAATTTTGTCAACGCCAAGTTTGGCGCGCGCAAGCTGTCCGTAATAGGCGGTCGGATAGCGCGCGGCGGCTTCATAGCTGGCGCGCATCTCGTCGTTCGCGCCAATCGCCTCGGCGGCGCGGCCTCGCCAGTAGTTCGCCCGCGCAAGGACGATCGGATTGGACGCGCCATCGTCGATGTGTGTGAAATGCGCGCGCGCCCTCGCGGGTTCATTGAGGTAGCGCAATGCAATCCAGCCGGACATGAAATGGAAATCGGCCCGGTAATATTCATTGGCCGGCAGCGCGGCGTCGCACACCACCTGATAGGCGGCCTGGAACTTGCCTTGGTCGAGCAGCTTGCGGGCGAGAACTCGGCGTTCGCGCCACCATTCGTCGGCGTCTTGAAGCGCCATGGTCTCTGACGCTGCCGCCAGCGTCAGACGGGTTGCGTCCTCAAGCCGATCGTGACGCAGCATCCAATGAATACGGCATAGGGTGTAGCCCAGATCCTGGCGGGCTTCGGTCGCAACCGCGTCGAGCAGATCGAGTGCCTTGGTCTCGTTCGCCATAACAGCGGCACAAGCCTTCACGATCGCGCGGTCGTCGTCTCCGAGGCGACGCGCGGCGCGCGAGGCTCCCGAAAAATCCTTGGCGCCGATGCGCTTGTCCATGCGTGCGCGATGGTCGTCGCGGGTAAGAAGGTCGCGGAATGTCTCGAACGCCTCGGCTTCCGCGCGCTCCGACAATTCCTCCGACCGCCACGCCTCGCGGACCAGGCGTGCGGCGCCGTCACGGTCGCCTTCGGCAAGCAGGACGCGCGCGAGCGCAAACCTGCCCTTGGCGCTCGCCGGCTGACCAGCCGTGAAGCGGCGAACCGTCGCGGCGTCGCTTTGCTCTTGCCACAGGCGCACTTCCGCCCGCCTGCGGAACAGGCCCATGCTCGGCCAGCTCGGGTTATCGGCAATGAACGCGGCGTAGCGGCTGAAATTCGCTTCACCGTCCGGGTGCCGCAGGATGAACCATTCGACCAGTTTCTGGGCCGCCGGATCGCCGATGGTTTTTTCGATTGCCGTCGCTTCGCCGGTTTTGGACTTGCGCACCAGATCGATCGCCTGCCTGACCGCCGCCAGGTCGCCGGACAAAGGAGCGGGCGTTGCAGCTGGAGCAGATGATGCTTCTGTGGAAGGTGCCGACTTGCGCCGCGCCGCCGCGTCATGCGCCGCGTGCCTGCCTTTCTTAAGCGCAGCGTGGCGCTTGCCCGCATCCGCCTTCTTGCCATGGTGAACTTGCTTGTGGCGGGCAAGCGCTAGCGCATCGCTCGATAGCGCGGTGAGCAACGCCAAGGTCGAAGCTAAGGCCAAGCAACAAGTCAGCGGCCGCAAACGCTGGTTCATTCCGTGATCCCCCCGCGAGCCCAGCGGCTGAAGCCATGAGATCGCACGATGCATGCGGTTAGAACTGCACTGAACGTATCACACCGCCGATTCTCAACTGTCACGTTTCGGCAACAGCGTGGCAAAAACATGGCGCACGATGGAACCAAAGTGTGCCCCAGCATGATTTATCGCGAATTGCTGCGGTTGATTTCGTAGGCTTGGAGATTGCACAAGGCCGCGCTCAAGATCGGTGTACTGACGCCACGACGGCTGGCGCGCTCCATCAGGTCACCGATCGTGTGCTCGCCCTCAGTGGGCCGGCCATCCTCGATGTCGATCAGCATTGACGGCCCATAGGTGGAGTCTGTTTGGGAAAACAGTCCCCGGATCAAGCCCGGCGTGTCAGCGGGGGGCGGGTAGCCCTCTGCCGTCACTGCTCGCGTGCATTCCTCGATCACGGCAGAGACAAAGGCCGCTCCGGCATTTGACCTTGCGATCGCTCCGGCACGCGATCTGGTCAATGAAGCCACCGTCGCGTTACAGGTGAAGCCGAAGAATTTCATCCACATCGCGGCAATAATGTTGTCGCTGAGCTGGACCGGGATGCCACCCGCTTCCAGCGCCGTCTTGATTGCCGCGCAGCGCGGAGATGCGCGCCCATCCAGTTCCCCAATCGCGGTGATGTTGATCCGCAGCTGGCTCTGCTGGATAGTTCCGTCCGGCATGAGGGCGGCATTGATGATGGTGAGCCCGCCGAGCACGCGTTGCGGGCCGAACCTGTCTTTGAGAACGTCGATATGGCGCACGCCGTTTAGCAAAGGCACGATCACACTGTGGTCGGCCATTGCCGGCGCAATGGCGGCCATTGCACCATCGAGATCGTATGCCTTGCAGCAGAGCAGAATGACATCATAGGCCCCCTGCAGCTGGTCCTGCTGAATTGCCGTTGCCGGGGTGCGAATTTCGCCGTCCTGACCTTTCACGACCAAGCCATCGCGTTGAAGCTGCGCGGCGCGTTTGGGCCGCACCAAGAAAGTGACGTCGGCACCGCCCTTGAGAAGCATGCCACCAAAATATCCCCCGA
>Ga0209648_10003276_pt1 | contig 13586 bp, 10 predicted proteins | sample GraSoi2013_115cm_FD_185830 | JGI IMG/M metagenome (GOLD analysis project Ga0209648, IMG submission 185830) | Grasslands soil microbial communities from the Angelo Coastal Reserve, California, USA - Sample 9_17_2013_115cm (SPAdes) (version 2) | ecosystem: Environmental > Terrestrial > Soil >...
GCTTGGTCGTAAAGGCAACATCGTGGTCCTGAAGCGAAGCCTTGCTGAAAAACTGGTCGATGAACGTGCCTCGGTCGCTGTCCCGATCGCCCAGGCGCGAAATGTATCCCGAGACGCCGTCTTCCTCTATGTTGATCTGCACAAACTCACCCTCTTTTAGAAAGCTGTACATGCCTGAAATGTCTTCAGCAGCTGCCGGAGTTTGTGCATGTGCCTGAGCGGCATTCGATTGAGGCACGGGCTTGCCGCTCTGGCCGAAGGCCAGCGCAGAAGCTACGAGTAGCGGGAGAATCGTCTTGAGCCACGCACTCGCCGGAATTGACCACGCACGTGTGGCACCGGCACTCCTGCCGGTGCTTACTTCCTCAAGAAGGACACTTTGGCACGGGATCCTGATGAGGACCGGACTCCGAATCCATCTGCAACGGCCGCTACCTGTCATTAGGAGCTCAAGCATGAAAGAGGTATTCCCGGTTTTCAACCAAGTGCTCAACTATCATGGCTTTTCCTGAATACAAAGATCAAGGCCAGGCGGCATCAGGCAGCGCGTTAGAACATTCTCAGGAATCGCGGGGCCGACGCGCTGCTTAGCGAATCGATTCATTGGCGCTCATGAAACGATTTAATACTTGATGAAGGCGCCGTCTAAAACATATACTTTCGCGCTGGCGGCGAACCTCAAGCTTCGCGGATGGTTGCAACCAGCCCGCCACCCGAGCTCATACCTTCTGCCGACCAACCATTTGGAACACCTCTATGAAGAAAGGAAGGTTCCTATGAAGCGGTCGTCTTCGTTCCGGGTTGTAAGAATCGCATCTGCAGTCTTTTTAGGAATCACGCTCTTGGCCAACCCGAGCGCCAGCGCCGCCCCAGTCCAGGTCTACGGCACGTGGCATTGTAGTAACGACCAGTGTACGTGGGGGACTGTCCGCGATATGACGGATTTCGACGCCAAGAACCATTGGATCATCGACCGGGGTGATGGCTCGCCATCCGTGAATCTGGTCGTGCTGTCCTTCGTAAATCCTCTGAAATTGTTGAACAAGGCCAACGATTCTCAAACCGTGAACGGCGTGCCTATTGGGATGAACTCAGCGATCGTCAGTTACTTCACTAGCCGGAACATCCGCATGATGCTTTCGATCGGCGGCATCACTTTCGTGAGTGACTGGAATACGGCTCTGGCCACGAATCCGACGCAGCTAGGTCTCAATGCGGCCGCGGTGGCGAAGAACCTGGGCGTTGGCATTGAGATCGACTACGAGGAAAACACAAGTCCCAATCTCACGGGGTTACAGGCGTTCATCAATGCCTATCGCTCGCAGTTGCCCTACGATGCCACCGGCGCCAACCCGGCGGCGCGGCTTACCATCGACGTCGGCGCTGGCGACCGTTTTCTGATTGGTATTGACCAAAAAGCAACGTCAGACTGGCTCACCTCCGGTAACCCGGTGTTGGACTATGCCAATGCCCTGGTTCCCGGCAAGCAACCGTCACTGTCCTCCGCGGAAAGCAATTGGCTGGAGCATGTTGACGGCAAGCCCAACTTCGCGCCTCCGATTCCGCCCTTGGCTCCGGCAAAGTTCGCCGGAAGCCTGTTCATTACCGACAGCAATAAAGTCATTCCCGAATGCGACAACTTTAGCTCTTCGCTCGAAGACTCGACCGGCAGCTTTGTGCAGACGGTTGCCCCGGCTGGAGCGGGAACGACGCCGGGGATGCTTGGCTATATGTTCTGGGCTTCGGAGTGTCCCTCCTCGAGGAACGTCTGCACCACCCCGCCCAACAGCTGCCAGGGCGGCGTGGGAACGGGCGCCAGGACTTACAACATTCCGATCCCCATGCCGGCCTTGCGCCAGCAGTGACACCTACCACGGAGGCACCGAGGCACAGAGGAAGATCGGGTGATCGGATCATCGGGACATCGGATCATCGGAATAATCGGAATAATCGGAAAAGAGAACAGCGGAGAGACGGCGAGCGGCTCAATCTCGGATGACCCGATGGCCCGATCTCCCGATGATCCGATTTCCTCCGTGTCTCCGTGCCTCCGTGGTGGGTGGTGACGCTTAGCCGTTTCAGTGTGCCGCGGCCACAGCTTGCACACTCTCGATAGCTTCGTAAATACGGGAATGCACGCAGACTTCGTAGTAGCAACTGTCGGTGAGGTGCTTCAGAGAAAAATCACGCGGGTCCACGTGTGCGATCTTGCCCTGGCGCACGACGATCCGATGGAACAGCCCTTGGCTCAACGGCACCAGGCCGGTGTACACACGCACCGTGGTCGTGCTCCAGATCATGGGGACTTCAAGATCATAGGCTTGCAGGGAGATTTCCGTGCGCAGCTTCGCGAAGGCAGCTTCATTGATGTGGATACCTCCGACGTTGTAGCGAAGCAGAAATTCCGCTGGTTCGCCGCCGGTTTCGCTGTCCTCGACCGTCTTGAAGGCAAACACATTGAAGAGCAACTCGTGCGATTCCAGCACCTGGCGCAGTCCTTTGCTACAGGAGCTGAGCCGGTCGCTTTCGTTGATCGCCTTGGAGATCATGATCTGGCGGCTGCCGTCCATCAGATACATCGGCGCCGAATCCTGATAGGAAATCCCAATGCCCAGGTCGAGGTTGGGCAGCCCGGCTGTGCGTGAGCGTTCGTTGTAGGCGGTAACGACTTCGATGATCTCCTTGGCCAGCACGCACGCCTGAGCCACACCCAGCAACGGCTCGCCTTCGCGCTCGAACAGCGCCAGGATAATGGCGTCGCCTTCGATGAAGACTTTGCGCGCCTCGTACTTGGGCAGCAACTTGCTGATGGGATCATAGAAGTTCAAGCTGAAGTACGAAGCCGGGTTGAGTCCTTGTTCGAAGAGAGTCCGCGTCAAGGTGGTGGACTCGCGGATATCGGCTTTCATGATCACATGGTGGATCACTCTCTCTTCTTCTGCCGGCCTTTGCTCCTCGGGAAGGAGAAACTCATAAAGCGTGTTGTTGATGGCGGAGAGCTCGCGGAAGCGCTCGCTGGTAATGACGTTCACGCCGTCAGCGGCGGAGACCACGGCTTCCATGCGCCGCAGATCGCGATGGTAGCGGGTGAAGTCGGCGAAGAACCGGGCGGCCAGCTTGGTGCGCTCCCCGGTTTTGTAGCTCAAAACTTTTTTCACAGCCGCGTGAAGATTGTCCGGAGAGATCTTTCCATGCTCTTCCAGCAGTGTCTTCACGCGCTCGAGTTCTTCGCGCGAGACCAGAGCATTCTTGAGCTGCTGCGGATTGATCGGCGGTGAGTACTCCGTGAGCAAGGGGACAACTTCATAAGAAGCCAGCACGTTCTCCATCACGTTTTCGCGCTCCAAGAGTTCCACCCATGCATTGAGCAGAGCTTTCTGGGCCTTGCCTTTGGCCGTGCTCTCGTCGGGCGCGCCGTTGGCCATAATTTCTTGGGCGTTCTCGGGGACGTTCAGCAGGGTATCCACCAACGGATCGTCCAGATCGGCAACAAAGCCGAGCATCTTCAAATACCGGGCGGAAATCTCCTGCATGGTGTTGAAACGGTCGCGATCGCGCTCGTAGTTGCCCAGCATCACGTAGCGTTCGGCATTCAGGTAGTGGTCCTGGCCATCTTCCGTAAAGAGCAACCGGTTGACGAAGAGGTCGTAAGCAGCGGCAGCATCTTCTCCGAAGAGCGAACGGCGGGTCTTCCCTAGCGCCTCCTTCTCCACATCGCGCAGAATTGAGAACAGGTCCTGGCCGGCTCGCCGCATGACCGCCTTTTTGCTGATCTGAAAGCGGACGAAGCGATCGCGCACTTCGAGTGTCCTGACCGTGCCCGATTGTCTCGGTCCCTCGTATTGTTTGACGCGAGCCCGGCAGCGCTCCAGAACCTGGTTGTACTGATTGAGAAGCTCGGCGCGCTGAAATTTGAGCGAAGCCAGGTAGAACAGGAGATCGAGACAGACGTTGTTTTCCGCTTTGGATCGGCTCAGGGCCGCCATGTGAACTTCCGTCAACAGGCGTTTGAATTCGGCGGCATCCAACGGCTTGAGCCCGCGTGCGCGCAGGTCGCGCAAGCGAGGCGGTAGGTTCTCCGGTTGCTGGCCGGGAAATGATTCAGCCGGCGCCAGATCTTCCACAGTGCCGTGCTTGGCGATCAGACGAAAGATATGCTGCCGCGCGGCGTCGCAGAACTTCGGGCTTAGAAAGACGTCGTGGCGGAGATTATCGATACCGGTGACCAGGTTCTCCAGGACCAGCAGGGGCTCATAACTCGTCAGAGAAAGTTGGCGAGCGGATTCTGTGGGATTTCCGCGTTGGAGGAATGAAAACGCCATGGGCCAGCCAGAGCTCGAGGGAAAAACGGATTGTATATCAGCTGCTGCGCGGACCTGACATTACTATAGGCACCTGGGCGGTAGCAACGGCGGTTCAGAACCCATGTTGCGAGGCCTTGCGGGCCTTCTCGAACTCATCGCCCGGCTGCCACCCGGCAAGCTCCGCCTGGCTGGCCACCTGCCAGCCCAGGGCAAAGCCGAACTTTGCCATCTTGGCGTTGCCGGTGAAATCCATATCCGGCCGGTACTCGTCCGACGGCTGATGATACCGGTGAGCCACGTAGTCACTCTCTTTTTCTTCGCCCCAGGCCAGGTCATGGCCCTTGAACAAGGCCCCTTGGTTCACACTGAATGCCGGCACGCCAACTCGCGCCAAACTGAAGTGATCAGAGCGGTAGTAGTGGCCAGCTTCAGGATGATCATCCCCTTGGATGGTCATGTTGAAGCTGTGTGCCAGCCGCTCGACCGCGGGACCCAGCGTCGTCCGTTCCGCTCCGGTTACGACAACCTGCTCAGGATCGCCGATTGGTTGCACGTCGTCATAGTTCAAATCGAGGGAAATGTCGCTGGCGGGAACCGGCGGATGCTGGCCCAGATACTTGGAGCCGAGCAATCCTTGTTCCTCGGCCGTGACCGCGGCAAACAGAACGCTGCGAGCGGGTTTCTTTTCCGCGTTCGCGTAGGCACGCGCCAATTCCAGAAGGATCCCGCATCCGGTAGCGTTGTCGGCGGCGCCGTTATAAATGTTGTCGCCCGGCTCGTCGCGATGGATGCCCAGGTGATCGTAATGAGCGGTATACATCACCGCCTGATTTTTCAATTTGGGATCGGAACCCGGAACTCTGGCCACGACGTTGCGCGAGGCGAACGATCGCACCTTGGTCACAATCGTCTCTTTAAGGCGCACATTCAGCTCTACGGGTTTAAAGCTGCGCGAGTTCGCATCCTTGAGCATCTGGTCGAGGTCCATGCCCGCGGACTGGGCCAGCTTGCGCGCGACTTCCAATTGAATCCATCCCGCCGAGTTGAGCTTCGGGTCGGTGTCTTCTTGCAACATGGACGTTTCGCCGCCCCATGAGTTGCGCACGACTTCCCAGGGATAGCTGGCCATCTCCGTCTTGTGCACCAGGATGACGGCCACGGCGCCGCGTCGCGCGGCTTCTTCGTATTTGTAAGTCCAGCGGCCGTAGTAGGTGAGCGCGCGCCCTTTGAAAAAATTGGGATCGTCCGAAGGCGGCTCATTCACCAGCACGAGCAGGGCCTTGCCTTTGACGTCGAGTCCTTTGTAGTCGTCCCATTTGTACTCGGGAGCATTGATGCCGTAACCGACGTACACGATCGGGGCGTCGATCTCGGATTTCTGCGCATGGGTCTGATCTGTGGCCACGTATTCTTCAGCAAACTTCAGCTTGGTCTCGACACCGGATTTTGTTACGAAGGTTAAGCGGGTCTGCTGAGGATCTGTGGTCACACCGTAAAAGCCGACCTTCTGGAAGTAAGTGCCATTGTCACCGGCGGGGAGCACACCGTACTTCTTGAACTGCGCGGCAATCCAGTCGGCGGCCAAGTCGCCGCCCCTCTGGCCGGTGCCGCGGCCTTCCAAGGCATCGTCGGAGAGATACTTCACCGTGGCCCGAATCTTCTCCGAATCGATGGAGCGCATCGCCTTTTGCGCCTCCGGTGGAAGGCTGGGCTGTGCGTGCGCCATCGCCACCAACAATGATGTAAGGATCAGCCGACAGATTTGGCGTCGATGCTTCATAGAGAGCACTCAGCATTCAGCAATCAGCATTCAGCCACGGCAAGAACAACCTTTGCTGTAAGCCGAACAGATACCTAGACGCAGACATTATATCGAGACAAGAGTGTCCGAAGTTCCGATCACCCGATCACCAGATCACCCGATCTTGTTGCTGACTGCTTCTTCGTCCGCGACCGCGGACTAATTCTTCGACTCTCAGCCCGGCTTGAAGTCCGCGACGCGCTCCCCCTTATGAAAGAGCTCGACCGCCTTCACACCGCTGACTTCGGCCAACCTGCGGTTCAGGTTCTCCATCTCGGGCTTAGACCAGCTGACCAACGTGAGTTCAATCTCTCCGTCTGGCGCAATTAAAAAAATGGTCGGGACATTGGTCAACCCGTAAGCATTCGACACCGGATAGCCTTTCGCATCGAGGAGCACGGGAAAACTGACGCCGAACTCCCGGTTGAAGGCCTGCGTGTCCGCGGCGTTGTCCTGCGAGATACCAACCAGGGTCAGCTTGCCGCTCTTGCCATAGGCCTTGAAAAGCCGCTCGACGTAGGGAAACGCCATCTGGCACACCGGACAGCCAACTTTGAAAAAAGCGGCGACCACGGGGCCGCGTTTTAACGCCTCCCTCAGCACGAACTTGCTTCCGTCGAGGAAAGAAAGATTGATCTCCGGTGCACGAACCCCCGCGCTAATTGCTGCCATGAACCCTCCCGAATCTTTGATTCTAAACAACGGACGGCGATTCACAAACCCCTGAACCTCTGGCACTCCCCGCTGCAAAAGGCCTCAACACGGAGGAACGGAGGTAGCGGAGGGACTTAGCGATGTCAATCCCGCGACAGCGCTACGCTGTGAATGACCAGTCCAGCCGGCGCAGAATCTTTCGCGCCAGCCCGGTCAACGGCAACTTCTGAGCTGTGCGTAGCGTTACCCAACGCCCTGGCCGGCGAGCGTGGTTGGAGCTGTTGTCGACGAAGACCGAGACGGAGTAGTCGGTCGTAGTGATCGAATGGCGCAGCTTGAACGTGGGTGCGATCTTCCTATCCGTTGCGTCGAACGAGGGCAGCTCCCACATACCGGGCATGAGAGAACTCGATGTCTGCCGCTGCTGGAGGAGAACCGATCCGTTCTTTCGCACGAGAACGTAGGCGAGCGTGGCTTTCCGGCGCGTAACGCGTTCGCGTTTTGGACCAGCGCCGCGCGAGGCACACAATATCGCGATAGGGCATTTGTCGCACAGCGGCGTGCCAGGCAAGCAGACCAGTGCACCCAACTCCATCATCGCCTGGTTGAAGTCGCCTGGGCGGCGCGTGTCCAGCAAGTTTTCAGCGCTCCGCCAGCATTGTTCCGGCGAGAGAGCGCGCCCCAGACATCTCTGCAGCACCCGCTGCACGTTGCCATCGACCACCGGAACCGGCTCGCCGAACGCGATGCTCGCGACCGCGTTGGCCGTGTATCGACCCACGCCCGGCAAAGCCTGCAGTTCTACCGAGCTGCGCGGGAACCCGCCACGTCGAATCACGAGCTTCGCTGCCGCATGAAGCGAGCGTGCACGGCGGTAGTAACCTAAGCCGCTCCAGGCAGCGAGCACCGCCTGCTGGCGCGCGCGAGCAAGCCGGCGCGCGTTGGGAAATTGGCGGAGGAACATCTTGTAGCGCTTCTCAACCACAGCCACTCGAGTTTGCTGCAACATGATTTCCGACACCAAGATGCGATAGGGATCGGTCTGGCCGCGCCACGGAAGTTTGCGCTGATGCCTGCGATACCAGCGCAAGAGCAGATTGCGGAACTTCGGAGGGTCCAGCGACGGGGCTAGCGATTTGGTTCTGCTCATCGGAGAGAATTGTAACGCGGCGAGTTTCACTTGGGCAGAATCGGAGTCTGTGAGCTCGCGATGAGGATCCAGCCGCCCTTGACTTCCTGCCATACTGACACCACACGCCGCTCACTCTCCGCGCCGAGATGCAGGACGTAGGTCACAACCATATCCGGACCATTCGATTGCACCGACAGCTCAGCGATTGAGAATTCTTTGGGCGCTCGAGCCTTCCAATGGTCCTCCCAGGCATCGCGATCGAACATGCGGCCGCTGGAGTCGACTCCGATGAAGCCTGGAGCCAGATGGCTATGCACGCTCGACCACTCTTTATCACGGATGGCTTGCCACATCAGGCGCTCGTACTGCTCGCCCCCGGTAGCGTTTTTCCACGAGGGATGTTTTGGCGCACCGCCATAGCAACCGAAGAGGAAAAGAACCACCACCACAGAGGACACAGAGGAACACAGAGAGAACCAACCAGAGTGCTGGCGCGATCTACGGAGCTGATGCCCTCGAGGGTTGTCTTTATTCATGGTGGCTTGGTGCTTGCTCACTCAAAATGGAAGGGCCACGCAGGAAATTCATCTCCGTGGCCCTCTGTGTTCTCTGTGGTAAATCTGAACTAATCTCCGAAAACCTCTTCCTCCTCCTGAACCACGGACTTGCTGTTGCCGTTCGCCGGAGCAATGGAAGCTATGGGCACGAATCCGCCCTGCGGCTTGGGCTCTTTGAGGATGTGCTCGCGATAGAGCGACTCCATGCGGGCGTTGTCTGCCGATTTCTTCAGCTTCTCGTCGCGGGCGCGGAGCTTCTCTTCGCGGGCCGTCTTGGCGATGCCCAAATCGTCCAGCGTGTGGTTGCGTTCGGCATGGACGTGTTCTTCGTTCAGGCGAAGCTTGTGCGTGCCTTCAGCCAGGCCCACGGCTTTGCCGCCGGCGAAGATCTCATGCCGTCCATGTTCGTCATACCACTTGGTGAGCGTGGCCGTCATGTGCATCTTCTCGATGATGTTGCGCCAGCCCACGCCGGTGTTGTAGGCGCAGAAGCTGATCTCGCCTTCCTGCGTGGCATAGGGAATAATGCACTGCTCGGTGCGGCGGAAGTCGTAGTTATAGAGGTCCTGGAACCACATTCCGGCGATGAACAGGAAGTTCCAGCGGTCGGTGCGGCGCTTCTTGATGTCTGTGATGGTGCGATCGCCGCTGACGCTACCATACTTGGTGTCGGCCTTCTTGGTTGCGCCGAAGGTCTTGTCGAACTTTTTCAGTAGATCAACAAGTTTGAAGTGCTTGGGCGCTTTAAAGGGATCGTAATTCTTGGCCAGAGCCAGAGCCATGCCCAACACGGAGAGGAAGCGACCCCGACCGGCGTCATTGACCCGGGCTACGTCCTGGGCAATGCGATCGCCGTTGAGGAATGCCGTCACCGGCACGGCTTCCTTTGTTTCCTTGTCAATCATCACCGCCATGCCCACGCCACAGTTGGGATGACATCCGCAACTCAGTTGTCCCCAATCAGCGCTGGGACCGTGGATCAGATCGGCCCAATCCGAGAACGTGGACATGAACGAGATGGGGAACCAGTCGCGCTTCGGCTCGCCCAAACCGGTCTGGTTCTTCACGTCGTGGGCCAGATGGCTCAGCGTGTAGCGCTGGGCGTGGCGGCGGTCATCGGTGATCTCTTCATCGCGTCCGGTAAACGAAACCGGCTGGAAGCTTAAGAAGCTGATGGTCTTGGGATTGTCCAGCGCAAACTGGATAATACGGCCTACCTGTTCGTTGTTGATGCCGTTGATGATGGTCGTCACCGGGACAATGTCTACGCCGGCTTCATGCAGGTTGTGGATCGCTCGTAGCTTTACGTCAAAAAGGTTGCCCACCTGGCGATGCGAGTTGGCGGCGTTACCGATGCCGTCAAACTGCAGGTAGGCGTAGCGCAGGCCAGCTTCGGCGGCCTGGCGCGCAAACTCCGGTGATTTGGCGAACTCGATTCCGTTCGTCGCCGCCTGCACCGAGTTGTAGCCGACCTGGCGGGCGTAGCGGACCGCGTCAAGGAAATAGGGAGAGAGCGTAGGCTCGCCGCCCGAGAATTGTACGGACATCTGGCGCCGCGGCTTGATGGAGATGGCGTTGTCCAGCATGGTCTTGATCTCGTCCCAGGCCAGCTCATGCACAAAGCCGACTTGGTTCGCGTCCATGAAACAGGGATCGCACATCATGTTGCAGCGGTTGGTCAGATCGATGGTCAGCACCGATCCGCGACCGTGCTTCACCGTGCTGGTGCCGTGGTTGTGGAGTTTCTCATCGTTGTGCGCGCGGATGTCGCGGCCAGGGAAGACGTCCTCGAGATGCTTGAAGAATTCGACGTCGACGGCCATGGTGTCTTCGAAGTGGCCGTGGATCGGGCAATCCTTCACCATCAGGATCTTGCCGTCGCGCTCGATGATGGTGGCCTTGATCTCGCCGACTTTTTCGTTGAGCAGAATTTCGTGCGGCACCTTGCCGTCGACGATCTGCTGGCGGATCTCCGGCACGCACTTGGGGCACAGAGAATCGGTGGAGCGCGGCCAGCCGAGCGGTGGCTTGGTCTTTTCCCACGACTTCAGGAGCGGCTTGTCCGACCACTTGGGGGTGAATGCCGGCGCCGGCTTGATGCGATTCGCGCGATCAAAAACCGCCCAGGCGCCTTTGGCAGCGTAGGTCAAAACTTTTTCGGCATACTTCACAGGCTTGTGCATGTGCCTTCTCTCCTGCGCCGCGTGGCGGCGCTGATACACATCACTCAGAACGACTGAATCTAATGAAAGCTAGTTAATGTTAATGGCCGCTTGGGACGGTATTAAGAGGGATTTCCTGAATGGGTATAAATGATGGTCCAGCGGCGCTCTGCAGCATTAAACGGAGGGCAGAAAATCTCGCTAAGTGATTGGAAAGCAAAGCATTAGATGGTTGCGACAGCTTGTGAATAGCCAACCGAAGGCGTAGCTCTTGATCACATCAATCTTGGATTTTCAACTGGGGTGAGTGCGGTAAAGTGATTTCATGCACGATCCCTTTCGCGACTGCGCCGATTATCTCTGGCTGGCTCTCGGTCTTGTCTGGCTAGTGGGCGCCGTCACCGCCAAGCGCACACGGCGGACGCAATCCTCGATTTCGCGCGCGCGGCATCTTACCCTGGAAGCCTCAGCCTTTTTTCTGGTCTTTGGGCGGATTACGCGGCCAAGCTGGCTGGAGTGGCGCTTTGTCTCGGAGCAATCAATGGCCGCGCGATGGATTGGACTCGCGCTCACCGCGGCCGGAATCGCTTTCGCTATTGCCGCGCGCTTTTGGATCGGACGCAACTGGAGCGGCCGCGTCACCATCAAGGAGCAACACCAGCTGATCCAGAACGGGCCGTACGCAATCGTTCGCCATCCAATTTACTCGGGCTTTCTGCTGGCTTTGCTGGGAACGGGTCTAGTGCACGGTGAGATACGCAGTCTTATCGGGCTCGCGGTGGCGGCATTAGGTTGGATATTTAAACTGCGCACGGAAGAAGCATTCCTCTCGCAGCAATTCGGCGACGCGTATCGGGATTACAAGCAGCGTGTGAAATCGCTGGTGCCGTTTGTCGTGTAGCAGGGTGGAGCTGGCATTTAGACCAGAAACTCCAGGCGATCCGGAATACAACGGACCACCAAGAACAGCGGGTGTTTCGTTCCACGGCGTTATGGATCGCCCCTGTAGTCCCACCAGGGTTTGTGGAGAGGGCACGAGTTTACTCGTGCCAGCGAAGCTTCAGCAACGGGTGCTAGAATCACGAGTTAACCGGGGATGACCCATGGAATCAATTAATAGCGGTCTCCGCAGGATTATGGCAGGGCAATTGCGCCGGTGCCCGCCGGAAGAGGCTGCTGTACTGGCATGGCCGGTGGTCTGCGGAAAAGAGGTCGCTGCCCGAACACGCGCGCTCGCCTTCGCTGAGGGCAGCCTGACCGTGGAAGTTCCCGACGCAACCTGGCGCGCGCAGCTAGCAGCCTTTATTCCTCGATATGTCAGCGGATTTGCTGAGTTGATTGGGCCGGTGGTAAGGGAACTCAAATTCAAAGTAGCAATTAGCAATTAGCAATTGGCAGCAATTGGCAATTAGCCAAACCTCATGGTCTCTTGGTTTTGCTAACTGCTATTTGCTAATTGCTAATTGCTGCAATCAACCATGAACATCACCGACAAAGACGTAACTTATGTTGCCGATCTCGCGAACCTTGAGCTGACCGATCACGAGCGCCAGCGGATGGTGCGGGATCTGAACTCGATTCTTGGCTACATCGACCGCCTGAATGAGTTAGATACTGCGAATGTCCCGCCGATGGCGCAGACGGTCCAAGGTATTGCCGGTTCGAGTGACGCAGCGCCTGTCGGAATTTTGCGCGAGGACGAGTTGCGACCGTGTCTTTCGCACGAGGATGCGCTAAAGAATGCTCCGGATACCGATGGCAGCTTCTTTAGGGTGCCAAAAGTCATCGAGAAGTAGCAGTCAGCTCTTTCTGAAATCCCGAGGCCACGGCCGAGGGATCGCTATGACCAGAAGGCTTTTGCGGCCCATCTCGGCATAGCTCACGGACCCAGAGCTGATGGGGAAGTATAGAGATCCCTCCCCTTCGGCAAGCTCAGGGTCGGGATTTTAGAAGAACTGGTCGCGGTTAGATAGCAATGAATATTGCCAACCTCACCATCGCCTCCGCACGCGCCGCTATCGCTGAGAAACAGATTACCGCAACGGTTCTGGCGGAGGCGTTCTTCGCGAAGATCAAAGCGGAAGACCGCGAGATCCATGCGTGGCTAACTCTCTGCGAGGATCGCGCGTTGGCACAGGCGCAACGCATCGACGAACTGGGTGCCCACGCTGGAAAGTCGCTGCCACCGTTGGTCGGCGTGCCTGTCGGTGTCAAAGACGTGATGGTCACAAACGGCGTTCGTACGACGGCTGGGTCCAAGATTTTAGAGAATTTTGTTCCTCCTTATGACTGCACGGCGGTGGCCCGCCTGGAAGCCGCTGGAGCCGTCATCCTAGGCAAGACCAATTGCGATGAGTTCGCGATGGGCTCTTCCAATGAGAACTCCGCTTATGGCCCAGTCCGCAATCCTCACGACAAGTCTCGTGTACCCGGCGGATCGAGCGGCGGCTCGGCAGCGGCGGTGGCGGCCGGCATGGCCGTGGCCACACTGGGTTCCGATACCGGCGGTTCCATCCGCCAGCCGGCATCGTTTTGTGGTGTAGTGGGATTGATGCCGACCTACGGCCGCGTCTCGCGCTATGGGCTGATCGCTTTCGCGTCATCGCTCGACCGAATCGGTCCGCTGACCAGAACCGTCCGGGACGCGGCGATCGTGCTGGGCGTAATCGCCGGCCATGATCCGATGGATTCGACATCGGCTCGAGTTCCGGTGCCGAACTATGAGGAAGAACTCAACAAGCCGATCAAGGGACTGAGGATCGGAGTGCCTAAGGAGTATTTCGCTGAAGGACTGGACGCGGAAGTAGGCGCGGCGGTTGAAGCTGCAATCGCGCGTCTGGGTGTTCAGGGAGCCGAGATCGTTCCTATCTCGCTGCCGCACACGCCGTACGCGGTCCCCACCTATTACGTGATCGCGACCGCGGAAGCCTCGGCGAACCTGGCTCGGTACGACGGCGTGCGCTACGGTTATCGATC
>Ga0209648_10003278_pt1 | contig 13585 bp, 15 predicted proteins | sample GraSoi2013_115cm_FD_185830 | JGI IMG/M metagenome (GOLD analysis project Ga0209648, IMG submission 185830) | Grasslands soil microbial communities from the Angelo Coastal Reserve, California, USA - Sample 9_17_2013_115cm (SPAdes) (version 2) | ecosystem: Environmental > Terrestrial > Soil >...
TAACGCATGCCCGATCCTTTCTGAGTCTCGACAACCAGAAAGTAGCCGGTTCGTCCTGCTGTGATCGGGCATGCACCCGCGTCATAGTGAATCGTTCCCCGGACAGCCCTGCGTCATACGGGGGAGGGTGCCCGAAGGGCGGGTGGGGGTCTCGGCCTACGGCCTCGGGATGACAGCTTCTGTGTCCCGCTTCATCCGCGACATTCCCAAGTTCGTCGTCTCTTTCTTGCTGGTTGCCGCCATCGTCAACCTGCTGATCGGCGTGTTCCTGCGCTACGTCATGATCGAGGTGACGGATTGGCTCGACGTCGATCCGATCCGTTTCACCTGGGTCGAGGAAGTGGGCGAGATGCTGCTCGCCTGGCTCACCTTGATCGGCGCGGCGATCGGCGTGCGTGAGCGCGTGCACTTCACCCTGCATGTGCTGCATCTGTCGCCGGCCGCCAAGCTCTGGGTCGAGCGCATCCACCATGTGCTGATCGCGGGCTTCGGCGGGCTAGCCGCCTGGTATGGCGTCAAGCTCTGCCTGCTCAACCGCACGCTTGCCACGCCGGGCCTCGAGATCAATCTCGCCGTGCTCTACGCTTCGGCGGTGGTGGGCGGCCTCCTCCTCGTCGTCTACGCCCTCTCGATGATCGTGGCGCCGCCCCCGCCCGATCACGGTGTCGTGCCGCTGGAAGTCAGGGCCGAATGATCCTGTTCGTGGTGGCGGCGATCTTCGTCGTCCTGATCGTCTTCTCCATGCCCATCGTCTTTGCGCTGGGCGTCTCGGGCGTCGCCGGCCTGGCGATCGGCGGCTACGACATGCAGGTGCTCGCCTCGAGCATGGTGTCGGGCTCGCAGAGCTGGGTGCTGCTCGCCATCCCGGCCTTCGTCTTTGCCGGCGGCCTGATGGAAAAATGCGGCATGAGCCATGCGCTGGTCGATTTCGCGCGCGCCCTGGTCGGCTGGGTCAAGGGCGGGCTCGGCATGTCGGTGATCGTGGTCGCCTATTTCTTCTCCGACATCTGCGGCTCAAAGATGGCCGAGGTCTCGGCCCTTGGCTCGACCCTGATGCCGCCGCTCACCAAGGCGGGCTACAAGCGGCAGGATTCGGCGTCCCTGATCGCCGCCGGCACGGCGATGGGCATGCTGGTGCCGCCCGCCATCTTCATGATCGTGATCGCCCAGGTCACCAACACCTCGGCGGTGGCGCTGTTCCTGGCGGGCTTCGTGCCCGCGGCCACCATCATGGTGTGCCTTATGGTGCTGGTCTATTTCCGCGCCCGCAAATACGACTGGCCGGTCGATACGCGGCCGAACCCGCGGTTCCTGTGGGATTCGGCCAAGCGGGCCGCCGTGCCGCTGGTGATCCCGATCGTGATCCTGGGCGGCTTCTTCCTCGGCATCTTCACCGCTACCGAAGCGGGCGCCGTGGTGGCGGGTTATGCGTTCATCGCCGCGCGTTTCTACTACAAGAACGTTTCCTATCGCAAGATGGCCAAGCTCGCCTATGAAAGCGCGATCCTCACCGCCGCCGTCGTGTTCCTGCTGGCCGTCGCCTCGGTGTTCCAATACCTGATGGGCGTCTCCGGGGTCCCGAAGCTGCTGGCCGAAGTGCTGGGGCCGCTCAAGACCATGCCGTGGCTGTTCCTGCTCTGCACGGCGCTCATCACCATGATGTTCGGCATGGTGCTGGAGGGCCTGCCGGCCGCGGTGGTGCTGATCCCGGTGGTGTTTCCGATCGCCGAAGCGATGGGCATCGATCCCATCCACTTCAACATCGTGCAGACGGCGGCCGTCGGCATCGGGCTGTTCCTGCCGCCGATGGGCGTCGGCCTCTTGATGGCGCTGAAGTTCGCCAACCTCACGGTGGGCGAGCACTGGCGCTCCTACCTGCCCTATCTCGCGGCGCTGCTGGTCGGGCTGATGCTGATCATCCTGTTCCCGCAGCTCTCGCTGTTCCTGCCGCGCAGCGCGGGCTTCATCAAGTAACTTTCGTCACCGTCAGGCGATGGTGCTTGCCGTCGCGCGCGGTCCAGCTGATCGACTGGCCCTCGGCCAGGCCGATCAAGGCGGCGCCGACCGGAGTCATTACCGAGATGCGATGCTCGTCGAGACTCTCGTCGACCGGATAGACGAGCTTCAGGGTGCGCGTGTGGCCGTCGTCCGACGTGAAGGTCACGGTCGAGCCCATGCGCACGACGTTGGCCGGCACCGCGGGCTCCTCGACCACGCGAGCGCGGTCCATTTCCGCCAAAAGCTCGTTCGCCACGTCAGGCAGGCGCTCGAGCGACGCGGTGGCGAGGTCGGTCAGCCGCTCGTGATCGGCGGTGCTGACGATGATCTGGGGAACCGAACGGGTCCGTACGACGTCGCGCATGGCGCTCTCCTGAAAACACGCACGCCACACCGCACCGGTGACGCCGCTGCCTGAATTTTCTTACTGGTTTTGTGCTCGCCCCTTGGGCAACGAAGCGTGCGCCCCAAGGCCGGGCGCATCAAGGGCCGGACTGAGGATTACGCCCGCGCCACCAAATGGTTCCGACGCAGCACAAATGCATGTGCGGCCGAATTCTGCATGCGCAAGACGTGGTAGCGCCGGGCCCCGAATTCAAGCCTACTTGGTGGGCTTGCCCAGCCCATCGCGCGCGCGGCGTGCCTCGTAGGCCTGCACAACCGCCAAGGCGATGCGGAGGTTGGGTGCCGCGACGCCGTGCTTGCGCGCACGCCCCAGCATGTCGCCGATCACGTGGCGTCCCTCGATCGCGCCGCCCTTCTCCAGATCGCCCAGCATGGAAGCGGCGAAGACCGAGCCCGGCTGCGTGAGAAAGCTCTTCAGATTGGCGATGCCCTTGTCGCCCGGATCGAAGCCTTCGGCGGCGGCGACCTGGCGGCACTCCTCGACCGTCTCGAGCATCAGATCCTTGCCCTCATCGGCCGCCAGGATGTCGCCCGACGTGCCGCGCAAGGTGCAGCACATGGCGGCGAGCGCGGTCAGCATGATCCACTTGTCCCACAGATCCTGGTTGATGTTGCCGTTCAGGCCGCCGTCGATGCCGGCTTTCTTGCAGGCCGCGTCGAGCTCCTTCAGGTGCTCGCGCGCCGGCTTGCCCGAGCGTTCGCCGAACGACACCGCGGCGAACGGGCTCGAGTGCATCACCTCGCCATTGGGTCCCAGCATGCCGCCGATGCGCGCCAGGCTGCCCGCCACCCTGTCGGCGCCGAATTTCTTGTCGAGCACGGCGAACTGGGCGTGGCCGTTCAGCATCGGCACGATGGTCGTCGCGGGCCCGACCGCAGGCGCGATCGCTTCCATCGCCGAATCGAGATCGTAGGCCTTGCAGGCCAGGATGACGACGTCGTACGGCCCGCCTTCGCCGCCCTTGGTCACCCCCTTCACCGGCAGGACGGCATCGCCCTTGGGGCTTTTGATCACCAGGCCTTCCTTCTTGATCTTGCCGGCACGCGGCTCGCGCAGCAGGAAGGTCACGTCGGCGCCGCTCTGATGGAGCCGGGCGCCGAAATAGCCGCCGACCGCGCCGGCACCGAGGATCAGGATCTTCACGTCTTGGCACTCCTTTGAGCGACCCAGTCGGCGAGCCAGGTCGCGAGGTCGTCGGTCTGATGGTGGATGTGATCGAGATTGAGCTCGGCCGCGCGCTTCACGCTCTCATCGGTGCGGATCCACACGGTGCGCATGCCCATGTCGCTGGCCGGCTTGAGGTTGACGGCGATGTCGTCGGCCATGGCGGCGCGCGTCGGATCGACGCCATGCTTGACCACGAGCTTGTGGTAGATCTGCTGGTGCGGCTTGGGCCAGTAGTCGCCGGCCACGATGTCGAAGATCGCCTCGAAATGGTGCGCCACGCCCAGACGCTCCATCACCCGCTCGGCATGCGGCACGTCGCCCGCGGTGAAGATGATCTTGCGGCCGGGCAGCGCCTTGAGCGACGCCTCGAGGGCCGGATTGGCCACCACCGGCGAATAGTCGATGTCGTGCACATAGTCGAGATAGCGGCGCGGATCGACGCCGTGCAGGGTCATCATGCCCCGCATCGAGGTGCCGTGGTCGCGCCAGTACGCCTTCTGCACCCGCCGTGCTTCCTCGGCATCGACCTTCAGCCAGTCGGCGATGTAGCGGCCGATGCGCACGTCGATCTGGGCGAACAGGTTGCAGCCCGCCGGATAGAGCGTGTTGTCGAGGTCGAACAGCCAGACGTCGGGATCGTGTTTCGGGGCCATGATGGCCTGAATTAACGGCCCACCGTGCGCTTGTCGAGACGGCGGCTTATAAGGGGAGCAATGGATATCCTGACGATCGTGCTGCTGGCGGCCGTTGCGCTGCTCGGCCTAGTGCTGATTCTGGTGCTGACCCGCCGTGGCGGCGGCGAGGCAGAGACCATGCGCCAGCAGCTCGCTTTGGCGCTCAGCCAGCAGGCCGAGACCGTGCAGCGGGTCGAGCGCTCGCTGCGCGAGCAGGAGCAGGCGCTCGCCAAGGTCGTGGGCGAGCGGCTCGACCGCACCGAGAAGGCGACCGGCCAGATCGTCACCGACCTGCGCGAGCGGCTGGTCCGCATCGACGAGGCGCAGAAGAAGATCGGCGATCTCTCGACCCAGGTCGTCGGCCTGCAGGAAGTGCTGTCCAACAAACAGGCGCGCGGCGCCTTCGGCGAGGTCCAGCTGAACGACCTGGTGCAGAGCGCCCTGCCGCCGCAGGCCTATGAATTCCAGTCCACGCTCTCCTCGGGGGCGCGCGTCGACTGCCTACTGCATCTGCCGAACCCGCCGGGCTCGATCGGCATCGACGCCAAGTTCCCGTTGGAGAGCTATAGCGCGCTGCGGGTCGTGGCCGCGGGCGATACCGCCGCCCTTCAGCTCGCCCAGCGCGGCTTCCAGCAGGCGATCCGCAAGCACATCGCCGACATCCGAGACAAATACATCGTGCCCGGCGAGACCGCCGAATCGGCGCTGATGTTCCTGCCGTCGGAAGCCGTCTACGCCGAGCTGCACGCCAACTTCACCGGGCTGGTCGAGGAATCCTACCGCGCCCGCGTCTGGATCGTGTCGCCCACCACCATGATGGCGACGCTCAACACCGTGCGCGCCGTGCTGAAGGACGTGCGCATGCGCGAGCAGGCGGGCGAGATCCAGAAAACGGTCGGGCTGCTGCTCGAGGACGTGCGGCGGCTGGACGATCGGGTCGAAAAGCTAAAAACCCATTTCGCACAGACCGAGAAGGATCTGCGCGATCTCGACACCTCGGCCGACCGCATCACCAAGCGCGGTCAGCGTATCCTCGACGTCGACCTCGGCGAGGAGCCGACGGCGCTGCCGAAGCCTTAGTCCGCTGATTCAGCCCGCTAAGTTCAGCCCGCTAAATTCAGCCCCACGGCCCGCGGCGGGGCGTTTGCGGCGCGGCGCCCCATGGGCTGGTCTGCGGCCGCGGCGCCGCGGCGGCAGCTGGATGATAGCTGCCCCTCGGATCTGACACTTGGCCGGCCATCGCCTCGAGGCGCGCGATGCGCTCCTCCATCGGCGGATGGGTCGAGAACAGGCCCGAAAGCCCGCCGGCCGACAGCGGATTGGCAATGTAGAGATGGGCCGTCGCCGGATGGGACTCGGCCACCTGGTTGGGAATCTGCTGCGTGCCGGCGTGCAGCTTGGCGAGCGCCGAGGCGAGCCACAGCGGCTGGCCGGAAAGCTCCGCGCCCATGCGATCGGCCTCGTATTCGCGGCTGCGGCTGATCGCCATCTGCACCAGCGAGGCTGCCAGCGGCGCCAAAAACATGGCGGCGATGGCCACGACCGGATTGACCAGCGGCCGGCCGTTCTCGTCGCGCCCGCCACCCATCAGGCCGCCAAAGGTCGCCAGCATGCCGATGGCGCCCGACAGGGTGGCGGCGATGGTCATGGTGAGCGTGTCGCGATGGCGGACGTGGCTCAACTCGTGCGCCATGACGCCGGTGATCTCCTCGCGGCTGAGATGGCCCAACAGACCGGTCGTCGCCGCCACGGCGGCATGCTCGGGATCGCGGCCGGTGGCGAAGGCGTTGGGCTGCTCCTCGTCGATCAAATAGACGCGCGGCATCGGCAGGCCGGCGCGCTGGGCGAGACCCCGCACGATGCTGTAGAGTTCAGGCGCCTGATCGGGCCCGAGCTCCTGCGCGTTGCTCATGCGCAGCACCATCTTGTCGCTGTTCCAGTAGGCGAACAGGTTCATGCCCAGGGCCACCACCAGCGCCAGTAGGAGACCGGATTGGCCGCCCAAGAGGTAGCCGACGACCAGGAAAAAGCCGGTCAATGCCGCCAGCAGCAGGGCCGTACGAAAGTAGTTCATGGCCGGAAAGATGGTCCGCGACTGTGGCGAATCAAGGCGGGGGACGGCATCATGCCGGCATGACCGACGACAAGAAACCTGCCGCTGCAGACGCCGCCAAACCCGAGCCGGCCAAGCCTGTTCCCCCCGAGAAGCCCAAGAAGGTCGAGGAGATCGGTGGCCCGCCCGGCCCCGAGCCGACCCGCTACGGAGACTGGCAGTTCAACGGCAAGGTGACGGATTTTTAAGCCGCTACCGTCATCCTGAGCGAAGCGAAGGATCTCATGGCGTGGCAAACGGCGATGAGGTCCTTCGCTTCGCTCAGGACGACAGATTGGTGATATTGCCTAAATGATTGCGACAAAGGACATCTTCCACCCCGACTTCAAGGCGCAGCCTTGGTGGTGGGAGGCTTGGACACCCAACAACGCACTGTCCCAGGATCCGCCGGCCAGGACCGACATCGTGATCGTGGGCGCGGGCTACGGCGGGCTGTCGACGGCGCTGGAGCTGCGGCGCAACGGCGTCGGCGCCGTCGTGCTGGAGCGCGGCGATTTCGGCGTCGGCGCCAGCACGCGCAACGGCGGCATGATCTCGGGCGGCACCAATCTCGGCAAGGGCCTAGGCGGCAAGAGCCCGATCGCCGAGGAGTTCGAGCGCAAGAAAGCCGAGCTGATGGGCGCCGGTGCGGATTCGCTCACCGTGCTCGAGGACATCATCGCCCGCGAGAAGATCGAGTGCGGGCTGCACAAGAACGGCCGCTTCGTCGGCGCCTGGACGCCCAAGCACTACGCCGATCTCGCGACCAAGGTCGAGACCTACAACAAGTACGCCAATGCCGGCAGCTCGATGGTGCCGCGCGAACGCCAGCGCGAGATGATCGCCTCGGATTACTATTACGGCGGCATGCATGCCCCCCGCGCCGGCCACCTTCATCCGGCGCTCTACTACAAGGGCCTGCTGGAAGCGGCGCACCGCGCCGGTGCGATCCTGTGCGCCAACGTCGAGGCCGAGCGCATCGAGAAGACCACGACCGGCTGGCGGGTGCTGACCTCGAAGGGACCGGTCGAGTGCCGCGAAGTGGTGGTCGCCACCAACGGCTATACCGGCGACCTGACGCCCCGGCTGAAGCGCCGCGTGGTGCCGGTGGCGAGCCACATCATCGCCACCGAAGAGCTGCCCGAGCATGCGAGCTCGCTGATCCCCGAGCTGCGCGCCGTCGGCGACACCAAGCGGGTGCTGACCTATTACCGGCCGTCGCCCGACGGCAAGCGGCTGATCTTCGGCGGCCGCGCCCGCTTCACCGCGGCGCCGCCGGAGGTGAGCGCGCCGGCGCTCTACCAGTACATGATCGATCGCTTTCCACAGCTCGACGGCATCCGCATCACCCATGTGTGGACGGGCAACGTCGCCTTCGCGCTCGACTACATGCCGCACATGGGTACCGACCAGGGCCTGCACTATCTGCTGGGCTGCAACGGCAATGGCGTCGCCATGATGACCTATCTCGGCACCCAGACCGCCAAGAAGATCGCGGGCGGCAGCAACGCGCCGATAAACCCGTTGGATGGCCGCGATTTCCCCGCGCACGCCCTCTACAACGGCGAGCCGTGGTTTTTACCCATGATCGGCGCCTGGTACCGCACGCGCGACTGGATCGACCGCCGTCTGGCGGCGTGATGTCCTCTCTTCCTGTCACCCTGGAGGACGTGCAACTCGCTGCCGCCCGCATCGGCGGCGCGGTCGTGCACACGCCCTGCCTCAGGAGCGAGACGCTGTCGCGTATCGCCAGGGCCGACATCTGGATCAAGTTCGAGAACCTGCAATTCACCGCCTCGTTCAAGGAGCGCGGCGCCCTCAACACCTTGCTGCAGCTCACGCCAGACGAACGAAAGCGCGGCGTCATCGCCATGTCGGCCGGCAACCATGCCCAGGGCGTGGCCTATCACGCCGGCCGGCTCGGCATTCCCGCCACCATCGTCATGCCGTCCTTCACGCCCAACGTGAAGGTGCAACACACGCGCGGCCATGGCGCGCGCGTCGTCCTGCACGGCGACACCCTGGCCGAAGCCGGTGCCGAGGCGCACCGCCTGGCCGCGGCGGAGAGGCTGGTGTTCGTGCATCCCTACGACGATCCGCGCATCATCGCGGGCCAGGGCACGATCGCGCTCGAAATGCTGCAGGACGTGCCGGATCTCGACACGTTGGTGGTCCCGGTGGGCGGCGGCGGCATGATCGCGGGCTGCGCCGTCGCGGCGCGTGGGCTGAAGCCCGAGGTGAAGGTGATCGGCGTCGAATCGGCCGGCTATTCGGCCATGCACCAGCTCCTGGCCGGCGAGCCGGTGACAGTGGGCGGCGACACCATCGCCGAGGGCATCGCCGTGCGCGACATCGGCAAGACGCCGATCGCCATCGCCCGCGCGCTGGTCGATTGCGTGCTGACGGTCGACGAGGTGGCGATCGAGCACGCCATCGCCCTTTTCCTCGAGATCGAGAAGACGGTGGCCGAGGGCGCCGGTGCGGCGGGCCTCGCCGCCCTGCTGGCCCACCCGCAGCATTTCACCGGCCGCAAGGTCGGGCGGCAACATCGACACCCGCCTGCTCGCCTCCGTCCTGCTGCGCGGCCTGGTGCGCGACGGCCGCATCGTCCGGCTGCGGCTGATGATCGGCGACCTGCCGGGCCAGCTCGCCCGGGTCGCCGGCCTTATCGGCAAGGCCGGCGGCAACATCGTCGAAGTGCAGCACCAGCGCCTGTTCGGCGTCGTGGCCAAGGCCACCGAGCTCGACGTCACCGTGGAAACCCGCGGCCGCAACCACATGCGCGAGCTGGTGACGGCACTGGAAGCCGAGGGATTCAAGGTCCGGGTGCTGGAGGGCGTGGATACCTGATTTCAGAGCGCTCGCTTGAGATCCGTCAGGGCAAAGTCATTGCCTTTGAAGAGCAACGGCAAATCCAGCGACCTCGCGAGCGCGTAGGCGCAACAATCGCCGAAGTTCAGTGAAGCCCGATGCCGGCCCTTGCCAAAACGTCGAAAAGCATCGCGGGCGCCTTCAATGTGCGTCGCGTCGAAGGCAACAACATCGAGGCCGAGCGAGGCCAACAACCGATCGAGGTCGCGGCAGCCCGCCGAACCCTGTCGGGCCTCGGCCACCATCGAGACCTCAAAATAGTTCGGCGCCGTCATCTGGGCGCCGTCGGCCGCCAATATCGCCGCCGCGAATTCCGCTTTCTCGGCCTCGTTCAGCAGAGTGGCAATGAGCGCCGAACTATCGACGACGATCAATCGAACATGCCCTTGTCATTGTAGCCCAGGATCTCCTCCACGCTCATGTCGGTCAGAGGTGGCCGTGAATTGAAGCGCCGCACGATGGCGTCGACCTCCTTCAGCCGCCGCTCGCGATCCTTCTTGGCGTCTATTTCCCTGAGCTTGCCGTCCGCCAGCTCGATCACCGTCGCCGTCATGCTCTTGCCGAGCAGCCGGGAGACCCGGCGCAATTTGCGCTCGGCCTCCGCGCTTTTGATGCTGACACCCATGACCTTCACCGAATTCTAGAAAGCAGGAAGATAATCTAGAAACGGGCGTCTTACAACGCACAGCGGCCCGGGCTATAGAGCCCGCCATGTCCGCCGCCCCCAACCATGCCCCCTCGCCCACGCCCGATCTTGCCCGCGTCGAACGGGCCTTGATCTCCGTCTCCGACAAGGAGGGCCTGGTCGAGTTGGGAAGGGCGCTGGCGGCGCGCGGGATCGAGATCCTGTCGACCGGCGGCTCGGCCAAAGCGTTGCGCGACGCTGGTCTCAAGGTAGTCGAGGTGAGCGACCACACCGGCTTCCCGGAGATCATGGACGGCCGGGTGAAGACCCTGCAGCCCTCGATCCATGGCGGCATCCTGGCGCGCCGCACCCACGCCGGCCACATGAAGGCGATGCGCGACCACAAGATCGCGGGCATCGATCTCGTGGTGGTGAATCTCTATCCGTTCGAGGCCACGGTGGCGCGCGGCGCGGATTTCCCGACCTGCGTGGAGAATATCGACATCGGCGGCCCGGCCCTGATCCGCGCCTCGGCCAAGAACCACGACTTCGTCACCGTCGTGGTCGATCCGGCCGACTACCAGGCGGTGATCGCCGAGCTTGCCAACAACAAGGGCGCCACGACGCTTGCGCTCCGCCGCAAGCTCGCCGCCAAGGCCTATGCCCGCACGGCGGCCTACGATTCGGCGATCGCCAACTGGTTCGCTGGGCAACAGGGCGAGACCTTCCCCGAGCGGCTGACCCTCGCGGCCGACCGGGTGCAGACCCTGCGCTATGGCGAGAACCCGCACCAGCAGGCGGCATTCTACGCCGACGGCAGCAAGCGGCCAGGCATCGCCACCGCGCGCATGGTCCAGGGCAAGGAGCTTTCCTACAACAATATCGGCGACACCGAGGCGGCCTACGAATGCGTCGCCGAGTTCAGCGGACCCGCCGTCGTGATCGTGAAGCACGCCAATCCCTGCGGCGTCGCGATCGCCCAGGACCAGTACAGCGCCTATCTCAAGGCCTACGCCTGCGACCCCGTGTCGATCTACGGTGGCATCGTGGCGCTCAACACGACGCTGGAGGCCAGGACGGCAGAGGATCTTGCGAAACGCTTCCTCGAAGTCGTGATCGCCCCTGACGCCACGGAAGAAGCGCTGGCCGTTCTGGCCAGGAGACAGAATGTGCGCGTACTGCTGGCCGGCACCCTGCCCGATCCGGCGAGCGCGGGCATGACCTTGAAGAGCGTGGGCGGCGGTTACCTATTGCAAACCCGCGACAACGGGCACGTGAAGAAGAGTGATCTCAAGGTCGTGACCAAGCGCGTGCCGACGCCGAAGGAGATCGAGGACATGCTGTTTGCCTTCACCGTGTGCAAGCACGTGAAGTCGAACGCCATCGTCTATGCCAAGGACGGCGCCACGGTGGGCGTCGGCGCGGGCCAGATGAACCGCCGGGACTCCTCGCGTATCGCCGCCATCCGTGCCGCCGAAGCGGGCGAGCTGGCGGGGCTGAAGGAAAGCCCGGCCGTCGGCAGCGTCGTCGCCTCGGACGCCTTCTTCCCCTTCGCCGACGGGCTTTTGGCCGCGGCCGAAGCGGGCGCGACGGCGGTCATCCAGCCCGGCGGGTCGATGCGCGACAAGGAAGTGATCGAGGCGGCCGACGAGAAGGGCCTCGCCATGGTCTTCACCGCCATGCGCCACTTCCGGCACTGAGGCGCCGACCGCGATCAGTCGAGCTCGTAGAGGTCGCTGATGACGTCGGCCACGATGCGGTTGGCGGTGTCCATCAGCAGCACGTCGTTGTCGACCTGGACATATTCGTAGCCTGGCGGCACCGGCGCGAGCTGTTGCACGAGGGGCGGCGGCAGCGGGTAGTAGACGACCGACGGCGGTAGCGGCTGGCCGACGACCCAGAGCTTGCTGGCCTGGCCCGGGGGCAGGCAGCCATTGCCCTTCTTGGCGAGGCCTGGCGGGCAACGCCCGGCCCCCAACTCCGTGCGGTAGTAAGTGTAGACGGTGGTGCGGTCGCGGTCGGGCACGATCACCCGGACCGGCTGCTGCACGATGGGCGCCTGGGCGGGCGGGCCGTGGCCGCGCCCGTGGCCCTTGTCCTTATCTTTGTCCTTGTCCGCCCAGGTTGAGGACGCGAGACCAGCACAAAGCGCCGGTACGAGGACGACGAGAGCGACGCGCATGGTGGCCTCCTCCGCGCCGAAGGAAACGCCGTGCACGCCCGACGGTTCCCTGCGCGGCAAGGGAAGGCTAGTCGGCGGGCTCGACGCTTTCCGCGACGGGCTTGGCGGCTTTCCGCCGGCGCGTCAGCAGGCGGAAGAACAGCGGTACGAACAGGATGGCGATGAAGGTCGCGGCCAGCATGCCGCCGATGACGCCGGTGCCGATCGAATGGCGGCTGGCGGAGCCCGCGCCGGTGCTGATGGCCAGCGGCAGCACGCCGAGGATGAAGGCGAGCGAGGTCATGACGATCGGACGGAAGCGCAGCCGGGCGGCTTCGATCGCGGCGTCGTAGGCCGAGAGCCCCTGCTGGTAACGCTGCGAGGCGAACTCGACGATCAGGATGGCGTTCTTGGCGGCCAGCCCGATCAGCGTCACCAGGCCGATCTGGAAGTAGACGTCGTTGTCGAGGCCGCGCAGCCAGATGGCGAGCAACGCGCCCAGGACGGCGAAGGGAACGGCGGTGAGGACGGCCAGCGGCAGGGACCAGCGCTCGTACTGCGCGGCCAGGATCAGGAACACCATGACCAGGCCGAACACGAAGCCCAGCGAACCGGTGCCCGCCGTCGCCAGCTCCTGGTAGGCCGACCCGGTCCAGCCGATGCTGAAGTCGCTGCCGAGGTTCGCGGCCACGACCTGCTGCATGGCGGCGATCGCCTGGCCCGACGAGTAGCCCGGCGCCGGGCTGCCGAGGATCTTGGCCGCCGGGAAGATGTTGAAGCGGTCGACCGTGTCGGGCCCCAGCACGCGCTTGAAGGTCACCAGCTCGTTCAGCGGCACCATGGCGCCGGTGTCGGAGCGCACGAAGACATGGCGCAGGTCGTCCGGTTTCTCGCGGAAGTCGGCTTCGGACGACAGGCTGACGCGATATGTCCGGCCGTACAGCGAGAAGTCGTTGACATAGAGGCTGCCGAACGAGCTCTGCATGGTGTCGAAGATGGTGTTGATCGGGATGCCGAGCGCGCGCGCCTTTTCGCGATCGACGTCGGTGCGGTACTGCGGCACGGCGGTGGTGAAGGTGGTGGAAACGCCGCGCAGCTCGGGCCGCTTGTTGGCGGCTTGCACCACCTTGTTCGCCGCCTCCGACAGGCCATCGAGCGAGCCGCCCGAGCGATCCTGCAGGTAGAACTCGAAGCCGCCGGTGACGCTGATGCCCTGGATCGGCGGCGGGTTGAAGCCGATGACGATGCCGTCCTTGAAGTTGGCGTTGAGACCGCCGAGCGCCGGCGCCAGGTTGCGCGCGTCCTCCTTCGGATCATGGCGCACCGACCAGTCCTTGAGCGTGACGAAGGAGATGCCGGAATTTGTCTTGAGCGCGCGCGATAAAAGATCGAAGCCGGAGAAGGTGACGACATTGGCGACCGCCGGGTTCTTCATCAGCGCCACCGTCGCCTCCTTCGTCACCTCGCGGGTGCGCGTGATCGAGGCGGCCGGCGGCAGGATCGTCACCAGGAAGACGTAGCCCTGGTCCTCGGCGGGGACGAGGCTGCCGGGAATGCGCTGGAACAGGACGGCCACCAGCCCGAGCACGAT
>Ga0209648_10003279_pt1 | contig 13576 bp, 9 predicted proteins | sample GraSoi2013_115cm_FD_185830 | JGI IMG/M metagenome (GOLD analysis project Ga0209648, IMG submission 185830) | Grasslands soil microbial communities from the Angelo Coastal Reserve, California, USA - Sample 9_17_2013_115cm (SPAdes) (version 2) | ecosystem: Environmental > Terrestrial > Soil >...
TGTCGCAGGCGGCTCCGGACGAGGCCCAGCGCCGAAGGCAGACATCCTCTTCCATCACGCAGCACGTAGTCGGCGGCGCCCGCATCAAGCAATGCTGAAAGCTCCGCGCGCCGCTCCGCCCTGCCAATCACCACCACCGGCGCGTACACGGCCAGCGAAGTCACCACGGCGTCGAGCCGCGGAACAGTTTCACGCGGGCCGTCTGGTCCGCGCGGACCGTTGGCTTCCGGCCCGATGGCCGCTTCTTCCAGCAGAATCACCGCCGGCGCGCCATCCTCGAGGATTCGCCGCGCCGCCGCGACGCTGGTCACCGACGCCACGCGAAGTCCGGCGATATTCGGCTCGAATTCCTTCCTGGCCGCAGCGCACAACGCCGCGTCGTCACTCACTACCAATATGGTTTGTCCCTTGTTGCCCATGACCTCATCCATTTCTGGCTGCGTTCTTTCTCGCTACCCCTGTGGCCGTCGGTTTGTGAACTGCCGTGATTGCCAGCACGCTGTGAACTTTTTCCGTCAGCTCTTCCACACGAAACGGTTTGGCGACGTGCGGAAGATGGTTGCGCTCCAGAAACTCCCGCGTCTGCGCGGCCAGAACGTCGCCGGTCACGAACAAGAACCGCTTTCGCAACGAATTCCCCGAACGTTCCAGCGATTTATAGAAATGCTGCCCATCGAGACCGGGCATTTTCATGTCGCAGATAACCAAATCGAATGTCTCGGTCGCCGCGCGCGCCAAAGCCTGGCGGCCATCGAGGAGCACGTCCACGAGCATCCCTTCATCTTCGAGCACGTCGGCGATCAAGCGGGCCACGGTCGGTTCATCCTCGACAACGAGCACGCGCGCGCTTTTCCCGGTTTCGCTCGCCGGCGCAAACCGATTCTCGCGGCCCGCAGCTTTCGCGATTTCGGGCAAGACGTTTTTTAGTCCAGGCACAGGAGCACCCGCAGCGGCATCCCGCGCCGTTTCCGTAGCCGTCGGAAGTTCAATCTGGAAAATCGCGCCGCCCTGGGGCGGGCTGGAAACGTGTACCTGCCCGCCATGTTCGCGCACAACTCCCAATACAATGGCGAGACCGAGTCCGGTGCCGATGCCGGCGGGCTTGGTAGTGAAAAAGGGATCAAAAATCCGCGCAAGGATGGCCTCCGGTATTCCAGGGCCGTTGTCCGCCACTTCCACCAAGACGCGCCGTTCGCCGATTCTTTTTGTGCGCAGCCGGATCGTCCCGCTCTGGCCGTGCTGCTCGATGGCCTGCCGCGCGTTGCCCACCAGATTCATCAACACCTGCTGAAGGTGACCCGGATCGGCGCGCACGAATGGGAGGGCCGGGTCGAGATCGATCTCCACGCGAATTTTTTCCGCGGCGAAGCTGAACCGCTGCAGGTCCAAGGCGCGCTGCACGATTTGATTCAAGGACACGGGGCGGCGCTCCGGAAGGGTTTCCCTAGCGGTCAGGAGTACCTGCCGCAGAATGGCGCTGGCACGTTCCGCTTCCTGGTGGATCTGCCGCAACTCCTCGGTGTGTCCGGGAAGGTCCTTGCGCGTGAGAAGCCGGTGGGCGTAACCCATAATGCTGGTCAGCGGGTTGCTCAGTTCATGCGCGACACCGCTAATCATTTGTCCCAGTGACGCGAGCTTTTCGGTCTGCAGAAGTTTCGAATGAAAAACACGCTGGGCGGTCAAGTCGCGGTAGATTTCGACGCGTCCCAGCAGGCGGCCAATGGGATCGAGCACGGGCCGCGCCGCTCTTTCGAGGATGCGCGGCGCCGGATATGTCATTTGCAGCTCTTCGCGCATGCCGCCTTCGATTCCGCGAGCCATTTCCCGCCAGCGCTCCGCAAATCGAGCGGGTTCCGTGGCGTTATTTTTGAGGCGCCCAATCAATGTGTCCAGAGTCTTGAATTTGCCGGACTCCTCCGGGGCCAGGCCGGCAATCTGTTCGAACCGCGTATTCACGGCGCGGACATTGTCCTGAGCGTCGAACAGGACGACTCCTTCCTCGAGCCATTCGATGACGTTTTGCAATTCGATTTCGGCAGTGCCTGCCTGACCCGATGATTCGGGCTTGGCCAGCGGTTCAAGCAGAACCACTGCTGCTTGACCTTGTGCACGGGCCGCCAAAGACAACCGCACGCCGACGCCGTTGCGTAATTCCGTTCGAAAAGGCTCGTTACCAGTGGCGCGCTCGGCCACGCGGCGACCGAGCCGCACGCGCAACCACGTCTCGAGGTGCTCCCGGCCGGATTCAGCGAACAGCTCTGGGAGAGACACTCGTGACAGGGGGCCATCTGGTTGGGATCCATTGATTTGGGCGGCAAGGCCAGTTAACTCCCTGGCGCCACGGCTTGCCGCGGTGATTTTCCCAGCGCCATCTAAAAGAAGGAACGGTTCCGTGATGCAGTCCAACAGCGCGTGTTGCCGCGCAGCCAGGTTCGCGTCCTCCGCATTCTGCTTTCTCTCGCGAAGAGCGGACGCAGCCAGAGACGCGCGTAACGCCAAACGATCCAGAGTCGCGAGCGAGACGGCATCGCCAGGTATTCCGGCAACGAGCGTGCCAAGGAGCTGCCCTTCTGACTCCAAGGGAAACGCGACGATTCTTGCCACCGATCCCAGCGTCCTACCGGCCTTCGAGTCACTTCCAATCACTTGCCGAGACTCCATCGCGCGCCGCCATACGTTTGCAACCGGATCGCTCTCGATCGCGTGCGTCCACGAGTCATCCCCGCTACGCCATGGGAACGTGATGGCAACGCTTCCGCCGGACATTTCGCGCTCGTCCAGGAGGACACCGATGGCTGCAAAGGCGGCGCCAGGACCATCCTCGGTCACGGCCGCTCCCGTACAGCTCTCCGCGAGGTAGAAGAGCAGTGCGTCCAAAGAAGGACCGGCGGTGTGCCGGAAGAAACGCCGTACTGTGTTGAGGTCCTCATTTCGCAGGCGGGCGCTAGTCTCTTCCTGCTGCAACCCCAACGCCAGCGCGAGTTCCGCGGCAACCGATTCCACGGATTCGCGGGAGATGGCCGGTTGCGTTCCCGTGCTTCCCGCGAGAATGATGCCTTTTAATTGCCCTTTCCAGGCGATGGGAGCCCACAACACGCGACGCAGTCCCAGAAGCAGCCCAAGGATGGGGTTCGGGGGAGAAGCGTCCAGATCTTGTTCGACAGTGTTTCCGCGAAGAAGCTGTTCCTCCGGGAGTGGAGGCTCGATGGAAAGCCGGCTCCACTCCGGAGGCGTTTCGGTGCTTCCGCGGTCCCAGACTATTCCGCGAAACCCCGCGGCAAACTCGTTCTGTAGGTCGGCGTTCGAATCCATCTCCAACCACACACCGATGCGGCACGAGGGTCGCCGGCAAGCCAGCTCTCCCAAAGCCTCGTGCAGCAATTCCTTGCGAGAAGCACCGTCCAGCGCAGCGCGCGCAACGCCTCGCCCGCCGGAATCCTTCTGCGTGTTTTTCCTCCACAGCTTCATGCGCTGGCCCTAAGCCACTGGCGCTCTCCAATGCCCGCGCGACAGCCACACGTGGCGTGGTACTAAAAATGGAGAGTCGGTCACAACCGCTCTTGCATTGGCGTGCCCATCGGCGACTATCAGTTTGTCATGCAGAATCAATCACTTAGAGGGAAGGGAGGTTGTTGGGAAATTCCATGTCGAAACTTCCACGGGGGTTCTTCCCAGAGTGGACCGCGGGAGAGTCTCGGGAATCGGCGGCTTCCAGCTCTAACAGGCTAGGCTAGTTTGGATCGAAGGAAACAGGATTGCGGTACCATAAAAAAGAGCTCCCGCCCCCAACCGAACTTTGCGGGGACAATCCAGGCAAACAAAATTAAAGCAGCTTTGAGTTTTCAGGTTTGAGGAATTCCGATTCGGCGGACAAGATCCTCAAACTTTGGATCGCTTCGAAGCGAAGTGTTTTGATGCGGTGCAGAACGATGGTTTTCAAATGTATAAGTCGATCGAACACCGCGCCGATGTCGCTGGACACCAGTTCTCCTATTCGGGCCGCAACGCATTCCTAATCACCATCGTCTCGGAGGAAAAGGTGCCGCGATAGGAACGAGCAAAACGGGAAAGCGAGCCCTTCCCTGCCCCTGCTACTCGGCGGGCTCCATGTGGTACTGCTTGAGCTTGCGATAGAGAGTAGTTTTCCCGATGCCGAGCATGCGGGCGGCGGAAAGCTTGTCCCCGCCCGTTTCGCGCAAGGTACGGAGAATCGCGCGGCGCTCCAATTCCTCGAGCGGCAGGATCTCGTCCTTATCCGGAGTGCGTTCCGTGGTGGGATACTGCAGGTTGGAGGGCAGGTCTCCAACATGGAGGATTGGGCCGGAACCGAGGGCGACCGCACGCTCGATGGCGTTTTCCAGTTCGCGCACGTTTCCCGGCCAATCATAGGCAATCAGGCGGCGCATGGCGTCTTCGGAGATGGTGCGCACAGGGCCCTGAGGATCGGAAAACTTTTCGAGGAAGGCCGTCACCAGAATGGGGATATCGCTCTTGCGGTCGCGAAGCGGCGGCAGCTTGATCTGTACAACGTTGAGGCGGAAAAACAGGTCCTGGCGAAAAGTTCCGGAGCGAATGGCCGCGTCCAGATCGCGGTTGGTGGCGGCGATAATGCGCACGTTGATGCGGCGGCGTTCCGTGGAGCCGACGGGCTTGACCTCTCGCTCCTGCAGGGCCCGCAAAAGCTTGGCTTGCAGGTCCACAGGCATGTCTCCAATTTCGTCGAGAAAGAGCGTGCCTCCGTGGGCCGCTTCGAGTAATCCCTGCTTTGCCTGCATGGCTCCCGTGAAAGCTCCCTTGACGTAGCCGAACAGCTCGGATTCGATCAGCGTGGGCACCAGCGCGGAACAGTCCACGGGCGCAAAAGGACGGTCGCGCCGCGGCCCCGAAAAATGAATGCTGCGGGCCACCAGCTCTTTTCCCGTTCCGCTTTCCCCCAGGACGAGCACGGGATATTCATGCTGGCTCACTTTTTCGATCATTTTGTAGACGCGCTGCATTTTCATGGAGACGCCAATCAGCCCGCCGAACCCCGGACGCGTCCGCAACTGCTCGCGGAGCAGCCGGTTTTCCTGCTGCAGCTCGACTGCCCTGGCAACACGTTCAAGGCGGGAGCGCAACTCCTCAATACGGAACGGTTTTGTCACGTAGTCCACCGCGCCCAGACGGGTGACCTCGACGGCCGATTCGATGGTTCCGTACTGCGTCAACACCACGACGGCGACTTCCGGATGCTGGTCGTGGACTTGCTTCAAAAGTTCAATGCCGTTGCTCTGCTGGAGTTTCAAGTCCGTCAGGACAATGTCAATTGCTGAATGTTCCAGAACTTCCAAGGCCTCTTCGGCGGAGGCCACAGCAAAAGCCTTCATCCCGCATTGCTCGGAGACCGTCGCACAGGTTTCGCGGATCGACTGCTCGTCATCCACGATGAGGATGTTCATCGGGACAACCTCGCGGCGGACTGCTGCTTCCTCGGTCATAACTGGCATCCTTAAAGCCTCCGGTCAGCTTTATCTGCACCTCAAGTTCCGTTTCAGGAATCTGGGCTCTTATTCATAAAGCAATACATTAGTTGTCATACTACTCGTTGGCAAGCCCATTTTGGGACCCTTGCCGTTCCAATTTGGGAAGGAACCACGAAGGACGGACGCCGCGGAGCTCGACCAAAAAAACGAAGCGGGCTCTTTGAGGCCTTATCAAAGAGCCCGCCGGCTTGGTCTCGTATAGGTTTCGCTTACGTCGCCAGAAGGTACGAGTAACCTCAAGCTCGGACACGCTACACGCTTGGCTGGTGGCTAGGGATTTGCCTTTTTCGCCGGCGGCGGAGTGGCGGTTTTCTTCTTGGGAGTTTCACCGCCACCCCTGCTGAGCAGGGTCAAAGCATCCTTGGCGCTGAACGGGAAGCGGCGAACGGACTGTTCGCCCGTGGTGCTCAGAGTGACGTCGACGCGGCGGTTGCTGGCCAGGCGCACGGTCTGCAGGTTTTTCAGAATCTTCTGCTTTTCCGCCGCGCTGAGGTCCGGATCGGCCTCGATCTGCGCTTTGACGTCGGCGTCGGTCATGTTCTTCTCAAAGCCAAACGCCTTGACCTCCAATTTATCCGCGGCTACGCCCTTTTCCACCAGGTAGCTTTTGGTGCGTTCCACGCGCCGCTCGGAGAGCTTGATGTTGTAGTCCTTTGCTCCGCGAATGTCAGCGTGGCCTTCGAGAATCAGTTTGGCGTCCGGCCGATACTTCAAATACTGCAGGAAGTCGCTCGCGAGCGCGTCCAGCGTAACCTGCTGGCTGGGAAGCAATCCACCCATGGGATTGGCCACGGTGGGCTGCGCGGTCGGGAAGTAGATGCTGTGCAGCGCAAGCTTGGCTTCCAGTTGCTTGATCTGCGCGGGCTCCTTCACCTCCACGTTGCCGGAAGCATCGGCAGTGCCGCCGCGGCCATCGTTCACCGCGCACTTCACGGTGTGGCTCCCGGCCTTGAGGCCCGTGGCGTCAAACTGCACGTTCGAACCGCTTCCGACAATCTGTCCGTCGGTGGTGGTGTAGCTATAGGTCAGTGGGTCGTTGTCGGGGTCACTGCCGTTGCAGGTCACGCCGGTACGCTCTCCCGGGAAAATCGGGCTGCGCTCGACGGAGAGAGTGGCGGTCGGCGGACGATTGGGCTTTTCTTCGACTTTGATGTCCACGGCGCACGAGGCGGAGCCGCCTTTGCCGTCATCGACTTTCACGTTTACGGTATAAGAGCCAACAGCCACGCCGGTGGAATTCCAGCGGGCCTCCGGGCCGGTGCCTTCCACAGCGCCACCCGTCGCCGAGTAGGTGTAGGTCAACGGATCGTTGTCTGGGTCGCTCGCGTTCACGTGTACGGCCACGGTGTCGCCGGAGCCGGCATAGATCGATGCAGGGCTTACGGAACAAGCGGCTACCGGAGGATGATTTGGCGCTGGGGGCGGTTTGGGAATCCCGAATCGCAGCACCAAGCCGGTACCGGCACGGAAACTGTCCTGACGCCCAGTGGACCCAAGGGCTGGGCCTGAAAGTGTGGTCATGAAGTAATCGAACTGGGCTACACGCCAGGCAAGGTATTTGGTTAGAACCATGTCCACGCCGCCGCCAGCGGCTACCGCAAATGCATCCTGAACGCCGGCGCCGGTCATCTGGCTACTGCCGCGCACGCCGCCGACCAAGAACTCAGCAAAGGGGACAAAATAATCAAATTTGCGAAGGTTCAGCCGCGGACCGAATAGATAGCTCATGAGTCCGGTACGGACGGAATTGTTAGTTCCGGTCAGAGGGAACAGGTTGCGTTGGGTATTGTAACCCCCCACCTCACCTGTCAGACCGATCCACCTCGAAGCGTTGTAGGTGAGGGAGCCTGATCCGCCGTGGCTGTTGGAATTTGCAAAGGGGTCGCCTGGCGCGAAATTGATGTAGTGATACATTCCCGCGACCTCGTATCGCGGAACGAGCTTGGCAGGGGATCGCGTGTCCGAGGAGGCGGCCGCGGGGCCCGGGAAAGGAGTAGGCCGCGGTGCGGGCAGCGCGAATGCGCCTTTCGCCGCCATGGGCTTGCTGCCTTCTGCAGCGCTTCCCGAAGCCGTGCTCTTCTCGGTGGCCGCTGCGGTGTTCGTAGTTTCGTCGCCGGCCCCATTTCTTTTCTGCTGCGCGCACAGTGGGAAAGCCAAGAACGCGCTCATCGCGAGTGCTGCACACCAATTGCGCATCTTTTTTCTCCTCAGCTTTTCAGTCGGATCCCGTTTGATTCACGTACTCGCCTGCTGACTGCGCACCGCTCAGGCGAACCGCGTAAGACGCATTGCAGCCGTTCCGCTTTTTGCTGCTTTGTCTCCAGGCTCCCACTTCACCACCCCACACCCATGTCCGAACCAACGGGGGAAACCCAAGAAAAAAAGGAAGCGGCGAAAGGCGAAACAAGACTATTCCACAATTCGCTTTGCGTGCAACTACTTCCTGGCCTGCGCTACACTAGCCGTTCGCCATGCCTACGATCGCCACGCTGGACGATCTCTGGATGGGGCGCCCGCGCTCCATTGCTACGGCGCTTCTCGAATCGGACGGCCACCGCTCGATTGTGGACCCCGGCCCGGGCTCTACGCTCGAGACTTTGCGCAAGCAACTGCGGGCAAAAGGGATCGGCGTGGGCGATCTCGACGCCATTCTTCTTACGCACATCCATCTCGACCACGCGGGAGCGACCGGAGCGCTGGTGCGCGAAAATCCGCGACTCGCCGTGTATGTCCACAAGAACGGCGCGCCACACGTGATTGATCCTTCCAAGCTGCTGGCCAGCGCGCAACGCTTGTGGCCCAACGATTTGCAGCGCCTGTTCGGCGAGTCTCTTCCTGTTCCGGCGGAGAATTTGCGCATCCTCGAAGGCGGTGAAACGCTCACGCTTGGCTCGCGGCGGGTCGAAGTCGTTTACACGCCGGGCCACGCTTCACACCACGTCAGTTATTTCGACAAGGCGGAAGGAGTCGCCTTCGTTGGCGATACGGCCGGCGTGCGCATCGAAGGAAATTCGTTCGTTATGCCCGCGACTCCCCCGCCGGACATCGATCTCGCAGTCTGGGATAATTCCTTCGCCGCAATTCTGGAGCGCAAGCCCGCGCGGCTGTTTCTCACGCACTTCGGCTATTCCGATAATCCTTCGGGACATATTTTGTTGTTCCGCGAACGGCTCCATCGCTGGGCCGCGCTCGCCGCGGAAATCTTGCGCACCGCACCCAGCGATTCCGCAGCGATGGATTCCTTCCTGTCCGCCACGCATGCCGAAATCTCTCAGCATCTCCCCGCCGATGAAGCTGACCATTACGCTTTCAGCGCCGGCCTGAACCTGTCTTTTCTGGGCCTCGCAAGGTATCTGCGCAAGCACGCCACTGCCGCGCTCTGAACTGGATACAAATTCTTACGATTTAAAAATTGAACTGTGGGAAACCTACGCGGTCGTCTCGGACGAAGACATTTCATCAGGACTTGCCGCAGGTTCCGCCGCGGGCGCGGTCAGCGCTTCGAGACGCGCGGAAAGCGCTTCGACGAGAAGATCGATGAGCTTCCTTGCGCCACCGCCGTCGGTATCTTTGTCGGGATTGTATTGCGCCACGTCGAGGCCCAGTAGATTCTTATGTTTTACAAACTCGATGAAGGAAGTGCGCACATCGTCGAAGCGCAATCCGCGGCTGCCGGGAACGTTCACCGCGGGAAAATCCTCCTGCGCGATGACATCGACATCGAGGTGCAGGACGAATTCGCGCGCGTCCGCATGCTCTTGTGCTAGCGCCTCGTGCGCCGCCTTGCTGGCGCCCTTGGATTGAATTTCCGCGGCATGAATATGCCGCATCGGGGATTTTGCGAGGAAATCCTGCTCCGGCGGGTCGAGCCTTTGGAGTCCGAACAGCGTCACGTCGGGTTCGCGAACTAACGGGGCTTCGCTCCAAAAGCGCACGAGTTCCGGCGCGCCTTTGCCAATGATGTGGGCGACAACCATTCCGTCAATGCGGCCGGAGGGCGTGCTCGCGGGAGTATTCAGGTCGGCGTCGCGATCGAACCAGAGAAGGTTCACATGCTTGTAGTAGCGCCGCGCGCCGGTAAGCAAGCCGATGGCCTGAGCGCAGTCGCCTCCCAGGACCAGCACGAGTGCGCCGCTTTTTACGGCAAGCTCCGCTCGCGTCTTCAGATCATTCAGCCCGGCGACGATTTCGGTCAGGTTGCGGGCACGGCGGTGTTCATCGTCGTCCGCGAAAAGGCGCGGAGCGCAGTCACCGTGATCCACGACCTCATATCCGGCAGCCTGCAACTTTTCCGCAAGTCCGGCCGCGCGCAGCGCCGCCGGAGCCTTCTCGCTGCCCATGGAAAACGCCGCAGCGCTTGAAGGCGCGCCAATCAAGGCAATCTTCTTCGGCTGACGGACGATCTTAACCGCCAAGGTTTGGCTCCTTAGTTTTGTGTTTCCCGTCTACCGCGCTGGGCACCGATGACCGGATCGTTATAGCTCAAGCCGGCAAATCATTCCAGTCAAGCGCCAGGTTCCCCTGCCGGCCTTATAAATCTTCAGCGGCGTGGTGCCGGCGCGATGGTTGCCAATTCCGGAGGCAGCGTGAAGCGCACGTCCTCGCGGATCAAATCCAAATCGCGCTGATCCGTGAAACCGAATTCCGCCAGCCTTTCGCTGACCTGCTCCACCAGAACTTCCGGCGCGGACGCGCCCGCGGTCAAGCCCACACGGGAAACGCCTTCAAGCCAATTCACATCGATGTCCTTGGCCGAGTCAATCAATTGGGCCTTGACGCCGCTGCGTTGGGCGACTTCCACTAGGCGGTTGGAATTGGAGCTGTTCGGCGAACCCACCACAAGGATCAAGTCGACGTCCTTGGCAACCTGCTCGACCGCTTCCTGCCGGTTCTGTGTGGCGTAGCAAATGTCGTCGCTCGCGGGACCTTGAATGAGCGGGAATTTCTGGCGCAGCCGCGCCACGATTTCCTGAGTGTCGTAGAGGCTCAGAGTCGTTTGCGTAAGAAAAGAGAGCTTGCCGGGGTCATCAACTTCAAGAGCATCCACGGCGGCCACAGAGTCCACCACGATGGTGCGGTCTGGCGCTTCGCCCGACGTGCCAACGATCTCCTGGTGGTCTCGATGGCCGATCAGAATAATGGTGCGCTTTTCGCGCGCGAATTTGAGGGCTTCGAGGTGCACTTTGGTCACCAGCGGGCAGGTGGCGTCAATCACTTTCAGGGCGCGGGACTTGGCTTCATCGCGCACCGTCGGCGGAACGCCGTGGGCGCTGAAAACCAGTACAGCACCGTGCGGCACTTCCTCGATAGTTTCCACGAAAATCGCCCCCCGACGGCGCAATTGCTCCACAACGTAAGTGTTATGGACAATTTCATGGTGCACGTAGACCGGCGCACCGTAGGCTTCCAGCGCCAGCTCGACGATATCTACCGCGCGCACCACGCCGGCGCAGAAACCCCGCGGCCTCACCCTCAATAAGACTTTTCCATTCGTTGCAGTCAGCATTGTCACCCTAATGAGTTAATTTCAGTAGACTCTATCATACCTCACGGCGCGCCCCGCCCGCATCTCGTTTCCGTAAGCTTGCCCGCTTCTCAACACAAAACCGTTCGGCTCTTCATGAAAACGCGTTCGAGTCGGCGAAGAGGGATCGAAGAAAGACAGGGAGATACGCCGCATCAGGTAAACATGGGAGTTACCATGAAAATTCTTCCTTGCGCCGATCCTCCTTAATCTTCCCCAAGTGCGCCGCAAGGGTCGAATTCTGAATGACTTATGCGGGTTCGCCCTTTGGCACTTCGTTGGCACAGTATACTTCTGCCGAGCCGCTCATTCCTTCTCGTCCCCGGGAAGCGGAGCCCAGATTCCTCCGCGAACAGGGATTGGGGATCGCGGGCAGTTCCAATCCTTCAAGAAAACTTTCGTTTGGCATGGGGCATTGGCGCGTCCAGCTCCCTAGCGCAGACGAATGGAAGAGAGGGGAGCATGAAACCCGCCATCTTGCTTGTGGATGTTGCCTCGACGAGCCGCGAAGAATGGAAGTCCTTTCTACAAAGCCAGAAGTGCGACGTAGAGACTGCCTCAGACGGCAAATCCGCAGTGAAGCTCTCCCTGCAGATGCAGCCGGACATCGTCCTCGTTTGCGATAATTTGCCGGACATCGCCAGCTTCGAGCTTTGCCGTCAGATCAAGAATGATCCTCTCAATCAACTCACACCGGTCGTTTTGCTGAAATCATCGCTGGATCAATGGGATGTCCAGCGCGGACGGGACGCCGGCGCGATCGATATTTGGGCGACTCCCGCGTCGCTCTGGGATGCCCTGGGACGCATCGAGACTCTCTTGCGACTCAAAAACTACATGGAAGAGCAGGCGAAGTCCGTGGTGTTTTCGCTGGCGGGAAGCGTCGATTCAAAACAACACATGAGAAACGGCCACTCGGAGCGCCTGGTGGCCTATGCGGAACAGTTGGGAGAGAGCCTTGGTCTTGGAGAAGAGCACCTGCAGGAACTCCGCATAGCCAGCTGGCTTCACGACATCGGGAAAATCGCCGTGCCGGAGAATATCCTCCTGAAAGCCGGGCCTCTGGACGCGGAAGAAATAAGGATCATGCGCGAACATCCGGTGATCGGGGAAAAAATGTGCGCGCCTCTCAAGTCGCTTCGGCGCGTCCTCCCGGTGATACGGCATCATCACGAAAGAATGGACGGCAGCGGGTATCCCGATGGCCTTTGCGGAGAGGCCATTCCGGTGAAAGCCAGAATTCTTCAGGTCGTGGACATTTATGATGCGCTCACGACCGACCGTCCTTATCGGGGAGCTCTCCCTCCCGAAGAAGCACTGGAGATTCTCTTCACCGAAGCGGGGAACGGCTGGCTCGATACTTCCGTGGTGTGGAAGTTCTCGCAAATGTGCAGACACAGCGAGTGCTTCCCGCTACGAGGAAGAACGATGCTGGCCTCCTACTACGCATAGCCGCGCCTCTTTCTTCCCATCTGTTCAACGCATCAAGCGCTACCTTTTGCGCAACGGCTGGCCGTTTAGGTAGCGTCCCAATATGTTTATCTAAGGTAAGATTCATCTCAGAATCCAGATGATTCCTCGGCTGGCTTCTTGAGAGTCCGGCGGGAACGCGGACTTAATCCTGGGGGAAGAGCTTGGCCAGTCCGTCCAATCCGGCGAACCGCCGGCGCAGCGAGCGCGTGGTGCTACAGATGAAGGTCACGGTGATCGCGGATGATGTCCAACGCAAGCCACGTCAAGAAGAGGCGCTGACGCAGGTCGTAAACGCGCACGGCGGGCTGCTCAAAATGAAATTAGACCTGCACGTTGGCCAGCCCATACGCCTCGTGAACCGGCAGAACAAAGCGGAGCAGAATTGCCGGGTCGTCCGCATAGACGAGACGGAGACCGAATTCTTTTCCGTGGCTTTCGAGTTTGATCAGCCAAACCCAAAGTTCTGGCCGGTTGTTTTCCCGCCAACGGATTGGCATGCTCCGTCGGCGTGAGCTGCATCCTGCATCCCAGTGGCCAGAATTTGACTTTTCTTCCGTTTCCTCCCGAGGCGTATGCATTGGCAAGCGCAACTCTTCCAAAGAATTCGGGTTTTAAATAGCGAGGAAGACGTTTGCTTTGGAGGAAGTTCTGATGGTGTATCGGATAAATAGGATTGGAAGATCGCCGCTGATGGCGGCTTCGATTCTGCTTGGCGGGCTGTTGCTCGCCGGTTGTGATGAGCATGTGGAGATTGTTCGCAACCGGGATATCCCGGTTTTGAAACATCAGACCTGGGCCTGGCGGTTGGCACCGGCAAGAAAAGAAGCAAAGAACGAGCGGCCAGTGGTTTCGCGGGACGTGATCGGAGGGCGCGAAACAGTCGCGACGGAAGCGGATCCCGCCAATGAGATGGTCCGGCAAGAACTTCGCACCGCGATCGAGCGGCAGCTGACGGAGAAAGGCTTGACGCAAGTGAGTGATCCGGCAGCGGCGGATTTTCTGGTGGACTATCACTTTGCGATGCGCCGCCATAATGTGACGGTGGAGCGCGTTTATC
>Ga0209648_10003280_pt1 | contig 13575 bp, 12 predicted proteins | sample GraSoi2013_115cm_FD_185830 | JGI IMG/M metagenome (GOLD analysis project Ga0209648, IMG submission 185830) | Grasslands soil microbial communities from the Angelo Coastal Reserve, California, USA - Sample 9_17_2013_115cm (SPAdes) (version 2) | ecosystem: Environmental > Terrestrial > Soil >...
GCGCGCCAGAGATGCGGCGCAAGGCCGAGATGTCCGGCTTGGCGGCGGGGTCGCGACGATCCAGCAATATCTGCGCGCCGGCCTCGTGGATGAGATGCACTTGGCGATCGCGCCGACCCTGCTCGGTTCCGGAGAGGCGTTGCTCGCCGGCATCGATCTACGGAAACTGGCCTACGAATGCTCGGAGCATGTCGGCACGCCCAATGCGACGCATGTCGTTCTGACGAGGCGAGGGGGGCAGCGTACGGCTCACGCCGGCGTCAAGCCATAACTCCGGCGGCGCGCGTTCCTCCCAAAGACCTGAGCGATGATTTGGATTCTCGCCGGGGATTTCTTATCGTTGGGCGTCCCCACCGGGCGCCAGCGCCCCGAAAGGAGCCGACCATGCGCTTCGCACCCCTCGTCATACCTGCCCTGGTGCTCGTGCTGGCGCCCTGCTTCCGCCCTGCGGGCCCCTCCCAGGACGATCCCCCGAGTCGTGTCGGTCGGCTGAGCTACGTCGCGGGCAGCGTTTCGTTTCGCCCCGGTACAGTTGATGACTGGACCGCCGCCACGATCAATTACCCCCTGCACGCCGGCGACCATCTCTGGACCGACGCAGAGGCTCGCGCCGAAATGACGGTCGGCTCGAGCGCGATTCGGCTCGCGTCCGGAACCGCCTTTGGCGTGTTAGCGCTCGACGACCGCGCCACGCAGCTGCGGGTATCGCAGGGATCGCTCAACGTACGCCTGCGCAACCTGGGCGAGGACGAAAGCTTTGAGATCGACACGCCCGCCGGCGCCGTCTCCTTGCTGCGCCCTGGCACGTATCGCGTCGACGTGGACTCGACGGGCGATACAACGAGCGTGACGGTCCGCCACGGCGAGGCCGAAGTCACGGTCGCCGGATCGGCGTTCGCCGTGCACGCCGAGCAGGAGGCTGTCATCGCCGGCACAGAGGCGCCGAGCTACGACAGCCACGACGCCCGACGCCCCGACGATTGGGAGGACTGGTGCGCCACGCGCGATCGCCGCAGGGACGAGGCCCGCTCGGCGCGCTACGTGTCGCATGAACTGAGCGGGTACGAGGACCTGGACGATGCCGGCGAGTGGCGCGCCGCACCGAACTACGGCTCCGTTTGGGTGCCGCGGACGGTGGTCGTGGGCTGGGCCCCGTACCGTTATGGGCACTGGGGGTGGGTCGAGCCCTGGGGCTGGACCTGGATTGACGACGCGTCGTGGGGATTCGCGCCGTTTCACTACGGTCGCTGGGTGTATTGGGACGGTGGCTGGGCGTGGGTGCCGGGGCGCGTGGTGGCGCGGCCGGTGTACGCACCGGCGCTCGTGGCGTTCGTCGGCGGCCACAATTGGAGTGTGGCGATTGGGATCGGTGGTGGGGGCGGCGTGGCCTGGTTCCCGCTCGCGCCGGACGAGGCCTACGTGCCAGCCTATCGCGTCAGCCAGACCTACGTCCGCAACGTCAATGTCACGAACGTCAACATCACGAATGTCAACGTGACGAATGTGAACGTCACGAACATCACGTACCGCAACCGCGCCGAGCCCGGCGCGATGACCGTCGTGTCGCAGGAGACATTCGCACACGCGCGCCCGGTGGGCTCGGGCGTGATCGCGGTGCCACGCGAGCGGCTGGCGGAAGGACGAGTGGTGGGAGCGGCCGCCGTCGCCCCCGGCCGACAGAGGGTGCTCGCACAGCCCGAGGGCGTCGTGGTGCGTCGCCCACCGGAGGTGCTCGTCACGCGCGCGGTTGTGGTGCGCCAAGAGCCGCCGCCGGCGCCCGTGCCGTTCGGCATGCGCCAAGCGGCACTGCGCGCTCACCCCGGCCGGCCGGTCGACGAGGCCACCCTCGGTACCTTGCGGGCGAGCATGCCCTCCGGGCGCGCTCAGCCGCTCGTCCGGCCCGCGCTCCCGAGCCCCACGGCGCAAGGTCCCACGCCTGTCCTGCGCCCTGCGCGCGAGGGGCTGCCGGCGCCACGCCCGCTCCCGCCCAACGCTCAGGTCCCGACTCCCGATCGGGCTCCCCCAGCCGCGCGGGCAGCGGAGCGGCCTGCTCCGTCCGAGCGGTCAGGGCGGGTGACGGAGCGCCCTGCACCGTCCGAGCGGCCGGGGCGTGCCACACCGCGGCCCCCACCGTCGGAGCGGCCCGGCCGGGTCACGCCGCAGCCGACACCGTCCGAGCCCGCCGGGCGGTCCGGCGCGGCGGAATCCCAGCGTCCTGCACGACGAGCGCCGGATGAGCGGCCGAGTGGCCGCGAGCGAACCGCGCCGGCGCCGGCTCGTGAACCGGCCGTGGCGCCCGAGCGCCCCGCGGCAGGTGCACCGCCCGCGCGCGCTCAGCCCCAAGCCGCGCCGCCCTCACCGCCCGAGCGGCCGAGGGCCGGTCCACCGCCCGAGCGCGTCGAGCCACGACGCGCGCCGTCCCCAGAGGAGCGAGCCCCGGCTCGCCACCCTGCGAGAGAGCGCCCGGCCGAGCGCGATACCACGAAGGAGAGGAAACCGACCAACAGACGCTGATGCGTGGCGGGCGTGAGCGTTTCAGACTTGAAGGTCGGGCCATGGACATGAAGCGGTAACAGGCCGCGAGGTGGCCGGAGCGCCGCCTGGCGGCCCGTCGATCATCCAATCAGACAGAAGGCGATGGCACCCGCGGCGCCAGCGCCGCGGTTGCCGTATCGTGCACGGGCGTCGCGACGCCCGCCTGGTCCGCAAACCGCGACACGGCCCCGCTCAGGATATCGAGCTCGGTCGGGCCGCCCGCCTCCAAGTCGACGAGGAAGCTCGGCCGCATCCCCGGCGGCAGACTGTCGATCAGCGCCAAGACACGGGCCGCCTCGTTGGGGGGAAGCGGAATGCCTCGCGCCTGACCCACTTGGACCACTTCCGACACCGCACGCTCAAGGAGCCGTCGACCCAGGGCAAACGTGCGAAGCGGCCCGACCGGCGAACGCGCGAGTCCGCAGGCCGCGGCGAGCGTCGTGATGAACGCGAACTTCTGCCACAGCTCCACGAGGATGCGCTCCGATGTGCGAGCGTCTACGCCCGCCTCCCGGAACGCCGCGACGACGGCGCTGACCCGGTCGGTCGGCCGCCCGTCGAACTCCCCCAGGACCACGATTTGCAACGGACCGCGCCGTTCGACGACACCCGGTTGGACGCGGGCGACGCTGATCGTCGTCAGGCCGCCGATGACGGCCGCGCGCGGCACACCCAGCGCCCACAGCTGCTCGGCGGTCTCGACTCCGTTTAGGAACGGCACGATCGCCGCACCCTGCTCGGCAACCCGTCGCACGACGGGCGCGATGGCGGCGAGCGAGTAGCTCTTCACGGCGAGGATCGCGAAATCGGCGGGGCCGAGCTCTTCGACCCGGTCGGTCGCGGCGAGCTGGGGCCGAAACGCGCCCTCGGGCGTGCGGATCTCGAGGCCACGCTCGCGAATTGCGACCAGGTTCGCACCGCGGGCGAAGCACGTTACGTCGTGTCCGCTGCGCGCCAGCTGGCCGCCGTAGTAGGCGCCGACCGCCCCGGCGCCGAGCACCGCGACCTTCATTAGATCGCGTCGCGCCTGCGTGGCTCAGGCGAGTTAGGGTTCACCGGCCGACGGCGACGGGACGAAGCGCTTCCCGCGGTCACACTCCTCCGAACCACGGATAGCCCTGATCCTCCCAGTAGCCTCCCGGTCGCCGGTCGGTGAACGTCATCGACACGAGGTACTTCGTCAGCTTGTAGCCGAGCTTGGTGGGCGCGTACAGCCGCAGCGGGGCGCCGTGGGCCGGCGGCAACGGCTGGTCGTTTAACCCGTAGGCGAGGATCGTTTGCGGGTGCATGGCGCTCGCCATGTCCCAGCCATTCGAGTAGCCGGCGTCAAACGAGCGGAAGTCGATATACGTCGCGCTGGCGAGCGGCTGGCAGCGCTCCACGACCGCTGCGACCGGCGCGCCGTGCCAACTGGCGATCGCCGACCAGCCCTCGACGCAGTGGTGCTTCACGGTGTACGACGTCCGCGGCAGGCGCATCAGGTCATCGAGCGAGAGCTCGAGCGGTTGCCGCACGAGCCCATCGACCCGGAGCCGCCAGGCCCGAGGGTCACGGAGCATCGGCGTCATCTCGGAGATGAAGTAGCTCGGCAGCTCCACGCTCCGCTCGGCCGGAGTGTATGTCTTGGCCAGGCGCGTCGGGGAGAACAAGATATGCTCGCCCACCCAGTCGTTCACCCGACTGACATCGAGCAGCAGCGGCCGGACCGCGTTGCCGCCGTCCCAGCCGCAGGCCGCGGCGAGGGATGCAACACCGCCCGCGGCCGCGAGCCGCAAGAAGCCGCGCCGATCGGTCGATCTAGTCATGGCTCGGGAACCTCCCGCGATACTCACCGGTGAGCATCGCCCGCAGCGAGGCGGGATCGACGGCGAACACGAGGACCACGTGCACGATCGTGAACCCGACGAAGATCCACACCATCAAGTTGTGCCACCAGCGCGCCCCCTGGAATCCGCCGAACAGGGCGGTGAGCCAGCCCAACTGGACCGGCTTATAGATCGCGAACCCGGTCAGTACGGAGAGCACGCCGAAGAGGTAGATGCTCGTGTACGCGAGCTTCTGGAGCGGGTTGTGCTTGCCTTGGGGCGGGTGCTCGCGCCGCAGCCGCAGGTAGTACTGCATCATGGCGAGCGCGCCCGGCACGTCGCGCGGGCGGAACAAGAGCGCGCGCCATTCGCCGCTGCCCACGAGATACGCGAGGTAGAGGAGCCCCACGGTCACGAGCGGCCACGCCAGCGCAAAGTGCCAGTTGAGCGCGCCCGCGAGCCAGCCACCGAGCCGACTCCAGGCGGGGAACTGCGCGCCGGTGAACGGGCTCGGGTAGAACGGGCCGCCGCGGTCTCCGAAGCGCGCGTAGGCTTCGAAGATCTGGAGCCCGCTCGCGATCATGCCGGCGAGCAGCAGCGCGGTTGCCCAATGGGTGAGACGGACGATCCAGTGATGGCGGCGCACGCCCGGATGGGGACGGCGGTCGGTCACAGCGCCAGCGGCAGGTTCGGTCATGACATGACTCCGGTTGGCCTTCACGCTAGTGCGGCGCCGGACGGTACGCAAAGGGACACTCCGTGGGGGGCCCGCGTCTTAGAGCATTCTCATGGTGTTCTCACGCAAGGACGGGCAGCCGCGCGAACTGCTCCCAGGCGGCACTCCTCTATGGGCCCCGCGGGACCGGGCTGTCGGCCGCGGCCGCTACGTTGGCTCGTGCGAGCCACAGCGTAAACGTGCTGCCGCGGCCCGGCGAGCTCTCGACGGCAATGGCTCCTCCCTGGAGCTCGGCCAAGAGGCGCGCGATCGCGAGGCCGAGCCCCGCGCCGCCGAACGCGCGACTGCGCGATTGATCGATGCGGTAGAAGCGGTCGAAGATGCGTTCGATGTGCTCGGGCGCGATGCCTGGCCCCGTATCCTCTACGCTCACACCCGCCATCGTGCCATTGGAGCGCACCGCCAACGTGACGCTCCCGCGGGCGGTGTAGCGCACCGCGTTGGAGGCGAGGTTCAAGAGGACGTGGCGCGTCCGATCCGCGTCCCCCCATGCCCACACCGGACCCGACACCGCGATCTGGACGGCGAGGTCTCGGCCCGTTGCCATCGCCTCGGCGATCTCCTTGACCTCAGCCGCGAGCGCCGTCAGGTCGAATGGGGCGCGGGCGAGTGCGAGCTGTTGGTTCTCCCCGCGCGCGATCAACAGCAGCTCATCCACCATCTTCGTGGTGCGCTCAAGCTCGCGCTCCATTGCGACGAGCGCCTCTCCCACGTCCGCTGCGGCACGGCCATCACCCAGCGCCCATTGCACCTGAGCGCGCAGGTGTGTCAGCGGCGTGCGCAATTCGTGGCTCGCGTCCGCGGTGAAGGACTCGAGCGCTCGATGGGCGCGATCCACCCGTTCGAGCATGCGATTGATGCTCTCGGCGAGCTCGGTGATCTCCGCCTGGCCGGTGGGGCTCACGATCCGCCGACCGAGGTCAGCCGGCCCGATGGCGCTCGTGGCCGCAGTCACCACCTCGAGCGGTCCGAGGGCGTCGGCCACCGCGCGGCGCGCTGCGCTGCGCGCGGTGAGCGCCACCAGCGGCAGCAGCAGCGCGGCTACGCCGGTCAGGCCGGCGAGGGCAACCAGATAGGGCTGCCGGCTCGCCACGATGTAGATGTCGAACGGTCCGGCCGACCGGTGGAGGGTTCGGTACCGCCACCGTGCCCGCTGGGCGATCGCGGCGAGGAGGACCTGACGCACATCGTCCGGGCTCGCCGACGCCGGCAGCCCTTCCAGTCGCTGAGCGGGCATACCCGGCGAAAGGAAGTACACCTGCTGCATGCCCCCGGCGTTACGGGTGGTACGCGTGATGGCCACCTGCGCCCCCATGCCCAAGAGCTGGTCGGCCAGCGTAGTCGGCATGACGCCGCCAGGCCCGCCCGTGGAATCGGTGTAAGTGCCGAGCAGGGATTGGATGGCATCGGCGGAATGCTCGAGGGAGCGACGCAGCACCACCTCGGCGGCCACCGCGAAGGCCACGACCACGAGCAGCGCGTAGCCGGCCAGCGCCGTCCACGCCACCCGGCTGAAGCGTTTGATGAGGACGGTGCTGAGGCGCCGTTCGCTCATGGGACGTCGAGCCGATAGCCGATGCCGCGTGCGGTGCGGATCGGCGGACTCTGTCCGGCGAAGGTCAACTTCTTGCGCAAGTAATTGACGTACACATCGACCACATTGGTCTCGGGATCGAACTTGTAGTTCCACACCGCCTCGGCGATGCGCGACCGGGAGACGGTGCGACCCGCGTTGCGCATCAGGAACTCGAGCAGGGCGAACTCTCGCGGACTTAAGTCCACCACCCGCCCGTCCTGCGTGACCCGCCGGGTCAGCGGGTCGAGCACAAGGCTTCCGACCGTGAGCGTCGCGTCGGTATGGCGCAGTTTGGCCCGACGGATCAGGGCGTGGACCCGGGCAAGCAGTTCGGAGAGGTCGAACGGCTTCGTGAGGTAATCGTCGGCACCGCCTTCGAGGCCGCGCACACGCGCCTCGAGCTCGTCCTTCGCCGTGAGCATCAGCACCGGCGTGTGTACACGGCGCTGCCGGAGCTCTGTGACCACACTGAATCCGTCCCGGCCGGGGAGCATGACATCGAGGACGATGCAGTGGTACGTGCCGTCGAGCGCGCGCTCGAGGGCGCGGTCACCGGACTCGGCTTCGGCGACGCCATAGCCCTCCTCGCGGAAGGCCTTGCTCAGGAAGCGCCGCAGGTCGCGATCGTCCTCGACGACGAGTATCTGCACGCCCAAACCTATGCCCCGCCGCTTCGCTTGGGCAATGCAGGATCGTGAGGTCAGATCCCCTCAGGCGACGGCGCCGAGCGGCGCCCGCGTGTTCGGCATGGCTCGAGCCGCAGGGTGACGCAGCTCGCTGCCCATCGCGACCCACCGCATGAGAACAGTGTGAGAACTCTCTCATATCGCCCGCGGGGGGATCCGCCGGGCGGCGCGGCAGCGCTCTTTCCCGTGACAGGAACGATCGGGTCTCACCTAACTCGGGAGGTTTTCATCCAATGAAGATCCAGATTGCTGTTCTCGCGGCCGCAGCCGTCGCTGCCTGCTCGCCGGACCGCGGGGTCACCGGCGCCACCGGCCCGGCCGCACTGCGTGCCGGTCGGCTCGGCGTCAGTGCGGTCGATGGCAGCGTTGAGCGGGCGGTGTACACGCTCACCAATCAGACCTCAGGCAATGCGGTCGCGATCTTTACCCGTGCTGCCGACGGCACGCTGACGGCGGCGGGAACGGTCAGCACCGGGGGGACTGGGACGGGTGCGGGTCTCGGTTCGCAAGGCGCGCTCGCGCTGAGTGACGAAGGGCAGTTGCTCTTCGCGGTCAACGCGGGCAGCAACGAGATCTCGGCATTCGTCGTCAACGCCGAGGCGCGGCTCTCGCTCGTCGGGCGCGTCCCATCCGGCGGGACGCGGCCGATCAGCCTGACCGTCCACGAGCACCTGCTCTACGTACTCAACGCGGGTGGGCGCGGAAACATCAGCGGCTTCACGATCGCCTCGAACGGCGCGCTCACTCCTATCGCTGGGTCGACGCGCCCGCTCAGCGGCGCCGCCGTCGGTCCGGCACAGGTGGCGTTCAGCCCCGATGGTGCGGTCCTGATCGTCACCGAGAAGAACACGAATCTGCTCGGCGTCTACCGCGTGGGGCGTGATGGCGTGTCCACGGGGCCAACCACGTTCGCCTCCGCGGGCGTCACGCCATTCGGATTCGCGTTCGGCCCGCGGGAAGGCCTCTTCGTGTCCGAGGCCGCTGGCACGGCGTCCTCCTACGAGGGTGGCGAGAACGGGTCACTCACCGTTATCAGCGGCGCGGTAGCCACGCATCAGGGCGCCCCGTGCTGGCTCGTCGTGACCTCCGATGGCCGATTCGCCTACACCGCCAACGCTCGCAGCGGCACCATTTCCGGGTTCCGCGTGGGCCCGGACGCGAGCCTGAGTCTGCTCGACGCGAGCGGGCAGAGCGCAAGCGTCGGCGCTGGGAACACCGACTTGGCGTTCACCGTGAACTACCTGTACCAGTTGAACGGGGGCGGGAGCATCACGGCGTTGCGGGTGCAAGAAGACGGCGGCCTCGCCACCCTTGACGTCGTGGGTGGGTTGCCTGCCGGTGTCGTCGGGCTCGCCGCGCGATAGGCGCGGGCGGACAGCCGCCATCCGATGAAGCACTAACGCGCGCAGATGAGAGCCGGTCGGATCGGACGTGTGCCGGTCCGGCCGGTTCAGAAAGGAGTCAACTCATGCGTGTCCCCGGCTCGTTCGTCATGGCCGGTGTTGTCGTAACCGGTCTCGCCACCGCCTCGAGCGGCCGCGAGCGACGGCCTGCGGCCATGACGGTCGCCCCGAGTGCGCCCGAGCTAGGCAACCAGAGCTGGCTCAACGCAGACCATCCGTTGCGGCTCGCCGAACTCCGTGGCCGGGCCGTGCTGCTCAACTTCTGGGTGTTTACCTGCTACAACTGCACGAACACCGTGCCGTCCCTGGTCGAGCTCGATCGGCGCCATCGTGACCGCGGGCTCACGCTGATCGGGATTCACACGCCGGAGTTCCCGCCCTATGCGGGCGAGCACGACAGGGGCAACGTGGCGCGAGCGTTGGTGAAGCTTGGGATCACCTATCCCAACGCCCAGGACAACGATCGCCGCACCTGGGACGCGTACGATATCCGGTTTTGGCCGAGCTTCGTGCTGATCGACAAGCGGGGGAAGATCCGGTTCACCGGGTACGGCGAGTTCCATCTGAACGACGCCGATTTCCGCGTCTGGGACGAACGCATCCGGGCGCTTCTGGCCGAATGAGCCGCGCGGGTGTGGGCGCCGTGTTGGTCACGCTTGCTGCTTGCCGTCCGGCGGTCCCGTTCCAGCTCGCCGTGGTGCGTGGCCGGGTCAGTCAGTTACGGCTCATTGGCGCGCCGGGCGCGCACATCAATGCCCGGCTCAAGCCGGCGCTCGAGTTGGCGAACGGGACAGTGCTGCGGTTCGACTCGCCGCACGTGAGCGCCGATTCGGCGTATTTCGTCGACGCTCCCACGGTCGAGGCCCCCATTGAGCAGGCCGTGCACACGGGCATCGTGCGAGCCAGCGTGTGTTCGGCGGGTGAGAAGCTGTGTCGGAGTTTCGCACTGGCCGTGCGGTTCTAGGCGCCCGCGCGGTATGGATTTCACACCGGAGTGATGATTATGGCCTTCAGCACCCAGATCCTTGTGGTACCGCTCGCCGCAGCCCTGGTGATACCACGCCCGGGCGGCGTGCCGCGTCTCGGTCACGAGCGGACTTCCGCGCAAAGCGGGCTCGCCGCCGCCACCTTCGCCGGTGGCTGCTTCTGGTCCATGGAGCGTCCCTTCGATCAGCTCGACGGCGTCATCGGCGTGACCGTCGGCTACATGGGCGGCCACACGACGCATCCGACGTATGAGCAGGTTGCCGCTGGCCGGACGGGGCACGCCGAGTCGGTTCAGATTGTATACGACTCCGCCAAGGTTACGTATGAGCAGCTCCTTGATGTATTCTGGCACCACATCGATCCGCTAACGGTTGATGGGCAAGTGTGCGATTTTGGGTCGCAATATCGCACCGTGATTTTCTATCGCAGCCCGACACAGCACCGCCTCGCCGCAGCATCCAAGCGCCGCCTTGAGGCGTCGGGACGGTTCGGACAGCCGATTGCGACCCAGGTGGTGGCGGCAGGCGAGTTCTATCCCGCGGAGGAGTATCACCAGCACTTCTATCGCAAGAACCCGACTCGGTACGAGGCGTACCGCCTCGCCTGCGGTCGGGACCGCCGACTGAAGGAGCTCTGGGGCGCAACCGTGCCGACGGCGGAATCCCACCGGTGAGCCTGCCAGGCCGAAACGCGCCGCCACCGTAGGCCTGGCGTTCGGCTCGGGTGCGGATCAGGGCGTTCGTAGCGGCGGTGTGTGCGAGCGCCGAGCGCGGCGAGTCGCGCGCTCCCCAGCGCTGTGGCCATGCACCGCACCCCGGTCGATGCGGCCTGCCGCGAATCCCTTAGATTCTAGACCCGGTCATGGAAACAAAGCGGAGATACGAGCACACGACGGCGGCGGGAGGGCTCCTCTCGCCGCCGAGTGCGCCGGAGCGCGCGCTCCGCGTGGTCGCCCGCCCCGAACGCAACCCGGGAACACCGCTCGACCTCGACCTCGTGCGCGCGCTGCACGTGAACCGCAGCGCCGTCGAGCGCCGTGCCGCCACGATCCCCACGCGACGCACCGTGAAGCGCGAATGGCAGGCCGCCTGGCTGCTGCGGGCCATCACCTGCATGGACCTCACCACGCTGCAGGGCGACGACACGCCCACCAACGTGTTGCGACTGTGCGCCAAAGCCCGGCATCCGGTGCGCCGCGATCTCGTGCACGCCCTGGGCGTCGAGCAGCTGGAGCTCACGGTAGGCGCCGTCTGCGTTTACCACGCGTTCGTTCCCGTCGCGGTCCAAGCGCTCGAGGGCACGCGGATCCCGGTGGCGGCCGTGTCGACCGGATTCCCGGCGGGCTTGAGTCCCCTGCCCCAGCGGATCGCCGAGATTGGCGCCTCGGTCGCCGCGGGCGCGCGCGAGATCGACGTCGTGATCACGCGGGCGCACGCGCTCGCTGGTAATTGGGAGGCCCTGTATGACGAAGTGCGGGCCTTCCGCGAGGCGTGTGGCAGCGCGCTGATGAAGGTCATCCTCGGGACCGGCGACCTGGCGACGCTCGTGACCGTGGCGCGCGCCTCCCAGGTCGCCATGATGGCGGGGGCCGACTTCATCAAGACGTCCACCGGCAAGGAGGCCGTGAATGCCACGCTCCCCGTTGGCGTAGTGATGACGCGCCAGATCCGCGACTACCACGAGCGCACTGGCCACGCGGTCGGCTTCAAGCCAGCGGGGGGGATCCGCAAGGCCAAACAGGCGCTCGAGTGGCTCATTCTTATGAAGGAAGAGCTGGGCGATGCGTGGCTTGGGGCGGACCGCTTCCGGCTCGGCGCCTCTGCCCTGCTCACCGACATCGAGCGCCAGCTCGAGCACTTCCTGACGGGCCGCTACTCGGCGGCGTACCGTCATCCGATGGTGTGACGTGAGCCGGACCGGCATCCTGGTCACGCTCGGCAGCGCGGCGCTCGTGTGGGTGGGGGTCGCGCCGGCGGCCGCCTTCCAGCGGCCGGCCGACGACTCCGCCACCGCCGCCGCGCGCCGCTTCTTGGACGCGGCCGAACAGGAGCTCGCCGTCCGGAGCGTCGGCGTCAACCGCGTCGGCTGGATCAGCGAGAACTTCATCACCCACGATACCGAGCTGTTGGCGGCCGCAGCGCAGGCGGAGGTCGCGCTGGCGGTGAAGCGCTTCGTGGACGCGTCACGCCGGTTCGATGGCGTGGCGTTGTCCGCCGAGCTGCGCCGGCGCCTGCTGCTCCTGCGGCTCCAGCTCGCTGCGCCGGCGCCCCCCGATTCCGCCGACGCCACGGAGATGAGCCGCTTGGGCGCGGGCCTCGATGCCGATTATGGCCGGGCGCGCTACTGCGCTCCCGCGCCCCGGGGCAAGGCCACCTGCCGCAACCTGGACGACTTGGAGCACGTGCTTGCTCAGTCGCGCAACCCCGACTCGCTGCTCGATGCCTGGCGCGGGTGGCATGCGACGGCGGTTCCGACGCGGGAGCGCTACGCGCGGTTCGTTGCGCTCGCGAACGCGGGGGCGCGCGCGATGGGCTTCGCCGATGCCGGGGCGATGTGGCGCGCCGGGTACGACATGCCACCCGACTCGTTCGTGGCGGTGGTGGACCGCCTGTGGCAGGAAGTGCGGCCGCTGTACATGCAGCTGCACGCCTACGTGCGGCAGCGCCTCGTGGCCCGCTATGGCGCGGTGCTGGTGCCGCCGCGCGGGATGCTGCCCGTGCACCTCCTCGGCAACCTGTGGGGCCAGGACTGGAGCAACATTGCCGACCTGGTCGTGCCGGCCGCGCCGGCCCAGGGTGGGGGCGGCCGCGATCTCACGGCGGTGCTCAAGCAGCGGCAGGTCTCGGCGGTCGAGATGGTACGGATGGGGGAGCGATTCTACACCTCGCTCGGGTTTGACTCACTACCGGCGACCTTCTGGGAGCGCTCGCTCTTCGTGCGGCCGCGCGACCGCGACGTCGTGTGCCACTCGAGTGCCTGGTACATCGACGACCCCACTGACCTCCGCGTCAAGATGTGCATCGAGCCGACGGCGGAATACTTCCGCACCATCCACCACGAGCTCGGGCACGACTTCTACTATCGGTCCTACAAGAACCAGCCATTTCTCTACCAAAGTGGAGCGAACGACGGCTTCCACGAGGCGATCGGCGACGCCATCGCGCTCTCGGTGACGCCGCGATACCTGCAGACGATTGGCGTGTTCGACAGCGAACCTCCCGCCACCGGCGACACGCTCGAGCTGTTGCGCCAAGCGCTCGACCATGGCGCCTTCCTGCCGTTCGGCATCACGATCGACAAGTGGCGCTGGGAGGTGTTTGCGGGCAAGGTCACACCGGACCAGTATACCAAGCGCTGGTGGGAGCTGCGCGGCTCGTACGGGGGCGTGATGCCTCCCGTGGCACGGGGTCCGAGCGACTTCGATCCCGGGGCCAAGTACCACGTTCCGGGGAACGTGCCCTACATGCGCTACTTCCTGGCGCAGGTGCTCGAGTTTCAGTTCTACCGCGCGCTGTGCCGCGCGGCCGGCTCGAGCGGCCCCCTGTACCGCTGCTCCTACTACGGCAGCAAGCCGGCCGGGCGGCGGCTCGCCGCGATGCTCGAGCTGGGCGCCAGTCGCCCGTGGCCCGAGGCCCTCGCCACGCTCACCGGGCAGCGCGAGATGGACGCCACGGCGCTGCTCGACTACTTCCAACCGCTCATGGTCTGGCTCGAGCGCCAGAACCGTGGGGCTCCCGTGGGGTGGTGATGGCCCGACCCGCCGCGACGGTCGCCGAGATCTTCGAGACCATGGCCTACGGGCCCGCGCCCGAGAGCGACAAGCCGGCGCTCGAGTGGCTCGCGCGCC
>Ga0209648_10003282_pt1 | contig 13575 bp, 10 predicted proteins | sample GraSoi2013_115cm_FD_185830 | JGI IMG/M metagenome (GOLD analysis project Ga0209648, IMG submission 185830) | Grasslands soil microbial communities from the Angelo Coastal Reserve, California, USA - Sample 9_17_2013_115cm (SPAdes) (version 2) | ecosystem: Environmental > Terrestrial > Soil >...
TAGCTTGCAGGCTTATAGGTTCCTGAGGTGAGGGTTGTAGTTGTACCTGTAAATACTGGCAGCGCCGCCGCCGCCGCGTCATCCAATGTCAAATTGAACCCACTCACCCCGCTGCTGCCGCCCGTCGTGTCGCACGAAGCAACCAGTGACATGGGAATGATGAACTGGCCATGTGGCCCCTGCAGCAGAATTGCCAGATCGGCAGGGCAGTGAGTCACTGTGTATCCGTTCAGGGTCAGAGTAAGCTTTCCGATCGTTCCGGTCATGCCCGAGACAGTGATTGGAGATGGATATGGAGAAGTCGTTGCGGTCCCCCCAGCTCCAGTCGTGCTAAAGGTAATAGCCGCGTTGTTGGAAAATGTTCTAGGAGCAGCCGGACAAGGTGGTCTTACGGTGATGACCGCGCTGCCCTGAATGGAACTGGTGACCGTATCGGTCGCCGTGACTGTCTGGCTGTTGATTGTGTTCAGGGTAACGCTGAAATTGTGCGCTCCGTTGTCGCCAGTCACAAAAGTGTAGTTGGCCGGCAGAACTGCGCCGCTATCCGAACTGGTAAAGTGCGCCGTGCCGGTATAGACCGTACCCGCAGTCGTGGCTTGGTTGCCAAACTGGTCAAGCGCGGTCACCGTGATGTTAAACGGCAAGCCTACAAACGCGCCCGGGGGCGCACTCACGCTGAAGTCGTGGGCGGGGCCGGGATGTACCGTAATGCCGCTGGAAGTGCCGGTGATGGAGCTGCTGAGTGTGTCCGTAGCCGTGACCGTCTCAGTGCCTGCAGTTCTCAGAATCACGCCGGTGAAAGTGCGCACCCCGCTCACCAGTGTGTTGTTGCCCGGCAGAGTGGCGCTAGGGTCCGTGACGCTGGTAAGGTGCACTGTGCCGCTATAACCCGTTGTAGTGTTGTTAAACGCATCTTTGGCGGTAACCGTAACATTAAAGCTTGCCCCTGCATTGACCGGGTTTGCCGATGGAACCACGGTGAATGTTGATGTTGCTGCCGGACTTACGTTGATAAAAAACGGGCCACTGGAACTGACGCCGCTGGCATTTGCGGTGAGGCTCCGAGAACCTGAAGTTCGCAAATTGATGCTGAAGACACGTGAACCGTTAATCAAAGTGTTGGATGGCAGGATCGCCTGGCCATCGCTGCTGGTAAATGAAACCGTGCCCACGAAGCCGGTGGCGACATTTCCATAGAAATCGTAGGCCGTGACCGTCACGTTGAATGCGACGCCGGCCGTGGCGCTTCCCGGTACGCCGCTCATCACCAGGAAGTTCGCCGCCCCCGGATTCACCGTTACCGATCCGGTCATTCCCAGGCCGCAGTGTGGGCTGCAAAAATAGTTATAAGTGCCCACTCCTGTGAACTGATGAGAGAATGTACCGCCGTTACCCTGAAGAGTTGAGCTGAATAAGCCGTCTGAGGAGCAGCTTGAGCCCGAGATTACATTGTGAGAGCCGGCGCCCACCCAATTCCACGTGACGGTCTGTCCTGCAGTGATGGAGATCGAACTCGAGCTGAAGAAATTATCGTTTACATTCACCGTCTGCCCCACCGCCGCCAGCGGCAGCAGGCACACCAGGAAACCTATTGCGATGCCTTGCCTGGCAAAAACCTGTCGGGCTTTAGGGCTTGCGGAAAAACTCAATTTCCGCGCGATCTTTCGGAGGGGCACGGCTTCAGCCGTGCCGTTAAGCTCTTGAAAATGAACAATTCCACTCTGCCGAAGGCCGGCGCGCAGCCGGGGTGAGCTCTTGGTGAGCGCTGTCCCGCGCGAATCAAGAGCGAGGGCGAAGCCCTCAGGATAAAAAGCGGAGCGCCAAAATAAATGTTTTTCTGCAGACTTTCTGGCCCTGGCGTTTGGGAATAAGACATTCGTTATGCGTAAAAAGAAGCAGAGAGCGAGCGCAAACCAGCGCCCCGGGAGCAAGCGCATTGACCCTGGGAAGGCAGTCACGAGCTCTTTGTCCTCCGGAATAAGGAAGTGCGAACGATATACGGGGAGGGCACTAAGTTTACCCCCTTTGTCCCAAAACGACAAGAAAATCCAAAACGCCATTAAGGACTTTAAAAACAGCGCCGAGCGTATAGCCGGGCCGTGAGAAGGCCTCGCCCATGGCAATGGATCTACCCTGTTTTGTGCAGTTTGTGTCTATTCGACGTATGCAGGCTGGCAGAATCACAGATGCATAGATCGTGGTTTTTGAGGGGATTTCGTTGCAACGCTTGGCCAAGAAGAACAGTTTCCGAGTGACCTGCGTTAGTCTGAAGATTTTGCGATACGAAAGGTTATCTCCGGATTTTTCCCAGATTGGATCTGGGGAGCATCCTCAAAGAAAAGATGCTGTTGTAATTCGCCATTATTCCTTGTGAGTTCAGCTTTGGACATTATGATCTCCGCTTGAAGGAGAGATGGCTGATTAAAAATATGGGTCCGCGCATTGTCTGACGAGTTTCTTATATAAGCCCGTGTCCGCCCCTCCAATGTGATCCACTGGCCCGACATCAAATGCACCAGGGTAGAAGGCCTTGTTGCCATCCCATAGAGGCGTATGGCATTTCCCAGAACGAGGGATGCCTTGTCCCGGTTAAGTTCCATGTCAATGTCCATTATCCGGTAACTGATACTTTCGTTCTGGTCAAACCCGAGCTTGTTGAAATCGGGTTCAATGGGTACGTCTATGGGTGCATTACTTACATTCTTGATTGAAACTTCGTAGCTGATAACATCTTCCGGACCAAGCACTTTCTTGTGCGATAGCATCTTTACAGAAATGGCGAACAATGTTGGAGGATTTGGGAACCCTATTGCCTTGCCTGGAAACCGGGTTTCCGCAATCACGAAAGGAGGCTCGGATAGTTTATAGTGGCTAAGATTCATTTTTATAGCTTCCTGCCCTGAGAGCAGAAGAGCACTAGAAAGCGATAATATGCTGATCGCAATGATCTTTATTCTTAGTTGGGACATGCTGGATACCTCCCGCCAACAGCAAAATTTATGAAACCCATGAAATTACCGTTTGCATCATAGCTGAGACCAGGTGGTTCTCCCGGATCAGAAATCGTTTGCCCTAATTTATCAAAGACATGGGCTAGTAACTTGGTCCTTACCTTTTTCATCTGGTCCGGTACGGTTACAGTAGAGAAAGCAGTATCAGATGGAAGGCCTATGATCGTTTCAAATGCGATACCCAAGTTCGCTTCGTCGTCTTTTAACCCATCCACATATTGACCGTAGTGTCCTGTTTCATTGTTGCTAGTATTAAGGCCCTGGCTGCTTTCATGCCTCACAAGGTTCGAGCGTATTTGATCGCAGGATAGTTGTCTCGCAGTAGTAGACGTTGGACATTGCGCGAGACAAAAATCAGTCGTATTGTTGTCAAGTTCGTGGGAGTACCACACCGGAAATTGAGTAGTATCCTGCGGTTGCTGAAGAATGTATTGATAGCCGGCGTTCGGCCCCGAGGCGATGGAACCGGAATACTTAAACGGGCCAAAGCCCGGCTGCAAGCAGGCAGCGCCAAGCAGCGATTCAGAGCTACCATCGATAGGCTTGACCGTCTGAAATGTCACATTGCCGCAAATGAATCCGTCACCGACCTGCTGAACGGCCACGGGCTGGAAGGCCCACCCTGTTCGTGGAGTAACGATCAAAGGAGTGGATCGAGCGCTCCCGTCGTTCATAGTGACCGTAATCGTGCCACCCTTCACGGCGGTACCGGCCCATGAGGGACTCGATGAGCTGCTGATTACCACATTTTTATCCGCATCCTCAAATTTCCATTTTTTCACGACTGCCGGCAATCCGTCTTTTCGGCTTACCAAACAAGTCGCAGTTGAGCCTCTTGCCACAGGAGTGTTTGTCTTCGAGCCCCCACTACCATCGCTACAAGCAAGTCTGAAAACATCAGCCGCCCGGCGTTTCCCGTCGGCTTGGAAAAACCTCCATTCATTTTCTTGCGGCGTGAGCTGCGGCGTCGTATTCTGGGCAATTACAGCTTGTGCTCCCAGAGCGGGCGAATATCCAAACCAATACAAACGTCAGCTTCCGAGACTGCGATTTGCAGGCTCGATTTCTCATTTGCCGGTGTTGTTCAATGCAGCCTCGCATTGCGCTCGTTCGGATGGCAAACACCATTGCAGTGCTTCTTTACCAGCCTTTCGTAATCGCTGTGCAGACTCCACCGTCTTGGAGTGTTCCGCGGATTCGCGTAGTAGTTTCAACCCTTCAATGGGGTTATCTCGGTAGATCAGCATAAGAGCGGCGGCGGCATTCTTGAGGACTAATTCTGAGGAATCGTTATTACCAATCACTTTAAGCAAAGCCGGAACCGACGGTTTTCCTATTTGGGCCAAATCGCCGACCGCTGGATAGCGATCATCTACCGTAACAGGATGTACCTGGATGCCAGAGTTGGCTTTCTCCCATGAGTAAATTCGGCTAAAAGACAACAGTGGTATGAGATCGTCAATCGCAACAACACACTTCTTATTGCCAAGCGACTCTATCGCCTGTGCAACTTTGTCTGGGTCATCTGTCTGTAGGTCGTGATTACGAATTAAGGTTAGCAATTGAAGTTCTTCGGTGTTGGGAACTGGTTGCGTTGGCTCGGTATCCTGTTGGCTCCAAACTACCGTTACAGCAAAAATGTTCAGAAGGAGAATTGCTGGAATAAGCCGTCTCATTTTTGTCTACATCATCCCGTGAAGTCCAACTTAGCTTGCTCTAAATCTGTGATTGGGAAGCCTAATGTGAGTTTTGCATCAATGCCTTACGGGCCAGTCGAACGAATAGTAGCCCTTATCTTGACACTGAAATTGAACGTACCTCCAGACAGAATTCTTGCGCCCCCGTGCAATAGTATTCAGCGCTTCCATGAATGTAAGGTTATCCATGGACGTTCTGGGCAGCCTGGTAACGGAGCCTCCACCAATGGAAACAATCATGTCATCGGAGATATATTCGCTCAGCTTCAGATCTGCCATGCGTTGCTTTACTTCAGGGGTATTGAAAAGCACACCATCTGCGGCCGAGAATGGAACATCTTCGGCGTCAAAGTGGTTAATTTTTGTCTGTAGCAACTGAGGAGTGCCGGTTGAGGGCAACAGAAGGATAGAATCACCGTCCCATGCCCATTTGTAGTTCGAATCATCGGCTGTGATGCGATCTAGAGCTTGACGTAATGTCAAGCCAGAGAAGTCGAAATAATGCTTAACGGTAGCCTTATCGTCAGATTTACAAGCTTTGACGGAGACAATTCCACCAGCAATATTCGCCTCCCTTAAAACGCGTGCCATAGCGTCTTCAGTAGACACATTTTCAATCTTAGAGACAGGGGTGGGTTTGTCGAGTTGAGACGCATTAGAAATGGGAGTCTTGTTTTTCTGACACAAAGCTGGTGATCCAGCCGCGAGTAACAGAAGTGATGTACAGATGATCCTTTTCACAGAAGTTCCTCCATTGCTTCATGGAGAAATGACACTGCGTGAAACAGAAGCTTCGTATAACAGCACCATTAACGGGTTACCCAATCAATACTATATTCGTTTTTCCCATTGCAGTGGGACTCAGAGTAACTCCACACGGCATACCCATGTTTTGTCGCTATTGCGTTGAGGGCTTCTTGGACTGTCACATCATGCAAATCTAATGAGATATCCTCTTGTCTCCAGCTTCCACCACCAATGATTAAATGTGTACCATTATTCTTCAATTGCAAATGTTCCAGGGCTTGGGTAACTTCTGGGGTTCGAAATAGCTCCCCGCTCGCCAGACTCACGCTTGTACCAGGCTTGGACAACTGAAAATGTGCAAGCTTAACTTTCAGCAATTCTGGTTCGCCTGACTTTGGCACAATGTTAATAGTCCCGTTTTGTAACACCCAATTTGACTGATCGTCGAGCGACGTTACTGCTTCAAGTGCATCTCGAAGCTTAAGAGTCGAAACTGCAAACGAATAATTTTTCGCGGCTGCAACGTGGCTGCATTCAGGCATAAGGACAATTCCACTCGGCACACGAGCAGAGTTAAGTGCATCGCGAAACAATATCCAGGGTTGCACGTTCTTTGTTTCATGCAATGTTACTTTCCGCCCCAAGACCTGCTCATCGTCAGTCGCCTGCAGAGATGTCGTCTTAGCTGTCGTCTGACAGACACCTGTACTGCAGAGAACTAGAATGAATATTAGGGAAGCAATTGCGAATCGTTTGTTATTCATTACTGTGTTCCTTTCACAAATTACTTGCATGTGGTCGTTTCGTTTAGTGTTCCTGAAAAATTGCCCACTTGAATGCTGCAGGTTGTGGTCAAATTGATATCTGTTTTTGGATCTACAAGAATGCTAAATGTTTGCTGAACCGATTCGTTTTGATCCGGGGACAGATACCGACAGCTTTAGTGGGAACCCTTTTACACTAATCCGAACGATCCTACTTTAACCACTGATAATAGCGGTGTCGGTCCAAAGTACCTACCGAGAATGGTTACATTTTGTGTTGTTCCAACCATTCCGCGATTGTGGCGAAGTTCTATGATCTCAGGAAGCGGCACGCTGCGTCTTTTCTTGGAACCTGCCCGAAAATCCCACTGACTGAAATCAGGCGCAAGCTGCGCGGTCTGCACCACCGCCTGCGCTCCCAGCGCTGGCGAATATCCAAACCAGCTCTGCTTTCTGGATGGGTTCTGCTAGTTTCTGACTCTGGTTTCCATCGGGGTCAATAATCGTAATAATGATATTTTCCCCTAGTATCTCCACCAAAATCGATGTCTAGATTCTGCGAAGTGTTATTGCTGATTTTCATATTAACCAGTATCGGCTCTCCGCGAGTTATGGTGGCTTCTCAAGTGTTATCGAGACGGGCGCGACGGAAATTTCTGCGTTTCCAGAAACGCCAGCAGCAAACAGGAAAGCAAGAGCTAGCATCAACCTGAGAGCAGCTATCGATTCAAACAATTCACCTAGGCGATTTCTCATCGTGCGCCAGTGGAATTTGTGGGACACTGTTTTTTTACATAGTCAATCAGTGCCGAAATGTCTGTTTTAACAGCTTGATCTTGGGTATTTTTCTCTAATGCGGTTAACAAGAAAAGGGTGACCTGCGGCTTGCGATCTTCCTCAATTTGGATCAGCCCCGGATCCTGAAATGCCTTGTGAATAACGGGAAGAAATGTTCTGACGACGTTCGGATCGGACAACTGACGTTCATCATAGAGCTTCAGAACAGCAATCGAAACACGATCACCCAGCCGGACTACGTTTTTTTCCTCGATGCTTAACGAGATACCGGTTTTTTGTATTTCGATGTACTGTTTGACGAAGTCCGTAGAGTACTCATCGCGACCTTGCGAAGATGCGACTCCAGTCACTAAGCTCAACATCACAACGAGAAAAATCAGTTTGATTTTCATTATTCTCCTATCTTGTACCATCAATATCGGATTGATTAGTGATCACACCGTGGCCGTCCGACTGGCCTGCGACGGAAGTATTGTTGGTTCGAACGGTATAGCGATATTGTCCGTTGATCAGAACTGAGAGCGGTTGCGTGAAGCTTAGGGAAAACGCCTGCGGAGCACAAGCCCCATAGGGAGCGTCGTAAAAAGTCCCGACAGGGTATGTAAACTTTGAGGTTGCAGCTATCTTGGTTGGCCCAACATCTGTCCAAACGGATACAGGATCTCCTTTCGAAACTCCATTCACAACCAAATTTAGCAGTTTCTCCTGGGGCTCCATCTTGTCGCTCATGATCGACTGCGGGGGGTGAGCTTGATCCTGTACTTGGTAGATCACAGCAATTTGGATACCTACATTGTTGCCTATTGTGCATGCACCTCCAACAGCACCTGTGGGTAAGACGATCGAGGAAATTACTTTCAATGTTTGTGGTATCTGCACAAAGAAATTCTTACTTTTGCTCTCCAATCCATTAGACGGTCCGCTAGATGTCATTTTGATAGGTACATTCCCACCTTTTGCATTTGGACTAATTATAAAGTCCGCAGCAATTTCCTTATTACTTATGAACGTACGATTCTGAACCGTTATTAGGGATTTATCCACGTCAATTTGGGAGTTAGGGTTGAAATTAGTTCCTTTTATGTCAACAGAAACTGTGGTGCCCACTAACCCGCGGTCGGGGGTGACGGTTGTAATCACCGGAGGTTCTGCGCTTCGCCCTTTTTTATGAGCCGTAACAGACTGCCACTGGCTGAAATCTGGCGTGAGCTGCGGTGTCGTGCTTTGGGCAATTACCGCCTGCGCCCCCAACGCCGGCGAAAATCCAAACCAGCTCTGCGTTGTCGGGTCGTAGTCCGGGTTCAGCAGCCCTAGGGGCGAAGGCGTAATCGTGCTCCCGTCGAAAAGCTGCATCTGCTGCTGCGAAGTGGCGGAATCCATGCCCATTACGCCGGCGTGATTGTTCTGGTCGGTGGTGGTGGCGTAGAGGGTAACGCTGTCCTGCACAGTCTGCTTATTCACCGCCCACAACGCGCTGCCGTTGCTGCTATCGAATGCGGCCAACTTGTCGCCATTGGTTCCGTACGCCACGCCGTTGCCCCCTAGCAGCATGAGGGTTCCGGGGTTAAGCTGATTCCCACCATTGTTGAGCAGAAAAACCGAGTAGGTGCTTTCCGCCAGCCAGTTTTGCAAGGGGGCCACATACTCCGTGATGCCCGCGGTGGGGGAGACATGAGAAATCTTGGCCTGGGCCGCGTCCGGCACAAGCGGGGAGCACACGGAATTCCCGCCACCATAATCTGTACAGTCTTGAAAACCTCCCGGTACGACATAGCTCCAAGCGGCCAGGACTCCATCGTTTCCATCTGCGATGGTGTCGGCTGCAACGGGAACAGGGATGAGGTCGTTGTGGCTAGTGGATGCGATCCCGCTTCCGGGAGCCCCGTAAGTCAATGTATTGACACCCTTGTATTCATGTAAAAGCTGTCGGCTGGCTGCTCCGCTGCTGTCGATGCTAATCACGCGCAGGAAATTGTCCGTGGTGCCGCTTTGGTTGCAGGTTGAAAAAGCGACCACCTGGTCAGTAATGACATTCGTATACGTGAAATACGCTCTGCCATCGGCTGCAATCGCCATCGGTCCCGGCACGGCCCCAAACTCGTCGTGCGACGGCACCGGGAAATCACAGTCACCCGTGCTGGTGTGCGTCGAGACTTCCAGCGGCACAGTAAACTTCTGCATCCCGGTGATGCTGTCCACGCCAATCACGCTGACGAAAGGAGTCGTACTCTTCTTCTCGAACAGGAACACGGTTCCATCGGGATGCACCGCGCCCAGCGCCAGGGTGTTGGGCGAATTGTAGCGCCCGGTTTCGAGTCCCGTGGCATCCACTCGCACCAGCGACATGCCTTGCGCGCCTTGAATGAGGCTGAGCGTCCCTCCCTGGGTGTCGGCCAGAGTGACCAGAATAGAGCCAGAGCCGGAGCTGGATGCAGCCGAAGCCGACGAGAGAGACGCGGCACTCTGTAACCCGGATGGTTGATTGAACAACGCCGATGATGGGTTGAATGATGGCCGGTTAAAACTCCCTATCGCCTTCTCCGATGCACCCAGGTTTGTCTTCGCCTGCTCAAGTTCCCGGAGATAAAAATCGGCAATCACGCCTTTCGCCGGATTATTGGCTTTGACGTTTTGCCAGTATTGAATCTGGCTGTCGAATGCATTTTGGGAAGATGTGTCACTGGTTGCTGTAGCCGTGCTCATGAAGGCTTGTGTCTGCGGAGCGCTGGTGCTTGCTCCCCCGCTCGGAACGGCCGTCGCCCAAAGCTGCTGTCCGTCGGCAGATAAGGCGCGAATCACGCCTCCCGTTGCCGTAGCTTCCTCAACGTAGATCGCTGGGTCGGTATCGTGGACCTGAGAGGCAAAGAAGCCCTGGCCGCCCGTATTCCCCGACATGGTTCCAATGGCCCACGTCGGCACGCCATTCGGCAAACTCGCCCCCGGATAGACGTTGATCTGCGCCTGGCTGGTCAGTGGCGTAGTTGCACCTGGGGGAGTGAAGGTCGCCGTCAGCGTTGCCGGGCCGCTTGCGATTGCGCTCAACTGTGGCGGATCGTCGGACGAAATCTGCAGAATGGTTGCATCACTCGTCTTCCAGGTTGCGCCCTGAACAAAGTTACCGTTGCTGTCCACCAGCTTGATAGAGCGGATGGCTCCGGTCACTAAGTTGATGAAACTGGGCGTGATCTGGATACTTGTGGGCGGCGTGACCGGAACGGGATTGTAGGTGAGCATCTCGTTCGCGGGAGTCGTGTTTCCTGCAAGATCGGTCGCTAAGACCGAGATTTGGTTTTGCCCACTGACCAGTGATACAGGACAGGTAAATCCCGCGCTGGTTACTATCGCCGCTGTGCCGTTGCAACTGACCGAGGCTACACCGGAGAGGGTATCACTGCGCTTTTCGCGCCGGTGTTGCCGCCAGTTTTTCGATGGGTGGATAAGAAGCTGGGGCGGCTAAAGTTCGCTCGGCGGGTTGCGACTTGCTTTCAATCGCCTTGACCATCAGTTCGAGGGCAATCCCCGAAGTGGGCGGATTGACCACCGACGCCGCCAGCAACCCCTTGCGCACCCACTCCTGTCCCGCTCCCGGACAGTAATCGCAACCAATGTAGGGCAGGCTGGCCCAGCGCTCGCGCTCTGCGCCGCGCGTCTCAGCTTCAAACGCCTTTCTTGCGCCTAAGGCCATGTCGTCATTTTGTGCGGCTACCAAATTCACCGGGGTCTTGTGCGAAGTGCTTAGCTGAAGCCATCGGCTCACGGCCTTATATCCGCTTTGCTCGCTCCAATTGCCGATCAGGGTCCTCACCTGGATGCTGGCTGGCTTGGTGGACTGCATCTCGCTTAAGCGCAACTGTGCAATGGAGCTGACGCTGGGGCCAAGCAGGTATAAAACCAGGCCGCCCTGAGGAAGCATTGCTCCCATCTGCCGTCCCTGCAGCCGCCCGATCTCCGCGTTATCGGTACCGACGGAAAAAATTGGGGAGTTATAGCTCTTGCGCAGCTCCGCTGTGTATTCGCATTCACGATTCAGCACCGCCCATCCAATGCCGGCGGCAGCAGCCTGCCGCGCCACTTGCAGCAGGGTTGTCCCCACCGGGTAACAAACGATTCCGTCCGGACGGGAATCCTTGGCAGGCGATTGAATGGTGTTCAGCAGTTGTTCGCTGAGCGAAATCGCATCATTGTTTGCGAACAGGATTTCTACGTCAACCCCAAGACGCTGGGCGGTATCCCGGGCAAAGGATTCCTGCAGCCTCTGATAATGATTTTCCGTCGTCAAAAGCGAAACCAGAAACCTGAGTTTTTTCATGGTTGCAGCCACATCAAGATGCTATGCGGATTTGCTCTCAATGGGCCATATTCCTTTTAAGGATAGATTGACTTTTGTCTGCGTATCCTACTCCGGAGTCCGGCAAAACTCAATTGTGCAGTGGCTGCGGTAGTCTGCAATTCGGTTCCGGATGGTTTCGGTTTGTGTGGCCTTGCATGTCTGCTCTACCCGGAGTTTTGACCCGAGCATCGGGTAGCTTGTAGTATGGAAAGGAAAATTATCTGCTCATTTGCGGGCGCTTAACTCAGCGGTAGAGTGCCATCTTCACACGGTGGAAGTCATAGGTTCGAATCCTATAGCGCCCACCATCGAACCTACTGAATCTGCTCTGTGAGCATCCGTGATTCTCTCGCTTTGGGGAGCAACTCGTCACCATTGGTCATGCTCACGATCCCTGGACCGTTGACGAAGAAGGAGTTTTTACCTAAGTCAACCGGCGTGCCAATCTGCACCCGGTCCGCGAGCGGACCGGGTGGTTTGCCACCGCAGCCGTTGATCAGCATGACAACGAGCAGCAAGAGTCCCAACGCCGTGCCAATTCTTCTGCTGCGGGCAGCTTTCTTGCTGCGACTGCCAATAGGAACGATCAGGAAAATTGCAGGCATCATCATGCCAAAAACAGTCAGCGCTGAATGATCCATGCCTGAGGAAGCTGGCGGCGTATTTGCAGCGAATGGCGAACGGGTATCGATGGTCAGAGTAGCGGTTGTCGAATTTGCCTCTACCACGGGCGTGCTCACCGAAGACGACACGGTGATAAGGGACACATTGCACGTTGACCGCATTCGATCCGTTGCCCGTAATGGTCAGCGCGGCTTGGCCGCTCTGTCCTGAGGCAAGAGAGAGGCCCGCTGGATTGGCCACAACGGTCAGCGCCGTGTTTAAGGTGGAGCAGCCTTGTATGTGGCAAGCAACGCACCCCAAGGCGAAGTCGTTCCAGAAGCAAAGGTACCATCGGCGGCGTACACACCGGTTGCCGAAACGATCTCATACTCTCCGAACAGCCCACCAGGACCGTCCACGCCGGCAAGAGCGGTGTAGCCGCTTCCAGGCATGAAGCCGGCATTGGCGACGGTGAGTTGTTCGGCAAAGATCTCTCCGACCAGCAGTTCATCCGCCGCCGTAGTTGTCGCCGCATTGCCGCTGGAGGGCGTGGCGCCAAAGCTGCCCGCCGAAGCCGTTCGGTCGAGCGGCGCGCTCGCCAGTCCTATCACCGCGATGGCGCGAATCACGAGGCCTTGGGAACCAACCGGGCCGTTAAAGCTAGCAGTGATCGTTGAGCCCGCGGGCAAAGCGGCAGCAAGATGATGGCTGGAGCATATCGATTGAAAATCGACCCCGTCGGTAACGATGGAAACGTCGGTTGTGTACGAATTGCCCGCGCTATCGGTGCAACTCACCGAGAACAGTTGCGGGCAGCTTCTAACGCACCGGTCAGCCGCCATCACGATGTTGCTCCCGCCAGCCGGAGCGGCCGCCGTGGTGGTCATGCTCACGGTCCCCCCTGCACCGAAGACGACGGAGAAGTTTTTACCCAAGTCAACCGGCGTGCCAATCCCCGGCCGGTCCGCGAGCGGAGTGCGTGGTTTGCCACCGCAGCCGTTGATCAGCACGACAACGAGCAGCAAGAGTCCCAACGCCGTGCCAATTCTTCTGCTGTGGGCAGCTTTCTTGCTGCGACTGCCAATAGGAACGATCAGGAAAATTGCAGGCATCATCATGCCAAAAACAGTCAGCGCTGAATGATCCAGACCTGAGGAAGCTGGCTTGATTAGAGATCGCATGATCAATCTCCTTGGAGCAACAATTTCTGTTCTGCTTGTATCCAACCATCATAACGCATACAGCAACAAGAACTCGTCACCAATTCGTCACCAAAACTCGTAGATTTTGGGGTGTTTTAGAGACTTGAAAACTCGGAAAGGCAAACCAGGCAAGGGGGTTTAGGTTCATGAGTTCAAAATTCACACGGTGGAAGTCATAGGTTCGAATCCTATAGCGCCCACCAACCCAGCTCCAAGTTGCAAGCTCCAAGCTACAAGGAGTGTGTTCTTACGTCTTTGGCTCAGGACGCGGCTCCAAACGGCTCGAGTTCGAATCCTATAACGCCCGCTACTAACCCATTGAATCCATTGAGCAATCGGCGATGCATCACCTTATCCATCGCTTATCATTACGTGTAAACATTTCTCATTACATTTCGTCTAACAGCGGAGCGCGAACAACCC
>Ga0209648_10003284_pt1 | contig 13573 bp, 10 predicted proteins | sample GraSoi2013_115cm_FD_185830 | JGI IMG/M metagenome (GOLD analysis project Ga0209648, IMG submission 185830) | Grasslands soil microbial communities from the Angelo Coastal Reserve, California, USA - Sample 9_17_2013_115cm (SPAdes) (version 2) | ecosystem: Environmental > Terrestrial > Soil >...
GTGAGCAGAGTGCCTTTGCAGGCCAGGTGCTCAGAGTAGCAGGCGATCATCTCTCGCCGCAGAAAGCAAAATTTTGAAGATTGATGCCATTTTTCAACGAATCGCACCTGATTGCACAACCGTTACGCTAGTTAACACAAATCTGCGAAAAGCAAATATATCAGATTGCCGCGTTTATGGGATTTCTGCTTGGGAGGTACAACTACAAGGAGCAATTCAGCAAAATCTGGTTATTACCAATTACAATGATCCCACAATCACCGTCGATAATCTTGAGGTGGCTCAATTTATCTATCTGTTGCTCAACCACAAAAAACTCCGCGACGTTCTCAACTCAGTCATGGAGAGAGGCATCCTTCTGCTTGGACGCTTTAATGATGACGGTCTTGTATTACTGCAAGCCATTGCTGCAAAGTTAAGAGACTTGAAATATCTCCCAATAATATTTGACTTCGACAGACCAGATAACCGCAATCTTACTGAGACTGTTATGATACTAGTTGGTTTATCTAGGTTTGTTATTGTTGATCTTAGCGGGCGATCTGTTGCTAATGAACTTCGTGCCACAGTACCACACTTTAAAATTCCTTTTGTTCCCATCATTGAAGAAAGCAGGAAAAAGGATGTATATTCCATGTTTTCAGACTTCTTGGAAGATGAGAGGGTTTTACCTCTAGTTGAATTTATCAGCAAAGAACACCTAATGGAGTTGCTGCATCCGAAAATTATCAAGCCTGCTGAGAAGAAGTGCGAGGAAAGGCAGATACGCTTAAAGCAAATATTTAATGGCTAACGACGGAATCAAAACAAGTTTACGAACTAGCCTCAAAAACCAACTCGACGCCGTAAAAGCAATATTGTGCGAATCACTTACTTGTCAGGCAACTGTATTCCCGCCTTGTCTGCCTTGACTACTAGATAGTTAATAAATGCTGAGCATGCGCTCAACATAAATCTTGCATCTTCAATGTCCAGATCAGCTTTGCCCACCAAGCCATGACGTATTCCCTGAGCATCACTCGTATACCCGTATAATTTTTTGAATGCCTCTTTTAGATCGGCATGGAGAACAATCCCTTTACTCTCCAATCTCCCCAGTGCTTGTCCTAATGTAGCTTTGGGATCACCTGTTATCCACTTACAGGTAGCTTCCACTGCGCTTATAGACTCCTTGATGATATTTGCATAGTCAGGTGATTTCCTATCAGCAAGTAAATTTAAAGCTCGCTCCAAATGTGGCGTAAAGGTTCTGGAAACACTTAAAGCCTCGTTGATCTCTGCAATTTCCTGTTCTGAAGTCACTGGCACAAGCTTCTTCTCAACGAAGCGATAATCTGATAATTCACGCTTTAAGACGGCGTTACAAGCCTCAATAAAGTTGATCGAGGTATCTCCATGATCTACATGATTGGCAACGAAGTCTATGAAGTCATAGACCTCATACCATTCCAAAGTAAGGTAGTGTTCTTTAATGGCCTTGAAGAGACTATCGGTGGATACAGAAGGCAGTGTCAGTACGCCACGAACGGCCTTTACTAAGAAAGGCTCATCGGTGGATACAGAAGGTGCTTCATAGGGTACTTCATCTAGAAGTTTATTAAAACAATACTTCCATATCTGCTCACCGAACTTTTGTGCATAGTGGCGAGACATACCCCGTCGAACGTTAACCTTAAAGACATTCCAGCTTCGACCAGTGCGAGCGATTTGCAGGTAAATCAGGATATCCCATCGAACGTTATCCTTAAAGACATTCCAGAGCGCATTTCTTAAACCCACGTCCAGAGAGTCTCTCTGTATAGCCTTGTTCGCTTGATGAATGCCCATTCGCTGAGAAAACTTCTCCATATCGACCCCATATACGACCGAAGGTCTGAGAAAACTAATAAAGTGGCTTTAGTGGCTAATTGATAAAGATAGCTCGGTTTCTTCAGCAGAGCTACAACCTCGGTAATTATGCAAATCATACCATAAAGATCAACATGGTAGAAATAAATAAAATGTGCGACCTGCCTTTTGGCACTGATCCATATATTGCCAGAATGTTGTTGAATACGATTTATTTACGTTTAAATTGATAGAAAGACAAAGGAGTTTGCTATGGACTGGGCAACAATCGTATTAGATGCTTTAACGTTATTAATCGTTATAGCCTCTTTTCTAGCAATTCGCGATAGTCGGGTAGGACTCCATTAACCGGTGGACGGAAGTCCTAAAGGATGGGATAAAAAAGCATCGATCTGTAATCTGTGAATATGAAAACAACAACAGAGCAGATGGATGCTTCGCAGGTATTTTGCCCGAATCTGGCCTGCGTGGCAAGAGGACACGTTGGGCAAGGCAATATCATAAGCCATGGGAAGGCACGTGCGCGTTATCGCTGCAAGACTTGCGGGAAGACGTTTAGCGCGCAAGCAGGCACGATGTTTGAGGGCTTACGCAAACCGAAGGCAGTGATTGTGATCGTGGTGACGCTCCTGGCGTATGGCTGTCCGATCCAGGCGATTGTGCAGGCGTTTGGCCTGGACGAACGCACGGTGGCGAGTTGGCGCGATCGAGCAGGGAACCATTGTCAGGAGGTCCATCAGGCCGTGGTACACCAAGGGCACCTGGATCTGGTGCAAGGGCCTCCCGATGAGATCCGGGTGAAAGGGTGCAAGATGATTGCCTGGATGGGTTTAGCCATGATGGTCTCGACACGCTTGTGGTTGGGAGGCGTCGTGAGCCTGACGCGCGATCGCAGCCTGGCAGATCGGTTGTTGACGCAGGTGCGCTCGTGTTGTCAGCCTCTCCGTGCGCTGCTGGTGTGTACCGACGGCTGGAACGCGTATCCGGGCAGTATCCGGCGGGCGTTTCGCGAGAAAGTCAAAGAGACCGCCGGACGCGGGCGAGCTTGTTTGCGGGTGTGGCCGCAGGTGTGTATCGCCGTGGTGATCAAACGGACGGAAAAGAAACGCGTGGTGGAAATCACGCGCAAGATGGTTCAGGGAACGCTGGAACAAGCACAGGTGCTGCTTTCGGCTTCTCATGGAGGAACGGTGCTCAATACCGCCTTTATTGAACGCTTGAACGGGACGATACGCCAACGACTCGCCAGCTTGACACGTAAGTGTCGGCATGCGGCCAGGCGCTTGGCGGCTCTGGAAAGCGGCATGTGGCTGCTTGGCTGTACCTACAATCTGTGTTGGCCCCATCACGAATTGAGCCGGCAGGCGACTTCGGCCCAAGAGGGGTGTGGAGAAGTGCTGCTCACACCAGCGATGGCAAGTGGCTTGACCGATCATATCTGGAGCATCCAGGAACTCTTGAGCTATCGCGTGGCTCCTTTGCCTTGGGTTGAACCAAAACGACGAGGACGTCCCAAGAAGCTGGCAACACCAGAAGCAAGCAGCCAAGCACTGCCAGATGTACAACCGCGCTTTCGGCCCTTGCTTCGTCTTCGGAAAGGGGTTTTATGCTCAACCACCAGTTAGTGGAGTCCTACCGATAGTCGTAGTCAAGCACAAAAAGCATTAGCAGAAGGCCGCAGGCAGGCGCAAGAAGCATTAGCTGTTGCACGAGAGCAAATAGAGCAGAGTAAAGAGCCAATTCTTATACCGCTCTCTTCTTTACCACTTACGTCAGGTGAGTTAGATTATACTAAATCGGAACTCCCTTTAGAGCTAATGAATGTCGGAACAGGGGTCGCGCTTAACATCTGGGGAGTGTTAGTACCCCCAAAGGATATTCCACGAAGACCATACGCTTTTAGCAATCAGGCACACCTTTTACAAGTTAAGGAAAGTGTTCTTTTCAGTACCAATCTGTTTTACCCTTTTACCGAAAAAGACAAGTTTGGAGAGTACAGCTTATGGCCTTCTTCTGAGCTAACACCATTCGGTACTACTAAAAGACTTAGGTATGCAGCACGCCTTACGTTGACCTATATTGATGTGTTTGGCATCAAACATGCTGCCATATACGATTATACCGATGCCCAAGAGTGGAAGATTGTTAAACACTTGCGTGTCCAACATGATCTTGATGATCTTTATAAACAAAATAAGCCCTAACTTTGATCTTCATTTCGCAGAAAAAACCTTGTGCGACCCACCTCATTTTGACCCACATGAAACTTGACAGACAAGCTATTTAGGTGAATAGTAGAGGTATGGGGTAGTGGTGTAAAGCGCTGATCTTGTAGGATATAATCTCAACATTTACAGATTTCTTAATGAGAAGCGAGCATGAAAGTAGCAAGGATTTGATTAAATAGAGTATTACCACGAGGATTATTAAATGATACTTGTACGTCGACAATTCTGTTTCTCATACTTAAGTCTGTAACCGCTTCCTGACAATAGGCATTATTTCCTACATATACAAGCTGAGGGGTTCGATAAACAACACTGCCATTGATAGTTTGTACTTGGCTGCGACTGGATGCTCCCGCTCCTGGTGGACAAAAAGAATTGGAATAATTGTTTGCTGTCTCATTTGGTGGTAAACCTGCCACGATAAATGTCATAGTTAGATCGTTGTTTGTAAGTTGGAAATCATAAGGAAGACCATTACCTCCACTATGGCTCATTGTTTTAGGGTACTTAATAGTGTAGCCAAAGGAACTTGTGTACGTTTCCCAAGTGACAGTAGGATCAGATTGTGTTGATATACTTTGAGAAAGCTTAGGTGAAGGTAAGGTAGGAACTGGCGTGGAAGTGGGTATAAGTGTTGGAGTGGCAGTTACCATAGATAATTGTTGTTGTAGAATAGCACTATTGTTTCTATGCTCTTTTAGTAAATGCCGGCCTGTTCCCCCCACAACAAGGATAACAATGCTACCCATCACCACTTGTAATCTACTCATTACTTCAAGTTTTTCACAAAATAAATCTTGTGTCAACGTTTCTTTTGATCGATTTACTTATCGCTAGCTATAGGTCTTGGTAAACGTCTGGGGGACGGAAACTAACTCGACAATGGTATTCCATCCCCCTAGACATCGCTACATACTTGTATAAGCTACATGTGCGCGGCGACAAATTGGGACGGATTGGTCCAGCGGTAAGTTGTACCATTAAAGACAAAGTTATCGGGCTGACCTGGCCAGGTATAGCCTGGTCCTGGCTGAGCCGAACAGGTCTGTTTATAGTTGGGTCCCTTTGTGATTCCGGACCCATCAAAAAAGTACCGTATCTCCCAGTGCAAATGGGTATTGTCTCCTCCCTCGGATTTCTGAGAAATCAATCCGCTGGCAATCGACTGTCCCTTTGTAACGGTATCACCGACATTGACAAGAAGCTTCTGGGGATCGAGGTGACCATACATTGAATAGACAAGGCTACCATCTGAGAGCGTGTGTTGAATGATGATTACAGCTCCAGGATAATTATAACCAGGGGGGGATACGTATTTCACCACTCCATTAGCGACTGCGCTAATTGTGGTTGCGCCAGCAGATGTCTTTGCAAACCAGTCTTCCCCGGCATGCCATAGCTGGCTAAATGGCACATACTGATGCTTTGTCGAGTCCCAATAGCAGCCATTAGGTCCCACTAAACTGGGGTTTTGGATACCATATCCAATCGTAAATCTTACGTTTGAGGATGCTATTGGATAGGTAAACGTAGTCGTGCTAGAAAGATTGACCCGCCCAATGTTGTTTCCATTTCCTTCGGTAAACCAGAGGTTGCCATCAGGCCCTGCCGTGATGCCATAAGGTCCGCTGTTAGCAGTAGGGAGTGGGTATTCGGTAATACTCCCGCTCGGAGTAATGCGCCCAATCTGGTTGGTAGCGTCCTCCGTAAACCAGAGGTTGCCATCAGATCCTGCTGTGATGTCTGCTGGCAAGCTGTTGCTGGTGGGGAGTGGGTATTCGGTGATACTCCCGCTCGGAGTAATGCGCCCAATCTGGCTCGCTTGGAACTCTGTGAACCAGAGATTGCCATCAGGTCCTGCCGTGATGCTGTTTGGATCGCTGCTATTAGCAGGGAGTGGGTATTCGGTGATACTCCCGCTCGGAGTAATGCGCCCAATCAGGTTCCCCCGGTTCGCTTGGAACCCTGTAAACCAGAGGTTGCCATCAGGTCCTGCCGTGATGCTGTTTGGATAGGGGCTCAAAAGAGGGAGTGGGTATTCGGTGATACTCCCACTCGGAGTAATGCGCCCGATCTGGTATAACTCCGTAAACCAGAGGTTGCCATCAGGTCCCGCCGTGATGCCGTTTGGATAGCTTCCGCTGAAGGGGAGTGGGTATTCGGTGATACTCCCGCTCGGAGTAATGCGTCCAATCGTGCTCCCATTCACTTCCGTAAACCAGAGATTGCCATCAGGTCCTGCCGTGATGCCAAAAGGTTCGCAGCCACTAGTGGACCCACAGCTTGTGGGCAGGGGGAACTCAGTGACCAGGCCTGCGGTGGTAATGCGCCCGATCTGGTTGGTATCGTACTCTGTAAACCAGAGATTGCCATCATGCCCTGCCGTGATGCCTAAAGGTAAGCTGTTGCTGGTGGGGATTGGGTATTCGGTGAAGGTCACTGTACCTTGTGCATGCGAGTGAATAATGTTGTTTGACAATGGGATAGCAATAGCAGCTGAGACCATGATGAACGCTGCTAATGTTAGAGAAAGCCTTGACCTGAGAAATCCTTTCATGAACGGTTCTCCTAACCACGTGAACCACAAAACAACAAAATCGCCAGAGATAGAGTCGACACCAAAGAAGGAAATCCAATTGAGGGTTACACATTGAACCATTGAAATTGAACCATACAGTAGTTATTAAGAAGGTTGCGAAGTAAGTATAAATATGATTATGAATTTAGTAATTGAGTTGAGATTACTTAACCATATTTTACTTAAAAATAAGCGAATAGATACACAAGAAAAGAATTGACATCTGGTAGCAAGCTAACGACGTATCTTGCTTATTCTTGAAATTGGCATAGAGACTGACAGGGAAGTGATACCTATAATGTCTTTTACAAGTACCATCCACTTCCCTTCCGAGCATGATTTTGAAAGTTTCCGGTACAATATAACTGCTCATTTTTCAGGTTACAGGAACCGTTTTTCTCAAAATCTGATGATCTTGTAAATGTAGGTATAAAAGCAGCCATGTGATAGTGTTCAGAATGCGGTACAGCCTAGCATCACAAAAAGGAAGGATTTTGAGAAGGTATAACAGGATGTGGAACTTTTATCTTCTAAAGAAGCGACCAGTAAATGTTGCGATTAAGCTAATCTCGATGAACAGACCTATTACTGCCTCTAAAGCTGCAAGCTCCACTAATGGGTTATGTAAGTTCGTTTCACTACTGAGGCTAGGGAAGAAGCCCCGCCCATGAAACGACATGAAACTGAAAACCAAAGCATCAGGAAAAAAGGGAAGATGCCCAAAAACAAAGTAGGCTAATGTAAAACTAAAGATCACAATGAGATAGCTGACAATGCTTCGCTCAGGTCGATAGCCATAGCCAGCAATTAATTCAAGAAGCCATGAGAAAAGCCATGCAAACAACATACGGGTTCGTCTTCTACGCGACGTTCGAGGACGACTACCAATCACGAAGAAACCTCTAAATTTTCTAATTTGAAGTCGAAAGACGGTTCTTTGAAGAACTTGAGATCGATAGGCAAAATAATCAGCTTGCTCATTCAACCCCTGATCTCGTAATGCCACGGCGAGTTGACGGTTCGCTCTAACTGCTTCCTGATACTCTTCGAACCGTCTAATCCTGCTTTTTTCCTGACCATCTGATGTCTTTTTTTGCCGCGCTTCCTGCTCCTCACCAAGCATACTTATTAATGACCAATCGACTAAAGCAAGACTTGTATCATTCCAATGTATATCAGCTAGATAGGCATAACCAACTTGCTCATTTCCGAGTAAAACTGACCTGAGCGATGTCGTATTGCTAAAAAAGGCATGACTAAGATTAGCACCTTCTAAACCCGCCAGATAGAAACTGGTTCCTTCTAGGCGCGCCCAAGTAAGATTGGCCTTCTGCAAGAAAGCTTGATCAAGAGTCGCTCCTGTTAAGTCAGCCCCTTGCAGGTCAGCATGCTGCAACTTCGCTAACCTCAAATATGCTTTCTTCAAGTTTGCTCCATTCAAATTGGCTTCCTTAAATGAGGCCCCTCTGAGGAAAGCACCCTCAAAATTTACTCCGCTAAGGTCAGCACCATCCATAACGAAGCCTCGAAGACGAGCACCACTCAGATCAGGTTGCAACACGTGCTGTTCTTCTTCCTCTTTTGAATTTGCTAGTTTAAATTGCTCTTTCCTCCACTTATTCCAAACATCCTTTCCTTGTTTGAGGATATCTAGATGTTCCAGGTTCGCCATGATACTTACCTCCATTAAAGCTAGCCCATGTGCTTAGAAGTTAGGAAATACTTTCCTAGTAATACAACGTGCGAAATGACATCTCAAAAACCCCTGTAAAAGTGACAGTGTAATTGTCGTTCGTTCCCACCGGATCAGTTGAATGGCGATCTGGCTCAAAATCCATTTCATTATCTATGTTTCACCACTTGACATTATTGATGAGTTTTGAAACCTGTTCCCATTATGTCAAAACACGCCTTGCGACGGACAAAAGTGCCGAGAGGCTGACACAAGCTGCAACCCCCAGCCTCCACGTCGGACAACCTTTCAGCCTGTTGAAAAACTCATTCACAAAGCTCATCAGTAAGAGAGAATAGGCTCGCACTTGTTCATGAGAGAAGGTAAGCCACTACACGAGGAAACGGGCACAGCCACACAGGAGGACAAGTGAACCACCAGCAAAGAGCGAAAAAGAAGGCACAGCGCCTCCGTTGGGAAAGGACGGCGCCCCCAACCACGCTTTTTGAGTAGCCGCTTGAGATTCTGCCCGGCAGCAATCCGTAGGGCCTCAATGTTGACGCGCCAGAGCAGACGCAAGCAGAACCGTCTCAAGCCATGCCAGTCTTTGGCTTCAGCAAAAAGTGGTTCGACCCAGACACTGCGTTTGCGATACGCTTTCTTGTAGGCTTCGGTTACATGGTAGCCTCTGACGCGATCCAGATAGTCCTCATAGACACTGCGGCACAAGCTGCGCCCTTGTTTGCTCGTGGTACAATCGGGTTTGAGCGGACAGTGATTACAATCTTTGGCGCGTGCCCGATAGCGTCGCTGCCGCTCCGTGGAGTGCGCGTGAAAAAAGTGCAGTTCTTTGCCTGCTGGACAAATGTAGACATCACGCTCAGCTTCATAGCGGAAGCGATCCGCGCTAAAGAACTCGGTGCGATGGTCGTTATCGGGCAACGGGACGTAGGCACGAATATGCTGGTCTTCAATGGCGACAATGTTCTCCTCCGTGCCGTATTTGCTGTCACCAGTGACCTGTCTGGGCCACAACTTCCAACGAAAGCGCGTCCGCCAAAGCAGATCGAGCATCGGCTGATTTTCCATCACTTCGGCAGGCGTCACTAAGACGGTCAAGATGATACGCGATTTGCCGCCATCCACCACATAATGCGTCTGGTAGCCCAAATGCGACCCATCCTTATGCAGCATGATCGTCGCATCTGGGTCAGTCGTACTGACACGCAGGTCAGCGATGCGCTGATAGCATCGGCCCGTAACACTGCGATTTTGCGCTCCCAGTTGCTCGATCCAGTCATGGCGCTCGGCATTGCGCTCTGAGAGTTCCTCGCGCTCCTCTTGCGAGAGCGAAACAGGAAGTGGGGTTGGGACATGCGTCTCCTCCTGCTTCATTGGCTCATGAGATGCCGCTTCTGCTTGGAGTGTTCCCTGATCTACCTCCGCTTGCGCACCTTCCGTTTCAGCACCGAAGAGGTTGGCGAGGTGCGCCTCGACCGCAAAACGTGGCTTGAGCGAGTCCAGTGAGGCGTTGGCCTTCACTTTGGTGGCATCGAGTCAGCACAACTAAGCCAGCGCCCAGCAGAGGCGCTCGATTTGCTCGCCGTTGTGGTAACCGGGGAGACGGTTGTGTGGTATCAACAGTTGTCCAAAATCATAGACAATCTTAGACAACAGCGTTCTCGCCGCCCTGGATCAGTCCGGCCTGCCAGCGTTCCTTCCGCATTCCGGCAGGTTAGCTCACCAGGTCATGTCCACAAGAGCACACGGGCTGGAACGTGCCCCTGTTGGGACCAGCGATAGCCCCACCACTTTCACATGTATGCTCACCTGCATACGGGCCTGGCCTGCTTCATTGGGGTGTCCCTCCACAGGCTTTTGCCCTCCGACCTGTAGCCGGAGAGCGCGAGGTGCTTCCCTGCGCTGCTACTCAAACAGCCCTGGGAGGCGGCTTTTTGCGTGGCTGCCAATGCCATTCCTGATAGAACGAGCGATGCACGTTCACTGAGGCGTTAAAGTCGGCATTTGCCTCGTAGTGACAAACGGGACAATAGAACAATTTCCCCCATTTCTCCCTGATGCGTTTGCCACCTCGGTACGAGAACCTCTCGCCCTTGGCGCCACAGCGGGAGCAATATTGGGATGTCCCATGGGGATTGACTTCGACCGTCACCGTACTGCATGAGGCATAGGCTTGGTCTTTCGTGTACTGATTGATTTTGCCCCGCAACTGGTTCGCCTGTTTGCGGTTCATCCGCCTCGATTTACTGCTGCCTTTCGCCGGAATTTTGCGCAACCGTTCAAAGAGCAGCACACAGCCCGGATAGCTGGCGCAAACGGTGGCAATCGCACGAGCTACCTTATGGGCAGCATCTTCATTCATCAGCCGCACATGTTCCCAGATCTGCTGATTGCTGTGTTCGCCTGCTACTGGCTTGCCCGACTGCCACTGCTTCTTGGCGATGCGCTTGAGATGCCCATAGCGATGCCGGTCGAGGCCACGATCGCTCACAAAGAGCGTCTCGATGATCACCCCATCCTGCCGCACCGTGATCACCGCGAGATTCTTCACATTCAAATCGACAGCCACAGTCACCAGGTGCGGATCTGCTTTGCTCTCGTTGACCCGCCTCGCCTTGACTTTCTTCACCTGCGGAAAGTGCAGAGCCGCGGTCTTTTTGCGCAAGATCAGTTTGGGACTTTGGCGCTCCCACTCCGGATCACGCCAGCGCGCTTGGAAGTAGCGACTCAGTTTGACGGGATAGTGGTGCCATGCCCAAACAGTTCCCGTGTAGACCTTGAGGCGGGCGAAGCAGGTGTGTGGGCCAGTGCGCAGGTCCGTCGCGTCCAGGTCCAGGCAGAACGCCTCGTCGTAGAGAGTCGGATGATTGCTGGCTCCTGGGCTCCCAGGTTGCCCCTTTTTCTTGCCGGATGCGCGCCACGTCGCCAGATTCGAGAGAAAGGAGCGCGCCTTGCCAAGGGCATCTTTGATCACAGAGCGGCGATAGATGAACGGAAAATCAGGGAACCGTGCGCTAAAATTGTAGCTGGGCAACGGATGGGGATGGGCACTTGTTTCCACGGTGAGGGATTCGGCCCAGCTGAGCAGTTCATTGGGGGAGAGGAGCCGCTCCCGTTCTTCTTGAAGCGCCTCCGAGAAATAGCGCACCTTTTCTACAAGTTTGTCAGGATGGGCCAGGAAAAAGGCCACGTAAAAGGCACGGGCTGCGTCCAGGAACCTGGCCGTTTCCTCGAGGTAGGCACGCTTGCCGCTATTGGCTCCTCCCTCTGCACGGTTTTCCAGGTCGAGGGACAGTTTGGTCGTGCGTGTTGCTTGCCCCATCTGGCGTTGCCTCTTTTGCGAACGAATGTACTATCTGCCTGAAGCATACTCCCCTTGGTCACTTTTGTCAAGGTTTTTGAATGTCGGCTGATCATATTGCGATAAAGGCTGCTGTTGCTGGTTCCAGAATGATTGCTGGGGAAACGGTTGCCGCTTTATTTCATCATGCGCCGCGGGCTGCAGAGGGTACTGCTGTGGAAGCCATTGTGGCGGCTGTTCTTGTTGATCGCTCATACTATCTTTTCCTCGTTACACGAATCTTCATCACAAATAGAAACGTATAGATCCGTCTGAAAATTATCAGAAAAATATATAGTACCAGGAAAGGCGGGGTGGTTATGCTCTGGTTGAGTTGCAGCTAAGGTTTTATAAACAGTTCTTTATTGGTCAAGGCGGGAGGCCACTCCATTCTGGACCGTTCCGGGCATCAAATGTAGTGGCCTCCCTTGCGGGGGCCAGGTGCAGTTGCGTACATTTTGCGAACATTCACAGACCCTGGGGGCGTGCAATCTTTTTGCTGACTGTGGCTTGCTGATGTATACTAAACAAAATCGTAGGTGCTCAACCACATCGTACACACCTGCGCGAGAAGGACATTCTCTCCCTGGCACTTTTTAGAAAAGGAATGCAACCCCATGACAGACAAAGCAGAACAATTAGCATCGGAGATCGAGCGTATCAAGAAGGGCGGGGCCGAAAAATACCACGCGCGCAACCGCGAGCAAAAAAAGCTCTTCGCACGTGACCGCCTCAAACTCCTGCTCGACGATGGCAAGATAGAGTTTGAAGACGGCATGTTTGCAGAAAGCCAGAACCCCGAGTTGCCAGCCGACGCCGTCGTCACAGGCGTCGGGCGCATCGATGGCCGACCGGTGGCTTTCAGCGCATCGGACTCGACTGTTAAGGCTGGCTCAGCAGGAGAGAAGTCAGTCCAAAAAAATCTGCGCATCCAGGAGTTGGCGATGCAAATGCGTATTCCCATGTTCTACCTGATCGACTCCGCGGGTGCACGCATCACCGACCAGGTACGCCTCTTCCCCGGACGCAACCAGGGTGGGCGCACATTCTATAACCAGATCAAAATGTCCGGCGTGGTGCCGCAAATCGCCATCATGTTTGGCCCCTCACCGGCGGGCGCGGCCTACACACCCGCCTTCGCGGACATCGCCATTATGATTGATGGCAACGCCAGCGCTTACCTCGGTTCCCCGCGTATGGCCGAGATGGTCACACGCGAGAAAGTCACGCTCGAAGAGATGGGCGGCGCACGCATGCACTGTACCGTCTCCGGCCTCGGTGACTTTCTTGTAGAGAGCGAAGAGGACGCCATTCGTATAGCCAAAGATTATTTCCGCTATATGCCACAGAACTACCTCGGCAAACCCGCCGGCGCCGAGCCGGTGCCACCTGCCAGTGATCGCCCCTTGCAGGATATCGTACCGGAAGCGCAGAGCAAACCCTTCAATATGTACGACTTTATCGACTCGCTCGTGGATGGCGGCAGCTTCCTCGAAGTCAAGAAACTCTTTGCCCCCGAACTGATCACCGGCTTTGCCCGCCTCGCAGGACGCGCCGTCGGCATCGTCGCCAATCAGCCGCGTGTCAAAGGCGGCGTCCTCTTCACCGACTCTTCGGACAAGGGCACGCGCTTCGTCAATACCTGCAGCGCCTTCAATATACCCCTGCTCTTCCTCGCCGATGTCTCAGGCTTCATGATCGGTTCAGCCGTAGAACGTGCGGGCATCATTCGTCACGGGGCCAAGTTCATCGCCGCCGTATCGCAGGCGGTTGTGCCAAAAATCTCGGTCGTTGTACGCAAATGCTATGGCGCGGGCCTCTATGCAATGGCGGGTCCAGCCTTTGGCACAGATGCCGTTCTGGCCCTCCCCACGGCGCAGATTGCC
>Ga0209648_10003286_pt1 | contig 13566 bp, 13 predicted proteins | sample GraSoi2013_115cm_FD_185830 | JGI IMG/M metagenome (GOLD analysis project Ga0209648, IMG submission 185830) | Grasslands soil microbial communities from the Angelo Coastal Reserve, California, USA - Sample 9_17_2013_115cm (SPAdes) (version 2) | ecosystem: Environmental > Terrestrial > Soil >...
AAGTGATTTGGGTGAATTGAAAACCAGAATATTTTTTCAAAAGGGACTGGACCGCCCAAATCACATTGATCCGCTTCAACAAATTAGGTTTTTGAAAAACTCCGTTTCCTTGCCCGGATGGCGCCCGACGGTCGCGCGAATCCGCGTCTGAATTTAACTTCCGCTTTCGGGGCATCGCGGACGTGGCCGGGCTTGCAGTCGGCTCGACCTGGTCGCGAATGACCCGAGTGAGACATTCGCCGTCGTCAGTTGCCGCATTGCAAAAGATTCATTCGCCCTTGATGTTGAGTACCCACGCCAGCTTCCATCGTTGGCAACGCCCTAGCACGGTCGGACCATCCCATTAACAGCCATCGATGCCGCGATAGACATACTTCGCTCGCAGCCGTAGACTCAGCTCGATCACGGTGATCCTTGGACGATCTTCATAACGAAGGCACGCGTCGAACGACGGCTTGCCGCCATCCTCACTGCCGCCAATGTCGTAGGCGACCCTCGACTTTGAAAACCTGCAATGTGGATTGGCTGGCCCGCGGTCTGCCCAGCATCGAAATCTACGAGGAGATCCCAATAGAAGCTTGAGATTGATCGTAAAGGAGGGGTTGATGTCTCGGAAACTCGCTGCCGAATTCTTCGGAACCTTTTGGCTCGTCTTCGGGGGCTGTGGCAGTGCCGTGCTCGCTGCCGCTTTCCCGCAACTCGGCATCGGATTTGTCGGCGTTGCTTTCGCATTCGGACTCACCGTCCTGACAATGGCCTATGCCGTCGGCGGAATTTCTGGCGGCCACTTCAATCCCGCTGTCTCGCTCGGCCTTGCTATCGCCAACCGTTTCGAATGGGCCGAACTAATCCCTTACTGGATCGTCCAAATCGTCGGCGGGTTCGCCGGCGCGGCGGTGCTGTATGTAATCGCCTCGGGCGCACCAAACTTCACAGCTGGTGCTTTCGCCTCGAACGGCTACGGCGCCTTGTCCCCGGGGCATTACAACTTGCTGTCGTGTCTCGTCGCTGAAGTCTTCCTGACGGCGGCCTTCCTTATCGTCATCCTCGGGTCCACTTCGAAAGCCGCGCCCGCGGGCTTTGCGCCGATTGCAATCGGATTAGGGCTGACACTTATTCATCTGATTTCGATTCCTGTGACCAATACCTCCGTCAACCCGGCTCGCTCGACTGCGGTCGTCCTGTTCGCGCAGACCGCCGCAATTGGTCAACTCTGGTTGTTCTGGGTTGCTCCGCTCGTGGGCGCCGCCGTCGGCGCCTTTGTCTGGAAGTTGCTCCTTGCGCCGGGTGAATCCCCCGGGATGATCGGGCGGGAAAAGTAGCGGCAATTCGCGCAGGTCCATTGCGCCCATACGCCTCAATACCGGCGCTTGCGACGCGTTTCTCAGTCTACCTGGACGTAATCGGTATCTCGCATATTGGCACTTTTCGGACGTGGCCGGCCTCCCACCGGGGCCGCATCGTCAAGACGACCGGCGACGGCATGTTGGTCGAGTTTGCCAGCGCGGTCGATGCGGTGCGCAGTGCGGTTGAAGTCAAGCGCAGGATGGCCGAGCAGAATGGCGCCGTTTCAAGTGCAGTTGAAGGATGCGAGCGACGCGGTTCGCTTGATCTGCGACCTCGGATCAATGATCAACGATCGAAGTTCACAGCAACGGTGTTGCCGCCGCTCACGATCACGCCGACGCGTTCTCCTGCCGAGGGTTGATAGCGCCCCGACAGCAGCGCCGCGAAGGCCGCAGCACCGCCCGGCTCGGCGACGACCCTCAGCGTCGCCCAAAGACTGCGTTGGGCATGCGCAATGGCATCGTCGGAAACAACAACGACGCGTTCGACGTGACGCCTGACGATCGGAAAGACATGCACGCCGACGCGACGCGGCGCAAGTGAATCGGCCGCGATCCCGCCGGCTTGCGCATCAACGGGCGCTCCCGCCTCGATGGCCCTTGTCAAGGTTGGGGACGCCTCCGGCTCAACGCCGATGACCCTGACGCTCTTCTCGTACCAGGCAGCAATGCCCGCGATCAGCCCCCCGCCGCCAACAGAGACCAAAAGCGTGTCGAGCTCGGGAGCCTGACGTTCGAGCTCCAGGCCGCACGTTCCCTGACCGAGTATGGTTTCGCGCTGATCGAAAGCGTGAATGGCGAGCGCCCCCGACCGGGCGACCCATTCTTCGCTAGCCGCAAGCGCGTCTGCGTAACCATCGCCGCCGACGACAAGCTCGGCGCCGGTGTCGCGGATCCTTTGAATCTTCGCAGGCGAGGAAATACTTGGAACGAAGATTTTTGCGGGAATACCGAGCCTCATCGAGGCATAGGCGACCGCCGCCCCATGATTGCCACCGGAGGCCGCGGCTACGCCGACCTTCGGGATGTCGCGCATTAAGAGATTGGCGAATGCGCCGCGCGCCTTGAACGAGCCTGCATGCTGGAGCAGCTCGAGCTTGAGGCTCAGGCGAAGCGAACCCAATCCGAAATCGCCGCCGTCGACTTCGACGACCGGCGTTTGGCGGATATGCGGTCTGATGAGCCGCTCGGTCGCCGCAATCTGTTTCCGATCTACGGAGATGTCGTCATCCACGCCCACTTCGGCTCCTCGCGTTTTGCCGCAGCTTGACTGATCCATTGACGTTACATCGGGAAATAGCTAATTAGCAATATGCCAATCTCTCAAGCGATACGGGCGCTGGCGAACGAGCGTCGGCTTCAGGTCCTACAATGGCTGAAGGACCCCGCCGCGCATTTCCCGGCGCAGACTGACGGCGATCTGGTGAAAGACGGCGTTTGCGGGGTGCTGATCGCTAAAAAGCTTGGCGTGAGCCAGCCGACGATCAGCGAGCACCTCAAAATCTTGTCGCAGGCGGGATTGCTCCGGCCCAAGCGCATTAGGCAATGGACGTTCTACAAGCGCGATGAGGCGCGCATTCGGGAGATGAAGCGGGCGTTGCTGAAGAACATATGATTACCTGGACAACTCATCGCCCGGGCGCAGTAGTCGTACGCCCGGCGACCGGTTGCGTGATCAATGGGAGGACCGCGTGGCGTCTCTCACTCGCGGCCCACTATTTTCTAGATTGAGCAGGCGTGCTTCAGAGGGGCACACTCAACGGCAAAATCTCTGTTGCAAACTCGAGCTTTAAACCAACCTTCCAAATGCCCCCTCGGCAGGAGTTGTTTAATTTAAATCGTTTATTTCAACCGCCCGATCCACGGATATTCGAATGAAACTGGCTGATTCATTGCCCCTCATCGAGAAGCTCCCCCAATGCAAATCCTCGCAGGAGGTAGGCGTCGCCTTCGCTGATTTTGTAGCGCCCTATGGCTTTGTAGCAACGGCCTGTGGCGAGTCGCGCGATACCCCGGAAGGAAGACGTTGGGAGTTTTTCTTCAATACATGGCCCGCTGAATGGCTCCTGCAGTACCAGAAGAGCGACTTTGTCAGACACGATTTACTTCCGATGGTGGCGCGATTCTCGGCGCAGACCTTCACCTGGCTTGAGGCGCTTAGAGGACGAACGCCGACTGCAAAGCAGCGCGAACATCACGAATGGGCCAGGGGCATAGGCATTGTCGATGCCATCGCAGTGCCTATCCACTATCCCGGAGGCGACCTGGGCCTCTGCGTTAGTATCGCCAACCATCCAATCGACGACACCTTCGAGCGCGTAGCCCTGCAGATGGTGTCCCTGTTCACATACCAACGCTGCCGTGAATTAGGTGGCCAGAGCAAGACAAGCTTTGCTCCGAGGCTGCTGACGCCCCGCGAGGCCGATTGCATGCGATGGGTGCTCAAGGGTAAGTCCGATAGAGACATCGGCGAGATTCTGGAAATCTCACACACAACAGTGAAATTCCACATTGAACGGGTAAAAAAGAAGCTCGACGTCAAAACCCGAACCCAAGCTGCGGCGACCCTGATTTCCCTTGGCTACCTGTAACACCCCCGAGCATATTTCCTGGTGCCAGCGGACATCGGCAAGCAGCAACAATCAATCTCTATTCATGAGTACGCGCCCTAGTCCGGCAAGCCCGCTTCTCGAAGAGCGGAAGTCATCCGGTCGCGCTCGTCTTGTGAGCGGACAGGAAAGGCTTCTTGGACATGGGAAGCACGAAAGCCCGGCTGCAGCTTCAGCAGTTGTGCGACCGCCTCGCCCGCCTCCGCGGTGCGTCCGGCACCCATGGCATTCACAATGTATGCCCCCAGTGTATGAGCATCCTTGACAACTTGCATCGATTTCAACGCCGTCGCACATCCGTCCTCGTAGCGACCCAAAGAGAAAAGCGCGAATGAACTCCCGTTCCAGGCAAGTATTCTTAGCTGGTCAAGAGGACTCAACCTGATCATTCGGTCGAAGCTCTCGATTGCGCGCTCAGCTTCCCCGCACATGAGCGAGACCCATCCCCGCGAGTACCACGCGATCGCGAGATTCGGGTTGAGCGCGACTGCCTGCTCGACCATCGAGGCGCCACGATCGTATTCGCGCCCGAGATACGTCAGCACATGACCTGATCTGGCAAGTGTAAAAGCGTCATCGCTTCCCACTTTTGATGCCAAGTGAGCCAGCCGAATTGCATCGGTTCGCAATTCGGCGGTTAAAGGCACGCCGCTGATCGCCTGTTCAAACATCAATGTCATGGCAGCCATAGCATATGCCGCGCCATACTCTTGATCTTGCTCGAATGCCTTTCTGAAAAACTCGCGTGCTTCTCGAAACGATCCCCTTTTATTCAGCAGCGCCATGCCACGCAAATAGAGATCGTAACTGTCCAAACTCTCGGTAGGCTTTTGTTTCGCCCGTTCGATCTCGGCCTGCTCAAGCGTCGGAGCGAGTAGCCCCACGACGCTGGTGGTGATTTGATCTTGCAGACCGAACACATCCTCGAGCGCGCCGTCGAATTTGTCTGCCCATAGATGCCGGCCCGTCGTGGCCTCGATCAGCTGGCCGGTAATGCGAACGCGATTGCCCGCTTTCCGCACACTTCCTTCCAGCACATAGCGCACCCCGAGCTCACGGCCGACTTGCTTGATGTCGACGGCCTTGCCTTTGTAGGTAAAGCTCGAATTGCGGGCGATCACGAACAGCGACTTGAAGCGCGACAGCGCCGTGATGATGTCCTCGACCATGCCGTCGGCGAAGTACTCCTGCTCCGGATCGCCGGACATGTTCTGGAACGGCAGCACCGCGATGGAGGGTTTGTCGGGGAGCGCGAGGGGTTGGCCGACAGGAACATTTTTCGGAAGCGCGGAAGCTTGGGCGTTGCCAATTTTCATTCGCCATGCACGCATCGGCTCAGCAATATTCTTCAGCGCCTGCAGACCCATATCGTCGAAGACAAAATCAACCTTGCCGCGGATCTGGCGCTGGGCGTCGTCCGAAATGCAGACGCCTCCGGCTTCCGCAATACCCTCCAGGCGCGCGGCGATGTTGACGCCGTCGCCGAAAATGTCGCTGTCGTCGAAGATGATATCTCCGACGTGAATACCGATGCGAAATTCAATTCGGACGTCCTGCGGAATGTCAGCGTTTTGTCCGGCCATTCCGCGCTGGACTTCGGCGGCGCACCGCGCCGCGTCTACGGCGCTGGCGAATTCGACCAGCACGCCGTCGCCGGTGGTCTTGACGATGCGGCCGCGATGCTCGGTGATCGTCGGATCGAGAAGCGTCTTCCTCAATGCCTTGAGTTGCGCGAGCGTGCCTTCCTCGTCCCGACCCATCAAACGGCTGTAGCCGGCAACATCCGCCGCCAGCACAGCCGCCAGCCGTCGTTCCACCCGCCCGCCAGTCAAAGAATGTTCCCAAATCGCTAGCTTCAGCCAGGTGCATCAAAGCATGGCCGGCCGCTATCCGGCTAGGGCTTGAGGTGAAAAAGGGTCAATGGTTGCTGGATCTCGCCTAACTAGCGCCGTTCCGTCGCAAACCCATAGATCAGCGCCAGCCGATCGAGGCACTCGCGGAACCGTCGCGCGAAATAGTCGATCCAGCGCTGGCCGCGCAATCCGCGGCGCTGCCCGATTTGCTCCATGGTCATGCCGAGGACTAAAACCTCGTGCACCAGCGCGGAGCCGTCGGCACCGAGTTCGCGCTCGGTGCGGTTGAGCCGCAGCACGGCCTTGCGCTGGCGTTCCGTGATCGGCTCCCGAGCCTGCCCGCCGTCGACATATTCCCGCGTGGGATCGACGGCCTGCGGGCCGCGTTCGGCCTTTTCCCAATCGTCCTGAAACGCCCGGCCGCCCTGGTATTGCGCCTCGTCGATCTGGCGATGCGAGTGCAGGCGGCCTAATGGATCGTTGCGGATCGAGCGCAGCGTGACGATCTTTTCGCCGGGCTCAAGCGCCAGCGGATCGTCCACTTCGACCGCCGCCACTTCGGCGTTGCGCGGCAAATCCCGGGATCGCCGGTCATGAACCCTTGCTGCCTTTTGCGATCTGTTGCGTTTTGCCCGCGCCATATGGACTCCCCCTGGAAAAATTAAAAAAATTCAAAGATGTTGGTTGCGCCGCTCGCGCTTCATGCCACCGCGACAAGCCTGAGCGAGATGGGGGCGACAGCCCGTTCCGAGACGGTGCCGGGGCCGCGCGTCAGATGAAAATGCGGACCGCAATAACTCGAGCCGTGATGCCGCGGGTGACCGCAAAAGGTGATGGCCTCACCCTCCTCGTCCCCGCCATAGGGGTAGCGGCAATCGCTAGCCTCAAGGTCGGACAAGGACAGATGGCGCGGATCGATTTCGACACAGCGGAGTTTTGGCATTTTTTTGCGCTTCCAAATCGGCATCGGCCGCATGAACTCGGGAATGTGGCGTTCGCGCGGTCTTTCAAGACGCGGCCGCGTCGCGATCGGCGGAGGGGTGGAAAGGTCATCCGGCCGGTCGGAAGGAGCGGCAAACTCCATCCGCTTGGCGCGGCCGATCGCGGCGCTGCGGGAATAGGCGGTGCCGAATTTCGCGTTGAGCGCCCGCGCGGCCTCCGAAAAGGACATACCCCTGGCAAGGTAATCGTTCAGCGCCTGCGAATGCTCGGGGGGCCAGTCTGATTGCATTCGCCTGTTCTCCGGACGCTTCCCTGGTCCGGATAATTTCTGATATTCCGAAATAGATGTCAAGTCCGATTTCTGAAAATCGGAATTGCATTCGCTTCTGAAATTCAGAAATATGCGTTCATGCTGGATGTCAGGATGATCGAGCGGGGGCTGGAAAAGCCGGGCAAGACCAAGGGCGGCCTGGCCATGGCGATGGGCGTCCGCCCCGGCGCGGTCTCGGAGATTCTGGCCGAGATCCGCCTGATCAAGGCCTCCGAAATCCAGCCCATCATCGACTATCTGGAGCTGAATTCGGTGCCGATCATGGGCCGCGTCGGCGCCGGCGCGGTGATCGAGCCGGAACACGAGCAGGTGCCGCCGGAGGGTCTTGGCGAGGTCGAACTGCCCTTCCCCATTGCGGAGGAAACCATCGCCTTCGAGGTGGCCGGCGATTCCATGCTGCCGAAGTATGAAAACGGCGATATCATCGTGGTGTTCAAAGAGCAGCGCCACCCCGTCTCCAGCTTCTATGGGGAAGAGGCCGCGGTCAGGCTGAAGACGGGCGAGCGTTATCTCAAAACCGTCGAGCGGGGAAAATCCGCAACGCTGGTCAACCTCACGAGCTTCAACGCCAAACCGATCAACGGGGTCAAGCTGGAATGGATCGGGGAAATCTGCGTCACCCTGCCGAGGGGCCAGATCGAGCGGCTGCGGGCCAAGGCCGCCGGCCGGGCCCGCAAGGCGGCCAAGAAATGAGGGCTGCGCGCGGCGCCTGATTCTCACCCGGCCCTGGCCCGGCCTCGCATTCTGAAGCGATTTTTCTGATTTTCAGAATTACAACTTGACTTGTTTCTGATTTTCCGAAATGATGTGATGGCGTCCCAAGCCGCCTTGCCTTGGGCAAAAAGAGCGCCCCATGCAGTATTTCGTCGTGATGATCGACTATGGACGGCGCGGGCGCGAGGCGATCGTCGACCCCGAGGTCACCCGGCGCGAAGTGGTCTCGCGCGTCGCCTCCGGCGAATACAAGAACATCAGCTTCATTCATGAAATCGCCGATTGCGCCGTCGACGATATCACCGCCGAGATTCTGGCGGAGGCAGCGCTTCCCGAAATCCCGGTCACAGGCGCCGATCTGGAGGCCGACCGCATCGATCATGCCCGCGATCTCCGCAAGCATGAGGCGGTGTGACACAGGAACAAGCGGCCGGTCGGCCGCCTTTCCTGTTTCCTAGTTCTGCATCACCGGCACGAATGCCGATGACCGTCATAGCCAAGGAACGTGCCAGACGCGGGGTCGTAAGAATGATAGCGCTGGGCGCAGGAGGAAATGTCGGCGCTGCCATCCATTGCGGCATAAGCGTCGCTGCCGCGGAACGGTACCGACGCCATCGCGCCCATGGTTTCGGCAGGCGTGGGGCGGCCGGCGTTCAGAACGTCCGCGTCGGGATGGTAGAATGCGAATGCGCCCGGCTCCTGGACCGCCGCCTGCGCGAATACCGGCGTTGCCGTCATGATCGACAGGATGGCTGCCGCGCCAAAGAGTTTAAACCTGGTCATCGTCTGTCATCTCCATGGATCGGTCCGTTGCGAGATTAGCGAGCTGCAAAAGGCAGCCCTCGCCTTCGAGCCGGCGCGAATTTCGCAGCGCGGACCTTGAACTACGCATCTGAATTTTAGGATGCTTCATCCTTAAAGTAGGTTCGAAATCCGCTCGCGCCATTAAATTGGGTTTCATCAAGCCGAATTGAGCTCTTGAATTGAGCTGTTGGCTTGAGCGCGCGCGCCGCATTTCTCTGAAACACTTCCGCGCGACCAACCGCACAATGATTGAGCGGCAACCATTCGCCGAAAAATGCGCTCACGTTTCGAAGAGAAGTGAGAAGTCACACCAAAGGATTTGCTTCGCTTTTATCTTTTGCCCGGGCCGATCTTGCCGGAGGACCCGTCTTCCGGGTTGGGACAGCTGATTTCCACCCGGCAACCCTGGCCGGGAAAGATCGCCAACCGAAAGCCGTGCAGTTTGACGATCGCGGCCACCAGATTGAGGCCAAGGCCAACGCCCGGCGTATTTCGTATCTTGTCGGATCGATAGAACCGCCGCAGCACGGCCTCGCGCTCTTGTTCGCTGATGCCGTAGCCGGTGTCGGTCACGCGCACGATGGCTTCGCCCTTGCCGCGTAACAGCTCCATGTCCACCCTTCCGCCTTCGGGCGTAAACTTGATGGCGTTGTCGACCAGGTTGGCGAGCGCCTCGATCAGTAAATCCCGGTCGCCGCGTACGTTAAGCCGGTCCGCCACCTGGACCTGCAACGCGATATTCTTGTTTTCGGCGATCGGCTCATAGATGTCGCACACCTCCCGCAGCATTTCGTGCAATGGGACGCTGCCGAAACCCGCAGAGCGGCGGCTGTTTTCGATCTCCGCCAGACGCAGCAAAGCGGTGATGATCGCCAGCGACTGGTCGATGCCCGCGATCGCCTTGTCGGCGACGGTCTGCAGCTGCACCAGCGTGGTTGCATTGGTGCGGCCGCGCTCAAGCGCGAGCCGGGCGCGCGTCAGCGGCGTTCGCAGATCGTGGGCGATGTCGTTGCCGACGCCGGCGAGCGCATGGATCATGGTTTCCATTTCATCGAGCATGCCGTTGACGATAACCGCCAATCTCGAAAACGGCTCGTCGACGGGCCGGTTCTGGGCGCGCACGCTCAGCCACGCGCCGGCCAAAAGGCAAAGACAAAAGCCCGGCAACAGACCGAGCGCCAGCGCCTGACCGACGACGTGGGAGATCTCCATGGTTTCGTCGACATTGCGCCCCAGCACCAGCACATCGCCGTTTCGCATGCGCCGCGCGATTGCACGGACAACTTCGTGTTGCCTGGTGCCGCGATCCGTCCTGACGATATCGGTGCCCTGCGCCGGCGCGTCGATCTGCAGATGGGACGGCAGGCTTTCGAGATTCCCGGTAATCCGGTGACCGTCGGCCGCAAATATCGCCGCGAGCTGTACCCCTCGAGGATCCTCTCTCAATTTCTCGTCGATCGCCTCGAGCCGGCGTTGCGGCGACAGGCCGGCAATGCCATCGAGTTCCACGGTGATCACACCGTCGGATCGTGTGATCAAATAGTCATCGATCTTCCAGTAAATAAATCCGAACAGCACGATGACGAAGACCGCAAACACTCCGGCCACCATGAGCGCCCAGTGAAAGGTGTTCGAGCGTATGAATTGGGGTTGACGCATCGGATGGTCGCCGCCCGGTGTGTTTGCTTGATGCCAACCGAGGCGCATTTCCGCCGGAACCATCCGAAAATCACGATCCCGAGCGAAGAATGAATCCGGCACCGCGGACATTGTGGATCATGGGGGCTTCGTCGGGCCCGTCCACTTTATGGCGCAGACGACCCATATGCACGTCTACAAGATTGGTTGCAGGAACGAATTTGTAATTCCAGACCTCCTCCAGCAGCATCGCCCGCGTCAGCAATTGATCGCTGCGCTGCATCATATATTCAAGCAGACGAAACTCACGCGGCAGCAAATCGATGGCGCGATCGCCGCGCTTGGCCGTGCGCTCGATCAGATCGAGTTCCAGCGGCCCTACCCGCAGCGTCGTCTCGCGCGATTCGACCGGCCGACGCAGCAGCGCCTCTACCCTGGCGACCAGTTCCACGACCGCGAACGGCTTTGTCAGATAGTCGTCCCCGCCCATCCGCAATCCGCGCACGCGGTCGTCCACCGCGCCGAGCGCGCTCAGCACCAGCACCGGGGTGCGCACCTGATCCTTCCGCAAGGCCTCGATCACCGTGAGGCCATCCATTCCGGGCAACAGGCGATCGACGATCATGGCGTCAGGCCGCGACGAACGGGCCTTGTCGAGGCCCTCGATCCCATTGGCCGACCATTCGACTTCAAAGCCGCGATCGGACAGCTCGGCTGTGATTTCTTCAGCCGTTTCGCTATCATCCTCAATCAGAAGTACTTTTGCCATCAACCGATTCTCGATCACAGCGAAAGCATTCGCAGGGCTCGAGCCTTGCGCTCGTGAAACAATACGCTTGCCCGAAACCAATGCCATAATGTCAACCGCCTGCAAATGATGGATTTCGCCCTAACCCTAAAAGAAGCCGGACAGCGCCGCCCGCCTCACTCGGGGGCATAAGGCAAGGCGACGCCGTCCACTCTACGGCCAACTGAACACCGCCTCCGGGGGCAAGCGCGGTGGGGCCGCTTGAGAAAAACATAGGCTTGAAGACCCAGCCGCACCATTAAATTGGGTTTTATAAATCGGCTGTTAGAATTTGGCGCGCGCCTTGAGGCCGCCGGCGGCATCCCGGGGGGCAGGATGTCCGTATCGGCTGCGGCCGGGTTCGCGCCCCTGCTGCCCTCGGCCAGCCTTCGAGGGGCGATGTCTTTTCAGCAGCCCGACGGAGATGGAGGAGCCGACACGCCGGGTGTTGCGGCGGCGCCCGTCGCATTGGCCGGCGCCATCATGCCGGGTGCCGCCAGATTCATCGTCATGCCCTCGGCACATGCCGATGTGTTCGGCGTCGGCACCACGGTCATTGTTGGATCGATGCTGGTGCCGCCAAGCTCCGTGATATCAGGCTGAATCGTGCCGAGAGCTGGGTTCGCCGGAATTTGCGGGGTCGAGAGCGGCAAAGCCGCGCCATTGGTCGGCGGGCCTCCCGGCGTAGAACTGCATACGGTGGTCGAGGGACTGCCGAGCAGGGACGTCTGCGATATGGTCCCCGTCGTGCTGCCGATGCTTGCCGTGGCAAGGGTCCCCAACGGCGCCGCTGGCGTCATCGCGCTCGATGATAGCGTCGTGGCCGATGACAACGTCGTGGCTGTGCTGCCCGCCGTGGATGTGGAGACCGTGCTCGCTACGGTCGATGACATCGGTGCGGGCGCGGTGATGGAGGGCGGAGGCGGAGCTGGTATTCCCGGCGGCTGCGGCGCCGGTACGGTCGAGCCGGGAATGGTGGACATGAATGATGTAGCGGGTTGTGCGGACAGCGTCAGGAATGGCGTGCTGCCAGTTGCGGACGTGGAAGAGATAGCCGGTGTTGCCGACATCGTCGGCGTCGTTCCGGTGCCGCCCGTTGCAGACGCGGAAGTGACGGTCACGGCCGCAGTTGTGGGCGCAATCTGCCCCGAGGGTGCGGAACAGGTCACGAAGGTTCCCGGCGTCGCGGGGTTGGAAGCCAGCGGCAGCGGCGCCAGCGTCGTGTCGGCAACACCCGGCTGGGTCGCCGCCGAGAACGGGCTCGGGCCGTTCAGCGGAGAGGACAGCATCGTCCCCGGCGTCGATGAAAGGCCCATGGCTGTGGTGCCCATAGTGGACACCTGTGCCGGGCTGGCGTTGCAGCCTAACAGCAGGGCTATTGCCGTGAGCAGCAAGCGTCGCATTGATGGCCTCCTTTGCGCCGATCTAGCTTGGCCGATCTAACTTGTCTGTGGCTTGCGCACCGCGACCTTGCTGCCTTCCGCCAGGTTCACCGTCGGATTGAGGATGACCTGATCGCCCGGCTTGACGCCGTCGTGCACTTCGACTTGCGTGCCGAAGTCGCGCGCGATCGTGATCTTCTGCAGATGGGCGGTGCCGTTCTCGACGATCGCGACATGCAGGCCGTTTTGATCGAAAACAACCGCGTCGGCCGGTATGATCATCGATGGTGTCTTGCGCGGGATAAATAGCTCCACGGTGCAATAGATCCCGGGATTGAGCGCGCCGTCCGGGTTGGGGACGTCGATCTCGGTCAGCAGCGTTCGGCTGCCGGGCTGCAACGCGGTCGCTATCCGGGTGACCTTGCCGGGAAAGCTCCGATCCGGAATCTCTGGCACACGGACCACCGCATCGACGCCGGGCCCAAGCCCGAAAGCCGCGTCCTGGGGGACAAACACCTGGGTGCGGATCACGTCAGGGTGCATCAGCGTGAACATGAAGGTCGATCCGGACGTTACCAGGCTGCCGTTGTCGATGTTGCGCTGTGTGATCACACCATCGAACGGCGCCACGACGCGCTGATAGGCCTTCTCCTGTTCGAGGATTCGAATCTGGGCTTGCTGGGCGGCAATATTCGATTCCGCCACTACCACCGCTGCTTGCTGCGCCTGCAGCGTGAGGCGATCATTGTCGCCCTGCTGAAGCGTGAGCCACCCCTGCTTGACCAGATTGCTGTCGCGGGCATTGGTGACCTGGGCGAGCTCGCGGCTTGCCTGCGTCTGCTTCAACGTCGCCTGGTTCTGCGCCAGCGTCGCCTGGGCCTGCGTTATCTGGTGGTCGAGCTCGGGGGCGGTAATGTCTGCCAGTAGCGCTCCGGCCTTGACCCGATCGCCGATGTCGACGTAGCGCTTCTCGATGTAGCCACTGGTGCGAGCGAAAATATTCGCCGCCTCAAATGCCGTCGTCGTCGCCGGCAGAGTGACGGTAATTTTACTGTCGCTGGCGCGAACCACAGCCACGCGAACGTCGGGAACAAACGTTCGGCTTTGTTGCGCGGTGGCGGCGACGCCGAGTTCGGCCTGATAATGGCGCCAACCTCCCA
>Ga0209648_10003287_pt1 | contig 13564 bp, 10 predicted proteins | sample GraSoi2013_115cm_FD_185830 | JGI IMG/M metagenome (GOLD analysis project Ga0209648, IMG submission 185830) | Grasslands soil microbial communities from the Angelo Coastal Reserve, California, USA - Sample 9_17_2013_115cm (SPAdes) (version 2) | ecosystem: Environmental > Terrestrial > Soil >...
GGGGGTGGACTTGAGAATTTCGTCAATGTGCAGGAGGATGCGGTTGGATTCGGCGAGCGAGCTGCCCGACGGAGTGAAATAGTCGAGAATGAATCCCCCTTCGTCCATTGCTGGAAGGAACTCCGTGCCGAGAAAGCTGTAACAGAGCACCGAAAGAGCGACGACCAAGACGGAGCTGGCGGCCAGCACCCAGGGGCGCTTCAAAATGGCTCGCATCGTGCGCGCATAAAACTCGACGATGCGTCCGAAAAAACCCGACAGATGTGCTTCTTCGGCAGCGAGAAGAGCAGCAGCGTCCGGACCGCCGGCGGAGGACGGCGCTGAAGTTTCAGCAGTATCCTTGCGGCGCACCAAGTAAAGACTGAGCGTCGGTGTCCAAGTTAACGCGAGGAGAAGCGAAGTGGCCAGAGAGACGGTCATGGTAACGGCGAGGGCGCGGAAAAAGGTACCGGTCACTCCGGTAATGGAGATGAGGGGAAGAAAAACGACGATGGGAGTAATGGTCGAGCCGATGAGAGGAATGGTTAATTCGCGCAGTGCGCTTTGGATAGCCTGGAAGCGGCTTTGTCCGGCATCGCGGTGCAAAACAATATTTTCGAGGACCACGATGGCATCGTCGATGACCAGACCGACGGCGGCTGCAAGGCCGCCCAAAGTCATCAGATTGAAACTCTGATTGGTCATTTTCAAGACGATGAAAGTGATGAGGAGAGTTATTGGAATGACCAGGCCCGCCACCAATGAAGTTCCCCAATCGCGCAGGAACAACACGAGGATGATGGAAGAGAGGAGAATTCCGATGAGCACGGCATCGCGCACGCTGGCGATGGAGTCGTGGACAATCGTGGATTGATCGTAGAACGGCTCGAGATGAACTCCGGGAGGCAGGGTCGGGGTGAGTTGCTGGATGAGCGCGTGCACTTCGTTTGCTACATCCAGAGTGTTGCTTTCGGGTTGGCGATCCACGTTGAGAAGCACAGCCGGTTTGCCATTCGCGGTCACCATGGTATAGACCGGGGCGACGGACGGCGCGATTTTCGCAATGTCACCCAGACGGATGGGAATGCCCGCTGGGGAGCTCTTGACAACAATTTGTCCGATTTGTTCCGGAGTGCGCACCTGCCCACTGATAAGACCCAAAACGAGCTGATGACCATGCTCGATCAACCCGGGGGAATCGATGAGATTCGTGCGCTTGATGGCGTCCAAGATGTCCGGGACGGTAATGCCGGCAGCAAGGAGCCGCGCCGGATCCGGTGCAACTTGAAATTCGGGAACGCGGCCGCCTTGTATGATGACCGTCGCGACGCCATCCAGGCGGTTGAGGCGCGGCTTAAGGTCGTAGGTCGCGATCTCCCAGAGCTTGTTCGGCGGCACGGTGTCGGACGTGAGGCTGTAACCAATGATGGGAAAAATCGCGAAGGTCAGCCGGTGTGTTTCCACTTTTGCGGTAGGCGGCAGGTCCACCTGCAAACGAGCGACGACGGCGTCCACACGCTGGAGCGTCAAGATCATGTCGGACTTCCAGTCGAAGAAGAGATCCACTTCGGCGGAACCACGGCTCGTTATGGAAGTAACCCTTTGCAGGCCCGGCACGCTATTTACGGCTTCCTCGAGCGGGCGCGTGATGGTGACCAGCATCTGGTCGATGGGCATAACACCGTTGTCCACTCCCACAACGATGCGCGGGAAGTCGGTGTTCGGAAATACGGAGATGGGGATCGTAAGAGCGAGGTAGCCGCCTACGAGCGCCAAGCTGATGGTCAGGAACAAGACAGGGCTTGAGAGCCGATGGAACCAGGGTGTGGGTGAATTGCTCTGATTAGGCGACGGGGCTGCGCCGTTCACAACTGGGGGAGAATCCATGCGAAGTTACTCCTTGCCTTCCGGAGCAGACTTCTTTGAGGGTGCGGCTTTCCCTTTGGCCTTGCCGGGCTTCTTAGCATCGCCGGCCCTATCGTTCTTTTCGTCCTTCCCCACGTCCTTCTCGTCTTTGGCGGCGGCTTCTTTTTCCTCGGCGCCGGGCTTCTCAATTTTAATCTGCGTGCCGTCGGGAACTGCGTAGCCACCTGTGGTTATGACCGGATCTCCGGGATTGATGCCACTAGCGATTTGTGTGAGATCTGAGTTGCGAATGCCAAGGCGAACCGACTTCTGGTGGGCCTTTTCATCCGCGCCGGCGAGGAGGACATAATCGGCTCCTTCAGAGTTTTTGAACACAGCGGCAGTGGGAACTACGATCGCGTCATTGACCGTTTTCGCGGTCATGGAAAGTTGGACGCTCATGCCGGGTTTCAGCGCCGGGTCCGGCTTGGACGCTTCGACCCACACTTCAATGGTGGTGCTGCCGGGATCGAGAGCGGGGCTGACCAGGCTGACGCGGCCTTTGAGAGGCTCGTCGAGGCCGGGAATTTTCAGTTCGGCGGGGTTGCCCACTTTCAGAACCGCGGCTTCGGATTGGGGGATGTGGGCCTTGGCGATGAGCCTGGAAGTGTTCATTACGGTGAGCAGCGGTTGATTGGCAGCGGCAAGGTCTCCTTCGAAAAGCGGGCGATCGGTCACCACACCGTCAATGGGACTTGTGATTCTGGAATAACTGAGCTGGGCTTCGGCGCCTCTCATGCGGCCTTCAGCCGACACGCGCGAGCCTTGGGCGGACTTGAGCGTTTGCTCTTTTCCAATGCGCTGGAGATCGGCGAGCTGTTTCTGTGTTTGTTCGTTCTGGCTGCGGGCTTGAAGAAACGCGACTTCGGCGGAGTCCAGGTCTTTCCGGGGAATGGCGCCCTGCTGGAAGAGTTCTTTACGGCTCTCGTAGACTTTTTGTTGTGCTTCGAAACTCGACTTGGCGGCGACGGCGTCCAGTTCCGCCTTTTGAATTTGCTGCGGGAGGCTGGAGCCAACCGTCGTTGCGTAGTTGGCTTCCGCTTGTTCGAAATCGCCCTTGCTGGACTCCGCGGCGGCGGACAAGTCCTTGTTTTCCAGTTCGGCGAGCAATTGCCCTTTTTTGATTCGCGCGCCTCGCTGGACATAAAATTTCCTAATGGTCGAGGTGATTTTCGGCGCGACAGTGGCTTGCTCTAGCGGATACACTACCGCATCCGCTGCAATGACCTGTGAGATGGGGCCACGCTGGGCAGGCGTGGTCTGCACGGAGACTACGGGCTCCTTTTCTTTTTCGTCCTTGCCGCAGGCGTTGGCATTGCAGAGTATCGCGGCGATAGCACCGAAAAGAGCCAGCCGCCTGCAAAAAAATATCAAAGAAGTGTTCATGGTCGGCTTCATGGAGTCGTCAGCACCCCCGTCAGGGTTTGCAAATTGGCGAGGGCCACACGATAGCGCACGGCTCCGTCCTGATAGGCAGAGTTGGCTTGGGCGAACGTGGACTGCGCGTCCACGACTTCCAGTACGGTGGCTTCGCCGCCTTTGTAGCGAAGCGTCGTGAGACGCAAGCTGTCTGCGGAAAGTTCGGCCGAACGGCTGAGGCCGCTGAGTTCGTTCAGAGCCGTGTCGGCTTCGGCATATAAGGATTGGATCTCGGCAAGCAGCTTGCGCTGCGCGAGGGAAAGTTCCCGCTGGGCTTGCGCGCGCCGCAACTCAGCCTGCTTGATGCGGCTCTGCGTGGCACCCCAGTTCCAGATGGGAATATTCAAGGTGGCAGCGGCGGCGGAACCTAGATTGGAAACTCCATTCGGACCGTTCACGGCAAACTGCTGGGCGTCGATTCCGTACCAATAATCGAAGCTGAGCGAAGGCAGATACGCCGCGCGCGCGCCGGTCACATCGTGTCCCGCCTGCTGCACGGCAGCCAGCGCGGCTCGAAGGTCCGGATTGTCCCGGGCGGCCCGCTGCTGCACTTCCGCGAGAGTCGGCAGAGGGACAGTCGCATGAAGATCTTCGGCAAGTTCAAAGTTGTCGGTGAAATCGGGGAAGATCAACACCGCAAAATCTAGTCGCGCGTTCAGGAGCCCGAGTTGCGCCTCCAGCAGTTGGCGGCGGCGTTCTTGCATCTGCAGCTCCGCTTTGATGACGTCAGAATGTGCGACTTCCCCGCCCTGTTCGAGTTGCTGCGTCAATTTCAAGAAGCGGTCGCCCTCATCTCCCGTTTTCTTGGCGGCGTCCAGCTTCAGTTGGGCGGCCGCGACGGCATAATAGCTCTGCACAACTGTAACGACGAGTCCGCGAGAGGCAATCTCTGCCTTGGCTTTTGCAACGGCGGCCGCCGACGCCGCCCGCCGGAAAGCCGAAATCGAGACAAGATCAATAGCCTCATGCACGTTGGCCTGGCTGACGTATTCGTGCGCGGCGTTGTTGGCTATGAAAGTGACGCCACTCTTGTTGAGCTGAGTGTAAAGCGCCTGATTGTTGTAGGTGACGCTGGGAAGCAGCGCGGCCCCCGCCTGATAGCGATCCTGGCGGGCAAGCCCGGCGTCGGTCAGTGCGGCTTGAAATGGCGTGCTGTTCTTCCTGGCCCGCGCGAGAGCATCTTCCAGTGTAAGCCTGATGGTTGGCGACGTCGCAGGCGCTCCCTGCTGCACACCACTGCGGGGCGCGGCGCCCGCGGGAGACGGCGCTTGCTGGGCCGCGGCAATCCCTGCGCAGGACAACAATAGGGCAGCAACTGAGCCCCACGACAGAAAGAGGATGCAACGCGATTTCATAAATCTCGACTCCTGGGCCGGGCGAAAACACGGGCACGGCAAGGACGAATCTAACCTAGTAAAGCGAACATAAACACAGGATTAACTTGTAGATACGGAGGGGGACGACCCTGCGGGCAGATATGCCGTGAAGGTGCTCCCAATCGAGTCGGAGTGGGTCAGCTCTAAACGCCCGTGATGGGCCTCCGCGATCCAGCGGGAAATGGAAAGGCCCAGTCCGGCGCCCCCGCCGTCGTTCTCTGCGCGGGAACGGGCTATGTCAGCGCGGAAAAAGCGCTCGAAAATGCGCGGCTGCAGATCAGCGGGGATGCCACCCCCAGTATCCGTGATGCTCACGACATATTCGTCCGCTGCGCGACGGCAGGTCACGGCGACGCGTCCGCCCTCCGAGGTGTACTTGATCGCATTATCCAGCAGATTGAGGATCATGCGGCGCAGCAGGGATTCGTCGGCGCGGATGGGAGACTCGGATGCATCCTGGAAATGCAGAGAAATCTTTTTTGCGAGCGCCAGGGTGCGCGCCGAATGCACACATTCGCCGACAAGTTCATCAAGGTAAAAATCGCGAGGCTGGAGGGGATACTGGCCGGCGTCGGCGCGCGTGAGGGTGAAGAGATCTTCGACGATGTGGGTGAGCCGCTCGGCCTCGTGGTGAAGCACTGCCAGCGATTCGCGGTATTCCTTCGGCGAACGTTCCTGTTGAGAAAGAGCGACCTCCGCTTCACCGCGCAAAATCGCAACCGGCGTCCGCAATTCGTGGGAGGCATCGGCCATGAAGCGCTGCTGGCGTTCGAAAGATTGGCTGAGGCGGTCCAACAGGCTGTTGAACGACTGCGCCAGGTGCCCCAGTTCATCCCTGTCATTCTGCACCGCCAGGCGCTCGTGCAGGTTGGCGGCGCCGATGCGCCCTGCCTGGCTGCTCATAGCCACGACGGGGGCAAGGCTCTTGCGCGCGAGAAAGTACCCACCCACGCTGGCAAGCAAGAGCGCGATAGGGATGACCCACGCAAAGGTCGCGGTGACCTCTTCCAGCATTTCTTGTTGCGCATGAAGCGATTGCAAGATCATCAGCGTGCCGGCTTTTCCGCCCGACGAAAAGCGCCGCGAGAATGCCCGGTAGCCGGCATTGTTGCCCCGGACCTTGCCAAAAAAGCGTTCCGGGCGCGAAGAAGCGCGAAGAAATCGTTGAAATGAGTCCGACGATAAAAGTCCGGCCGGCACGGAATCAATTGCGGGAGCCGCCAGGGGTACATCTTGCGAGCTGACGACCAGGTTTCCTTGCGCGTCGAAAATCGCGAATACGTGATCGCGAAAACGGTGTTCCGTAATGGCCACCTGTCCGGCCAGCTTGAAGGCATCCGGGCCGCTCTGGTCCTTGATTTCCGCGTCGAGCGTGGTGAGAAACGCGTTGGAGAGTTCCGCAAGATTCGCGTCGGTGCGCTGGACAGTGCTCTGCCAAAAAATGAAATAGGTGATTAGCGACAGCGCAACCAGCACCACGGCAAGCACGGCGGTATACCAGAGGGTGAGCCGGACGCGGACGGAATCAAGCATGGCTCTTCCGGACTGGAGAAGCGGTCTTGGCGCGAGGCCGCGGCGAAGTGCTTTCGTCGGCCGCGTCGGCGATATCCGAATCGATCTGAGGGCCAAAGAAGTAGCCGGCGCCGCGGCGGGTATGGAGCAAGGGTTTGCTGGAATCAGCGTCAATTTTCCGGCGCACGCGATTCACGTAAACTTCGATCAGATTCGAGAAGGGATCGAAGGTCTCATCCCACACGTGTTCGGCGATATCCGCGCGCCCGACAACGCGGCCGGTGTTGCGGGCAAGATATTCGAGCAACGCATATTCTTTGGCGGTGAGCGTCACGCTCCGCCCGGCGCGGGAAACGCTTTGCGCGGCTGTGTCCAGGACGAGGTCGGCGACAACAATTTTGGCGGGGCGGAGCTCACCGGAGCGGCGCAGCAGCGCACGAAGACGCGCAAGCAACTCGCGGAATTCGAATGGCTTGGTGAGGTAATCGTCCGCGCCGTGATCGAGGCCGGTGATGCGGTCCTCGACGGCATCGCGCGCGGTCAGCATCAGAATGGGCATGCGCTGGCCTGATTTTCGGAGCTCGCGGCAAACTTCAAATCCGTTGCGGCCCGGAATCATCACGTCGAGGATCACCAAGTCGTAAGTATTGATCGCGGCCTGATAGAGAGCGTCGTCGCCGCTACCAGAAACATCGACGGCGTAGGCTTGTTCGCGCAGGCCTTTGGCCACGAATCGCGCGATGCGCGCATCGTCTTCGACAAGCAGTAACCGCATGCGAGCATCATACGGCAGGTCCAGGGAAAAGTGAGATACTTGCTGACGGCTCGTGACTCAAGCCCGCCATTCTTGCCGAGTCGGTTCGCGCGGCCGGATCAAGCCGCAAAGCGCTGGCTCTTCCGCAAAGATTGAACCCAAAAAAGCCCGTCAAGCATCGAAGTAGGTATGAAATTCAAGAAGGTCGAACCCGAACAATTTGCTTGCACGACAACCGCGATGCGGCCCTTTGGCTGCATGGAACTCTGGGCCGGCAATGAGAGAGCGCACCGCTCTCTGGAACTCGCGGGCTTGCAAAGCGATGTCATCGCCGTGCCCTCCGGCGGCGACAAAGGCGGCGATCTTTCCGCGGTGTTCTCCTGCAGCGACAATACCGCGCGGGTGGTGCTCGCGGATTGCGTCGGACACGGTTACACGGCAGCCGGTGTGGCTCGCCATGTCCATCACCTGCTGCATAAGTTTCAAGACATTCGAGACACGGCGGGGTTGCTCGCAGCGCTGAACGATGCTTTTACGCTTTCGAATGAAAAATCGGATGGTCCGCTGCGGCTTACGACGGTCGTAACGGGAACTTTTGACGGCACAAGCGGCGAATTTAATTTTGCTTATGCGGCGCACCCGCGGATGTTTCTCTGGCGCGAGCGCGAGAGGCGATTCCTGGAGCTGGGGGAAGGGCTGGAGGGCTTCCCGCTGGGATACATCACCGGTGAAACCTATAGCCAGCAGAGCGTGCGGCTGAACCACAGCGACATGATTCTGGCGTTCTCCGATGGCGCGACAGAAGCTCGCTCGCCGGTGGGGGAGGAACTCACTTCAAAAGGCTTTTTGGGACTTGCGGAAAAAACTTTGCACGGACTGCCGCAACCGCTTGTTCTCCAGGATTTTTCCCGGGCGCTGCTCGAAGGTGTGCATCTTTACCGTGGCCAGGAAAACGAGTTGGAGGACGACATAACGCTGCTCACGCTTCGGCGCGTGGCCTAGCGGCCCTGTCTGCGAAAAAACAGCGCTATTTGCAGGATGTGGTGCGCTATTTGACGGGATGGGACGCAAAGTACTGGTCCAGACTTTCTACAACTTCTTTCACGCCCCGCTGGACATTCTTGTCCAATGCCGCGACTATCGCCGGCACATCTTTTCCACTCGCCGGCTCGTCGTGCGTGTAGTAATGGTTCCAAACGGTCGCGCCGGTTTTCAGATCGCGCATTTCAAATTCCAGCGTTACTCTCGCGGACATCGCGCTGCCTTCGACCTCTTTGAAATCATAAAGGCGCCCGTGAATCATGAAGTCCCCGGTCACGTTGCTGCGCCGCACATGGACGGCGCGGTAGTGGCCGGTTGCGCGCAATAGACGCAGCAAGACTTCCTGAATCATCTCCGCTGGGGGTTCAGCCCAGCGTTGGTATTCATAGGTGCCCAATCGCTCGGGACCGTTGCCGTAGACAATGCGGTCCTCGCGATACAAGTGGGAGGTCACCATCCCGCCAACGAGCAACCTCACGGGAACCGCGTCCGCTTTTTCAATGTCGCCGGCTTCCGCGGGGACCGTGAGCTGATAATACTTGACCGGGCGCGCGGCGCCGCAGCCGGTGAGCAATCCGACCATCAGCGCGACGGCGGTGATGAGACGCTTTCTGGATGCTTCAGGAGCTCTTTTTTCGCGCCCGATCGGCCCTGTCCCGATGTATCGGAGTTCCGTGTCACCTCGCGCGAGGCTCATTGTTGTTCTCCAGGCTTGTGCTCGCGGGGGGTAGCCGACCGAATGAGCGTATAGGGCCTGGTCTTGATGGTGTTCGTGAATTCCTTGAGATTCTGGCTCACGTGGCGGAGGTTTTCGAGCAGCTCATCGATATTTTCGGAGTTGACATCGAGCGTCTGATCCAGGCGTCCGGTCAAATCCGTCACGGTCGCGAGCGATCGGCGCAAATCGATGACCGCCTGGCGAACATCGGCGCGATTCTCTCCGATCAAGGAATCGACATGATTCAGCGCTTCATTGGCCTGCGCGGAAGTTTTCCGCAGATCCTGGAGCAGCGGCTCCAGCTTTTGGGTAGCGGAATTCAAGTTTTGTACGGTCGCCTTCACCGGGCCACGGTTCTCCGCAATCATCCCCCGAGTCTCGGCCAGCGTCCCTGCCAAATTCGCCCGGTTCGTATCGTTCAGAAGATCGTTCACCCGAGCCAGCGTCTCTTGAATCTCGCTGGCGCGGTCGTTGAGAGATTGAAGAAGCTGCTGAGCCTGTGGCGCAATGTCGTTCAGCTTTGCGGTGAGCGCATTGAAGTCCACGTAGGGGTCGGACGGCAGGATCGTTCCCGCCGCGGCTAGCGCGGCTTTTTCGCTTCCCGGGACGATCTCCAAATGATTATCCCCCAGCGGGCTCAAGCTCATGATCTTCACACGGCTATCCGTCTTGACAGGCAAACCTGATTTCACGCTGAACGTTATTTCGATGCGCGAAGAATTCTTCGGGTCCAGCTGCAGTTTTTCGACGCGGCCGACTTTCGGCCCGCCGGCGTAGCGCACCGTCGCGCCGGGTTCCAGTCCACCGGCAAACGGAAAGTAGGCGCGGTAGGTCGCGGCCGTGCTCCCAAAGGCGCCAGTGAGGGCAAAAACCGTGGCCACCAGCACAGCACCGGCGACCAGGACAAACAACCCCACCACGGCTTGCTCGCGTTTCGATTCCATCACACACCTCTTTTCCCCGCTCTTCAACGGCCCGGGCGGCGATATTCTTCCGTCAGCATTTGCAGATAATCCAATTCTTCCGAAACTGCCGGCTCGGCGATACGGTCGAGGAACTGCCGCACGCGCGGATGGGTACTCGAACGCATTTCTTCGGAGGTCCCGATAGCGACCACGTTGCCCTTATCGATCAGCACCATGCGGTCGGCAATCAGGAAAGCGCTGGCCAATTCGTGGGTGACCACGATGATGGTCATGTGAAATGCCTGTTTGAGCTCCAGAATGAGCTGATCCACTCCAGCAGCAATAATAGGATCCAGCCCCGCGGAAGGCTCATCGAAAAAAAGAATCTCAGGATCCATGGCCAGAGCGCGAGCTACGGCCGCGCGCTTCTTCATGCCGCCGCTTAACTGCGACGGCATGTAGTTTTCGAATCCGGACAGACCCACCTGATCCAGTTTCAGACGCAGGATGATTTCGATGGTTGAATCTTCCAATTTTGTGTGCTCGCGCAGCGGCAGCGCCACGTTCTCTCCAACTGTCATCGAGCCAAACAGCGCGCCGCCCTGGAATGACATGCCGATTTTCTTCCGAATTTCGTCCATCTCCTGCGATGAAATCGCCGCGATATTTTTCCCTTTGAGCCAGATTTCACCGGAACTCGGCCTTTCCAGGCCCACCAGCGTGCGCAGCAGAGTGCTCTTGCCGGAACCAGACCCGCCCAGAATCACCAGGGTTTCGCCGCGCATCACGTCAAAACCGATGCCGTGGAGAATCTCGCGCTCACCGTAACTGACGCGAAGATTCCGCAGCGAGATCATGGCCTCGGGCTGCGTCGCCGTGCTGTTCGTCTGCTCCATGGCGATATTCCAAATCCTACCTTTCACTCAGGAAGAAAAAGAGCGCCGTAAAGACGAGGTCCACCAGGATGACCAAGAATATGGATACTACTACGGCGCGGGTGGTTGAGCGGCCGACTTGCTCCGCGCCCGCGCCAGTGGACAGCCCTTCGTGGCATCCCACGGCTGTAATCGTAATACCGAACATAACGCTCTTGATTAAACCCGTCGAGATGTCCCGCAGAAAGAGGGCGTCCAGCGACGCCTGAATATAACGGACCAACGTGAAATCCGCCTGCGCCACGCCAAAAAGCGCTCCGCCGAGGATTCCCATGGAGTTCGCCCAGATTGTCAGGCACGGCAGCATCACGATCATGGCGATAAATTTCGGCGTAACCAGGAAATGAATCGGATCGATGGCCATGGTCTCCAGCGCGTCGATTTCTTCGGTGACCTTCATCGTGCCGATTTCCGCGGCGAATGCCGAACCGGACCGGCCGATAACCACGATTGCGGTAATCAGCGGCCCGAGTTCCCGCGTCATGGAAATTGCCACGGCGCTGGCAACGAAGTTCAAGGCGCCGAACTTGCGCAGCTCGTAAGCGCTCTGCAGCGCCAGGATCAGCCCGATGAAAAATGTAATCAGGGAAAGGATGGGGAGCGCCCCAACGCCGGTCTGCATGGCCTGCGAAACGGCGCGCTGCAAGCGGAGCGGCTTGCCCTGAAAAGGAGCGATGAAAGTGAAATACGCGGCGCGAACGCCAAGCCTGGTCAACGCCCCCAGATACGCAAGCCCGTCGGTAACCGATTCCCCAATTTGCGTCGTCAGTTCCACAGTGCTCTCGTCGAGCTTCCTCGGATTGCGGTTTTGGCAGGCTCAGGGCGCTACGCTCTGCTCTTCGTTTTCGCAAATCTCGAAAATCTTCAGCAATTTGGAGAGTTGCAGGACTTCCCGAATCGTTCTATTCAGGCCGAACAGGATGAAACGCGAGCCGACATCGCGCGACGCTTTGAGGCCTTCCACCAGCGAGGCCACGCCGGAGCTGTCGATGTACCGAACGGCCCCCAGGTTGAGCACCACGCGCGGCATCTTCAGTTCGCGAAGCTCACGCAAAAGCGCCTTCCGCAGAGCCGGCGAAGTCGCGAGATCGATGTCTCCCGATATGTCGAAAATGGTGATTTTGTCCAAATGGCGCGCGGCAATCTGCAAGTTGGATTCTCCTCAAGAGCCTTTCTCGGGCCTTTGCACATGCAAAAACTTCACCAGGCGGAGCTGATTCCTGCCCCACCTGCGGCTGAATTCTACCGTATCCATGCTCTCACGTATGAAGTGCAGGCCTAGGCCCCCCGGCCGGACATCTTCGAGCGCGCGCCCGCACATCTTCTTCGGATTCGCCGTCACACCGCGATCTTCGAGCACGATTTCAAGCGCATCTCCGGATTTGCCATCCCGCGGCACATTAATCCTGCGGAAGGAGGCCTCGATGGGCCGTTCCGCGTCTCCGAGATAAGCATGACGAATGATATTGGTCAGCGCTTCATCGACGGCGAGAACCACCGCGCGGCATTCCGGCTCAGAAAATCCTAGCTTCGCCGCGAGTTCTCCCAAGGCATTTCGCACCACGCACAGCATCGCGGGATCGCTCCGCAATTCCATTCTGAGTAGTAAACTACCCCGGCTCACGCGAGCGCTCTCCTCGGGCCAGCGAAACCGGATTCCCCGTTTGGTCTCGGAACAATCGCCGCTGGCGGACTTCCTGGCAAAACGTCAGCCCACGATGATACACGGAATCCCGCCTGCGGCAACTTGCGAGCTGCCGCGGAGGCCCGGGGCACTCCAGGACTTCAATGGCATTGGAATGGAGTCCGGTTTCCCCTATGCGCATGAGACCGTCGAGGAATACTCCCGCAGGTTGGTATTGAAGTCAAAAAAGTTGGCGGACGAGCCTGTAAGCCGGATTCTCGTACAGGCAAAATAGCTAACCCATAGGGGGCCGGGAATTTACCTCTATCATACTCTCCTACCATAACTTAGCGGATTGTCGCCTATGTCTCTATAGTCTCCAAAGTCTCCACAGAACCCCGCAGAGTGGACAGTAAATGGACAGTAAGGAAACGCAACAGTGCCACCATGTCCGAAGCTTGGGAAGCCCTCGTTCTGCCATTGAACTACGCCCGCTCGTTTTTTCTGATTGTACTCAGGACTTAATTTTCCGTACAGCGGTTTGCTAGTTGTCCTGCCCGCTCTGCTTAAATCACGGTTTGATGGCGCGCGCCGAAAGCCAGAGCGAACAACCACACATCGTTTGGTGAAGCATTGGGGCAAACATTATGCGTGCATCACAGCTTACCCTTTTCAACCAGACGTCGTCGTTTGACTCGCGGCGTACCGGTAGCGGCGCCTTCGGCAGCGGCCTGCATCATTGCCTCGATTGTCACCGGCCGCCGACGCCGGGATTTGATGATGCCGCGTAAAGCCGATGCAGGAAGCTTCGGCAGAAGAACCACGCTGCCATCGGGATGAACGAAAAACTTGACCCGATCCCCCGGCTTCAACCCCAGATGCTCACGAACGGCCCTTCGGGATCGTCGCTGGACCCTTTACTGTGATAGCTGACTCCATCGGAGCCTCCATTACAAATCTCAGACAGACGCCCCAGATGTCGCGACCGAGGTCGCTTCCGGCCTGGCCGTACCATTCGAGCGACTTCCATTTTTCGGTCCGTGCAAGATAAGCGAAGACGAGGCACTCCATCGCTCCCCGATTAACCAGGCACCCACTCATACCACGGCGTCGAGGAACTGGCGAGCAGTCACAATCTGCGTCTCGGCCCACTTCACAGGAAAATCCTTCGCATTGCCGGTCACCAAGTAGTGGGCGTGAGCGGCCTGGGCGCACTCCAGGAAAATGTCGTCGTCAGGATCGGAACAGGCATGCACCTTCTCGGACGGCTTGACCCAAAATCCATTCTGCCGGATAGCACGCAACGCGTGATCGATGATCATCTCGCTGCGGTTAAACTTGGGACGCCGGATCACTTCTTCATATTCGGTATAGACATCGCCGCTCACGCAAAGCT
>Ga0209648_10003288_pt1 | contig 13564 bp, 11 predicted proteins | sample GraSoi2013_115cm_FD_185830 | JGI IMG/M metagenome (GOLD analysis project Ga0209648, IMG submission 185830) | Grasslands soil microbial communities from the Angelo Coastal Reserve, California, USA - Sample 9_17_2013_115cm (SPAdes) (version 2) | ecosystem: Environmental > Terrestrial > Soil >...
GATGGCGCATATGCATTCAAGACTCTGCTAGCGCCTTCGTCGAACCTGCAGCTCGTCAACATCACCGACCCCGCCGCCAACGCCCAGCTGGCGTCGTCGATCTTCGATCAGGCTTCCGCCACTCCCGCCGGTCAGGCGCGCATCGCGTTGATTGCAGCGCTCGGCGACCTGCCCGGTTGGTTCGATCCAGCCGGCCCAGAACCGGCCGCCAACGATTACGCGGCACAAGAAGCGGCGCAGGCGCGCTGGGAGTCGCAGGTCGACTTCGCGTTCGAGTTTCAATACCGCGCCGAGCTGGAGCACCGAGCCGGAGGCAACCCGTCATGGAACACGGGCGTCGACTACGCGCATCAGCTCGCGATCTCGGCCGACAACACCGAAGTGACGGCGCTTTATCAAGCAGCTGGACTCGACCTCGTGGCCGACCTGCGGGCGCTGAACAGCGGACAGCGGATCGCCGCCGACCCGACGGCCGCGGCTTACTTGAAGCGCAACATCAGCTTCGACGGCAACATCACCGTCCCGGTTCTCACTATGCACACCACCGGCGATGGCCTGGTCGTCGTGCAGAACGAAGCCGCGTACGCGGCAGCTGTCAAAGCCGCGGGCAAGCAGGACCTGCTGCGCCAGGTGTTCGTGCACCGCGCCGGGCATTGCGCTTTCTCATATGCCGAGACGGTCGTGCTCATCCAGCAGATGATCAAGCGGCTCGACACGGGGCAGTGGGACGACGCCGCGCTGCAGGCGGCTGCGCTCAACGCCGGCGCACAGGCTCTGGGTGACACTTACAACGAAGTCGGCGGCTTTTTCATAACGCCACCGGCCTTCACGACCTACGCCCCGAGCCAGTATCAGCGCTAGTGCATTGACTCCTAGATCTCGCCCGCAAAACGGGCGGAATGCCCCCAGGTTTATTGCCCGTTTTGATCGAGACGCGCGAAATTCAGGGGCTGTAGGGCCCCGCGCCAAGCTGCGCCGCGATCAGCAGCGACGTCGGGTACAGGCCCAACACCACCGACAGCACGCCACTCAGCGCGATCGCCGACGTGCTGCTGATCGAGGCTCGCAGCGGCTCCGCGGCGCGCGTGGTCGTCGACCACACCGGGATGAGCACGCGCACGTAGTAGTAGACCGACACCACGCTCATCAGGACCGCCACCACCACCAGCCACGTATAGCCGGCGCTCACCCCGGCAGTGAACAAAAACAGCTTGCCGAAGAACCCGACCGTGGGCGGGAACCCGGCCAGAGACAGCATGAATATGGTCATCAGCACCGCCATGGGCCAGTTGCGTTTGTACAGCCCGCTCAGGTCCGAGATGCGGTCGCGGTCACCGTCCGGACCGGCCAGCAGCGTGACGACAGCGAACGCGCCGAAGTTCATGAACATGTACACGAACAGGTAGTACAGGACCGCCGCGAGGCCCGCCTTGCCGCCGGCGATGACTCCGATGAGCACATAGCCGGCCTGGGCGATACCGGAATACGCGAGCAAGCGCTTGAGGCTCGACTGCGAGATGGCTGTGAGGTTGCCCACGATCATGCTCGTCGCCGAGACGAATGCGAGCAGCGCCTGCCACTCGGGCGCGAGGTGGGGGAGTCCGCCGGCGAAGACGCGCACGATCATCGCGAACGCGGCCGCCTTCGTCCCCACCGACATGAACGCGGTCACGGGAATCGGCGCCCCCTGATAAACGTCGGGCGTCCACATGTGGAACGGGGCGGCGGACACCTTGAATGCGAACCCGACGCCCATCAGAACGACGCCGAGGATGAGCAGCGGATTCGTGGGGGACAGGGTCGACACCTGCTTGGCGATGTCGGGAAGAAGCGTGGTGCCGGAAGCGCCATAGATCAGCGCCATTCCGTAGAGCACGAACGCGCTCGCGAAGCCGCCGACCAGCAGGTACTTCGCGGCAGCCTCTTGCGAGCGGCTGTCATCCCGAGCAAATCCGCTGGCGACATAGAGCGCGATCGACAGCAGCTCGAGGCCCAGGAAAACGGTCACCAGCGACGTCGCGGACGCGAGCACCATCATGCCGATGACGGCGGCAAGCATCAGGATGTGGAACTCGCCTTCGCGCATCCCGCGCTTCTGAAGGTAGGAATGCGAGATGGCGACGGTCAGGATCCCGAGACCGGCAAACAGGATGTCGAAGAACAGCGCGAAGTTGTCGCCGGTCGCCATCCCGCTGTACGCCGGGCCGCCCGTCGCATAGAGCCAGCGGTAGACCGCGGTCCCAAGCGAATACGACAGCCCGACTACGGCGACCATGGCCACAACCCCGCTTCTACGTTTGATCGGGATCACGAGGTCGGTGACGATCGCGAAGAGCATGAAGCCGGTGAGCGTGGCGATCGGCGCGATCTGGCCGAGGTCGGCAAACGCCTGCGACCAGGTGTAGGTCGGGATCGTGGCCGCGAGCATCATCGGTAGAGCCCCACCTGTGCGACCGAGGTCATCAGCTGCGTCAGCGCGTATGGGTAGATGCCGATCGCGAACATCAGGATGACCAGCGGAGCCATCAGCGCCAGCTGGCCGGCATAGATGTCCCCCGAAGGCCTGGGCCCGGCGGGTTCGCCGTACATCGCGCCCTGGAACATTCGCAGCATGTAGACAGGCGCCAGCACCAGCCCGACCGCGCCGATCACCGCGAGCACCGGTGCGCGCTCCCAGGCACCGAGCAGCGTCATGAACTCACCGACGAAGCTGTTCAATCCCGGGAGTCCAAGCGCCGCGAGCACGACGATCGTGAAGACGCCGGCCATGACCGGCATGCGTGACGCCAGGCCGGCCAGCGCGGAGCGGTCGCGCGTGCCAGTGCGGTCCGCGATCCAGGCGACGAAGAGGAACAGCGCCGGGATGATGATCCCGTGGTTGACCATCTGCAGGACGGCGCCCTGCTGGCCCTGGATGTTGTACGAGAAGATCCCCAGCACGATGAAGCCCATATGGCTGACGCTGGAGTAGGCGACCAAGAGCTTCATGTCCCGCTGCGCGATCGCCATGAGCGCGCCCCAGATGATTGCCGCCACCGCGAGCGCGGGAATCACCCAGCGCCAGTCCCACCAATCGACCGGGTTCGGGAACAGCGGCACCAGGATCCGCAGCATTCCGTAGGCGCCGGTCTTGCCCATGACGCCGGCGAAGATCACCAGCATCGGCGTCGGCGCGGCCATGTACGCGTCCGGCAGCCAGCCATGGAAGGGGAACAGCGGGACCTTGATCGCGAACGCGAGCGCGAACACGAAGAACAGGCCGAACTGGACCGCAGCCGCCGGCGGGATGGTGGCGAGCTTGGCCAGGTCGAACGTCTGCTGACCCGTGAACACGTACTCGCCGATGACACCGACGAGCATCAGCAGCGATCCGGCCAGCGTGTAAAGGACGAACTTGATCGCGGCCCGACCCGGCCTCTCGCCTTCGCCGAAGAGCCAGAGCAGGAAGTATGCCGGGATGAGCATCGCCTCCCAGAACACATAGAAGAGGACGAGGTCGACCGCCAGGAACACGCCGGCCATGCCTGCAGACATCGCGAGGAGAAGACCGATGAAGCGGTTGACGTTCTTCATCGTCACCGGCGTCGCCAGCACGGCAATCACCGTCAGCAGGGCGTTGAGGACCACCAGCCAGATGCTGATTCCGTCGACGCCAAGGTGATAGAAGACGTGGAGTTGGGGAATCCACGCGACCTGCTCGGGGAACTGGTAGCCGTGGAAGCCAGGGGCGAAGGCGAGAGCAACACCGGCCGAGATCCCCAGGGTGACGAGCGCGACGAGCACGCCAAACCACTTCGCGAATCGCGGCGGCATGAACGCGATGAGGACGCCACCGATCAGAGGCAGGAGCCAGATCGACGTGAGCGTCATGAGCCCGCCCTCGCCAGGATCAAGATCGCGACCACCACTGCGCCGGCCACGAACACGAGCACGTAGTTGCGGAAGTAGCCGGTCTCGGTGAGGCTGAGGTTGTGCGACTCGGCCTGGGCGAGCTCGCCGGTGCCGGAGACGAGACCGCCGATGATCGGGTCCTCAACGTACCGCAGGCCGCCGTTCGCCAAAGCGTCCATGGGGCGCACGAAGATCGCGTCGTACAGCTCGTCGAAGTAGTACTTGCGCTCGAGCAGCCGCTGCGCCCAAGGGACCACGGCGCTCCACGGCTTCCATGCGTGCTGGATGTAGATCCGGTAGGCGGCCAGGAACAGAATCGCCGCCAGCGCCATCGTCACCAGGGATGCGATCACCTCAGATGCGCCGCCCTCCCATGACTGCGCGCCGACGGTTGACTTCAGGAAGTCGTCCACTAAGTGCGGCCCGAAACCGAGCGCTCGGGTCTGGATGAAGCCGCCGATCGTCGCCAGCGCGGCCAGGATGAAGACGGGGATGAGCATCACCGATGGGGCTTCGTGCGGGTGTTCGACCGGGCGGTCGGGCGAAGGCTTGCCGGCAAACGACATCCACCACATGCGCCCGGTGTAGAAGCCGGTCACCAGCGCGGTGATGAAGCCGAAAGCCCACACCGCCAGCGCCAGCGAGGCGTCCGGTTTGGAGAACGCCGCGCCGAGGATCTGCTCCTTCGAGAAGAAGCCGACAAACGGGATCACGCCCACGAGCGACAGCGAGCCGATGAGGAACGACCACGACGTGCGCGGCAGCTGTTTGAGGAGCCCTCCGTACTTGCGCATGTCTTGCTCGTCGTTCATCGCGTGGATGACGTTGCCCGCGGCCATGAAGAGGAGGGCCTTGAAGAACGCGTGGGAGAGGAGGTGGAAGAAGCCTGCGCTGTACGCGCCGATGCCGACGGCGAGGAACATGTAGCCGATCTGGCTCATCGTCGAGTAGGCGAGGACGCGCTTGATGTCGGTCTGGACGATCGCGATCGTGGCCGCGAAAAGGGCCGTGACCGCGCCGACTATCGCCACAGCTGCGTGCGCGTAGACCGCGACGTCGTAGATCGGGTGCATGCGCCCGACCAGGTAGACGCCCGCCGTGACCATCGTCGCGGCATGGATGAGCGCGCTCACGGGCGTCGGGCCTTCCATGGCGTCGGGCAGCCATGTGTGGAGCGGAATCTGCGCCGACTTCGCGATGGCCCCGACCAGGAGTAAGAAGGCCGCAAGCTCTAGGGAAGCCGAGTCAGGGTTGGCAACGAGACACAGGGCCTCCTGGGGCAGGCGGCAGTGACCAACGGCCAGAAAGACCTTTGCGTAGGTCGTGGCGTGATACGTCACGAAAAGGACGAAGGTGCCCAGGATCATGCCCACGTCGCCGATGACGTTCATCACGAACGCCTTGCGGGCCGCGAGCACGGCCGAGCGGCGGTGGTACCAGAAGCCGATCAGGAAGTACGAGCTGAGGCCCACCAATGCCCATCCGATGATCAGGAAGATGAAGTTCCCCGCCAGGACGAGCAGCAGCATCGAGAACACGAAGATGTCCATGTAGGTGAAGAAGCGCGCGTAGCTCGGCCCGTCCTCTTTGTCCATATAGCCGACGGCGTAGGTGACGATCAGCCCGCCTACGCCCGTGATGACGATGCACATGAAGATCGAGAGGTTGTCGATCAGGATGTTGAACGGCACGTTGAACGAGCCGCTCTGGATCCAGGTCCAGTACGTGAAGTCGCCGGATGCGTTGTTGAAGAAGAGGGTGAGCGTGACGACGAATGACGCCCACACCACGCCCGGGCCGACCAGCTTGGTCACGATTCGCGGCAGGCGCCAGCCCCGGCCCGCAAGCAGCACGGCGCCGGCCGCGGGGAAGATGAGGATCAGGAGCGCCAGCTGGCTTGTGCTCACCCTTTGAGCTCGCTGAGGTCGTCGATGTCCTCGGCGTCGCGGTGGCGGAAGATGTCGACGAGAATCGCCAGCCCGACCACCGCCTCAGCCGCCGCCACCGTCATCGACATGAGAGCGAACAGTTGGCCGTCGAGGTTCTGAAGCTGGCGCGAGAAAGCGACCAGCGTCAGATTGGCGGCGTTGAGCATCAGCTCGATGCAGATCAGGATGATCAGAGGGTTGCGGCGTACAAGCACGCCGACGGTACCGAGGATGAACAGGACCGCGGCCAGGAGAAGGAACCAGGACGTGTCCAGCTGCGAGCCGCCCGCGTTGAATCCGCTCAACGGTCGTCGCCTTCCTTGCGGCTGAGGTAGATGGCGCCGATGGCGGCCACGAGCAGAAGCAGCGACGTGAGCTCGAACGGATACAGGAACTTGGTGAACAGGCCGATCGCGATCGACTGCACGGTGCCGAAGGTGCTCAGGTCGGTCCCCTGGTCGGGCTGCCGGTACTGGACGCCTTGCAGCATCGACCACAGGAGCCCGAGCAAGGCGAGCACGAACAGGCCCGACAGCGCGGCCTGGAACCGCAAACGACCCCGACCGGTCTCCCTGGCCGGGCCCAGGAGCGCGATCACGAAGAGGAACAGCACCATGACCGCGCCGGCGTAGACGATCAGCTGCGCGACGAAGATGAATTGCGCGCTGAGGAGCAGGAACTCGACCGACAGCGCAAGCATCACGACCACGAGGCTGAGGACGGAGCGGATCGGCTGGCGGAACGTGACAACGCCGATGCCTCCCGCCACGGCGATGGCGGCGGCCACGAAGAAGACTGCAATGGCCACCAGCTAAGTTTCCTTGGCCTTGGTTTGGAGTCGCGCCTGGACGTCAGGCGGCAGCGGCTCCAGCAACTTCTCCTTGGTGTAGATGAACTTTTCACGGCTCGTATCCGACAGCTCGTACTCGGGACCCAGCACGATCGCCTGGACCGGGCACGCATCCTCGCAGTAGCCGCAGAAAATGCAGCGCAGCATGTTGATCTCGTACGTCTTCGCGTAGCGCTCGCCGGGCGAGACTCGGTTGTCGTCGGTGTTCTCGGCGGCGATGACGAGGATGCATCCGACCGGGCAGGCCGCCGCGCAGAGCTCGCAGCCGATGCAGCGCTCGAGGCCGTTCTCATAGCGGCGCAGGTAGTGGCGGCCGCGGTAGCGCTCGGATCGCGGGCTCTTGTCTTCCGGATATTCGAGCGTGACCGCGGGAGAGAAGAACTCGCCGAGGGTCGTCTTCAATCCGGTCGCCAGGGCGGTGATGTCGGCGGCCACGCTCGGCCGCTTGCCCTCGGGGTGTGGAGGGACGCCTTCGTCCGGCCCGCGCAACGGCGTCGGCTGGTCGGGCTTGCCGTCCACTTCCCGGTCCTCGTCTGACATCAGCTACCCCTGCGTCGCCACCAGGATCACCCCGGTGACGACCACGTTGACGATCGCCAGCGGCAGGAGCACCTTCCAGCCCAAGCGCATGAGCATGTCGTAACGCAGCCTTGGGAAGGTGCCGCGCAGCCAAATGTATAGGAACAGGAAGAGCACGACCTTGAGCAGGAAGGCGAGTATCGGCGGCACGAACCACAGGTACCAGCCGCCGAAGAACAGCAGGGCCGCCAGCGCCGCGACGGTGATCATGTTCACGTACTCGGCCAGGTAATACATGACGAATTTCAGGCCCGAGTACTCGGTGAGGAAGCCGCCGATGAGCTCCTGCTCGGCCTCGGGAAGGTCAAATGGGGCTCGGTTCGTCTCTGCGACCGCGGCGATGATGTAGACGACGAAGCCGATCGGGGTGAGGAGGATGAGCGGGATCGGTCCGTGGTACGGACCCCACGTGACCGTGTACTCGACGATGTCCCGCAACCGCAGCGAGCCGACGATCATGAACGTCGGCACGAGCGCAAGGCCGAGCGCCAGCTCGTAGCTGATGAGCTGAGCCGCCGACCGCAGGCCGCCGAGCAGCGAGAACTTGTTTTCGGACGCATACCCGCCCAGGAAGATCGCGTAGACGTTCAGCGAGCTGAGCCCGAATATGAGGAGGATCCCGATATTGATGTCGGCGATCCAGTACTGGACGTTGTACCAAAGCCCGATCGGGATTACGGCCCAGGACAGAAATGCGGCCGCTACCGCGATGGTCGGAGCGACGACGTAGAGCAACTTCTCCGTCTTGGCCGGGATGAAGCTCTCCTTGAACGCGAGCTTGATCCCGTCCGCCGCGAGCTGCAGCAGCCCGTACGGACCCACTCGGTTGGGGCCGGGACGGCGCTGGATGTGGCCGAGGGCCACGCGCTCGAACCAGACCGTGTAGGCCGTGGCGGTGAGGACGACGAAGAGCAGCAGCGCGATCGCCAGCACGACAACCACCCAGTGGCCGATCGGGTCGTTGTAGATGCCGGTCACGGGTGTGCGGGTCCGATGAGGACCGGCTCCGGCGCCGGCTCGGTCGACGGCGGCTGCGCAAGCGCGGCCAGGGCGGGAATTGCGGACACGGCTTCGCGCTGGATGGCGAAGATGCCGGCGTAGTCGAGCGCCATGCCGAGGGCCTGGCCGAGCTCGGTCAGCACCTCCCAGGACTCCTTCAGCGGGGGGTCGACCGCGATCGGCGGCCGCAGGAACTGCACCGTTCCCTCGAGGTTGGTGTAGCTGCCCTGTCGTTGCGCGAAGGTGGTCGCGGGGAGCATGACCGTGGCTTTTTCGTTCCCAGGCCGCATCAGGTGATCCCACGCGGCCATGAACTTCACGCTCTTCGGGATGCCCGCCGTCGGGGGAGGGCCCCAGCTCAGCAGAGCTTCGACTCCGTCGAGCGAGTCCCAGCCCGCGACGCCGGCCGCCAGTGCGCCGCGCTCGTTGGTGGCGCGATAGAGGGGCATGAGCTTGCCGCCAACCGCATCCGCAAGCTCGCGGCACGACTTGGCCAGGTCGACTATCTCCTCGCTGCCGTGGCCGTCTCCAAAGAGGATGGCGACTGGGCCGCCGGGCGCCTTCAGGAGCGCATGCGAGGCGAGCTTGCGCACCTCCGCGGCCGCGGAGCCTGGTTTGTTGCGGATGTGGATGGTGTTCGGGTCGCGGTCGAGATCGACGCCTTCCGGATGGATGACGATCAGCTTCGCCCCGCGCTTGGAAACCGCTTTCTTGATCCGCAGGTTGACGATCGGTACGTCGTCCTCGGTGTCGGAAGCGACGACCACGATCACGCGCGCGTCTTCTATCTCTTTGATGCGCAGCGTCTCGACTGTGGCTGTGGGCGCAGGCAGAGCTGTGCGCCCGTGCATCTTCACCTTCGCGCCCTTCAGCGGCCCATCGAGGAGACGCCGGAAGAGGAACGCCTCTTCGTTGGTGATGTCCTTCGGCAGCGAGATGCCGAGCTTCGCTCCCTTGCCCTTGATCCCGTCCGCCACCGCCGTCAGCGCGTCCGCCCACGTCGCCTTGGCGCCGCTGATGCGAGGCGTGCGCAGGCGCTCGGGGTCGTTGACGTCGGTGTAGTCGAAGCGGCCGCGGTCGCAGATCCAGCCGTCGTCTATCTCGTCGTTTTCCCGCGACGTGATCCGCACCAGCTGGCCGCGCCGCTGCCACAGGGTCACGTTGCAGCCGACGGCACATTTCGAGCAGATGCTCGGGGTGTGCGTCATGTCCCACGGCCGCGACTCGAATCGCCAAACGCGTGACGTGAGGGCGCCGACCGGACAGAGGTCGATGATGTTGCCGCTGAAGATCGAATGCAGCGGCTGGTCGAACTGGCTGGTGATATACGACTGCACGCCGCGCTGGTCCGTTGTCAGCTCCTGCTCCCAGGCGACCTCGTCGTAGTAGCGCGTGCAGCGGTAGCAGAGAACGCAGCGCTCGCGGTCGAGCGCGATGTTCTCCGAGAGCGGGATTGGCTTCTTGAAATGGAGTCGCGGCCCGTCGATGCGGCTGGTCGGATATCCGTGCCGGAACGTGAAGTCCTGCAGCGGGCACTCGCCGCCCTTGTCGCAGACCGGGCAGTCGAGCGGGTGGTTGACCAGCTCGAACTCGAGGATGTCGGCACGTGCCTGCACCGCCATCGCCGTCTGCGTCCGCACGACCATGCCTTCGGCGACCGGCGTCGTGCATGCGGTCTGCGGGCGGGGCGGGCCGGGTGAGAACTCAACGAGACAGAGCCGGCACGCGCCGACCGGGTCGAGCTTGTGGTGGTAGCAGAAGACCGGGATCTCGATGCCGACCAGCTTGGCCGCCTCGACCACGAGGGTCCCCGCCGGGACGGCGATCTTGTGGCCGTCGATGGTGACGTTGACGTCAGGCATGTACGAGCGCTGCCTCAACCGAGCAGACGTTGTGCAGGCTGTGCTCCTCGTACTCGTTGTGGAAGTGCCGCATCGTCGATTCGATCACCCAGCCGGCCGCGTCGCCGAGGCCGCACAGACAGCGGCCGTTCTGCAGGCCGTCGGACACGCGCTCGAGGATGCCGAGCTCGATCTGGGAGCCCTCGCCAGAGAGGATGCGTTCGTAGGTGCGGACGGCCCAGTTGCCGCCGACGCGACACGGTGTGCACTTGCCGCACGACTCGAAGGCGTAAAAGCGCAGCAGCCGTGCCGCCGCTTTGACGACGCAGTGCGAGTCGTCCATGACGATGATCCCGCCCGAACCGCCCATGGTGCCCAGCGCCTTCAGCCCGTCGAGGTCTGTCGAGGTGTCGAGCATCGAGCCGGGGAGGACCTTGGCCGAAGAGCCGCCGGGCCAGAAGACCTTGATGGTTCGGCCGGGGAACGGTCCGCCGGCCAGCTCCTCGATCACGTGCCGGTAGGTGACGCCGATCTCGATCTCGTAGTTGCCGGGCTTCTGGACGTCGCCGCTGACGGTGACCATGCGCGTGCCTTTCGCCTTCTCGGTGCCCCGCTTCGAGTACTCGGCGCCGCCGTGCCGCATGATCCACGGCACGGTCGACAGGGTCTCGACGTTGTTGACCGCGGTCGGCATGCCCCAGGCGCCCTTGACGGCCGGGAAGGGCGGCCGAGAGCGGGGTTGCGCACGCTTGCCCTCTAGCGACTCCAGCAGGGCCGTCTCTTCGCCGCAGATGTAGGCGCCGTGGCCGCGATACAGGCGCACGTCCATCGCGTAGTCGGTGCCGAATGGATGCTCGCCGAGGTAGCCCTTCCCATGAGCCTCGGCGATGGCGTCGCGCAGCATCTCGTACGGAAGGTCGTACTCGCCCCGGATGTAGATCCACGCCTGGTGGCCGCCGATCGCGAACGAGGCGATCATCGCGCCTTCGACGAGCATGTGGGGCGAGTTCTCCATGAGGTAGCGATCCTTCGCGCTACCCGGCTCGGACTCGTCGGCGTTGACGACGATGTACTTGGGACCGGGATGGTCTTTGGGCACGAACGACCACTTGGTGGCGGTCGGGAAGTCAGCACCGCCACGACCTCGCAAGCCCGAGCCTTTGACCTCGTCGATGACCTGCGTGGCGGTCATCTCCTTGAACACCTTGCGCGCGGCCGAATAGCCGCCGAGGGATTCGTAGACATCGAGCTTGTGCAGGTCCGGGGTCTTGAACCACTCGGTGAGGACGGGACCGCCGACGGTGCCTCTCTGCTCAACCACTCTTCTTTTTCCTGGTCCCTCCCCGCTTCGCGGGGAGGTCTGCCGCTTTGGCGGCCGGGTGGGGAGCCTCGACCTTCGGATTGCGTCGCTCAGCAACAAGGGCGTCGATCTTCGTCGGCGTCAGGTCCACCTGGTAGCGGCGGTCGAGCCGCGCGACCGGCGCGTACTCGCAGGCGCCGAGGCACTCCACCTCTTCGTACGAGAAGAGTCCGTCCTTCGACACCTGCTCGGCCTCGTGCACGCCAATGGCGCCCTTGAGGTGGTCGACCATCTCATTCGCGCCGCGCAGCGTGCAGCTGAGGTTGGTGCACATGTAAAAGCGGTACTTGCCGATGGGCGCGAGGTGGAACAGCGTGTAGAACGTCGCCACGCCCTCGACGTAGCCGGGGTCCAGCTGCAAAGCCGTCGCGACTTCGCTCATCGCCTCCGGCGTCAGGTAGCCGAGCTCCTCTTGCGCGAGGTCGAGCGCGGGCATCACCGCCGAGCGATGCTGCGGATACTTCGCCGGCAGCTCGCGAATCTCTTCCAACACGTGCTCTGACAGTGCGGTCATCTATCGCAGTCCCCGAGCACCGTGTCGGCGGTGCCGATGATCGCGATCATGTCCGCGATCATGTGGTTGAGCGCCATCCGCTCCAACGCCTGCAGGTTGACGAACGACGCCGAGCGGAACTTGACCCGTCGCGGTTTGTGCGTGCCGTCGCTGGCGATGTAGCAGCCGTTCTCGCCGCGACCTGATTCCACGGCCACGTACGCGTCGCCCGCCGGCACCGAGTAGCCCTCCGTGAAGAGCTTGAAGTGATGGATGACCGCCTCCATCGATGTCTCGAGCTCTTCCCGGGGCGGGGGAAGCATCTTGCGGTCGTCGACGTTGACCGGTCCGTCGGGGAGCCGATCCAGCGCCTGCCGCAGGATCTTGACCGCCTCGCGCATCTCCTTGATGCGCACCAAATACCGTCCGTAACAATCGCAGTCGTTCGAGACCGCGATCTCGAAGTCGTAGTCCTCGTAGCCGGAGTACGGGATGGACTTGCGCAAGTCCCAGGCCACTCCCGAGCCGCGGATCATCGGCCCGCTGGCGCCGAGCACCTTCGCGTCCTCAGGCGAAAGCCTCCCGATCCCGATCGTGCGCGAACGCCAGATCGGATTCATCGTCAACAGGTCTTCGTACTCGTCGACGTGCCCGGGCATCTCGCGGATGAACTTGTCGAGCATCTCCAGGAACCTGGGGGTCGTGTCTGCGAAGACGCCGCCGGGCCGGATGTAAGACGTATGCATCCGGAATCCTGATATCTCTTCGTTGAGGTCCATGATCGTGTCGCGCTCGCGGAAGCAGTACATGAGCATCGACATGGCGCCGAGCTCGAGCCCGCTCGTGCCCATCCACACCAGGTGCGACGACAGGCGGGTGAGCTCGGACATGATCACCCGCAGCGCGTTGGCCCGCGGCGGCACCTCGACGCCCATCAGCTTCTCAACCGCCAGCGCATACGCGAGGTTGTTGATGGGAGGGGAGAGGTAGTCGTGACGGTCGGTGACGACCACGCCCTGCTGCCAGCGCAGCGCCTCCATCTGTTTCTCGATGCCGGTGTGGAGGTATCCGATCACGGGCACGACGCGCTTGATCTGCTCCCCGTCGAGGTCGACGATCAAACGCAGGACGCCGTGCGTCGACGGGTGATGTGGCCCGAAGTTGACGGTGAGCAGCTCACCACCGAAGGCTCCCTGCTCGCCGGTCCTCGAGATCGTTACGCCGGGGGACTCGATCATGCCTCGTCCGGCGCGGTTTGCCAGATCTCGTGCTCCTCGGAGAACTCCACGACCTCGCCGCCCACCGGGTAGTCGCGGCGCAGCGGATGGCCCACCCAGTCGTCGGGCATGAGGATCCGTGTCAGCCCCGGGTGGCCCGCGAAGACGATGCCGAACATGTCATACGTCTCGCGCTCCTCCCAGTTGGCGGGCGGAAAGACGTCGTGAACGCTGTCGATGCGCGGCGGATCTCCGTCGATGAAGGTACGAATGCGGAGGTCGGCGGGTTTCTCGAGATCGCGCAGCTGATAGACGACCTCGTACCGCGCCGGAAACTCGCGTGACGAATCGACGAGGTGATCGACGCAGGTGAGAAACACGAGCAAGCGGTATCCGTCGGCCTTCA
>Ga0209648_10003289_pt1 | contig 13562 bp, 10 predicted proteins | sample GraSoi2013_115cm_FD_185830 | JGI IMG/M metagenome (GOLD analysis project Ga0209648, IMG submission 185830) | Grasslands soil microbial communities from the Angelo Coastal Reserve, California, USA - Sample 9_17_2013_115cm (SPAdes) (version 2) | ecosystem: Environmental > Terrestrial > Soil >...
GAGGCGCTTGTGAGGTTGCCGAGCGCCTCTCTCCTTTTGTCCCGCCTGTCCGAATTCCCTGTGATTTGACGAATCTATTCAGCGTATTGTCCCTAGCCAGTGCCTGATTAACGCGGAAACCGGACAGGGGGAATGCCTGTCAGATCGCATGGGCAAATGTCCGCTTATCCAATTACACAGGCAAGTGAAAGTGTGGCAGAAGAAGCTATGGCATTTTTCACGTCGAACGGCTGCACGGTGGTCTGGGGCATGGCCTTGAAGTGGAAGTTCTTGTAGCATTGGCGGCATGAAAAAAGTGAAATCTGGCAATCGCAGTTCTGCGGCGAAAGGCAAAGGCGCTCCGAAAAACGTGGATGAATACCTTGCTGGTGTTCCGGAACGCGCCCGCAGCACCTTGAAACAGATGCGCGCGGCGATTCGGTCGGCTGTGCCACCGGAGGCTACCGAGACGATCAGCTATCGGATGCCTGCGTTCAAGCACAAAGGAGTGCTGGTGTGGTTCGCCGCGTTTTCGAAGCACTGTAGTTTGTTTCCGGGTTCGTCCGTGATCGAGGCGTTCAAGAATGAACTTAAGGGCTTCTCCACATCCAAAGGGACAATCCACTTCCCCACGGACAAGCCACTGCCGACTGCGCTTATTAAGAAACTGGTGAAGGCGCGGGTCGCGCAGAACGAAAGCAAGAAACGGCGCTGACCGGGTTGCCCTTGAGACCCGTTCATGCCGCAGCCCCGACCAAATCCCGCAAGGTCTGCCAACGAATGGTCGGGTCTCCATCCAGGAGCCATTGGATCGCCCGGTCCGTCCGCGGCCCCGAAGTCATTCCGAAGGTGCGCATGGTTCTTTGGTCCGGCTAACCAGTCGTCGACCGAACTCGATAACCGAATACGCCAAGGGCGCTTCCAGCGTATCGACGCAGCAGCACGGCAAACAACTCCGGCAAGCCGTTGATTCTATTCCGCAAACGTGACCGCAATCGCTTACTTGACGCGCTCCTGAAGCGCAGTTACGCTTTCGTAGATGTAGCAGTGTGGACAAAGTTACGCGCGGAAAGGCAACGCGAACAAGGACTTTGTGTCAGACGCTCCTTTTCAGGTCGCCGGTCGCCGGTCAAAAGAGAAAGAGGAAGAAGGCATTTCGGTAGTTGAAGTGCTGAGCGACGCGGCCAAACGATCGGTGGCCGCCGTTCAGGACTACGCGCAGCTTTCCTTCCGGGCAGTGACCAATCTGGCGACCGGCCCGCACTATTTTCAAGACACACTTGAGCAGATGGATGACGTTGGAGTCGGCTCGCTGCCGATTATCCTGCTGTCGGGATTTTTTATCGGCGGGGTCATGGTGCTGCAGACCGGCGCACAGTTTGTGCGCTTCGGTCAAACCTCACTGACCGGCGACGTGGTATCGCTTGCTCTGGTGCGCGAACTGGGCCCGGCGATTACGGGCCTGCTTGCGGCGGGGCGATGCTCGTCGGGTATGGCCTCCGAACTGGGCTCGATGCTGGTGACGGAGCAGGTGGATGCCATGCGCGCCATGGGCACGGATCCAAGCCGCAAGCTGGTGACACCAAGATTGCTGGCGACGCTGATGATGGTGCCGCTGCTGACGGCGCTGATGGTGTTCGTAGGATTGCTGGGCGGATGCGTTGCATCGGTGTTTTCGCTGCGGCTGGGGGCGGTCGAGTTTTGGCGGCGCGCCATCGATGCGCTGGAATTTGCCGACTTGATGCAAGGGTTTTTGAAATCGGTGGCCTTCGGATTCATCCTCGCGACGGTGGGTTGTTACAAAGGGCTCACGGTGCGAGGGGGCACGCAGGGCGTAGGGCGTGCGACGACCCAGTCGGTGGTCATCTCTTCTGTGCTTATTATTGTGGCGGATACATTTCTTACGAAAATCTCCCTCTATCTGGCCAACAAGATTTTCTGACACAAGTGACTGGGCTATTTCGCCTCCCGCAACGGCTCTTTCGCAAATCAAAAGAGAATTGCCGTTATAATCAAAAGTGAATTCCATGGCCACTTTGATCCAAGAGGCGCTGGACACCGCGCCGGCCATCACGTTCGAAGACGTGTGGGTCGGCTTCGACGAAGGACAAGTACTTCGCGGAGTGACGTTCCAGGTGCGGGAGCGGGAAACGCTGGTGCTTCTGGGAGAAACGGGAACGGGGAAGACGCTGACGTTGAAGATGGCCGCGGGATTGCTTGCTCCGAACAGCGGGAGCGTCATCGTCCTGGGGCAGGAAGTTTCCGAAATGAAAGAGAGGGAGCTGCTGGCGTTTCGAAGGAAGATCGGGTTCGTGTTTCAGGAAGGCGCGTTGTTCGACTCGATGTCGGTGGCAGAGAACGTGGCGTACCGCTTGCGCGAGGACCACGTTCCCGAAGAAGAGATCGAGCCGCGCGTGCTGGAGGTGCTGCGATTCGTCGAACTGGAACAAACGGTGGAGCTGCTTCCTTCGGAACTGTCGGGAGGAATGCGACGCCGCGTTTCGATCGCCCGGGCGCTGATCAACCATCCGCCGATCGTGCTGTACGATTCACCGACGGCGGGGCTCGATCCGGTGACGTCGCAGACGATCATCACGCTGATCCTGCGGCTGCGCGACGTCTATGGAGTGACGGCGCTGCTGGCAACGCATCGCTTGCAGGATGGCTTCGCGCTGGCGAATTTTCATTTTGATGCGGAAACGAAGCGCGTGGTTGCGAATGCGCAGAATGGAAATGCGGCGGCGGCCGCGGCGAGGACGCGGTTCCTGGTGTATCGCGACGGGGGAATTTATTTCGAGGGCGAACCTGAAGAGATTGCGGATTCGAACGATCCTTACCTGAAGCGTTTTCTGGTGTGATTTTGCGATAGTCTGTTTCTTTGGAAGACGGGAGGGAAGCAGAAATGGCGAGAAAACAACTGAGCTGGACGGAATTGCGCGTAGGGCTTTTCGTGCTGGTCGGGCTGTTCGTGCTCGCGGCGGGAATCTTCTATGTTACGGGCGGGCCGCTGGGGCCGAAGTACCGGTTGAAGACCTATTTGCCGGAAGTATCCGGGCTGACGAATGGAGCGCCCGTGCGCGTGGACGGCGTGGAAGTGGGAAACGTGGAATCGATCCGGCTATTGCCGCGGACCACGGGCAAAGCGCCGGAAAAAAACAAAAACATCGAAGTGGTGATGCGGGTTGACCGGCGATATCAGAGCGATATTCTGACCGATTCGACGGCGAGCCTGGTGACGGAAGGACTGCTGGGGAACCGGTACGTGAATATCACGCGAGGATTCACGGGAACGCCCCTAGGCGACGCGGGCGTGATTCCGGGCGCCGAAGAGAAGGCCATGAAGGAAGTGGTGGAAAGGAGCGCGGAATTGCTGGGCAACCTCACGGCATTGTCGTCAGACGTGCAGGATCTCATCAACGGAGTCCAGCAAGGCAAGGGTTCGCTGGGCAGGCTCTTGACGGACGAGCAAGCTTACAACCACCTGAAGAACCTCTTAGCAAAGGGCGACATGATGATGACGAATGTTCAAGAGGGGCGGGGAACGCTGGGGAAACTGGTCACCTCGGATGAGATGTACACGAAGGTGGACAAAGGCCTCGACAGCGTAAACGTGATACTCGCCGACGTCCGCGCGGGAAAAGGGACGATCGGAAAGCTGATGTATGACCCAACGCTCTACGAGCAGGCGAAGGAGGCCGCGACGAACGGGAATGCCATGCTCCGCGACGCGCGCGCCGGGAAAGGCACGTTAGGCAAGCTGGCGACCGACGACACGCTGTACAACAAGCTGCGGGATACTAGTTCGAATCTGGCGGCCGCGTCGGCGAAGCTGAACGACAACAAGACAACCGCCGGCAAGCTTTTCAGCGACCCAAAGCTGTATGACAATTTGGCGGGTTTGACGGGGGACATGCGGCTGCTGATGGGGGATTTCCGGCAGAACCCGAAGAAATTTCTGCACATCAAACTCACCATTTTCTGATGGCGCAGTGACCGCTTTGCCCCGGAGAGGTCCCGCGTGTTGTAATGCCTCTGTAACAAAAGGGAATTAGTGTGGGAGAACGAACGTTCTCTCGCAAAGAGCAATGATGGAAACTCAAGACGTAGTACAAAAGCCGCCGCGAAGCGAGCCAGTGAAATCCACACTGCCGCAACCCGGACGGCCGATTCCCAGCCGCGCGTATCCGGGCGCTTTGATCGTCGTGGAGGGCACGGACGGGTCGGGCAAGAGCACGCAACTCTATCTGCTCAAGCGGTGGCTTGAAATAGGCGGGTACCGGCTGCATTTCACGGAATGGAATTCGTCGCCGCTGGTGAAGTCCGCGACGCGGCGCGGGAAGCAGCGGCGGCTGCTGACGCCAACGACGTTTTCGCTCCTGCACGCGGCTGATTTCGCGGATCGCTGCGAGCGCCAGATCATGCCGCTGCTTCAGGGCGACTACCTGGTCCTCGCGGACCGTTACATCTACACGGCGTTTGCGCGCGATGCGGCGCGGGGCTGCCCGCGGCGATGGCTGAGGAACTTGTACCGCTTCGCGCCAGTTCCGGACATCACGTTTTATTTCCGCGCACCGCTGGACGTGGCCGTGAACCGGATCCTGAGCGGACGGCCGAAACTGAAATACTACGAGGCGGGCATGGACCTGGGAATGTCGTACGACCGCGCGGAGAGCTTCCGGCTATTCCAGGCAAGGATTCTGGAGGAGTACGACAAGATGGTGGATTCGGACAACTTTGTGGTGCTGGACGGCACGCTGCCGGTGAATAAGCTGCAGAAACAGATGCGCGACATGGTGGCGGAAAAAATCGATCTCAAGCGCTTCGCTCCGCGCATTGCGGAATCGGAATGAGCATGCCGGACCAGGAAAAAGAGAAAGCTTCCGCGGTGGCAGTCCCTACGGAAGCGCCTGCTGCTCCGCCTCCGCCAGCGGCTCCGGCGAAACCCGCCGCTACAACGGAAGAGGCTGGCTCGCAATATTTTTTCGGGGAACCGCTCGTCGGATTTGATCCAAGCGAAATCACCGGCAGCCTGATCGTCATCGAAGGCATGGACGGCTCCGGGCGGTCGACCCAGATTGCGCTGCTGCAAGAGTGGCTCGAATCGGAAGGATTTGCGGTGCAGACGAGCGGGCTACGGCGTTCGAATCTGGTCGGACGCGACATCGACGAGCTGCTGGCGAAAAACGCGGTGACGCGGCTGACGCTGGCGCTGATGTACGCGACGGACTTCTTCGATCAGGTCGAACACCGCGTTCTGCCGGCGCTGCGCTCCGGCACGGTGGTGCTGGCGGATCGTTTTATCTTCACGCTCATCGCGCGCGGCGTGGTGCGCGGAATCAATCGCGATTACATGAGCGGACTCTACGCCATGGCGCTGCGGCCGCATCTGACGTTCTGGCTGAACGTGCGTCCGGAGACAGCCTTCGGGCGCGAATTCCGGAAGGCGCAGGCCATCAGCTATTGGGAAGCGGGTCGGGACATGTCGCTTTCCCACGATCTCTACTGGTCGTTCATCCGCTATCAGACGATGATCAAACGCGAATTCGAAGTCATGGCGAAAAAGCATAACTTCCTTGAACTGGACGGCGAGGCCAGCGTTCCTGCGGTGAACAAGCAGCTCCGCCAGCGGATTGGCGAACAACTGGGAATTCGCAGCACGAAGTACTCTCCCTCGGCAGCGCTGGCTCACGTCTGGCGGTAGATGCCGGAATGTCCGAGCCGGTTCATATCGCCGCTATCGACGCCGGCTCCAACGCCGTGCGCTTGTCCATGGCACGCGCCTATTCCGCGCTGGATATTGAGCCGGTCCACTCGGAACGCTATCCGCTGCGTCTCGGCGAGAGCGTTTTTCTGCGCCACCGCTTCAGTGAAGAGATTTTCAAGAAAACGGCGAAGGCCTTCAAGCATTTCCGCGGAGTCATGGATGAGTTCGGGGTAACGCGCTACCGGGCGGTGGCCACGAGCGCCACGCGGGAGGCGCGAAATCGCTGGGCATTTGCTCACACCATCAAGCGGAAATCGGGCATCGCGCTGGAAGTGATCAGTGCGGTGGAAGAGTCCCGGCTGGGAAGAGAAGCGGTGCTGGCGGCGCTGGGACCGGAGGCGCCGCTGCGCTGCATTGTGGATCTCGGCGGGGGAAGCCTGGAACTGAGTATCCTGCGAGACCACACCGTGGAACAGGGCGTACAACTGCCGGTCGGCACCGTGCGGCTGTTGACTACGCTGAATCTCCACGGCGCGATTCGCCCCGCAGAAGGGGAGCAGGTGCGGCGCTACGTGCGCGCGTTGCTGGAGTCAAAATTGGTTCCGAGGCCGAGTCTAGGCGAAGGCGTGGCAGTGGCGCTGGGAGGAAACGCGGAAACGCTGGCGAGTATCGCGCCAGGACCGCGGGAACACGGCCTGCAAACAATGGAGTTGTCACTGCTGCGCGCGCGGCTGCCGGACATTCTTGAGCGGGACGTGGACGAGAGGATGAAAGCGTATGCGGTGCGGCGCGACCGCGCCGACGTGATGGGCATCGCGGCCATCACCTTCATCACCCTGGGGCGCTACCTGAATCTGCGCACGTTTGCGATTCCCGGGGTCGGGGTGCGCGAAGGGCTCCTGCAAGAGATCGCGCGGGAAGCGTTCTCGCGCAGGGAGCCGCATCGGTACAGCGAGGCGGCGCGGCAATTGCTTGTTGGGACGCGTAGCTTTGCACGGCGGCTCGAATATGACCGGCAGCATGCCGAACATGTGCGCGAGCTCAGCATTCTGCTTTTTGACCAGTTACAGCCGGTGCACCATCTGCCCGCGCAGTCGAGGGTATTGCTGGAGGCCGGGGCGCTGTTGCACGATACGGGGCACATGATCAGCCACAAGGGGCATCAGAAACATGGGGAGTATCTTGCACTGAACGCCGACATCCCGGGGCTGCAGAGCCGCGACCGCGCCATCGTGGCGGCGCTGGTTCGCTATCACAATAGAAAGTCGGAGCCCGGGGGGCATCACCCCGCATATTCCGCCCTCGAAGATGCGGATAAACCCATCGCCAGAAGGCTTGCGGCGATTCTGAGAATTGCCGAGGCGCTCGATCACTCGCACCGGCAGCGGGTAATGAAAATCCACACTTCCTTCCAGCGAGGTGCGGTGTGCCTGCACGTGCACGCGCGCGGAGACGCCACGGAAGATCTCCGCGACGCCATTCGCAGCGCGGAGCTCTTTGAAAAAGAATTTCACGTGAAGATTTATTTCCGGCAGCCGGAGGCGAGTTGACGTTTCCCAGTTGAAAGCCGGCAGCCAGGAAAAAGGCCGAAGTTCTTAATGGCTGTTCGTGGCGTCAATCGCGGCGTCCAGTGGAAAGGAAATTATGCAGCTGTATATCGTGCGGCACGGAATCGCCATCGATCGCGAGGATCCGAAATGCCCTCCCGACCCGGAACGGTATCTGACCGAGGAAGGGATCGAAAAGACGCGACAGGTTGCGAGGGGAGTGGCGGCGCTCGATGCGAAAGCGGGATTGTTTCTCACGAGTCCGTACGTTCGCGCGAGACAGACTGCGGAAATCTTTGCGGACGCGCTCGGCTATGCGAAGCAGAAAATCCGGCACAGCGACTTGCTCTTGCCGGGAGCAGAGCCATCGCTCCTCTTTCGAGAGCTGGCTAGGCAGAAACAGGCGTCGTCAGCTTTTCTGTTTGGCCACGCGCCGCAGCTGGACGATCTGATCGCCACGGCGCTGGGCTCGAAGAAACATTTGACCGCGCTGAAAAAGGCGGGAGTCGCTTTGATCGAGCTTAAACGCGTTTCTCCGCCCATCGGCGTCCTGGTGTGGCTCGCAACCCCGAAGCTGCTGCGAGTGCGGGGAAAATAGCTCGTCCGCGGGTTCGCTCAATCCGAAGCAATGAGGGAGAATTCCGGAACTTCCCGGGGCGGCAGCGGGACGACTTTCCGGAGCTTAACAGCGGGCTTCACGATCAAAGGCATACGCAAATAGTCTTCGAGCAAGTGCTTGCCGGAAGCAAGGCGCGAGGCGGTCTCAACGTCATCCGCCAGTCCCGGAGCGCGAAGAACGATCGCATCGGTTGATTTCTCTGCGCGAATCCCGGCGCCGCTTTCCACCCCGCACTTGCGAAGCGCGCCCGCCAAACGCAGTACGCCCGCCAACGCGCGGACGTTATTCTGCTGCTCCAACGAAAGCTTTGAGAAAGGACCGCGCTTTACACTAGGTTCGACCCCGCGATGGTAGCGAATGGCAAGAGTCAGGAGTTCCCATTCCTCGCTCGTCCACCCCGGAGGAATCGGGAGACCAAGAAGAAACTTGCGCGCGGCTTTTTGCGGCGACTTGCCGGCGCTGGCCTTGCCAACACCGCGCAATTGAGCCGCGGCAAGCAAGACGCGGCGAAGAGAGGCTTCACTGAACGCGGGAGCGGAGTCCGCGCGCTTGAATGCGTCAAATAGGGCGACGGCAATGCGGGATATTTGAGAAGTCCGCCGCGCATGAGGATCAACGGCACGGGCCGTGGAGCGCAAGCGGGCCAGAGCAGCAGCTTCGATGCCGCCATTTGCCGGCAGCCCGGAACGCCAGATATTCCACAGGCTGGTCTTACCCAGCGTGAGCCGGCGATACGTTTCGATGCGCTCGCGTCGCTCGCGCGCGATGAATTCGTGCCACAGTTTGAGAGAATCTTCGGTCTCGACAACATCCGACTTCTTCACCGTATCCGCGAGAACATCGAGATCGTGGATTTCTCCGAGCAAATCCTGGACGCGCTTGAGGTTATCGCTCCACGCGGCGTACTGCTCCGGTAGCAGGCTTTCGACGGTGTAGCGGAAACGTTTCAGCCCGATGCGCAGAGCGTGCCAGGGTTTGGGCTTTTCCGTGCGCAGCGCCTTGGCATGGAGTTCCTTAGCGCTTTCGAATCGTTCCAGCGCCAGACATTGGGCGGCGAGACTCCCTGCAGGCACCAGCCGGGAGCGTTTTCGCAGGGTGCGTTCAAGGCGTCTCCAGGATTTTTGGTCGAATTTCGCGGCCAGGCGCAGAGCGTTCTCGCGCAGCTTGGGTTCGTTGGATTCGAACGCCGCCTGCAAATGCGCCCGGACGGGGTCGCTTTCCGGAGCGAGCTTTTTTACCCACTCGTTCATCACCTGCGCGTCTCGAAGTGCGCCCAGCCCACGGAAAAGTTTGCGCGCAACCTTGCGCATGGCCGGCCAGGCGGGATCGGGATCCACTTCTTCCATCACCGCGGCGACGGACCGGCAACGCCGTATAGCGACGCGGAGATCGTGAACGACGTCGGGGTCGGAAGAGGCGCGAAAGTTTTCAAGCTCCTTCAGGACGCGGTCCATCCAGAAAGAAAGACCGTGGTGCTCAGGGCGAGCCCCTGAGGGTAGAGGTGTGGCGGAAGCCATGTTCAAATCCTAAACGAGTTCCTTCGAACGCCCCGAGAGCGGAGCCCCTGTCGAAGGGGCGATAGAGTACCTCGCGGACGGGCGCTCGTCCAGCCGACCTGTGGAAAACCAGCGGGCGCGGGGAAACCTGCTCCTGATTATAGCTCCTGCCGTAACTCTTGAGAGAAATCGAAGAAGCAGAACTGGAGGCGAAGGAAAAAGAAACGGCGACAATTTGACTTCGCGCGTCAGCCTGGCTTGAGTGCAAAGGGGGGCCGTGCTATTTTGAGTTCTTGACCCGGAGTGGCGGAACTGGCAGACGCGCTGGACTCAAAATCCAGTGGTACTTAGTACCGTGTGGGTTCGACCCCCTCCTCCGGGACCATCCGCCCGGTTCGCCTTGAGACTTCGAAAACCATGGCCGTGGAGCAAGTGAGAGCGCGCGATTCGGCTCGCCCAGATTTGGGTCAGTGCGAGGTTGCCACACATATTTACATGGGATGCCGTAGTTTTGACCCATCGATGCTCAGGTTCCCCGGAGCTGTTTGTTTCTAAGGCACAGAGCCTTCGCGTGTTAAGAAAATCGGAAAGAAGGTTGGTGGATTGCTTATGAGTAAATGGGCATGGCTGCCTAGTAGAATGTCTCGGGGGTAGGAACTCTTAGCAGTCTTAGTACTGACCTTCGTATCCGCCCCGGACGGTCAACCCCACGTGGCATTCTGTCCTCGCACGGGGCCGCCAAAAAAAGCAAGTTTATCCTTAGATCTTCGGAGGATCCCGTGATCTCCAGCGTACTGTTCCGTTTCAAGGAACGGCCAATCCCTTATTTTTTGTCAGTTTTCGCAATGGTGGTGGTGGCTGTGGTCATCATCAGCTGCGGCGGGGGAAATAACTCGATGGTCGCGCCTGGCATGGCAACGATCAATGTCTCTGTGAGCGACCCGCCGTCTTGCGCGGCGAACACGTCCGGCTCCACTGCCGCAGCTGTCGGAGGTACGGCTGCGCCCGCCGGTACAACATTTAACAGTGTGTTCGTCACGATTCGCTCGATTCAGGCGCATACCAGTGCGACCGCGGACGATACCTCTTCCGGTTGGCAGGAACTCGCGCCACAGCTCAACCCCACGTCAGGCGGGACTCCGGTGCAAGTTGATCTTCTGAATCTGCCCGCGGACGGACAATGCCTGCTCGAGCACCTTGGCTCGGCCTCCTTGCCTGCCGGTGATTTTCAGCAGATCCGGTTAATCCTGCTGGCCAACGCAGCCCCGAGCGGGCCGGTTCCAAAGACCAACGCATGCTCTTCGCTCGGCAACGTCTTCAACTGTGTGGTGGACAGCAACAAGGTCTTGCACACGCTTGATTTGAGCAGCGAGGCGAACACGGGGCTGAAGATTCCGCCCGGGCAAGTCATGGGTGGCCCGATCCACGTGGCAGCGGGGCAGTCGGTAGACCTGAACATTGATTTCAACACGTGCGCCTCTATCGTCGCGGAAGGCAATGGAGATTTCCGTTTGAAGCCGGCCCTCACTGCGGGGGTGGTGAGCCCCAACAACACGGGAATCAGCGGGCAGATCGTGGATAGCGTTACGTCGCAACCCATTGCCGGAGCTATCGTCACGCTGCAATTCGCGGACAAGTCCGGCACGGATCGCATCGTTATGCAGGAGCTGACGGATCCGACCGGACACTTCGGTTTCTGCCCGCTCCCCGTGGGCGCGGTGTTTGATGTTGTGTCAGACGCCCTTACCGCTTCGGGCACGGCGTACAACGCCACGGTAGTGTTGAACGTTCCTGGAGGAACGAACCTCGGCGCAGTCCCTCTCGTCGCAGAGACGGCAGCGACAGCCGGCGCTTCGACTGGACCCGGAACGATCCAGGGAACGGTCACGGCGATTAATGGAACCACGGGAGCGACCATTGATGCGGACGTTAGCGCGTTGCAAAGCGTGACGGTATCGAGCGCAAGCCACACATTCACAGTTCCGCTGTTCCCGAAGTCGAATGCGGCGGACGTTATGGTGACTTCGAGCACATCGTGCCCAACTGGGGCCCCCAAGGGCGCCTTCTGCGGAAGCTATACATTGGTCGTTCCGGCGAGCAATCCGAACGTAGGCACATTCTCCGCGGGCAAGACCACAATCACGCCGCCGGCAAAAGGCGACGTTCTGTACACGGTCGAAGCAGATGCGACAAACCCCACGTCCGACGCCGCGATGTGCTCACCGTCGTCTCAAACCACGAGTAAGGATGCAACCGCCATGCCGCTGAAGGTTACCGCGGGAGCCACCACGACTGCGGCCGAGCTGGATTTCACGGGTTGTTCCTGAGGGGAAGGGCCAGCGGTGAGGTCGTGATGGGCCTCCGGGCGACCTCACCGCGGCTCAGGTTTCCGCGAATTGCTGATCATTCCTCCGTGAAGATCGTTCGTTTGTTCTTTTAACCCGTAAAAAAATATTCAAGGTGGGTATTGAAACGGTTTAATATCGTGCGCGCCGGTTCCGTCGTGCGCGAAACACGGCCGATTGCCGTTTGAATTTCTATGCTCATTAGGGAGATCCATGCCACGTCTGCGAAAATTCTCTGCCCGGTTGTTGGAAGGGGCGATCCTCGTGCTAGTGCTTCCGATAGTTGTTGCCGGTGCCACGGAAGTTCAGCCTGCGAGGATCTATCTTCACAAAAACTGGCAGCTGCAGTCTTCCTGCGAAGTGAAGGCGAGCGGAGAGCAGACTTCGTCAGTGGGATTCGACGCGGCGGGGTGGCACAAAACGGACGTTCCGGCGACGGTGGTCGGAGTGTTGGTCACGGACAAGACCTATCCAGATCCAAACTATGGAACAAATCTGAAGTCGTTTCCGGGAATGGATTATTCCGGCGAGACGATCTTCGCCAATCAAGAGATGCCGGAGGGCAGCCCTTTTCGTTGCTCGTGGTGGTACCGCACGGAATTCACGGCGCCGGCAGCCGAAGCTGGGAAAAGCAACTGGCTGAATTTTCTGGGAATTAATTATCGCGCGAACGTTTGGATCAATGGGCTGAAGGTGGCGGATGCCGGCGAAGTGGCCGGCACCTACCGGTCGTTCGAATTCAACGCAAGCAAATTTCTGAAGCCTGGAAAGGCGAACGCATTGGCGGTCGAAGTGTTTGCCCCCGCGCAAGACGATCTGGGGATCACCTGGGTGGACTGGAATCCGACGCCTCCCGACAAAAACATGGGCATCTGGAAAGAAGTATTTCTGACGTCGAGCGGGAAAGTGGCAGTGCGGAATCCATTTGTGGTTTCGAAGCTAGGTGCCGAGTACAAAACGGCCGAGTTGACGGTCAGCGCGGAATTGCGAAACGTTTCGAATGGTCCAGTAAAAGGCACACTGCGCGCGAAACTCGAAGGCGTCGAGTTGCAACAACCCGTGGAACTGAGTGGCGGCGAATCGAAAGTTGTTAAGTTCACGCCGGAACATTTCGCGAAACTGAAGTTGGCGCATCCTCGGTTGTGGTGGCCCTATCAGATGGGGACGCCGAATCTTTACACGGCCAGCATGTCATTCAAAATTGGAAAGCAAATATCGGATTCTGCGAGCGTCACGTTCGGAATTCGAGAAGTGACGTCGGAACTCACGGAAAAGGGGCATCGGTTGTTCAAGGTCAACGGCCGAAAAGTATTAATACGCGGTGCGGCTTGGGCGCCCGATCTCCTTTTCCGATGGTCGTCCCCAAGACTGGATGTGGACCTGGCATACGTGCGAGACATGGGGATGAACGCGATCCGGCTGGAAGGGCGCTTGGATCGCGACGAATTCTTCGAAAAAACGGACCAGCTCGGAATTCTGGTCATGCCCGGCTGGACGTGCTGCGACGCCTGGGAGCGCTGGAAGATCTGGAAGGACGATCAAAACAGAATTGCAGCAGCTTCGTTGAGGGACCAGATCACCCGGCTGCGAAATCATCCGAGCGTCTTTGTTTGGCTCAACGGAAGCGACAATCCACCTCCCGCAGATGTCGAAAGAATGTACCTGGACATTGAGAAAGAGTTGGAGTGGCCAAATCCCGTGGTCTCGTCAGCCTCGGAACAGAAGACAACGGTCACGGGAGAATCCGGAGTGAAGATGACCGGTCCGTACGAGTACGTGCCGCCGGTGTACTGGTTAGCGGATACGCTGGCTGGAGGAGCTTACGGCTACAACACGGAGACAAGTCCGGGGCCGGCAATACCTCCTCGAGAA